>CAEZZG010000003.1_pt1 | contig 99088 bp, 99 predicted proteins | sample 7266311 | NCBI WGS metagenome assembly CAEZZG01 (sample SAMEA6813955, study PRJEB35770) | uncultured Actinomycetes bacterium | biome: Freshwater; feature: Freshwater reservoir; material: water | place: Czech Republic | collected 2016-08-15 | depth 30m m
CTGGTTTCCACGGTATGCACGTAACTGGTGGCTTAATCGCATTCTTGATAGTGATGATTCGAGTACTTCGCGCCCAGAAATTTGGACACAAACAGGCACAGACCGCGATTGTTGTTTCTTACTATTGGCACTTCGTTGACATCGTTTGGATCGCGCTTTTTTCTGCTATTTATTTAATCAAGTAATGGAGATGGTGAATAATTGAAAATGGTAAGAATTAATTCAGGGATCAAGAAGATCTCTCGCTATCGCCGCCATCGCTTTGCCGGTCCAGCGCTATTGGTAGTTGCATTGATATCTCTAGGTGCAACCTTCCAGGTTGCAAGTGCACTTCCAAGCACAACCAAGATGGAGACAACTGTTAAGTCAACGCAAATTGAAGAAGGAAAACGCATATTTGCTCTTGGTTGTTCTTCATGTCACGGACTTAATGCAGAAGGCGGTTCGATAGCGCCTTCTCTAATTGGTGTGGGCGCAGCATCTGTTGATTTCCAAGTTGGAACTGGCCGGATGCCGATGCAAGATATGAGCCAACAAGCAATGCGCAAAAAGCCTATCTATAACGCAGAAGAGACCGCCGCACTTGCCGCATATGTTGCCTCACTTGCTCCAGGTCCTGATGTAATTAATGAAGCACAATTAACTTATGAACGTGATGGAAACACAGCAGAAGGCGGCGAGCTATTCCGAACTAACTGCGCGATGTGCCATAACTTTGCTGGTCAGGGTGGCGCTTTAAGTCAAGGAAAATATGCTCCAACTCTTATGGGGGTAGAAGCAAAACATATTTACGAAGCCATGATTACTGGGCCGCAATCAATGCCAGTTTTCAGTGATAAAACAATTACTCCAGAAGAGAAACTCTCAATCATCAAATGGATCAAAGCTGCGGAGAGCGAACCAAATCTTGGAGGTGCTTCACTCGGTCGCGTTGGACCAGTAACTGAAGGACTTCTTGTTTGGACCTTAGGACTCGGGCTATTAATTGGTATCGCTGTATGGCTAACTGCGAAGGCGAAATAGGGTAAAAAATGTCAAACGATATTCAGAAATTTCAAGATCCTGGTTTACCAGAGCATGTGCACCGCAAGACTGACGTGGATCCTAAGGCAGCAGATAGAGCAGAACGCCAGGTAGCAGTTCTCTTTATTCTTTCCGCGCTTTCAACAGTCTTAGCAATTTATTCTTATATTTTTATCGCCGATGATCTCTTCTTTTTCCTTCCTGTTATGGGCGATACGAACGCACATCAACTATTTCTTGGACTTGGAATGGCTTTTGCACTTCTCTTCATCGGACTCGGCTTAGTTCATTGGGCAAAGATGTTGATGCCAGATACCGAAGTAATCGCAGAGCGTCATGAACTTAGATCTCCTGATGAGGATCGTTCTGATTTTGTCAGAACTGTGAAAGAGCAAGCGGGAGCTGCTGGATTGGGCCGACGTTCTCTAATCAAACGAACTCTTGGCTTAGCACTAGGAATTTCAGCACTCACTCCCCTCGTAATGCTTCGCGATCTTGGTCCACTTCCAAAGAAGAAGTTGGAGCAAACTTCATGGAAGAAGGGCACTCGACTTGTAACTGATCCAGGTGATCGCCCGATCCGTCCAGAAGATTTAGAAGTTGGCGCTGTTGCTCAAGTTCTGCCTGAACTAGTTGAAGGCAAAGAACGCCATCTCTCAGATATCGCAAAAGATGCAGTTCTACTTATTCGTCTTCGCCCATCTGAATTTCAATTAGATGCCGAACGCCTCTCTTGGACTCATGATGGAATCATCGCTTTCTCTAAAATTTGTTCACACATGGGATGCGCAGTGGCGCTTTACGAACAACAGACTAAACATTTGCTCTGTCCATGCCACCAATCAACATTCGATGTAACTCGCGCTGCGAAAGTTATCTTCGGACCATCTGCGAGACCACTTCCTCAGCTTGCAATCACAGTTGATGCGGATGGATATCTTGTCGCACAACAACCATTTACTGAATCTGTCGGACCTAGCTATTGGGAGCGCTCATCATGAGTAAAATAGAACGCATCGGCGGTAACGTTGCTGGTTATGTAGATGACCGAACTGGGGCTGCAAAATGGCTCCGCAAGAATCTAACTAAAGTTTTCCCAGACCACTGGTCCTTCATGCTTGGTGAAGTGGTTCTTTACTCTTTTATTATTCTTCTGCTATCCGGAACTTTTCTAACCTTCTGGTTTGATCCTTCTCAGAGAGAAGTTATTTATCAGGGAAGTTACGAGCCACTTAAAGATATAAAAATGTCGGCTGCATATGCCTCAACACTTCATATTTCATTTGACGTTCGTGGCGGCCTATTAATGCGCCAGATCCATCACTGGGCAGCTCTGATTTTTATGGCTGGAATGATTGCCCACTTAATGCGTGTGTTCTTTACCGGTGCCTTCCGCAAACCACGCGAAGCAAACTGGTTAATTGGCGTTGGGCTTGTAACTCTTGGAATCGTCGAAGGATTCCTTGGTTACTCACTTCCTGATGACTTGTTGTCTGGAACTGGTATTCGAATTGCTGAAGCAATTATTCAAGCGCTGCCAGTTGTTGGCTCCTACCTTGCCTTCTTTGCATTCGGTGGCGCATTTCCTGGTGAAGCATTTATCCCACGAATTTTCACAGTTCACGTGTTGTTGTTGCCAGGTATTTTCTTAGCGTTAATTACCGTCCACTTAATGTTGGTTTGGTATCAGAAGCACACTCAATATCCAGGTCCAGGTCGCACGGAAAAGAATGTTGTTGGCTATCCACTAATGCCGATTTACATGGCCAAAGCTGGAGGCTTCTTCTTTATTGTCTTTGGTGTAACCGCTCTTCTTGGCGCAGTCGCATCTATTAACCCAATTTGGCTCTATGGTCCTTATAACCCCGGGCAGATCTCTGCTGGCTCCCAACCGGACTTTTATATGGGTTGGCTCGATGGCTTAGTTCGAATGGCTCCTCCAATTGAGACGCATGCATTTGGACATACGATTTCTTGGAACATTCTTATTCCAGGTTTGATAATTCCTGGAATTCTCTTCACGCTTATGGCGGTATATCCATTTATTGAATCTTGGATGACTGGCGATAAGAGTGAGCACCATATATTAGAACGCCCACGCAACAATCCAAATAGAACTGCAATCGGAGCTATGTCACTTGCGTTCATTTTGGTCGTGTTGATTAATGGCGGAAACGACATCATTGCCACCAATTTCCATCTAACGATCAACCAGATTATGTGGTTTACCCGAATCGGTGTCATTGTCATTCCACCTCTTGTATTTGTTATTACTAAACGAATCTGCCTCTCATTACAACGCGCGGATCGTGAGAAAGTTCTTCACGGTCGAGAGACTGGTCGACTAGTAATGCTGCCTCATGGTGAGTTCGTCGAGGTTCATGAAGAGCTAACACCGGAACAAAAATTCACACTGACTCAACACGAACAACCAGCTGCTCTAGTCGTTCCAAATGCGGATGCCAATGGAGTTCTAAATCCGCAAGGGTTAAAGGGCAAAATTCGTGCGAGATTTAGCCAAGCGCATGTTGAGCAAATTCAAGCTCCAACCGAGAGTGAAGCCAAGGCTTTAGAAGGCGGACACCACTAACTCTTCCTTTACACTTCGTAAATGGAGTTCATGGAAACTGCTCGAGACTGGATTTCCACAGGCCCCCTAGTTCTATTCTTTTTTCTTGCTGGAATTGAACTGCGGGCAGAGTTAATAGATGGTTCCTTTAAAAAGAAATTCTCCTTTCTCATTCCTTTCTCCGCAGCTCTTGGTGGAATGCTTTTCCCAGCACTCATTTATTTCTTATTGGCTAACGGGCTCGATGCTCCAACCTCTGCATGGGGCGTTCCAATGGCAACCGACCTACCTCTAGCACTATTAGCGCTTTCGATTTTGGCGACCAAAGTTTCAAATCGGATTCGCGGATTTTTATTGGCGCTAGCGATAGCCGATGACCTTGGATCAATAATTCTTATTGCCCTTGTATATAACCACGACATCGATTTTGGGCGCTTGGCGATAAGTGCCCTCTTAGTTCTAATCTTCTGGAAGATTGCGCCACGTTTCCCAATAGTTGCTGCCTTAATTGCAATTGTTGCCTGGGGAATTTTCAAAGATTCTGGTGTCCACCCAACTGTTTTCGGGGTTCTCTTAGGGCTGTGTATCAATCACAATGAATCGAAGTGGCTGGTGCGTAAAATTACTCCACTCGTTAACTACTTAGTGATTCCTGCCTTCATTATTACGACCTTTTGGATACCCTGGAACTTCACATTGGCACTCGTTACAAGTCCAATAGTTGTTGCGCTTATTGTTGCTCGACTTGTAGGTAAGCCTCTTGGCATCTATATCTTTGGCGCTATTACAATGAAAATAGCGCGGCACAAGGTAATTTCTGGTCGTGATCTTTTTCTTGTCGGAACTCTCGGAACCATTGGACTCTCAGTTTCGATGCTCTTTGCAAACCTTGCAGAGTTAGGTCAGGAGCTAAATGGTGCGCTCTTTGGTGTGCTAATTACATTGCCTCTAGCGTTGTTACTTATATTATCTAGTGCGCAGATTTTGAAGGTTTCTCGTATTCAAGAACGAAACCAAGAACACTAATTAGCAATCCCCCGACTGCAATTAAAGTAAGCCACCAACCGATTAATAATCCAAGACCTGCCAGCACCATGCAGAAAGCTAGCGGCAGTGGCCACCATGAATGTGGTGAATAGAATCCGAGTTCACCTGCTGAGTCTGAAATTTCGGCAGTTACATTATCTTCAGGAAGAACGTTCCCAAGTCGCTTATCTGTAAACCAGAGATAGAAACCTATTAGCGCTGCAAGTCCGCCGGATAATCCAATGGCAGTAATTCCTACTGCTTCACCGCCAACGAACCAATAAATTACGGCGATAATCACGTAGAAAACTGCTAGTCCAACAAATAACATCCACCCGGTCTTCATTATTAATGACCCTCCGTCTTAATGTGTGGATAGTGCAGATCAAATGCTGGTCGCTCACTTCGAATTCTTGGCATCGAGGTGAAGTTGTGGCGAGGAGGTGGGCAAGAGGTGGCCCATTCGAGTGAAGCGCCATAACCCCAAGGATCGTCGACTCCAACAAGTGGTGATTTTCTCGTTATCCATACGTTAACTAAGAATGGAATCATTGAAAGAGCTAACAGGGTTGATCCAACCGTTGAAATCATATTCATATTGGTGAAACCATCTGTTGCTAAGTAATCTGCATAGCGACGCGGCATTCCCTTAATTCCAAGCCAGTGTTGAATTAGGAATGTTATATGAAAGCCAAAGAATGTTGTCCAGAAATGTATTTTTCCAAGACGTTCATTGAGCATGCGACCAGTCATCTTTGGCCACCAGAAATAGAAACCGGCGAACATTGCAAAGACCACAGTACCGAAGAGCACATAGTGGAAGTGCGCAACAACAAAGTAGGAAGCCGAGACTGCGAAATCAAGTGGTGGTGAAGCGAGAATAATTCCAGTAAGTCCACCGAATAAGAATGTAATTAAGAATCCCATAACCCAGAGCATTGGGGTTTCAAATGAGACGCTACCTCGCCAGATTGTTCCAATCCAGTTGAAGAACTTAACGCCCGTTGGCACGCCAATTAAAAATGTCATAAATGAGAAGAATGGGAGTAGGACTTGACCACTTGCGAACATATGGTGGGCCCAAACAGAAACTGAAAGTGCGGAAATCGCAATCGTTGCTGCAATTAAACCTTTATAACCAAATATTGGCTTGCGACTAAATACCGGAAGAATTTCTGTTGCAATTCCGAAGAAAGGCAGAGCCAAAATATAAACCTCGGGGTGGCCGAAGAACCAGAAGAGGTGTTGCCAGAGCATTGCACCACCATTAGCGGGATCAAATATGTGAGAACCAAAGAGACGATCAGATTCCAAACCTAGGAATGCGGCGGCTAGTGGTGGGAAAGCAAGAAGAACGAGAATTGAAGTAAGTAAAACATTCCAGCTGAAGATCGACATGCGGAACATGGTCATGCCAGGTGCACGCATTGTAAAAATTGTTGTAATGAAATTAACGCCGCCGAGAATAGTTCCAATTCCACCCATCGCTAAACCGATTACCCAAAGATCTCCACCAATACCTGGTGAATATTGCGCGTTAGATAGCGGCGCATATGCAGTCCAACCAAATGACGCTGCTCCTCCCGGTGAGAGGAAGCCAGCGAATGCCATCAAACCACCGAAAAGAAATAGCCAATATGACAACATGTTCATTCTTGGGAAGGCAACGTCAGCAGCGCCAATCTGAAGCGGCATAATCACATTCGCAAATCCAACGAAAAGTGGAGTAGCAAACATCAGCAACATAATTGTTCCGTGCATAGTAAAGACTTGGTTGTATTGCTCATTGGAAACGAACTGCAGTCCAGGGCGAGCAAGCTCGGCGCGCAGAATCAAAGCAAGTAAACCGCCGATTAAGAACCAAGCGAAAGTTGTAACTAGGTACATATAACCAATCATTTTATGATCGGTTGTCGTGATAATTTTTACGAAGAGCTGACCTTTGCTCGTTGGCCTCTTAACAGCCTCATTTGGAAGTATCGCAGGTTTGTTCGCGTATGTAGTCACTGTTATGCCGCCTTCAAATTAGAGATGTACTTTTGATATGCACTTGGAGAAACAACCTTTACCTTGAACAACATTTGCGAGTGATTTCTGCCGCAAAGAATGTTGCATCTTCCGGGATAAGTTCCAATCTTATTGGCGGTAAATTCCAGGTGATTTTCTACGCCAGGAAGATTCTGCATTTGTATCATGAATGCTGGAATCCAAAACCCATGCACGACATCCGTTGAGTTAATGTTGAATCGCACTCGCTCACCTTTAGGAAGGACAAGTGTCGGTGGTTTTGCTGGAGTGCCTGTAATTGTGGGAGCCTCAGGATTATCTTTGTAAGTAAATTGCCATGACCACTGAAAACCGTTTACATCAATAACGTGGCTAATCTTGTCTGCTGCTGAAACTTTAGTGATTGCAGATTCTTTAACCGCGGTGAAGTAGAAAAGAACTGCGACGATAATAAATGGAATAATTGTGTAAGCAATTTCGACAGGCACGTTGTATTGAGTCTGCTTTGGAACTTCATCACCTTTGCGACGATGGCGAAAGACTGGCCACATTATTAATATTGCGGTAAAAACACCAACAACTCCGGCGGCGATCCAAGCGCCTTGCCAAAGTGGAAGTGAAGTTTCGTTAACGCTCGATACGTCCTTTGGGAAACCCATTCCCGAAATACTTTCCGTTGAGCAAGAAGTGAGAAGCGCAATCGCCCCACCAGAAAACAGGAAGAGAGCCGTTCTGGCTATTGATTTCTTGGCAGGCTTAAAATTCATTGGGTAAGAATATCCTTCGGTTTCACTCTTCCAACCAAGTGGGAGTAGCGTTCTAGGCGTGGTTTCCATCACCTCAAACTTTCAATCCGAACCTCGACTTCACGAGGCAGCCCGGATGGCCTTGCCACATATTTTCGAAGCCTCCTGGCCGGATCCCACAAAGCTAGGTGTTGATTCAAAAAGCGCCGCAATTCTCTTAAATGAAGCGCGGGAAACCTTTGCTGGGCACCTTGGAGTCCGAAGTGATGAGATTTCATTCCTTGGCGAGCCCAACCTCGGATTCCACTTAGCACTCAATGGTCTGCTCGCTCCCAGTTTGAGAATGGTCTATAGCAATATCGATCGAATGGAAATCTTTGCAATTGCGCAGAGCCATCCGAATCTAAAACTTGCGACATCGGCCTCGGGGGAAATCGATTTTAAGGAATGCGCTAATTCCGATGTCGTTTCCCTACAACTATGTAATCGCGAAACCGGAATCATCCAAGTAGGTCGTCCGGAAAATTGTGCTGAACTATTCGTCGATGCCACCGCTTCTGGAACCAGAATTGGATTACCTGAAAATTGGAGTGCTGCACTTTGGGATTCAACTTCATGGGCTGGTCCGAGCGGATTAGGAATCCTTGCGATTTCCAAGAAGGCCAAGTGGAAGAATCCACTTCCCCACTTGGATGGGCGAGTAAATCCCGGTCCAACTTCTTTACCTCTTATTGTGGCAAGCGCTTTAGCAATTGATAGCTGGGTTGCCGATGAGAAAAATCTTGCGGCAAAAATCACTGCGATAAATACTGAAATTAGAACTTACATAACTACGAAAATTCCAGATTCAGATCTCGCGCCAGGCGGTGCAGATCATTTACTAAGTGCATCTTTTCTCTATATAAATGCCGAGCAGCTAGTGACGATATTGGCCGATAAGGGCTTTGCTGTTGACTCCGGTTCAGCATGTAGCGCGGCCAACATGGAGCCAAGTCATGTACTCGCTGCTTTGGGAACTTTGACCCAAGGAAATATCAGACTCACGATTCACCACGGAACTACCTTTGAAGAAGTTAAGGCTTTTCTGGAAGTTCTAGAACAAACAGTTTCTGAGTTGCGTGCCTAATGGAGGTATTAGATTGTCTTGGCAAGCGCTGCCCGTTGCCAGTTATCGAATTGGCCAAAGTTCTTAAACCCAAGCCTGTTAATTCACAAATAAGGCTTCTAAGTGATGACCCTGCTTCTGCGCCAGATCTAATTGCTTGGGCACGTATGACTGGAAATAAAGTTACTGAACTTGGTGAAAGTACTTTCGAAGTTACAAAGTTAACCGACTAAACGAGGCTCAATCTTCTCGTTAACTTCCGCAGCAGCGCTCTCTCCATATGCCTTTGCAAACCGCTCGATAAACTCGCCCTTAGTAAATCTATATTCCTGAGTTCCCTTGGTTTCAATGCAAAAAGTTGCCAGCATCGAACCAATCTGGGCACATCTCTCATGGCTAAAGTTCCAAGCAAGCCCAGATACAAATCCCGCTCTGTAACAATCGCCAACACCAGTGGGGTCTAACTTTGCAATCTCTTTTGGAACGCCCACCGAAATTGCTTCTTTCCCGTGCTCTTCAATTCGAGAACCCTTAGAACCTAAAGTAATTACTCGCTTCTTAACTTTGCTGAAGATTTCGGCATCACTCCAGCCGGTTTTTTGAATTGTAAGAGCAAGTTCGTATTCATTTAAAAATAAGTACTCAGCGCCTTCTATCAATGACTTGATTGCCTCGCCATCCATACGTGCAAGTTGTTGTGAAGGATCGGCGGCAAATGGAATTCCCATTTCGCGGGCGCTCTGGCTGTGGCTGATCATCGCATCCGGATCATCTGGCGAAATAATCAACAGATCGAATTTTCCAGACTTTTCAACAATGGGAGCCAATTCAATCTCACGAGCCTCACTCATTGCCCCTGGGAAAAAAGATGCAATCTGATTCAACTCAAGATCTGTCGTAACCATAAAAGATGCTGTTAATAACTCTTTAGAAATCTTTACATTAGATGTATCCACGCCATGCCGAGTCAACCAAGAATCGTAATCAGCCCAGTCGGTTCCAACCGCTGCAATCAAATAGGGATTTAGCCCAAGTGCACCAATCCCAAATGCGATATTTGCTGCTGTACCACCACGTCTTAATTCAAGACCATCGACTAAGAATGAGAGTGAGACTTTGTCTAGAGATCCCGCCACCAAAGAGTCGGTGAACTTTCCAGGAAATGTCATTAAATGATCGCGCCCGACAGAGCCAGCGCAAGCAATTTTCATAATGAATTAAATAACTGTTTAGTTAGTTAAAGGAGTCGCCACAGGCGCATGAGCCCTCGGCATTTGGATTATCGATTGTGAAGCCTTGCTTCTCGATAGTGTCCACGAAATCAATAGAAGCTCCAGTTAGGTATGGAGTGCTCATCTTGTCAGTGACGACTTTGACGCCACCAAATTCTGTAATTGTGTCGCCATCAAGAGCGCGGTCATCGAAATAGAGTTGGTAGCGAAGACCAGAGCATCCACCTGGTTGGACGGCAACACGAAGATTTAGATCGTCACGACCCTCTTGAATTAGGAGCGCTGCAACTTTTGCGGCTGCAACATCGGTCAAAACAATTCCAGTCGCAGGCGCGGCTGTAATTGTTACGTCTTGTGAGGTCTCTGTGCTCATTGCTCTCCCAAACTAATTCGCTTTGAAAAAAGGTAAATATTCGGCTCGTGAATGGCTTAAGGCTACTCCATAATGTCCCCATGGGCTCATCAAGACTTTCCGATTTACTTCTCCTCGGACAGGGCTCTGACCTAAAGAGCGAACGTGGAGTTTCGTGTACCGGTGAACTTCCCGAGAGCAGCGATCCAGATTTAGTTAAAAGAGCCTTCGCGGCAAAGGCCGCCCTAGGAAACCGCGCTATGGTCTTGGGCCATCATTATCAGCGAGATGAAGTAATCCAATTCGCAGATATAACTGGCGACTCTTTCAAGTTAGCCCAAGCTGCCGAGGAAAATACAACAGCGGAATTCATCTTTTTCTGCGGCGTGCACTTCATGGCCGAGAGTGCGGATATTTTGACAACTCCAAATCAAAAAGTAATTCTGCCGGATCTTGCAGCTGGCTGTTCAATGGCGGATATGGCTACTGCAAAGCAAGTTGATGATTGTTGGGACGCGCTAGAAAAAATTGGCGTTGCAAGTAAAACTGTTCCAATAACATATATGAACTCCTCCGCGGCAATCAAAGCCTTTACTGGAAAAAATGGTGGCGCAGTTTGCACTTCCTCAAATGCAACTCGAGCAATGAATTGGGCTTTTGATAAGGGCGAGAAAGTTCTTTTTCTTCCCGATCAGCATCTTGGCCGAAATACCGCGGTATTAAATCTTGGGCTCACACTTGAAGATTGTGTAATTTGGAATCCGTGGAAAACAAATGGCGGACTAAGCGATGAAGAAATTCAAAGGGCCAAAGTAATTCTTTGGCGCGGCCACTGTTCTGTTCATGGACGTTTCACTACTGAGAATGTAAATCAAATGCGTTCCAAAGTGCCTGGAATTAAAATATTGGTGCACCCAGAATGCCAACATGAAGTGGTTTCGATTGCTGATGTAGTCGGTAGCACCGAGATGATTATCAGAACTATCGAGAATTCACCAATAGGTAGCAAGTGGGCGATCGGAACAGAGTTGAACCTTGTGCAACGTCTAGCAAAGAACTTCCCTGATCGCGAGATTCACTTCCTAGATAAGACTGTCTGTTATTGCTCAACAATGAACCGCATAGACCTGCCACATCTAGTCTGGGCGATGGAATCTCTAGTCGAAGGCCGCTTGGTTAACCAAATAAGCGTGGATTCCGAGATTGCTAAATACGCAAAAGTTGCGCTTGAGCGAATGCTCGCTCTACCGTAGTCACATGACAAAATCAGCAGATAAGAGCTCAGAACAGAACCCAGAGAAAAAGGGAAAAGCAACGCCAAAGCGTAAAGACGCTGTTGCCAAGACCAAAATTAATTCCATCACTTCGCCAGTTTCAAAAGCTGATCGCGCAAAGAATCGTGAGTCTCAAAAGCTTGCACGAGCTGAAGCACGAGCTGCATATATGCGAGGCGACCAAAGTGCGCTTCCAATGCGCGACCGCGGTCCAGTCAAGAAATTCGTTCGAGACTATATTGATTCACGTCGCTCGCTCGGTGAATATTTCTTACCTCTAATGGTTTTTGTTCTGCTCCTTACAATGGTGCCATCAGTAGAAATAAGGTTTCTGGCAATCGTATTAATGTACTCAGCAATGGGTTACTCAATAATTTACGGTGTTTTCGTAGGCCGACGAATTAAGAAATTGGTTACCGAGAAGTTCCCAGAAGAATCTACAAAGGGGCTTGCTCTATATGGCTGGTTGCGTTCAACTCAGATGCGTCGCCTTCGCGCACCTGCACCACAGAAGAAACTTGGAGAAAGCCTCTAACTGATCTTAGTAATTTAAGCTCTTGGATTTGGGCTCTCAGTTTTATCTGGATCTGTTTCTGGAATAGAACCGAGAGCCTTATCTATTTGACTCATAACATCGGCGCTTAGTTTTACTCCCGAGGCTTTTACATTCTCTTTAACTTGGCTTGCTTTCGAAGCACCCATAATCACTGAAGAAACATTTGGATTAGCTAAGGCCCAAGCAAGAGCCAGTTGAGACATTGAAAGATCGACTGAATCCGCAATTGGCTTTAACTTCGCAACTGCTGTCAGAACTTCATCGCGCATCCAACGAGAAATCATCTCGGCACCGCTCTTCTTATCGGTTGCCCGTGAACCGGTTGGAGGCTTCTTGCCTGGCAGGTACTTGCCGGTCAGAACTCCTTGTGCAACAGGAGACCAAACTATTTGTCCAATACCTTCGCGCTCGCACAGCGGCACTACCTTTGATTCAATAACTCGCCATAACGCTGAATACTGTGGTTGGCTTGAAATAAATCGATCAAAGCCACTCGCCTTTTGAATTTCAAGTGCCTGACTAATCTGCGGTGCACTCCACTCTGAAAATCCAATGTAGTGGACTTTGCCTTGCCGAATTAAATCATCGAAGGCACGAAGTGATTCCTCAATAGGAGTTTCATAATCAAAGCGATGCATCTGATAGAGATCTATGTGATCCGTATTGAGACGCTTCAGCGACGCGTGGACTGACTCCATAATGTGCTTGCGGGAAAGGCCTCGGTCATTCTTACCTGGTCCAGTCGGCCAATAAACTTTGGTGAATAATTCATAACTCTCGCGCTTAACACCCTTTAGCGCTTTACCCAACACGGTCTCCGCTTTGGTGCCTGCATATACATCTGCGGTATCAAATGTTGTGATTCCAACATCGAGCGCAGCGTGCACGCACTTGATTGCGGCATCTGCTTCAACTTGGGAACCGTGCGTGATCCAGTTTCCATAAGAAATTTCTGAGACATACATTCCTGATGAACCGAGGCGGCGATATTCCATAAGGAAAAGCGTAGTCTGTATCCCATGAAACGGAAGATATTTTCAGCACTACTTGCAACTGGACTATTCATACTTCCTTCAACTGCCTTCGCGGAAGGAAATGAAAAGAATGAACCAGAGCATTCGATCGAAGGCGCTCACGAAGGGTTTGAAGTTGGAGAACTTCTAGCCGCAGGCGGTGGGATAGCCATTGCATTAGGAATCGCATTCACGGTTGGTCGCCGTTCCCGCAAAAAAGATTGATTTAGTGCTAATTTTCGGCTACTGAATTTACCTAGTATTTTCAGTAGTAATGCGTTTAGCGAAGTCCGGTGAAACCCCGGCGCTGTCCCGCAACTGTAGAGAATTGATTCAACCTTTGTTGAATACAAATCCGAGCCAGGTCGCCTAATTCATTATTGATGTATCCGACCTCGGAGGAAGGTCGGGCCTCAAGGGAAATTTATTTTTCTTATCGCCCAAGCTTCCTCCCTCAAAAACTCTTGAGGGAGATTTTTAGTGTTTACGAAGAAAAGTTCTTTAGTTTTTAGAATATTTGCAATAACGATAGCGCTATCGGCCGTGGGTTTAACTCCTACCTCTGCCGCAACTAACAACCCGCAACGAATCATCTCGCTTTCACCAAGCGCGACTGAAACTCTATTTGCAATTGGTGCCGGACCCCAAGTAATTGCAGTTGATGACTTATCAAACTTTCCGACTAACGCGCCCATCTCAAAACTCTCTGCCTTTAGCCCAAATGTTGAAGCGCTCTTGAATTACAAACCAGATCTAATAGTTTTAAATGCGGACGCCACAAAAGCGATAGAGGTAAAAGCAGCACTTGAAAAATTGAAGATAAAGGTTTTTTTAGAGAAGGCCCCAAAGGATTTAAGCCAGGCGTATGTTGAAATTACAGCCCTTGGGCGTGCAACAGGCAATCTAGCAAGTGCCCAAGCTGTGGTTGCAACGATGAAGAGCAAAATTCGCTCAGCCATAAAGAGTGGGCGGAAAGCGAAGAAAATCTCGTTCTTTCATGAGTTGGACAACACTTTATATACCGCCACATCAGAAACTTTTATCGGCAAGGTCTATAAGGACTTTAATCTAACTAATGTTGCAGATCCTGCCGCAAACGCAGATTCTGCTGGCTATCCACAACTGCAATCCGAGTATCTAATTAAATCTAATCCTCGAATAATATTTTTATCCGATGCCCAATATGGCGAATCGCTGGCCACGGTTATGAAACGCCCAGGTTGGAATGGAATTTCTGCAGTATCGAAGAAGAGCGTTATTGCTCTCCCAGAAGATATTCCATCACGATGGGGGCCACGACTTGTTGAGTTCTATGAATTTATAGCCGCGGTTATTGGGAAGATCAAGTAAGCAAATGAAAAAATTGGGCAGCGAAGGCGCAATCTCTCCTATTTGGAATTGGAAGATTACCGCGGTTTCTTTTTCGCTGCTTATTTTTGTAGTTTTTCTGGCGATTAGTTTTGGTCCAGTCCCTTTGGAATTCCAAAAAATAATTCGCACTCTCTTTGGATTACCAGGCGGTTTAACCGGGCAAGAACGGACACTCTTAATTGATCTGCGATTGCCTCGAGCACTGCTTGCTGCAATTGTTGGAGCCGCACTAGCAACAAGTGGCGCGGTTTACCAAACCGTTTTTCGCAACCCTTTGGCCGATCCATATCTATTGGGAGCTGCAGCAGGTGCTGGTCTTGGCGCAACAATTGCCATTACTAGTGCGGGGGCTGATCTTTACAGTCTGCTTCCGATCTTCTCCTTCTTCGGTGCAATCTTGGCCGTGCTAGTTAGTTTCTTCATCTCCGGCAAATTCTTTGCAGAACCAAACTCACTACTTCTATCTGGCATTGCTGTCGGTTCTTTCGCTACCGCTGTTCAAACTTATTTACAGCAGCGAAATAGTTCCTCGCTTCGGCCGGTTTACTCATGGATTCTTGGAGAATTGACTGTTGCTAATTGGCAGAAAGTTATTTGGTCATCGATTTATATCTTCATTGCGCTAACAATTCTGATAACAGTTTCCAAGCAGTTAGATGGCTTGATGCTGACCGACGAAGAGTCCTATTCACTTGGCATAAATCCAAATAGATTGCGGGTAATCGCAGTAATTGCCGCAACACTCGCAACTGCTACGGCGGTTTCAGCCAGTGGTCTAATCGGATTTGTGGGAATTGTTGTGCCCCACTTGGTGCGCGGAATAACCCACCGCGTGACAAATCGTGGCTTGCTCACAATCGCGTTGGTAGGTGCAAGTTTCCTAGTGCTCGCTGATTTAGGCGCACGAACACTCTTATCCCCCGCAGAATTACCTATCGGAGTAATTACCGCTTTTGTCGGCGCCCCATTCTTCCTAGTAGTGCTTCGCAAGAAAAGGTTGGTATCGCAGTGATAAAAGTAGAAGACTTAAGCGTTCGATTCGGTCAGAAAGAGATTCTCAAAGATATCAATGTTGAAATTGAGAAAAACAAGTGGACATGCTTGGTAGGTCCTAACGGTGCAGGCAAAACTACTTTTCTTAAAGCGCTACTTGGTTCACAATCTTATTCCGGATCAATCACCGATTCAGGGGCCGAAGTTTACAAAAACCATGATCGAAATGTCGCCTTCGTACCACAACACCCACAGATTCCAATAGGTATGAGTGTTAGCGAATATGTAATGCTCGGAAGATCAAAACGTGATGGTTGGGGAAATGAGAGTAAGAAAAGTAGAGCTTTAGTTGCTGATACTTTAAAACAAACAGGTCTATTTGGAATGCAGAATCAATTTGTCTCACAATTATCTGGTGGAGAAATGCAACGTGCACTTATTGCTCGGGCGCTTGTGCAGGAACCGACACTCATTTTGCTTGACGAACCAACCAGCGCACTGGATCTTCATCATCAGATTGCTGTTCTAAATAACATTGAGTTACTGAAAGAACGCGGAGTTACGATTGTCTCAACCATGCATGACATAACACTCGCTGCGATGTATGCCGAAAAAATTGTTGTTATGCAGGAAGGAAAAGTGCTTCTCAGCGGTACATCAGATTTTGTAATTCATTCCCCTGAACTACAAGAGGCATTTGAGAACCGAATCAGCGTTTTCACTCTTGATTCTGGCCGCCCAGTAATCGTCGCGAAGAAGGATCTATCGAATTAACGTACATGTGAGGCTACAAATGGCGCCTTCACAATACTGGCGTTGCTAATCCGCCCGCGAACATCAATTTGAACAGCATCTCCTACTTTTAGCTCTGGTCTTATTAAAGCAAGTGCTATTCCTGTTTTCAGCGTTGGTGAGAATGTTCCGCTTGTAACTTCGCCAGCTAATTCACCAGAGCTATCCAATATCTTCATACCTGCTCTTGGAATTCCACGATCGCTACATTTAATTGCCCGCAATATTCGCTTTGGTCCAGCAGCTTTTTCCGCTTCGAGCGCGTTCTTTCCTCGGAAATTCTTCTTGGAAAAAACCACAGCCCAACTAGCACTGGCTTGTACTGGCGTAATGTCCAGCGACAACTCGTGACCATGAAGTGGATATCCCATTTCGGTCCGCAAGGTATCTCGCGCACCTAGCCCACAAACTCGACCATCAAATTTTGCAATTTCTACAACCAAAATCTTCCAGAGCGCTTCCGCTGAAGTCCAAGAAGGTAGGAGTTCATAACCGAATTCACCTGAATAGCCAGTTCGACAAATAATTACCTCGCCTAAATTCTCATGTCTGGGAAGCGCTGTTTTAGTGAACGACATATATTCGAGATCAAGTTTTAGGCCAAGGCTCTGCAAAACTTGATCGCTATCCGGTCCTTGAATTGCGAGTACCGCAAATTGATCATGGATATTTAGTACTTCAATTCCAGCGGGGGCTTGTGCCGATAAATCAGCGGCAACTTGAGCGCAATTGGAGGCATTGGGAATTATGAAAATATTGTCATCTGCAAATTCATAAACAATTAGATCATCAATAACTCCGCCGGAATCATTGCAGAAAAGGTTGTATTGGGCGCTACCGGGACCGATTCGATCTAAATCATTTGTGACCATTGTGTTTACGAAATCTTTTGCGCCTTTACCCTTGACGCTAATTTTTCCTAAATGTGAAACATCGAAAATTCCCACTCGCTCACGAACAGCCGCGTGTTCAGCAAGAGTCCCACCCGAAAATTCACCCACACCTTTTGGATATTCGATCGGCATATCCCAGCCACCAAAATCTGCCAATTTTGCAGATGCTCCTTGGTGCCAGTCATATAGCGGTGATTTCATAGCCACAAACTTATCCCAAAATTGCTTAAGCTTGGGCTTACTTATGCAAACTACGAAGATTGATTTATAGTTCGGTGGTCGCGATCAATTATTCAAAACATGGGGGTCAGATGAAAGCGCTGAAGTTGGCATCTGCAATCACGACTCCGTATGCCGTTGTTGGGCTATCTGCAAGCAATGGGAAAGTTAAAATCGAATCCGGTGCTATTGCGCTAAATGAGAAAGCGCTGCTTGAGATTCTAAGTAATCTTGGTGCCACTGGTAAGAGTGATGAAATAATCAAAGTTCCCTTTTCAAAGCCAAAGACCATCTACTTCACGGGCTTGGGTGAAAGTCAGAAGAGTTACGACCCAGAAACGTTAAGACGTGCAGCAGGTTCTGCCGCTCGTGCACTTGCGGGACAAAGTGCCGCCACATTCGCGCTACCTGCGACTTCTCTAGCTCAAATTTCCGCTGTTGCCGAAGGCGCTGCCCTTGGTGCATATGCATTTAATGAATTTAGATCAAGTACTAAATCAGATTTTAAAGAGCCCCTTCAAGAGATTGTTATCGCGACCAAAACAACTTCTGATGCCGCAGTAAAGCGCGCTCTTGTTCGAGCAGAAATTATTGCGCGCCATACGGCAACAGTTCGCGATCTAATTAACACTCCCCCAAGCCACCTAACTCCGGAATCCTTTTGCGCGCGGATGAAAAAGATTGCAACACCACTTGGGTTGAAGGTTGAGATCCTCAATGAAGTTACCCTCAAAGCTCAGGGTTATGGCGGAATTATTGGCGTAGGTCAAGGGTCTGCAAACCCTCCTCGATTACTTCGTGTTTCATATAATCCAAGTAAATCTAAAGCGCGATATGCCTTTGTTGGAAAAGGAATTACTTTCGATACTGGTGGTCTTGCACTCAAACCCGCAAATGGCATGGAAGCGATGAAGAGCGATATGAGTGGCGCTGCTGCAGTAATAGCTGCAGCCTTTGCAATCGCAGAATTGAAGTTACCAATCTCGATTGATGCGTGGGCGCCATTGGCTGAAAACATGGTCAGCGAAAATGCGACGCGGCCAAGTGACATCATAAGTATTTATGGTGGAAAGACAGTTGAAGTTTTAAATCCAGATGCTGAAGGCCGTCTGGTTCTAGCCGACGCACTCGTGCGAGCGCAAGAATTGGGTGCTAAGGCTGGAGGTTTAGATGGAATCATTGATGTTGCAACTCTTACTGGTGCACAAGTTGTTGCACTCGGAACTCGCACCAGTGCGGTAATGACAAATGATTATGAATTCTCTGGTGAATTTCTCACAGCTTCACAGAAAGCTGGCGAAGCCTTCTGGCCGATGCCACTTCCGGAGGAACTTAGAGCCTCACTTGATTCACCTGTAGCTGACCTTGCAAACATTGGTGATCGGATGGGTGGGATGTTGGTTGCTGGTCTATTCCTAAAGGAATTCATTGATCCTGAACTTGCCTGGCTGCATTTAGATATTGCTGGACCTTCGTATAACGAGGCCACTGCACATGGATATACCCCGGTTGGTGGCACCGGGATAGCCCTTAGATCCCTTGTAACCTTAATTGAGTCGGCTTCATCACAAGCTCCTCGTCCACGCAAGTAAAGAGATACGAGCGAATTAGGCTCTGGCAGATTTCGTGGCAAGATTAGTCTCAAGTTTTCAGGGTAATTAGCGAGAGGCGCTTTGTGTCGCAATTTGATGTAGTAATTCTTGGTGGGGGCAGCGGCGGTTACGCCTGCGCCCTGCGCTCCTCACAACTTGGTTTAAGTGTGGCCTTGATCGAAGAGAACAAGCTAGGTGGAACTTGTCTGCACCGTGGTTGTATCCCAACTAAGGCTCTACTGCATGCTGGAGAAGTTGCGGACAGTTCGCGCCACTCATCAGATTTTGGAGTTAATACCCAATTTATCGGCATCGACATGTTGGCAGTAAATGCTTACAAAGATGGAGTTGTATCAAAGTTACATAAGGGACTTCAAGGCTTAGTTAAATCCCGAAACGTTACATATATTGAGGGCCACGGTCGCTTAGTTTCTAAGAATGAAGTTGAAGTAAATGGCGTTAAATACACCGGGAAAAATATTGTTCTAGCAACTGGTTCATACCCGAAGACGTTACCCGGTTTAGAAATAGACGGCGTTCAAATAGTTACAAGTGAGCATGCAATAGCTATGGATAGAGTTCCTGCGAGTGTCATTGTTTTAGGTGGCGGCGTTATTGGTTGCGAGTTCGCATCTGTATGGAAATCATTTGGATCCGAGGTAACAATTATTGAAGGTCTGCCTCATCTGATTGCACTTGAAGATGAATCATCTAGCAAGGGGTTGGAACGGGCATTTAGAAAACGTGGAATCAATTTCGAACTTGGCACTCGTTTTAAGTCTGCTGAAAAGAATAAAAAAGGCGTAACTGTCACACTCGAAGATGGAAAGACTTTCACCGCGGAATTACTCCTCGTTGCTGTGGGTCGCGGACCTGTTTCAGCAAATATTGGCTACGAAGAAGCTGGCCTAACCATGGACCGTGGCTATGTTTTAGTTGACAATAAGTGCCGCACAAACATTCCAGGGATTTGGGCTGTTGGAGATTTGATTCCAACTCTACAACTTGCACACGTTGGTTTTGGTGAAGGTATTTTAGTAGCAGAAGAAATCGGCGGACTCAATCCCCGTCCAATTAATTACGATGGCGTTCCTCGTGTTACATATTCTGAACCAGAAGTCGCTTCTGTTGGACTAACTACCGCACAAGCAAAAGAACGTGGTCATGATGTTGTTGAGTTGAATTATGACCTGGCCGGTAATGGCAAAGCTCAAATTCTAAAGACGGCTGGATCGGTGAAATTAGTAGCTGCGAAAAACGGTCCGGTTCTAGGAATTCACATGGTTGGTGCTCGAGTTGGCGAACTATTGGCCGAAGCACAATTAATATTCAACTGGGAAGCAGAAGCATCTGATGTCGCATCTTTGATTCACGCCCACCCAACTCTTTCTGAAGCTGTTGGCGAAGCGCACTTAGCACTTGCTGGTAAACCACTACATGCACACGGGTAACGGGAGAAAATAAAATGACCTTTTCTGTAACGATGCCAGCACTTGGCGAATCGGTAACTGAAGGAACTGTTACACGTTGGCTTAAGAACGAAGGCGATATGGTCGCTGTCGATGAGCCGCTCCTAGAAGTTTCTACCGACAAAGTTGATACTGAAATTCCATCACCTGTCGCAGGAGTCTTACAGAAAATTGTGGTTGCAGTTGATTCAACTGTTGCAGTTGGCGCCGAACTTGCAGTAATTGCTGATAGCGCAACTAGTGCGTCAACTCCAGCACCTGTTGTAGCTGCGCCAGTAGCGGCGGCTCCAGTTGTTGTTGCGCCTGTAGTTCAAGCTCCTGTCGCAGTTGCTCCAGTTGTTGCGGCTCCAGTAGCAGTCGCCTCTTCAACCGGAACTATTGTGACAATGCCAGCACTTGGCGAATCAGTTACTGAAGGAACAGTTACACGTTGGCTTAAAAACGTTGGTGATCAAGTAACTGTTGATGAGGCACTTCTCGAAGTTTCTACCGACAAAGTTGATACTGAAATTCCATCCCCGGCATCAGGAACGTTAGTTTCTATTGATGTTGCTGTTGATTCAACAGTTCCAGTTGGTGCTCGACTTGCAGTAATTGGCGGCGCAAATGCACCTGCCGCAGTTGCAACTCCCGCTCCAGTTGTTCCAGTTCCCGTAGTTACTGCGCCAATTGTTCAGGCTCCTGTAGCTGCGCCCGTAGTTGCTGCGCCTGCTCCAATTAGAACTGCACCTGCTGCAGTTTCAAATGAAGATGCTTATGTAACTCCTATTGTTCGTAAATTTGCTGCTGAAAACAACGTTGATCTTTCGAAGGTGACTGGTACTGGAATTGGTGGTCGGATTCGTAAGGAAGATGTACTTGCAGCCGCACCAAAAGCTGCCGCACCGGCTTACCAATCTGCACCTGTAGCTTCTGCTAGCGCACCTACAACTTCAGCATCTGCACCTGTAGCGGTTTCACCACTTCGCGGAACTACTGTGACTATGTCAAGACTTCGCAAAGTTATTGCAGAGCGGATGTTGGAATCACTTCACGTAAGTGCTCAACTCACAACAGTTGTCGAAGTAGATGTAACTGCAATCGCAAGGTTGCGTGATCGCGCAAAAGCTACATTTGAAGAGCGCGAAGGGACCAAACTCTCATTCTTGCCATTCTTTGCCGTTGCGGTTTGTGAAGCTCTAAAGCAGCATCCAGTTTTGAATTCATCTGTGACTGGTGACCAAATTGCTTATCATGGCTCTGAACACCTTGGTATTGCTGTTGATACCGAGCGCGGACTACTAGTTCCAGTAATTCGCGATGCTGGTGATTTAAATATGGGTGGCGTTGCACGCAAGATTGCTGATGTCGCTGCAAGAACTCGTGACAATAAGATTTCACCTGATGAATTAGGTGGCGGAACTTTCACAATCACTAACACCGGAAGTCGCGGCGCACTTTTTGATACTCCTATAATTAATCAACCTCAAGTTGCAATCCTTGGCCTTGGCGCAGTTGTAAAACGCCCAATGGTTATGAAGGGAACTGATGGCGGAGAAACAATCGCTGTTCGTTCAATGGTCTATCTCGGACTTTCATATGACCACCGAGTTGTTGATGGTGCCGATGCCGCACGTTTCTTAGTAACTTTGAAAGATCGCTTAGAAGGTGGACGCTTCGAATCTGATTTGGGTCTCTCTTAAGTATGGCCACTCGTTTACCGCCACAACGAGTTGCGGTTACAGGTGCTTCAGGATTAATCGGAACAGCGCTAGTTGGGCATCTTCGTAATGAAGGGCACACGGTTCAACGTTTTGTTCGCAGACCTGCAATTGCCAGAGATGAAATTAATTGGGATCCAATCGCAGGGACAGTAGATCTATCAGCCTTAGAGGGCGTTGATGCGGTAATTCATTTAGCTGGTGCAGGGGTTGGCGATAAGCGCTGGACTAAGAAATACAAATCTACAATTTTGAATTCGAGATTACTCGGTACAACTGCAATCGCAAATGCGGTTGCGACAGTGAAACCATCTGTGTTTATTTCGGCAAGCGCTATCGGTTGGTATGGCGAATCTGGTAATCGCGCAGTCACTGAGAACGATCGCGGCGGTGATGATTTTCTTGCTGCGGTATGTCGTGAATGGGAAGGCGTTGCTGATTTAGCCGGCGATGTAAGAACTGTAAAAATTCGTACTGGCTTAGTTTTAGACCCAACGGGTGGGGCACTAGGTCGCATGATTCCATTATTTAGACTCGGTCTAGGTGGCAAACTCGGAAACGGAAAACAATGGTGGTCTTGGATTACTTTGCATGATCAAGTTCGTGCAATCTGCCATCTGATGGAGTCAAAAGTTTCAGGTCCAGTAAATATGACTTCGCCAAATCCCGCTACCAATCAAGAATTTACTGCTGCTCTTGCACGTGCAATGCACCGTCCCGCGCTATTTCCAGCTCCGGGGTTTGCACTGAAGTTAGCGCTCGGTGGTTTCTCCACCGAAATCTTAGGTTCGAAGAAAATTTTGCCCGAAGTGTTAACAAATGATGGATTTATTTTTGACTACCCGCATTTAACAACGGCTCTAGAAACTTTGGTACAGCCAGTTAAATAATTGCTAGTGCAACTTTTCGTCCAGAACGCATCGCACCATTTTGTGACGGAACGCTGCGATGGTCTCCTGCAACATAAATTCCATTACCAATCTCGGGATTCCGATCTAATACTAAGAGGTCGCTTCTAAAAGGTAATGATTGTTTAATTTCATATCGCGCTGCAAGATCCCAGTTTCGCGTTTCACAATTCCAGATTTTCGAAAGTTCTTTCCGCACTTCGCTCTCTGATATCGGAGAAATCGTGGTGCTGGAAATCAAATTTGTTCCTACGGGCGCGTAACTCTTTGCGACGTTGGAAATCACAAGTGAATTAACAAGTGGGCTCTTCGGATCTAAAGCTAGATAATCCCCATCAACAAGTTCTTCGGTAGTGTTGTGATACCAGGTGGTCGAACTTAGAGTCTTTGGAATTGGTCCCAGATCTAACATCTGGGCCGCAGTAGTTAAATCAGTTGCAACCACTACCGAATCACAATTAATTGTTCCAAAATTTCCACGAACGCTCCCCTGTTTCACTTCATCGACTCGGGCGTCCAAAGTTAGATTCGATACTTGTTCGGACATACTTTGAGTTAGAGCACCTACGCCTTGAGAGGGAATGCCTGGGCGACCAAGAATAAATGAGCGAATAATTTCTTTCGCAATATCTGCGCGGATTAAATCTGGATTTGTTAAGAAAACTCCCCGTAGGAATGGGGAAAGAATTCGAGAGTGAAGTTCGTGGAATGGACTTGCGCTTTCACCCAAATTTCGTCCGCTTGCTTTTCCGAATAAAAAGTTAGTGAGCGCTATTTTCTCGGAGAGAGTTCCAACACCCAAAGTTTTTAATTTGTGCCCTAACCCAACCTTAAGATTTTGGTCTCCCTCGATTATCCGCAAGTTGCTAAATATCTCGTTGAATTCAATTCCAGATAGCGCATCTAGCCTTTTGATCTCTGAATAATTGGGATTGATAACTTGAAATCCATGATCAAATAGAAAACCATTTACCGAATCAGTTTTCATTCGGCCACCAACTCGATCACTGGCTTCAAGAACAGTTACTTCAACCCCCGAGCGTTGCAGATAGATGGCGCAGGTTAGACCTGCTAGCCCAGCGCCAACTACAACAACAGATTTACTCACTTGCCATGGTGCTGGAGCTTTGAAGGCCACCAAACTTTAGGGCCGATTTCATGGACCAAAGCTGGAACCAGAATAGAGCGGACCAGCATTGTGTCTAGTAAAACTCCGAAGCCAACTGCAAATCCAAGTTCAGCGAGGAAGACAAGTGGAAGAATTCCTAGAACTGCGAAAGTTGCTGCAAGCACAATTCCGGCGGATGTAATAACGCCACCAGTTACGGTGAGAGCTTTAGTCATACCTGCGCGAGTTCCCATCTTCTGTGACTCTTCACGAACTCGAGTCATAAGGAAGATGTTGTAGTCAATTCCGAGTGCAACCAAGAATATGAATGCGAAGAGCGGAAAGGATGGGTCGGCGCCCTTGAAGTGGAAGATATGGTTGAAAATAACTGCACACGCACCGAGCGTTGCAAAGAATGAGATGACAACTGTTCCGAGTAGGAGTACCGCTGCATAGATCGAACGGAGCAGAAGTCCCAGAATAATTGCAATTATGAATAGGACCACAGGAATAATCAGATTCCGATCGTGCTTGGATGCCTGATTTATGTCATAGCTAACTGAGGTTGATCCACCAACAAGAATTGTTGAATCTAATTTCTCCAACTCCGAACGAAGCCCTGGAATCATTGCAATGGCTTCCTTTGAATCTGGCGCATATTTAAGAGTGACATTTAGCAACATATTGCCGTCAACAACTTTCACAGGAGGTAACGGTTGACCCTGCACGTATTGTCCTTCGACCATAGGCATCACCGAATCCACTCCAGAATTACCTTGCAAAACTGCAGTTGCTTTATCTGCTAAATCAGCTTTAAGAACAACCTGAGTCGGTTGACCTTGACCACCAGGGAAATGTTTCAATAGTTCCTCTTGGCCAACAACTGAATCAGTTCTCTGCGTAAAGGAATCAATAGTTGAAAGGCCAGTTGCATTTAACGTTGAAGATAACCCAGCAAGAATGATTAGAACTGCCGTTGAAGCAACCCAATACTTACGAGGATGACGCGCGGTGGCTGCGGCAACTTTCGCCCAAGAACCACTTAGCCTTTCATCGGCATCACCAAAGCGTGCAACTTTTGGCCAGAAAATCCAGCGACCAAAGATCACAAGAAGGGCTGGAAGAAGCGTTAACACCGTAATCATGGAACAGATGATTCCAATTGCGCCAACCGGCCCAAGACCACGGTTGTTATTCAATTGGCTTAGAAGTAGAACTAAAAGACCAATAGTTACAGTGCTACCAGAGGCAACGATTGGTTCAACAACGCCTCGCCAGGCAATTTTCATCGCGTCATATCTTGATTCGTGCAAGTGAAGTTCTTCGCGGTATCTGGCGATAAGTAGAAGCGCATAATCAGTTGCAGCACCGAGAACCAAAACCGAGAGAATTCCTTGTGATTGGCCATCAAGAGTAATTACATTGTTCTTAGCAAGAAGATAGATAACGCCACCTGCAAGCGTAAGCGCTAACCCAGCTGTCATAAGTGGAAGAATCCAGAGAACCGGTGAGCGATAGACAATAATCAAAATGATAGCTACAACGCCACCAGTTGTAAGTAGTAAAGCTGAGTCAATACTTCCAAAAGCGCCAAAGAGGTCAGCAAGAATTCCTGCAAAACCAGTTGTGTGAGTAACAAATCCATTTGCCTTGGCGTAGTCAGTAGCGTAGTAACGAATTGCATCTATGAGTCCAGGCAGGGCTGGTTCTTTACCATCTGGCAATAATTCAGTTGCGATTTGAACGCTGATTGGGAAACTGGCAAGAATTGCTTTTCTATCTTCGGATGGGAAGGCGATAATCGGTTCGCCTGCGATAAAGTATTTAGAGATGGGAATTGAAATTTCATTTCCATCTGCGTCTTTTAATAACTTTCCATCACTGTGGACAAGTAACTTACTTCCAAGTGTTTGAGCAAAAGTTTGTGCCGATGCGATTCCTTCATCGCTCACATCACCGGTGAAAAGTACCAGCGCAGGAATTTGATCATTAGCGCTATCTGAGAACTTGGCAATGGCATTTGCTGCCCGAGTTGCTTCAGATTCGGGAGGCAAGAAAGAGGAGTTGTTGTTCTCTTGGACCGTCGAGAGTTTTCCAAAGAGGGGGCCTGTGAACCCGGATATAGACATCCAAAGTATTACGACAACTATGGCTAACCAGAGGGGTTTGCGACCTTTAATTTTTGAGGCTTCTTTCGAGAACATGACGTGCCTTTCGATTTATTCACTCTTTAATTGGTTTAGACGCGAAGGTTACCTTAGGCTCATGCCTATGTATTCGAACCTAGGGGTTAAGACCAACCCTATATTGGTTGAACAATTAGGGCTCATTGAGTATCAGAAGGCCTGGGATTACCAACGTGAAATCCAAGCCGGCGTTATCGAGGGCCACATTCCAAACACGTTGATTTTGTTAGAACACCCTTCGGTCTATACAGCAGGTCGTAGAACTGAAACTCATGAACGCCCAATAGATGGCACGCCTGTTATCGATGTTGATCGGGGCGGAAAAATAACCTGGCATGGCGAAGGTCAACTAGTTGGTTATCCCATTATTAAATTAAGTAATCGCAATGATGTTGTTGGCTTTGTCCGAGAACTTGAGAACGCGCTGATAGCGGCTTGTTCAGAGTTTTCTGTGAAAACTGAGAGATATTGCGAACGAAGTGGTGTTTGGATTCGCGATGCAAAATCTGATCGAAAAATTGCTGCAATTGGAATCCGTGTTGCAAAGGGTGTAACGATGCATGGCTTTGCACTTAACATTAATCCTGACATGTCCGCGTATGATCGCATTTCACCATGTGGTTTCACTGACACAGGTGTTACATCTTTGGCGAATGAGTTGGGAAGAGACATTAAGGTTTCAGAGGTTTTACCCGTTGTGGAACGCCATATCCTGCTTGCACTAGATCGGATCTCCGAATGACACTCGCTCCTGAAGGTCGACCATTACTCCGCATTGAAGCGCGTAATGCTGCGGTTCCAATCGAACGCAAACCAGAGTGGATTAAAACTCGCGCGATTATGGGTCCGGAGTACACCGCTCTTCGCTCCCTCGTAGCAAAAGAAGGCTTACATACAGTCTGCCAAGAAGCTGCATGTCCGAATATTTTCGAATGTTGGGAAGATCGTGAAGCAACATTTTTGATTGGTGGCGAGAAGTGCACGCGTCGCTGCGATTTCTGCAATATCGATACCGGAAAACCAGATCCACTTGATCGCGATGAACCACGACGCGTCGCCGAATCTGTTCAAGCGATGCAACTCAAATATGCGACTATCACCGGAGTTACTCGCGATGATTTGGATGATGAAGGTGCTTGGCTTTATGCCGAGACCATAAGAAAAGTTCACGAACTAAATCCAGGAACTGGCGTTGAAATGTTGGCGCCCGACTTCAGTGGCAAATCAATTTTTCTGAATGAAGTTTTCGAAACCAGACCAGAAGTATTCGCCCATAATCTTGAAACTGTTCCGCGTATCTTTAAGCGAATCCGCCCAGCATTCCGCTATGAACGCTCCCTCGATGTAATTTCTCAAGCCCGTGCTTACGGTCTCATCACTAAATCAAATCTAATTCTTGGAATGGGTGAAACTCGCGAGGAAGTTACCCAAGCGCTTGTTGATTTGCACGCCGCTGGCTGTGATTTGATAACCATCACTCAATATCTACGTCCAACTCCAAAGCACCACCCTGTTGAACGATGGGTCAAGCCAAATGAATTTGTGGAATTAAGCGCAGAAGCAGAGGCGATTGGATTTGCTGGTGTTATGAGCGGTCCCCTAGTTCGTTCCAGTTACCGCGCTGGACGTTTATATAAGCAAGCCCAAGAGAAGCGTGCCAATATTTAATGCGTGATTTTGTATATCCGCCAGTTGTTATTTTCATTAAGGCAGTTTGGAAATACCTAGGACTGCAATTTAAATTCACTGGTGTGGAAAATATTCCAGAAAAAGGCGGTGCAATTCTTGCAATTAATCACATCGGATATTTAGATTTTGCACTTACCGGAACCGCAGTTCTTCCTCGAAAGAGATATGTCAGATTCATGGCGAAGAAAGAGATCTTTGATCATAAATTAGCCGGTCCTTTGATGCGCGGAATGCACCATATCTGCGTTGATCGATCAAGTGGGTCGAGTTCATTCGTTGCTGCCTTGCGTTACTTACGTAACGGCGAAATTGTTGGAATTTTTCCAGAAGCCACAATTAGTCGCAGCTTTGAAATTAAAGAGCTAAAAACAGGAGCAGTTCGCTTAGCCATGGGTTCAGATACACCAATAATTCCAACCATCGTGTGGGGAAGCCAGAGAATTATTACCAAGAAAGTAAAAGCAGATTGGAAGCGAAATAAGTTCCCAATCACAGTGGCTTTTGGTGAGCAGTTCATAGTAAAGAAGGGTGAAGATGTAGATGCTGCAGAAGCCGAACTTCGCCGCTTGATGAAGGAGTTATTAACAAAAGTTCAGAATGAATATCCCGATTCTCACAAAGGCCAACGCTGGGCGCCTGCTCGCTTAGGCGGAACTGCACCTACCCCTGAGCAAGTTGAAATAGAATGGGCCGAGCATTTAAGAGAGAAAGCCAATAAAGAGGAGAGAGCGTAATGGCGTTATTCAAGAGAAAAGCAAAGGCTCAGCCCGTTGCTGGCGAAAAACAAGGACAGATGCAGGTCTTGAAAGATGCATTTCGCTTAGTTCGCAAACATAAGCCGATTGCATATCTTTGGGTAGTTCTGGCTTTTACCGTAACTATTTGCGCTGGCCTAATTATTGGAACTAGCTTAAATCATCCAGTTTATTTCACAATAATCTCAATTCCACTAGCAATACTTCTCGCATTTTTTATCTTTACCCGCCAGGCAAACAGCGCCGCCTTTCTATCTATTCAGGATCAAATGGGCGCCGGCGCATCTGTCTTAATGGCGATTAGAAAAGGTTTTACTACAACTCCCGCAGTTAATGTTTCTCGCAATCAAGATATGGTTCATCGCAGTGTTGGTCGTGCAGGAATCGTTCTAGTTGGTGAAGGAAGTTCTGCTGTTCGTACACTTATGCAAGATGAACGCCGCAAGATGGAACGTTTTGTACCTGGTGTTGCATTGTCCGAAGTTATTGTTGGCGATGGTTCTGGCCAAGTTCCGCTACGTAAATTACAGAAGCACTTAAAGAAACTTCCTAAGAAACTCTCTAAGGTACAAGTACGTGAAGTTCGTAATCGCTTAAAGGCCGTTGGTGGCTTGAGTATGCCGATTCCAAAAGGCCCAATGCCAATGAATCGCAATGCAAAGATGCCTAAGCGCTAAACCTTAGGATCTCTTACAACAACTGAATTTGTAATCCAGTCATGCAGCCCACGTCCTTCGCGGGTAAAGACGGCTGGAAGAACTAAACAAATCAAGAACGTCCTAAGTAATATTTTTAGCGGTGGAACAATCCCATAATTTGTGAAGTCAACAACTCGCATTTTCAAAATTCTCTGGCCTGCGGAGGCTTGTTGCAAGGTAGTCAAAATAGTTACCTCGAAGAAGAAGATGGCCAAGATGCTCAGTGATTTGGAATTGAAGCCAATCAAGTTGGCAACCACTGAACACATGGCCCAATCGATAGCCAGCGCCAAGAATCTTCGACCAAGCCCAACGTTTTCCATGCGCTTAGGCTAATCGCTCCCCTCGATTGAGCCCACTTCTGGCCTAAAGGAGGATAAGAAACATAAATGTAACAATTCGGTTAACCCTTTTTTACTTGAACCGCCTATATTTTCCCCATCAACAACCACATTGGTGGGCTCGGCGAAGCGTCCATCCAAGAGGGCTAATCCTAAATCGGGAGAAAAATGTTTAAGAATTCTGCAGAAGTTTTTGCTTACATCAAGAAAGAGAATGTAAAGCTTGTTGATGTTCGCTTTATCGATCTTCCAGGTATCCAGCACCACTTCAACGTTCCAGTTGAATCATTTGACGAAGCGGTTTTCACTGATGGTCTAATGTTCGATGGTTCTTCAATTCGTGGTTTCCAAGCAATCCACGAATCAGATATGAAGTTGCTGCCTATTCCTGAATCAGCATTCATCGATCCATTCCGTGACGTTAAAACATTGGTAATCCTCTTCTCAGTTCACAATCCGATTGACAACACTCCTTACTCACGTGACCCACGTGGCGTTGTTGCGAAGGCTGTTGAATACTTAAAGGGAACAGGTATTGCAGATACTGCATTCTTCGCACCTGAAGCCGAGTTCTATGTATTTGATGCAATTCGTTTCAAGACTGGCATGAACGAGTCCTACCACCATATCGATTCATATGAAGGCGCATGGAATACCGGCGTTGAATACGATCCAGATGGAACACCAAACCGCGGATACCGCACACGTATTAAAGGTGGATATTTCCCAGTATCTCCAACAGATCAATTCGCAGATCTTCGTGACCAGATGGTTATGAAACTTGGCGAAGCTGGTCTGCTTGTAGAACGCTCACACCACGAAGTTGGAACTGCAGGTCAGATGGAAATCAACTATCGCTTCTCAGACATTTTGTCTGCTGGAGATGATGTTATGAAATTCAAATACATCATTAAGAACACCGCATGGGAAGCTGGCAAAACTGCAACATTTATGCCAAAGCCACTTTTCGGTGACAATGGTTCTGGTATGCACGTTCACCAATCACTTTGGAAAGATGGAAAGCCACTCTTCTTCGGTGATGGTTATGGCGATCTTTCAGATATGGCTCGTTGGTATATCGGTGGCCTGCTAAAGCACGCACCTTCATTACTTGCATTCACTAACCCAACAGTTAACTCATACCGTCGTTTAGTTCCAGGATACGAAGCACCAGTAAATCTTGTTTACTCAGCTCGTAACCGTTCTGCATGTATTCGTATTCCAATTACTGGTTCGAATCCAAAGGCAAAGCGCATCGAATTCCGTTGTCCAGATCCGTCATCAAACCCATACCTAGCATTCGCAGCAATGCTTATGGCTGGACTAGATGGAATTCAAAACAAGATCGAACCTCCAAAGCCGGTTGATAAGGACTTGTATGAATTGGATGGCGAAGAAGCAGCAGCTATCCAGCAGGTTCCAGGATCACTTGATGCAGTTCTAGATAACTTAGAAGCAGATCACGAGTTCCTGCTTAAGGGTGGCGTCTTCACAAAGGATCTAATTGAAACTTGGATTACTTGGAAGCGTAAGGAAGAAGTGGATTATGTTCGCTTGCGTCCACATCCAGCAGAGTTCGAGCTTTACTACGATCTCTAAGAAATTCTATAAAGAGCCCTCCAAGAAATTGGGGGGCTTTTTTATTTCAACTCGCGCAAGTCCCTTGGTTAGGGTATTTTTCTACTTGCAAATCATTCGCATAAAGAAATTAAAGTTCCAAGGGGCCTCATGAACGAAGTTACTGCTTCACCAGCTCGAATTCCGCTTCGTGACCGCCTGACACGGGATGAATGGCGCCGAATGGCGCTGATGTTTGGGTTCATCGCATTTCTGCATATAGCTGGTTTTATTTTGATGGGTCTTGCAGTCTCTGGAAATTATGAATTAGGTGACGGCACGCTATTTGGTTGGGGCACCGCTGCACTTGCATACACACTTGGTATGCGCCATGCCTTTGACGCCGACCACATCAGCGCAATTGATAACACAACTAGAAAATTAATGTCCGAAGGACAACGACCACTTGGTGTTGGTTTCTTCTTCTCACTTGGACACTCCTCCGTGGTTGCGGCTCTTGCACTTCTTCTAACTTTTGGAATCAAGGCTCTTGGGTCACAGCTCAAGGATGAGGATTCTGCGCTCCACCATTACACAGGCTTGATCGGCTTAACTGTTTCTGGAACATTCTTGATGTTAATCGCGATTTTAAACTTAATAATCTTAGTTTCAATTGTCAAAGTATTTTCACAGATGCGAAAGGGTTTATATAACGAAGAGGAACTTGAGAAGCATTTGAATGCTCGAGGTTTACTCATGCGATTCTTTGGTCCAATTGCACGTCGTATTGATAAAAGTTGGAAGATGTATCCACTTGGGATTCTCTTTGGTTTAGGTTTCGACACTGCTACCGAAGTTGGACTACTCGTCTTGGCTGGAACGTCAGTAATTGCTGGACTTCCTTGGTGGGCAGTACTTTCACTACCTTTATTCTTCGCCGGCGGAATGAGCCTTCTCGACACAATCGATGGCTCTTTCATGAACTTTGCTTATGGTTGGGCATTCTCTAAACCGGTCCGCAAGGTTTACTACAACATAATCATTACAGGGCTTTCTGTTGGTGTTGCACTATTCGTTGGCGGCCTAGAACTGTTGCAAGTTTTATCAGGACAATTAAACCTATCTGGCGGGTTCTGGAATTACGTCAATGATTTCAGTCTTAATTCTGCTGGTTACATTATTGTTGCCGCCTTCATAGTCGTTTGGGCCATCGCATTATTGCTCTGGAAATATGGCAAAATCGAAGAGCGTTGGCACGATAAAGCGCATACCGCACAACTCGCTCGTGGTGAAAATACCGACCATGTAGCTGCTGGAATTGAACTTGGTGCAATTAAAGATGGTTTTAAGATAGACGATTAGTTATATCCGCTTACGCTGTGGGAGTATCGCTTAGTGATTGCCACTCAAAGCGTTGAACTCCGAGCTGGCGCAAGACTTTTAGTTAAAGATGTAGCGGTCCGAATCAACAGCGGTGATCGAATTGGATTCGTAGGCCGAAATGGTGCCGGAAAATCAACTCTTGCAAAATGTTTAGCTGGTGAAACTCTTCCAGCGGGTGGTCAAATAACTCGTACCGGAACTATCGGTTATCTCCCCCAAGATCCAAGAACGGGCGATCAAGAAGAATCAGTCATAAATCGGATTTTATCTGCCCGTGGTCTTGACCAGATTGTCGTGCGAATGCGCAAAGCCGAAGAGGCAATGGCAACTGCAACACCAGAAGAGTTAGAACTCGCACTCGAGCGATATGCCAGAGTAGATAGTGAATTCAATGCAGCTGGCGGATATAGCGCATCTGCTGAAGCGGAATCAATTGCAACGAATTTAGGGTTACCGGAACGGCTATTCGAAGAGCCGATTCAAGTCCTATCTGGTGGCCAACGTCGTCGCGTCGAACTTGCCCGCCTTCTGTTTAGTGGCGCAGAAACGCTTCTACTTGATGAACCAACAAACCACTTGGACGCAGAATCCATCAACTGGTTGCGCGATTACCTAACAAAATATTCTGGTGGCTTGGTGGTTATTTCTCACGATGTTGCCCTGATCGAAACGGTCGTAAATAAGGTTTTCTACATTGATGCAAACCGTAACGTTATCGATGTCTACAACATGGGCTGGAAGAAGTATTTACTTCAACGTGAAGCCGATGAACATCGCCGCAAGAAAGAACGCGCTAACGCAGAAAAGAAAGCAGAAATTTTGCAGAAGCAGGGCGAGAAGATGCGTGCCAAAGCTTCCAAAGCAACAGCCGCCCAAGGCATGTTACGTCGCGCCGAATCACTTATCTCTAATCTTGAAGATGTTCGTAAATCAGACAAGGTAGCAAAGTTGCGCTTCCCTACTCCGGCACCTTGTGGCAAGACGCCACTGATGGCAACTGGTTTGAGTAAGTCATACGGTTCACTTGAAATTTTCACCGATGTTGACCTTGCAATCGATAGATCTTCTCGCGTTGTAATCCTTGGGCTAAACGGAGCAGGAAAAACAACCCTGCTAAGTATTTTGGGCGGAACAAATGAATCGGATACTGGTGAAATTTTGCCGGGCCATGGTTTGAAAATTGGTTATTACACCCAGGAACACGAATCACTTGATTTCGAACGAACCGTTTTGGAGAACATGCTCTCTGCCGGTGAAAAAATCAGCGAACAACAGGCACGGCAAACCCTTGGCTCATTCTTATTTAGTGGCGATGACGTGCAAAAGCCTGTAAAAGTTTTGAGTGGTGGCGAACGAACTCGTCTTGCTCTTGCAACACTTGTAGTCGGCTCAGCAAATGTCTTGTTACTTGATGAACCAACAAACAACTTGGATCCCGCATCTCGCGAAGAGATTCTTGCCGCGCTAGGCGAATATCAGGGCGCTGTTGTACTTGTAAGCCACGATGTCGGCGCAGTTCAAGCTCTTAAGCCAGAGCGCGTTTTACTACTTCCAGATGGCGATGAAGATTTATGGGGCAATCAGTATTTGGAACTGATCGCCCTCGAATAAATAAGAATAAATTAAGAACGAAGTGCGACCGCGAAAGCGCGGAAATCTTCAACCAGTAAATCGATTTCTTTCTGGCCATGTGCCAGAGAAATCAACCACTGCTCATCAAGTCCCGGAGGCGTAATGATTCCGCGGTTCATTGACCAGAGCCAAGAAAGTTCCGCAATCGCAAAGTCTGTTGCCTTGTAATCACGGTAATTGCGAACTGGATCCTTCGACCAAGTTACACATCCCTTAACTCCAAAGCCAACAGTGTGGGCCGGAAGTTGGAACTCTTCGATGATGTCAGTGATGCGATCAAGTGCTTGCTTATTGAAGGCCTCTGCCTTTGCAAGAGCTTCTTCAGTACACAAACGATCCATCGCGCGAAGACCTGCCATCGCAAGAGGATTGCCGTTAAATGTTCCAAAATGGGCCATTGCACCCGTTGTGATTGTGTCCATGATTTCTGCCTTGCCACCAAATGCAGCTAGCGGAAGCCCACCACCGATTGATTTCGCTAAGCAAATTAAATCTGGCTGAACACCGATGCGATGTGCTGCTCCTTGTGGGCCAGCTGTTAGACCAGTCTTAACTTCATCAAAAATTAAGACGATGTTGTACTTGGTGCAAAGTTCACGAACACCGGCTAAGTAGCCAGCATCAGGTAGAACGATTCCTAGGTTCTCTAGAACCGGTTCCAAGATGAAACAAGAAATCGATTCGTGATCGCGAGCAAAAATCTTTTCAAGTGCTGGAAGATTATTGAACGGAACTACAAAAACAACGCCAACGTTAATTCCGTGTCCGACCACCGGATTTGGCTCTTCTGGGTTTCCAGCTTTATCTAGATCAGGTTTTGCTGACACTGTAAGTGGGTCGTAGCTACCGTGGTAACCACCCTCCAACTTAACGATTGCAGATTTACCGTTATAAGCCTTTGCGGTACGAACTGCATACATTGTTGCTTCAGTACCAGAGTTTGCAAATCTAACTTTGTCGATTCCAAATCGCCTGCACAGACGCTCTGCGCCATCGCGAGAGATTGGTGAAGGAGTAACAAAGAGAGTTCCACCATCAAGTGCTGCTTTGGTTTCGGCAATTACTTCTTCATTCAAGTGGCCGGCAAGCATTGCGCCGAAGCCCATTGAAAGATCAAGTAGTTGTCGACCATCAACATCGGTCATCCACGCGCCCTTAGCCGAAACAACGCTAATTGGATATGGATCCCAGTATTGGAAGCTTGAAGTTACGCCAAGTGGCGAGGAGTCTTTTGCAATAGTGCTTTCAACACCTGAAGCAAAAGTTGATTTTGTAAATAGCGCCCATTCGGCAGCCATCAACTCTTTAATTTTTTCAGGTGAGATTGGAGTTACAGTATTTGGGGTCTTGCGGAAAGTCTGAGGTTCTAGAGTTCAGGTCATTTTGGAAAGAAGTACCTTTTGTTGGATGGCTCGCTAGCAATCAGCGAATCCCTTTTGGGTACGAGCTCCTTTGGTTGAGAGAAAACTTGGTAGTTTTCTTATAAAGGTGAAGGTAGCAGGGAAAGCCAGAAAACGCACTAATAGGCTGACTTTATGCGTGTTGAATCACAAGATTTTGGACAATTTTTAAAGAATTTTCAAAAGTCATGCGATATTCCGAAAGTTAAGCCATTATTTGGCTATGGCTGAATCTAGCAAGAAAATAATTCTTGCAATCCAAAATGACCCAACCGACCCACCACATTTAGTCGGTCGTTGGCTGATGGAAATTGGATTTGAAATAAGAATTCTTCGTGCTTATAAGGGAGAAGTTGTACCAACTAAAGTTCCAAATGATATTTGCGCCTTGCTGCCATTAGGTGGATCTATGGGAGCAAATGATGATGAGAAACTACCTTGGTTAGCAAATGAAAAAGAATTGCTGGCTGATGCAGTTGCTAAAGAGATCCCAATATTTGCAATCTGTTTAGGTGCCCAACTCCTTGCTGCCGCTTTAGGTGGCGAAGTTTCTCGAGCCGATGTAGGTGAGATAGGAATTTACGAGATTAATCGTAATTCGGAGTCAGATCCAATTTTCAACTTTGGAAGCTCTGCAATTTCGGCACAATGGCACGAAGACAAAATTTCAAAGCTCCCAATCGGTGCTGTGAATTTGGCGTCAAGCGAGTTATGTGAGAACCAGATTTATCGAATTGGTAAGGCAACTTATGCGGTTCAGTTTCATCCAGAAGTCGATTCTGGGATTATTAAGCTTTGGGAAGATGACGCTGATAATGCATTTATTGAATCTGGAAAGAGCAGCGTTAAAGAAGAAGTTCAGAAGGCTGAAGTAGAATTGCAGGAAATTTGGAAACCAATTATTCAAAACTGGGGTCGCCTAATTCTCGCCTAAAGAATTCAACAAAAAAGGGGGTCCTCGTTTTGAGGACCCCCTTTTTTTACATCAAACTAGAGATTGCTAATTGGTCCCTTGAACCATTTCTTAACTGAAAGATGCCACCAGATCCAGAGAAGAATCAAGGCGCCTCCAGTAACGATTGGAGCATAGTTAACTGCGGTCCAGTTGAAGTCCTTTGCACCAGGAACTCCTAGCGGTGAGAACGGCATTATGAAATAGACTGAAATAATTGCAATTTCAGCAACAGCAATTGTGTTCATCCACTTGTACTTAGAACCATTGTTCCAAGCACCAACCTTGAATTTGTCCCCAGCTTTCAGGCGAAGATAAATAGGGATCATGAACGACAAGTAGAGGCTGATTACACAGACTGAAACAACAGCATAGAAAGCCGTTGGAACGCCAGCTGAGCTCTTGTAGAGAGCTGGAAGTGTTAGAACTACACCACCGGTAGCTGAGATAAGTACTGCGTTAACTGGAACTCCAGACTTGTTTACCTTCTTCCAGTTCTTATGTCCTGGAACTGCGCCATCTCGAGAGAAGGCGAAGAGCATGCGAGAACATGAAGTCAAGCAAGCAGTTACGCAGAATATTTGGCCAGCAGTTGTAATAACCATAACTAGCTTAAACAATGCACCGCCGCCAAGAGAGCTATAGAGAAGGGCGATGACAGAGCCGATACCGAATGGATTAACTTCAGGATCGGTTGAGTTGATCATGTCAGAATTAGTTGCAGCAAACAGGAATGCAAGCAACAGGATGTATCCACCGATTGCTGAGTAGAAGATTGACTTCCAGATTCCCTTCGCAGATGCAATGTGTGCCCCTTGAGTCTCTTCAGAAAGGTGAGCAGAGGCATCAAAACCAGTAATTGTGTACTGGGTTAATAAGAAGCCAAGTGGCAATACATATAGCCAATAACTTCCACCTGAGAAGCCAGAATTATTAATTTTTTCCGTGAAGACCCAGCTTGCAGATTGGTGAGCATCTGGAGCGACAACCAAAATAACAACAATTAGAGCGGCACCAAATACATGCCACCAAACTGAAATGTTATTTATAACCGCCAAGAGATGGCTACTGAAAATATTTATAAGAGTTACAAGAGCAATAACAATTACGAATAGTGCGAATTGTTGCTTGATAAAATCGCCACCCATAAATGAAGCTGCATAACCATCAAAGAAGCCGCCCAAAACAATATTTAGAAAAGAGGTTAAGCCGTATCCGACCGAAGCGGTTACTGAAACTAAACCAATCAGGTTCAACCAGCCGGTGTAGAACCCAGCCTTAGGCCCACCAAGTTTTGAAGCCCACCAATAGATTCCACCAGATGTTGGAAATGCTGAGGCAAGTTCAGACATACAAAGACCAATTATTAAAATAAACGCTGAGATTAGAGGCCACCCGAGAGAAATAGCTACGGGGCCGCCATTGTTCCAAGCCTGTGCGAAAGTCGTAAAACAACCAGCCAAGATCGAAATAATTGAGAAGGAAATAGCAAAGTTCGAGAAACTAGTCCAAGAACGATTTAGCTCTTGCTTGTATCCGAGGTCGGCTAAGCGACGCTCATCATCTGCGTGTGTATTCGACATTGAATCAATTCCACCCTTCTAGAAGTTAGAGAGAGTGTGCCCTGCGTCTCACGAAATTGGAAGTGTATTCACGGGGTTTTCAGAGGGAAATTTTGCGGATTTCTCGGTCGTTGTGCCTAGGGAAACGCCCTAGTAACCTCCCACACAGGTAATTACAGAATCTGGCCAAAAAGGAGCACGCGCGTGAAATTAACCGTTGAGCAACTTCGTAAAGATGTCGAAAGCGGCAAGATCGACACCGTTGTAGTCGGCGCTACCGATATGCAAGGAAGGCTCCAGGGCAAGCGAATTCATGCCAAGTTCTTTTTAGCTGACACTCTCGCAAATGGAACTGAAGGCTGTAATTATTTATTGGCATCAGATATCGAGATGAACACAATTCAAGGTTATGACGTCTCATCTTGGGATACCGGTTATGCCGATATGGCGATGCTTCCAGATTTGAACACTCTGCGCCCGATGCCTTGGCATGAAGGCACAGTTATGTTGATTGCAGATTTCACAGATCACCACAAACATGGAATCTCAGTTTCACCGCGGACAATTTTGAAGACTCAGTTAGAACGCTTAGATAAAGCTGGCATGGTCGCTATGTGCGGCACCGAACTTGAGTTCATTGTTTTTAAAGAGACGTTCGAAGAGGCCTGGGACAAGGGATATAACAACTTAACTCCAGCCAATCAATACAACGTCGACTACTCACTTCTTGGTACTGGCCGCGTTGAGAAACTATTACGCGAAATTAGAAACAATATGGATGAGGCTGGTTTAATTGTTGAATCTGCAAAAGGTGAGTGCAATTTTGGTCAGCACGAAATTGCCTTCCGCTATGAGGATGCACTTTCAACTTGTGACAATCATGTCATTTACAAAATGGGCGCTAAGGAGATTGCAGCCAAGCAGGGATGCTCACTTACCTTTATGGCCAAGTTCAATGAGAAAGAAGGCAGCTCTTGCCACATCCACCTATCGTTTCGCGATAAAAAGGGCGGCGCAGTTCTTGCCGGCGATGCTGGAGACGGCATGTCTAAGCAGGGCCGTTCTTACTTAGCGGGATTACAGAAACATATGAGTGAACTTTCACTTTTATTTGCACCAAATATAAATTCATATAAGCGATACCAAGCTGGAACCTTCGCGCCAACGGCCATTAAGTGGGGCCGCGATAACAGAACTTGTGCACTTCGCTTAGTTGGCGAAGGGCTATCTTTACGCGTAGAAAACCGAGTTCCAGGTGGCGATGTAAATCCATATTTAGCTGTTGCTGGAATGGTTGCTGCTGGTCTTGATGGCATCGAAAATAACTTGGAGCTGGAACCAATTTTCACTGGAAATGCTTACGCTCTTGAAACAAATCGCGTACCTACTTCGCTAAAAGAAGCTCGTGACTTATGGGCAAACAGTAAATGGGTCACCAATATATTTGGCGCGGATGTTCAAAAGCACTACACGCATATGGCGGATACCGAATTAGATGCCTACTCAAGAGCCGTAACAGATTGGGAGCGTTTCCGTAGTTTCGAACGGATGTAAATAAATGAGCAAATTCACCGTTATAAGTCCGACTACTGAAAAGCCAGTAAAAGAAATTGAACTCGCAGATCTAGCGGCAACTGACCTAGTAATAGCAAAAACTGAAAAGGCCTTCCAAACTTGGCGCAAAGTTAACCCTGGTGATCGCGCGCGATTGTTGCGAAACTTTGCATCAATCGTCGATTCCCATATCGAAGAATTGGCTCAACTTGAAGTATTAAATAGTGGTCACACAATTGGTAATGCTCGTTGGGAAGCCGGAAATGTACGTGATGTTTTGAATTATTACAGCGCCGCACCAGAGCGACTTTTTGGAAAACAAATTCCAGTTCCAAATGGAATTGATATAACTTTCAAAGAACCCCTCGGTGTAATTGGAATTATCGTTCCCTGGAATTTCCCGATGCCAATTGCAGGATGGGGCTTTGGCCCAGCACTTGCCGCGGGAAATACCGTTGTACTAAAACCTGCCGAGATTACTCCGATGACCGCAATTCGCTTAGGTGAACTTGCAATCGAAGCTGGAATTCCAGAAGGAGTATTTAACGTTATCCCGGGCAAGGGAAGCATTGTTGGCGAAAGATTTGTGACCAATCCCCTGGTTCGGAAAATAGTATTTACTGGTTCAACAACTGTTGGAAAAGGAATTATGCGCGGGTGCGCAGACCAAGTTAAACGATTAACACTTGAGCTCGGTGGCAAGAGTGCCAATATCATTTTCGCAGACAGTGATATCCAAAAGGCTGCAGCAAATGCACCAGGAGCGGTATTTGATAACGCTGGTCAAGATTGTTGCGCCAGATCTCGACTCCTTGTACAACGATCTGTATTCGATAAATTTATGTCGGAATTTGAAGTAGCTGTTAAAAAATTCCGCGTAGAGGATCCAGCGCTAGAAACCGCAGAAATGGGTCCGCTGGTTTCTGCCACGCAATTAGCCCGAGTCAAGGAATATCTGCCGCAAGGTACTCCAATTGCATTCCAGGGAACAAAACCGGAAGGTCCGGGTTATTGGTTTGCGCCAACCGTTCTGCTTCCAAAAGATGCTAATGACCGCGCATATCGCGAAGAAATTTTTGGTCCAGTAGTAAGCGTTCTACCTTTTGAAGATGAAGCAGATGCCATTCGAATCGCTAATGATTCTGATTACGGACTTTCAGGGTCAATCTGGTCTCGTGACATTGGGCGCGCAATTCGCGTTTCACGTGCAGTTGAAGCTGGAAACCTCTCGGTAAACTCAAACTCATCAGTTAGATATTGGACCCCATTTGGAGGATATAAACAATCTGGACTTGGTCGAGAGTTAGGACCCGATGCACTTGATGCATTTACTGAAGTTAAAAATGTTTTCTTTGACACTCAAGAATAACTAGGAGAATAAATGAAACGGTTACAAGATCGCGTTGCAGTAATTACTGGTGGCGCAAGTGGAATTGGATATGCGACAGCACAGCGCTTCGCTGAAGAGGGCGCGAAGGTTGTCATAGTCGATCTAAATGAAGAGATTGGCAATAAAGTTGCTAAGGAACTTGGCGGTATTTTCGTAAAGGCCAACGTCACTTCTGAAGAAGATGTAGCAAGAATGTACAAAGTTGCATTCGATGAATATGGTCGCATCGATATCGCATTTAACAACGCCGGAATTTCACCACCAGAAGATGATTCAATCCTTACTACCGGAATCGATGCCTGGCGCTTGGTGCAGGAAGTTAACCTGACCTCCGTTTACCTCTGCTGTAAAGCAGTGCTTCCTTATATGTTGAAGGCTGGCAAAGGCTCAATCATTAATACCGCATCATTTGTTGCGACAATGGCCTCTGCTACATCACAAATTTCCTACACCGCATCAAAAGGCGGCGTGCTCGCTATGACGCGCGAACTTGGGGTGCAATTTGCACGGCAAGGTGTTCGCGTAAACGCGCTCTCCCCTGGACCAGTTAATACACCGCTGCTTCAAGAGTTATTTGCCAAAGATAAAGAACGTGCTGCTCGTCGTTTAGTTCATATTCCTCTTGGTCGCTTTGCAGAAGCGAGTGAACTAGCAGCCGCTGTTGCATTCCTTGCATCCGATGACTCGTCATTTATCACTGCCTCAAACTTCTTAGTTGATGGTGGTATCAGCGGCGCTTATGTAACTCCACTATCTGAGTAGGCACAATAAAAAATGTGCCGGCTGATGGGTTATGTATCTCCCCGTGAGATAAGTATTGAAGAGATTGCTGGTGCTAGTTTCCAGGAGTTCTCTGATCTCTCGGAGAAACATCGTGACGGTTGGGGTATTGCCACATCCACAACTGGCAAACCCTCAAATTTAATTGTTGAAACAATTCCAGCTAAAGAAAGTGCACAATATTCGCACCTGACCAAAGAGGTTTTATCCGATGGCGCGTTGCTTCATCTGCGTTGGGCGACATCAGGTTTAGCGGTTGTAGAAGGAAATACCCATCCCTTTGAATATGAAAACATTTCCTTTATACATAATGGTGGAATTACACCACTAGATTCGATGGACCAATTCATTGATCCAGAATTGATCAAGCTAATGCGCGGGAACACCGATAGTGAGAAGTACTTCTATGTTTTGATTACCGAAATTAAGAAGCTGGGATTAATCGCTGGAATAAGTGCTGGGGTGAAGTTGATTAAAGATAACTGCAATTACTCCTCAATAAACGCCATGATTCTAACCTCTGATTTTTATGTAATTATCAATGAGCATAATTATGAGAAGCGGCCTAAGGGTGAAGCCGAAGATTATTACGATCTTTTTTACCGTAAAGATGAGAACGGAATCTTGGTTGCATCCTCCGGTTGGAATCAAAAGAATTGGAAGAGAATAGAGAACCATCAGATTCTCTTAATTGATCGCAAATCACTTAGCCTAGAAGCTCTCAGTATTTAATCTAAAAAGAAATCGAGCAAGAAATCAGTTGTTCCAGGCTTAACTGAATACTTCTCAAGATCAGTAATACCTTCAAATGCTAGGACCTCATCGTCTACAAAGAAATTTCCGGTCGTTGTCTTAGCATCTCGATTTAGGATTATGTAAGCAGTATCAGAAAGTATTTCGGGCTTACGACAGAAATCAGTATCGACGCCAGGAATCATTTGAAGCGCTGCAGTATCAATTGCCGTTCTGGGCCAGAGCGCATTTACTGCAATCCCATCGCGTTTAAATTCTTCCGCCATTCCAAGCACACACATACTCATTCCATATTTAGACATCGTGTACGCAACGTGGTTCTTAAACCATTTCGCTTTCATCGAAAGCGGTGGCGACAAAGTAAGGATGTGCGGATTTCGACCAGCCTTCGCACTATCTCGTAGATGAGGTACAGCTGCTTGTGAAGTTAAAAATGTTCCCCGAACATTTACATCAAACATCAAATCAAAGCGCTTTGCGGGAGTCTTCTCTGTTGGCGTTAAATTTATTGCACTCGCATTGTTGATCAGAATGTCTATACCCCCGAATTGTGCTGCAGCTGTATTTACTGCGGCGGCAATCGCATCTTCGTCACGGATGTCGCATTGGATTGGCAGAGCGGTGCCACCAGCAGCCTCAATCTCTTTCGCTGCGGAAAAAATTGTTCCTGTAAGTTTTGGATTCTCCTCAGCAGTCTTTGCTGCAATTGCAATGCTTGCACCGTCAGCAGCAGCGCGTAATGCAATTGCCAAACCAATTCCGCGAGATCCGCCAGTAATGAATATTCTCTTTCCAGCAAGTGACATCTTTAATTACCCCTTAGTTTTCTTCTCGAGAAATTTCATAAATGCGATTTGTGCTTCATCAGATTCGAGCGCGATTCTAAATAGCTCGCTTTCCGCTTCCATAACCATTGCAACTGCTTGATGGTGCCCACTCTTCAAAAGCGCCTTCGTATTAATAACAGCTGTGGGTGGCTGATTTGCAATTACCTCGGCAACTTCTAACGCTTTTTCAAGCGGGTCGGAAACAATCTCATTTACCAATCGCATCTCGTGTGCTTCGGTTCCAGAAAAGTCACGACCAGTCAAGAAAATTTCCGAAGCGATTGCATGTCCAACAAGACGTGGAAACAAAATCGAAGAACCGGCTTCAGGGACTAGGCCGAGTGAAACAAAGGGCATAGATAACTTTGCATCCGCTGTTGCGTAAACCAGATCGCAATGCATCAACATTGTGGTTCCGATGCCGACGGCATTCCCATGAACAGCCGCAATTAGTGGTTTAGGAAAATCATGAAGCACTGATAAGAATTGCATAACGGGTGAATCGGGTCCGGTCGGTGGGGTTTTCAAGAAATCCATAATGTCGTTCCCGCCAGTAAATGCGGTGCCAGCTCCTGTAATTACAACAACTCTGATGTCGAAATCATCTTTTGCTTCACCGAGCGCCTTCGAAAGGTCGGAATACATCCCAGGAGTGAGCGCATTCTTCTTCTCTGGACGATCTAAGGTCAGTATTAAGACCTGTCCCTTTTTACTTGTTGCGATGTTTCCCATTGGCTGAGTTTATGGTGGAGAATAGGGAAAGCAAAGATTTGAATCAAAAGTCGGAGAGGACTTCGGGGGCCTAACTATGGATATCAGAATAATGACTCGTGAATTAACTCCCTTTGAACATTTAGTTGCCCAGCATCTATGCGATGGACTTTCAAATGCCGCAGTCGCTCGAGCAACAGCACATAGCGAAAAAGTTATCGAAAATACTGTATCTAGAATGGCTCGGGCATTTGGAATCAAATCTGATGGTGACACAAATATTCGCGTACTACTCGCATTGGCGTATAGAACTCATTTCGGTGATGGCTCTTTTGATAAGTTAAATATTGATTGTTCACATAGCAAAGTTGGACCAGACGGTAAGTCATATTGCGATAAGCACATTGATTAATAACTCGAACCAAAACCTCTTTTAATTTCCAAGGGCTAGCACTCACTTAATTTACTTTGGGGCTAGCACTTGCCCTTTTCATCTCTGTTATCGCTTCGATACTCCAAACTAATGACGATGTGAAACTCCTCCAGGTTTTATATCTAAATATTCCGGAGAGCACAGAAAGAGAATAAAATGAATAGAAAATCGTTTGACAAAATCGCTAGCGTAATTGGACTGCTGCTTGCAGGCTTCCTGATAATTCTTGGCGGTATTCTGCAATACGGCGGCAACTTTGCTGCAGATCAAGTGGCGGCTCAATTAGAACCACAGGCGATTACAATTCCAGCAGAGAACGGCGACCCTGAAGTAACTGCTGATGTTAAGAAATTTTTTGCAGATAATGCAAATAAGGTTATGACAACAGGTAAGCAAGCACAGATGTATGCCGATCACTACATCGGTTTCCATATGGCAGAAATGCCTACATATGCCGCAGCATCAAATGCGAACCGTGCCGCAGCAGGCGCGCTAGCAGCTGATCCAGCTAACGCTGAATTACAAGCAAAATCCAAGCAGGCTTCGGGAACTGTCGAAACTGTTTTCAAGGGACAAGCACTTCGCGGAATGCTTCTTAACGCTTACGCCTTCGGAATGCTCGGTGACATTGCAATAGTTGCAAGCTATGTAACTTTCGCTGGTGGCTTGATTTTCTTAATCTTGGCGCTACTTGGTTTCGCTCATCTTCGTAGAGTTGATACTGACTCAGTTATCTAAAGCAAACTAGAAACCAAACAGAGACCTCATCTCTCCGTGAGGGAAGGCCCCCAACTCGAAAGAGCTAGGGGCCTTTTAGATGCTATTTATGCTTTCGAAATTTAACGGTCTATCGATCCACTAATGAATTCTGCAACCCGATTTTGAGCCTGCTCATCGGTGTATTGAATAGGTGGAGACTTCATGAAGTAACTCGAAGGCGAGAGCAATGGGCCACCGATCCCGCGATCGAGCGCTATTTTTGCGCAACGTAGCGCATCAATGATTACTCCGGCAGAGTTTGGTGAATCCCAAACTTCAAGTTTGTATTCCAAGTTCAGTGGAACATCACCGAATGCTCGACCTTCAAGCCTTACATAGGCCCACTTGCGATCATCTAGCCAAGGGATGTAATCAGATGGCCCAATGTGAACATTCTTGGCGCCAAGATCATGGTCCAGTTGTGATGTAACTGATTGAGTTTTAGAGATTTTCTTAGACTCTAATCGATCTCGTTCGAGCATGTTCTTGAAGTCCATATTGCCACCTACGTTTAATTGATAGGTGCGGTCTAAGTGCACGCCGCGATCTTGAAACAATTTCGCCATTATTCGGTGGGTTATGGTCGCGCCAACTTGAGATTTAATGTCATCGCCAACAATTGGAATTCCAGCCTTCGTGAACTTTTCAGCCCAGATTGGATCTGATCCAATAAATACTGGAAGTGCGTTCACGAATGCGACCCCGGCATCAATTGCGCATTGCGCATAAAATTTAGCTGCTGCTTCTGAACCCACAGGCAAGTAACAGATAAGTACATCTACCTTTTCGGCCTTCAGATTCGCAACTATATCTACTGGAGTCTCTGTTGACTCTGTGATTGTCTCTTTGTAATAACGCCCTAAACCATCAAGGGTATGACCGCGTTGAACATTAATTCCAGTTTTTTCAACTGTTGCAAACTTGATCGTATTATTCTCACTCGCCCAAATAGCATCAGCAAGATCAAGTCCGACCTTCTTCGAATCAACATCATAAGCAGCGACAAATTTGACGCTATTAATGTGATACCCGCCAAGTACGGCATGCATAAGTCCAGGAATTTCTACATCCGCCGACGCATCCTTGTAATAGGTAACGCCTTGTATAAGTGAGTTTGCGCAGTTTCCTACGCCAACAATTGCAACTCTAATCTCTTTACTTGTTGAGCTATTCAATTAAGTTTCCTTTTCGTTTTTTGTCATCTCTTCCAACCAAGAGATTTCTCGTTCAATAGATTCCAATGAATGCCGACGCCATTCGGTTAAATACTTATCTGAACCCTCTGAAGTTTGAGCAGCGTTGGAGATTTCACTCCGGAGAATTGCTGCTTTTTCTAGGAGACGTCTGTGTCTGCCTTCAAGAATTTGGACCCGATTTGTTGGTGGCGTTGGACTAAAAAATGCAAAGCGAACTTCAAAATTCTCATCATCCCAATCCTCTGGACCTGAACCTCCAGCAAGTTCGCTAAATCGTTTCCTGCCATTTTTTGTGATGGCATAGACGATTCGCGAGCGCCGAGATTTTGGAGTTGCCAGAGAGGTCGTGCTCTTAGATTCCTCGATTAGTCCAGCTTCCAACATACGACGAAGTTGGGGATAGAGGACAGAGAAAGAGAGCGCTCGAAAAGGACCATATGTAGCGATGAGACGTTTGCGAAGTTCATAACCATGCAAACTCCCCTGACTTAGCAAGCCAAGTAGAGCGAATTCGAGAGCTTCAATTCGTGAGCGCATGATTTCATCCCTTTCCTGGATCGCTTTGGGGTATATCGTTTATATATCTAAAAGATATATCGTGGCGATAGTTAATCCGATATATCAAGGATAAGCAAGTCGGCGCGCGCTCGCGGGTAGGCTCGCCCAATGAGCTCCCTCGTAGTAATCCCATCTCGCCTCTGGGAATACTGCATCGCAGCAATCATCATAATTTTGGCTCCAGGACCGTCAGTCCTATTTGTAATTGCTCGGGCTATCGCTTGGGGTCGCGCTACTGCAATTGCGACGGTTGCTGGAAATGTTATGGGGGCCTTCTCGCTCTCTGTCGTTGTAGCCGTTGGGCTGGGCCCAATTTTGCAGAGATCCGACCTAGCTTTCACAAGCGTTCAAGTTTTAGGCGGTGGATATCTAATCTACCTTGGAATTTCTGCAATCAAACATAGTCAGATTCATGCAAGTGATATGACCAATCAAGGTGACATCAGACCGTCAAAATGGAAATCTATTCGTGAAGGTTATTGGGTAGGGGCACTTAACCCGAAGGGAATTGTTTTCTTTGCCGCAATTTTGCCGCAGTTTGTCGACCGCGAGGCTGGGGGCGTAACTTCTCAGTTGATTTTGATGGGCGCAATTTTTGCGGTCTTCGCCTTCTTCTCTGATGGCGGGTGGGGAATTCTTGCAGGAACAATCAGAAATTGGTTGGCCACCGAGATGATTCGTTTGGTCCGGATGCGGATGGCCGGCGGAATTGTCATGATCGTACTTGGACTCTTCACTCTTATTTCAGCGATTCGTGGCCGATAAAGCTACTGATGTCAGTGCGATAGCCCAGAATAGGAAGATATATGGAACCTATAACTCTTTCAAAAGATGCCAGAGCATTCATCAGTCCTAGCGATTTAACCTTCGGTTGGGATAATTGCCACCGTTGTTTATGGCTTTATTACAACCACCAAGTCAAGGCACCACTCTTCATGCCACTTGTTGGTGATCTAGCCGAAATGCAAGAGATATCCTGCATTGGAAAGACTTCGGCAGAATTGAATACAAATATGCCTGAAGGAAAAGTTTTCAAACATGCTGGTTGGGTTGTATCAACACCGATTGAAGTTGATGGCGTTGTTACACCATTTGCCGTGCGCGGTAAGTACGACTTGTTGATGGAACATCCTGATGGAACATTTGGAATAGTTGACTGCAAATTCCAATCAAGCCCTAACGATAAATCAAAATTTTACGCTGTCCAACTGGAGGCCTATGCCTTCGCTCTCGAAAATCCAGCAAAAGATGCGCCGATTAAAGTATCTACGGCTGGTCTTCTTGTTTGGGCTCCGGTAAAAATTCGAGGAAATTCTTCGGGAAACTTTGGTTTAGAGCTATCTTGCAACTGGTTCCCGACTGATCGCAGTCCAGAGTTAATCGCATCGAGGTTATCTGATTTCATCAAGATGATTACTGGTCCAGTGCCAGCTGCGAAAACCAATTGTGATCAATGTAAATATGTCGAAAATAGAACTGAGATCTTAAAGGGAGTTTAACTGAGCCCTATTTTTCCTCTTCGCGCTTCTTCTCTTTAGCCTCTTCGCGGCGCAGCTTTATGAGAATCAGCTTCGCCTCTGATGCATACATATCTACATATTCCTGGCCGGATAGTTCCTGAATCTTCTCCATGATTTCATCTGTAATTTGGCGGAGAACCTTTAAATCCGAAGTATCACCTGTGTAGTAAAGCGGTTCACCAAAAATCATTTCAACTCGTTGTACTTTTGGAACAACTTGTCCGGTCGGTTGAATTTCTGCAGTGTTAAACATTGCTACTGGAACTATTGCCGCTCCAGATTCAATCGCCATCCGAGCTATACCGGTGCGACCCTTATACAATTTTCCATCAGGCGATCTAGTTCCCTCTGGATAAATTCCAATACAAGCGCCGCCCGCCAGAAGATCTAGACCAGTTAAGAGCGCAGCCTCGCTGCGTCGTCCACCAGAGCGATCAACTGGAACTTGCCCGAGCGCAATAAAAGTAATCTTCTTGATGAATCCCTTTATCCCAGGCGAAGTGAAGTATTCACTCTTAGCAAGGAAGGTGACTTTTCTCGGAACAACAAGCGGCATAAATATTGAATCACTAAAAGAGAGATGGTTTGAAGCAATGATTACTGGACCTGATTGTGGGACATTGCGCAGTCCGGTGACCTTTGGGCGAAATAGCAAAGTCAGGATAGGAATTAGGAAGGACTTGAGCGCTTGATAAACCACTGGCCTAATTTATGCCTTATCTGCAACTTATGACACCATCTGAGCGTGAGTAATATCCCAGAAAGTGAGCCATTGCGGCTTTTGGCGGGAAAAACCGGATTGTTAATGATTCACGGGTTCAGAGGTTCACCAGCTTCAATTAAACCTTGGGCTATTTCAATGCACGAGAAAGGTTTAACGGTTTCAGTTCCATTACTTGCAGGCCATGGAACTCATTGGAGTGATTTAAATAAAGTTACTTGGCAAGATTGGTATGACGTTGTAGAAAAAGAATTTCTAGAGTTAAAAAAATCCTGCGATCAAGTTTTTGTAGCTGGCTTTTCAATGGGTGGCGCACTTGCCCTTCGCTTATCTCAAATTCGTGGAAGTGAGTTGGCAGGCGCAATACTTTTAAATGCTTCGATTTATGATGAACGAAAAAGATTTAAATTTGTTCCCGCACTATCTCTATTTCTTCCTTCCATACCTGGTGGCCCGGGAGACATTGCTAAACCTGGCTCTCCTGCCCATGGTTATGATCGAATTCCTTTGCGAGCACTGAATCAAGTTCGCAAGCTTTGGGAAGTTGCCGAGCGCGATCTCTATCTAGTCGATCTTCCGTTAATGGTTGCGTATTCATTAAATGATCATGTAGTACATCCTGTTTGCAGCGAAACAATAATTGACAATGTTTACTCAACTGATATTCGCGAAGTTGTATTTGAAAAATCTTTCCATAATGTCGCACTGGATTACGATGCAGAGTTATTAAACGAGGAGACTATGGATTTCGTTTTAGATGTCCTTTCTGGTGAGCTTTCGAGAGGCGAATCTATATACGAATCAGATGAACGCGAACTTATCGATGCCGAATTTGAATCCATGGTGTCAGGCTTATCACTTGATCAATCAGCACCAACAACTTATTTAGATGAGTTGGATGCGAGATCATATGACCCAGAAGGCTTTATCCAACCCAATCCCAAATTGCCTGCAGCCGATCAAACGTCCCGCTTCGCACTACTCGGAATTGTTGGTGGCGGTACCTACATGCTCTTCGAGATGTTCACTGGGATTGATTTGTTGGGAATGGGACCATGGCCAGGAGTTCTCGGCTTTATTGGTGGAATCGCAACTTACATTTGGAAATCAGCAAGACCCGAAGATGATTTCGGAGATGGCGTAGAGCTTTAATTCCGAGCTAAATCTGCCGCCCCAACAAGTCCGGCATCATTGCCAAGTTTTGCCGCAACAATTTCGGGAACTGGATGTTTACCAAGGAATGGCATCTCCCGCATCATCGCTTTTCTTGCGGGCTCCAATAACAAATCGCCAGCATCAACAACCCCGCCACCGATAACAACAATTGAAGGATCGAAGAGCATCGATAAAGTTGCGATTCCTGCTCCGAGCCAATCTCCTGTTATTGCAAGAACGTCAATTGCAATTTGATCACCATCGCGCGCTGCATCAGTTATGTGGCCACCCATTAGTCCTTCAATTGTGCCGTTACCTCGCGCCAATAATTCCTTACCGCCGGCGGGATTTTTCGCAATCGCTTCTCGCGCATGACGCATTAACGCAGAACCCGATGCATAACGTTCAAAACAACCATTGATGCCACATCCACATAATTCGCCATTTGGTACCACTCGCATATGGCCGAATTCCGCACCAGTTCCATTTGCACCGCGAAGTGGTTGGCCGTTAACAATTGCGGCGCCACCAATTCCCGTTCCGACGGTAACCATAATTACATTTTCTAGGCCTTTACCAGCTCCATAAACCCGCTCTGCCCAGGCTGCACTATTTGCATCATTCTCGACAACCGTTTTAACGCCACATAGTTTAAGAAGTGCGCTTGAAATATTTACGCCATCCCAATCTTTAATGTTTGGTGCGCCAAGCATGGTCGCGCGATCTGATGAAACTAAACCGGCAGCTGAAATTCCAACGTGATCGACTTTGTGAGTTACTAAAAGTTCCAAAATAACTTCAGCAATACTTTCATTTAATTCGTTGCCACCAGCTTTAGGCGTATCTTTTCTAAAGGTGCGAAGGATATTTCCACTTTGATCTACAACACCACCAAGAACTTTGGTGCCGCCAATATCTATTCCGATTGCTAGGTCTGAATTTGCCAAATTAAATTAACTCTCTAGTTTTGCTTTTAATTGGTTAAGTGCAAGGTCGATAGTTGAACGTTCTGCCTTCTGTCGCATCATCGCAGGCACTGGCATTGAGAGTGCGACCGTTAATTCATAAGTAACTTTCGTGGTGTCATCTCCATTATCGATCAATTTATATGCGCCAGTCATCTCTGTTAAGAGATCAGCGTCATCTAATTCAAAGGTAATTTCGGCTGGCGCTTTGCTCCAGTCGTAATCGAGGATAACTCGGTCTTTCATAACCCCAGCATCAATTGAAATCTTCGCCTTAGTTGCGCGACCGGTTTCATCACTTTCTTGAACTTCTACGCTCTTAATGGCAGTGGACCAACTGGGATAGGCCGGTAGGTCGCTAAGGACCGTAATGACATCCGAAATCGCCGCTTCGATAGTTACAGAATTCTTTGAAATATCGCTCATGTCTAAACTTTACCCAATATATCTTCCGAAAATACCTACCTCGGCGATAACCTTCGGCTTATGGATCAATACACCGTCCCAGCAATCGTCCCGCCAGCAACTAAGGGGAATCTCTCAGACCTAGTCGCTGATCGTGCAGCAAATGAGCCAAATCGCATCACACTCTCCCGCCCTTTAGGCCAAGGTTGGCAAGGCGTAAGCGCTAAAGAATTTGATAGTGAAGTTCGCGCGGTGGCAAAAGGATTAATCGCGGCAAACATAAACGTTGGCGATCGAATCGCAATCATGGCTAAGACTCGATATGAATGGACAGTCTTAGATTTTGCAATTTGGTATGCCGGAGGTGTTTCAGTTCCAATTTATGAAACATCTAGTGCGGAACAAGTTGAATGGATTCTTGCCGATTCTGGAGCAGTTGCAATTATTGTTGAAACTCCACAACATCGTGAAATTGTGAATCCCGTAATAACTTCAGCTTGTAAATCTATCTGGACTATAACTGATGGCGCACTCGATGAACTTTCAACACTTGGAAGTAAAATTTCAGAAAGCGATGTTGAAGCACGCAGAAAAACTCCAACTCCTGATTCACTAGCAACCCTTATTTACACATCTGGAACTACTGGGAAACCAAAAGGCGTTCAGTTAACCCATGGAAATTTTCTTTCAGAATGTGGAAATGTCGTTCAAGGAGCAAGTGATTTATTCTTGAAGCCTGGTGGTTCAACACTTCTATTCCTTCCAGTTGCACATGTCTTCGGCAGAATGGTCCAGGTCGGTGCAATTACTGCAGGACTACATCTCGCACATTGTGGCGATATCACAAGACTTCCAGCTGATCTTGGAACATTTAAGCCAACATTCGTGCTCGCCGTTCCAAGAATCTTTGAAAAAATTTACAACGGTGCCGAAGCAAAAGCTGAAGCAGCAGGCAAGGGCGCTATCTTCCGCAAAGCAGCAGCTATTGCAATCGCTTATAGCGAAGCACAAGATTCAAAAGAGAAGAACGTTGGACTTATCCTGAAGCATGCAATCTTCGACAAGCTCGTTTACTCCAAAATTAGAACTGGAATGGGCGGACGCGTTGAGGCTGCAATCTCTGGTGGAGCTCCACTTGGCGAGAGGCTTGGTCACTTCTATCGTGGCGCCGGAATAAATATTTTGGAAGGTTATGGCTTAACTGAAACAACTGCAGGCGCAACGTTGAATTTAACTTCTGCGCAACGTGTTGGATCAGTAGGACGCCCACTTCCTGGAACGACAATAAAAATTGCTGAAGATGGCGAAGTTCTTATTAAAGGTGCAATTGTGATGAATGGCTATTGGCAGAACGATGCCGCCAACAGTGAAGTCTTTACAAGCGATGGTTTCTTTAAGAGTGGCGATCTTGGAACTATCGATCATCAAGGTTTCTTATCAATAGTTGGTCGCAAGAAAGAGTTGATTGTTACATCGGGTGGAAAGAATGTTGCCCCAGCAGTTCTCGAAGATCGAGTACGCGCACATCCGCTGGTAAGCCAGTGCATGGTTGTTGGAGATAACAAACCGTTTATTGCTGCTCTAGTAACGATTGATCCGGATGCAATCAAGGGTTGGACGGTTGCGAATAAGAAAGAGGGCGCAACAATCGCTGACTTAACTAAGGATCCAGATTTACTTTCAGTAATCCAGACCGCTATCGATGAGGCCAATAAGGCTGTAAGTCGTGCAGAATCAATTCGTAAGTTCACGATCCTGTCTACTGATTTCACTATTCCGGGCGGCCAACTGACAGCAAAACTTTCTGTGAAGCGACATGTTGTCGCCCAGGAATTTGCAGGGGAAATCGAAGCTCTCTTTACGTGAAAACCGCTCGTGATTTACACGACGACATAAGTGAAGAACTTTCGGCAATCTGCAATATCTTAGATTCCTTGGCCGGAAGGTCTGACTCGTCCTCGGCTGATAGAACCAATTTTCGCTTGATTAGAAACCAGGTCACCAAACTCTGCGACCTACTGAACGCAGATATTCCGTTGATAGCGGAGAAGTCGAAGACTGTATTCTCAATTGAGATTCGTAATGCGATATCTGAGATAAATAATTCACTTGATAGTTTTAGCGAGCTCGGTGAAACGCTAATGGAATTACGGAATAATTTGAATTTTCCCAAATATTTTCTCGATGAGTCCATAAAGAATCAGAAAATTCTCACTCCGCTAACTAAACGCGAGCGTGAAGTTCTACTCCTCCTGCCTCGCGGTATCACGGCCAAAGCAATGGCGAGTGAACTTTTCTTAACGGAAGCAACAATCAAAAGTCACTTGGCATCTATCTATCGAAAATTCGAAGTTGTAAATCGAACTCAAGCTATTGCTATCGGTATTGAGAATAAACTTTTAGCCTTTTAACACTTCTGCGAATTTCTTTCCCCATAAATCCCAATTCCAATTATTGACCGCCCAGATACGACCACTTGCGCCATATTCTTTAGCCTTAGCGGAATCTGAGAGAAGTTCTATACAAGCATCCGCAATCTCACAAACGCTTCTTCCATCGACAACTAAACCGGTCTTACCAATTTGAACTGCATCTGGCGCGCCACCTGAATCCCCAGCAATTACTGGAAGTCCACAAGACCCAGCCTCAAGATAAACAATTCCTAGGCCTTCGACTTCTAAACCAGCGAGCCTTGATCTAGATGGAGAAACAAAGACATCACCGAGCAGGATGTGGTTTGGAAGTTGGTCGTAGGTAATACGTCCAAGCATTTTTACATCATTCGAGAGGTTAAGTCTTTCGATCTCTCGCTTTAAAAATTTTTCACGTGGGCCGCTGCCAATTATTAGAAGTAGACCATCTGGAATGGCCTTCTTTATTGCTGGCATGGCCGCTATTAACTTGTCTTGTCCCTTACGGTGCACCAATCGACCTACGCAAATAAGTGTCGGTCGGTTACCAATTTGGTATTTCGTTAGCAACTCTGCCGGTTTGTCTCCAGGTATGAAGAATTGTGTTGAAATTCCGGGAGCTATTTGTACAAGCGAAACTCGCCCTCCAACTGATTTCGAAATTGCAGATTTAGTAAATTCTCCGAGGTAGGTGAGAACATCACAAGAGTTACCGATTCGTCGCATTGCAAGATTGAAAGGTGGAACTTTCGCCCACCAGACTTCATGTCCATGAGTTAGTGCGACAATTCGCGTGGCTCCAGCTTTGCGTAAGTTTGGCGCCATTAAAGCGAGTGGCGCCGATGCGCCGAACCAGATTGTCTTTGAATTATGGACTTTCATTATTCGCTTGATCGAACTTATGACTCTTGGAGTTGGTAAGAGGATTTTTGATCTGTCACGGTAAATTACTACTCCAAATTTATTCTGCAATCCAAGATCAAATTCGGTATCTCCAGCTTGCGAAGAGGTGTAAATCGCAATCTCTGAACCATCTAACTTTTCAAGTAATCCAAGAATAAAGGTCTCAATGCCGCCAGATCTTGGTCCCAAATCATTGGTGACAAGAAGAATCTTGCGGTCATTAGATTCGGCGGGCACCGTAAAAACTTAGTGAACCAAAATTGGGAGTGAACGTCATAATTTTTACTCGAGAACCAGGTTTTGGAGCATTCACCATTCGACCTTTACTTATATAGATCCCTACATGCGAGATATATCGGTTTCGACCAAAAAAGACTAAATCTCCGGGCTTCAATTGATTTAGCGCTATGCGTTTGCCGTATCTTGATTGGGCGGCTGCGGAATGGGGAAGCGATACACCCGCTGCACCAAATGCTCTCATCGTTAATCCACTGCAATCCCAGAGGGTTGGTCCTGCAGCTCCATAAACATATCGATCACCCATTTGCTTAATGGAGAAACGAAGCGCAATTGAGCCGCGGCCAGAACCAAGGTTAGATTTTGCGGCCAGCGCTTTCGATGCTCTTTGATCCGCATTCTCAGCATCGGCATTTAATTTTGCGAGTCGTGCGCGTTCGGCCTTCGAAAGTGAGTTAAATAATTTCTCGGCCGATGCTAACTTATCTTTTACTGATTTCTCTTGGGCTAGATATCTTTCTTGTGCCCTCTTAGCCAGCGTCAATTTGTCATTCACGGTTAATGAGGTGGCGGTCAATCTCTGTTTAGCAACACTATATTTCTTCAGGGCTAGTGATTGTTTTCTTGTTACGGACTCTAGAGATCCAGCTGCCGCTAAGAAAAGTTTAGGGTCTGATGAGAAAAGTAGTTCAAGGCTGCGACTCATAGATCCATTTTTATATTGTTCGCTCGCAATCGCACCGAGCGAGTTTTTAAATTTTGCAACTGTTGCGGCATCAGCAGCCACTTGGCGTTGTACCGATTGAAGTTTTCTGGTTAAAGAGGCATATTCAACTTTCGCCGCTTGTGCCGCTTCACCTGCGGTCGCTGCCTGTTCTTGCAAAATTCGAATCTTGGTACGAACATCATTAAGCGTAGGTGCTGCGTTTGCTGTAGAAGTTGGGAGTAACGAAATAGCCAATACAGCGCTAAGAATCTGCGCAACTATCTTCAGCAATTTCATTCGAGAAGGGTAACCAGTGGGCGTACCCGAGTTCAAATATTTCGGAGATTTACGCTTGATTTAGGCGTGTACGACTAATTCACATAGCGAAGTGGCGGGACTAACCCTTTCTCAGAGAGAACTGAGAGCGCAGTAATTTGGCTATTTGAAATTTCACTTGCTGGAGCAGCAGTGATGTTTAGGAGAACAGATACAACGCAATCATCACAAGAGATGTCGCGCATGGTGCAGGTCTGGCAATCGATGATCATGTCAAAAATGATAAATCGGACCACTGACACTACGGTTTGTCCATGAGCTTCGTTCCCAACCAAGTTATGGCCAACTTAGTTATGGGCAGCGATGGCAGCACCACGCTAGACGGTAGCTCCAAAACGCTGAGCTCCCCCCAAGACCGGCTCAGGTTTCATGAACTTCGCGCGCAAGCGTCGGCCATTCTTATCGGTGGGAACACTGCCAGAAACGAACCTTATGCGACCACTCCGTTGCCCCTAGTTGTAATTTCCAGAACTGGCGAGATTCCAGAGAGCGTTCTAGCCAATCCCTTACTTCATCTTTGGCAACTAGACCCAGTAAGTGCGATTCAAAGAGCCCACATTGAGTTTGGTGAAAAAATCTTGGTGGAGGGTGGGATTGAAATCCTTAAGGAATTATTGGCGGCCGACGTAATCGATCAACTGTTTTTAACAATTAGTGAGAAAACTGGTGGCGAAAATATTTATGATTTAAGTGCGCTCACTAGAAATTTCACTGTTGAATCTAGCGAGAAGTTTGGGAATGAAACGCTCTTAAAATTGCTTAGAAATTAACCTATAGAAATTAGTGATACACCAGAGACGGCTAAGAAGACTCCCAAATATTGCACCTTATGAAGGCGCTCGTGGAGAAATTTAAAAGCAAGTAGCGCTGTAACAATTGGAAAGAGCGAACCAAAAACCATCGCAACAGAAACTAATCCCTTAGTAGTTGCAACTCCAAGTAAGAGGTTGGCAACAAAATCTGTAGCTCCGATAATTATCAAAATCCGCAAATCTGCAATTCCAAATCCACCAATTGTTTTGAATCGTAGTGCAATCAAAATACAGACAGTTACTGATGCTACGCGCATCGAAGTCATAGTTAAGAGCGAACTTGTCTTAGAGCCTTGTGCCATAAGAGTTAGTGCAATACCAAAACCAAGTGCAGCACCAAGTCCAAAGAGAAGTGGTTTTACTGGAAGCCCGTTAACAATATCTGGGCCAGATGCACAGAAGGCACCAACAATCGCTATGGCCATTCCAAAAACTTGAATTCCTGTTGGTCGCTCTCCGGAAATAAAGGCCACTGATAGCGGGATGACTGCGCTCAAAGTACTTATCGGAGAGACAACTCCCATCCGACCAGTTGATAGTCCTGAGTAGAAAGAGACGAGCCCAAAGAAACCAGCAATACCCGCTCCGAGTGCAGGTAAGAAATAACCATTCCAACTCAAATTCGGTGCCAGATAAGAACCGGAAACCAAAACTAAAATCAAACCAAGGATCAATCCGAATGCTTGTGACATTCCAGTAACTGCAATTGCTTTAAAGCGCTTTGAAAGATTGCCGCCCAAGAAATCAGCTGTCCCCCAGAGAACGCTTGAAAGGAGAGCAAGGATTGAAGCCATTGGATGAGGCTAATACAGACCACAGTAAAAGTTGCTCGCGCCTTCCTCGGTAACCGGGATAAACGCCTTACCCTTTTCACATGGACGTGAATTTCGAGGAAATTACCACTTCAATTCGCGCTATTAAGCCAAGATCTGAAATTCTCTTAGAAGAAGTTCCTGCCCCTCAAAAACTCGCACCATATGCATTTGCAATGACTGCGGATGTTTTAGAAGATGCCGCAACTGGACGCTTTGTATTGCTCCATGATCCAGATGGTCAAGAGGGCTGGTCTGGAAAATATAGATGCGTAACTTTCGTACGTGCTGCAATTGATAACGAAATGGCTGCAGATCCAATGCTATGTAATATCGGCTGGACCTGGTTAATGGAATCGCTTAAAGCAAATGGTTGTGATTACACCGCACCAAGTGGAACAGTTACAAAAGTTGCCAGTGCATCTTTTGGAACGCTAGAAAATTTGGATGAAGATAGCGAATTAGAAGTGAGAGCTTCTTGGACACCAACATCAGGTAAAAATATTGCAGACCATATTCGTGCCTGGGTTGAGCTCTTGGAAATGTCGGCCGGACTTGCACCGATTCCAGATGGTGTAACCCAGCTAAGTCGCAGTAGATAATGGCAGAACCACTTCTTGCGCCACTAGGCGGAGTTCCAGATTTAATTGAAACTCCTGAAGCGCTTGCCGAAATGACTTCGCAACTCGCAAATGGCACAGGACCGATCGCAATTGATGCAGAACGCGCATCTGGTTATAAATATTCAGCACGAGCATATTTGATTCAAATTAAACGTAATGGTGGTGGACTACATTTAATAGATCCGATTGCAGTTGGACAGACTCACTACTGGAAAGAATTGAACGATGCCTTTGCAGATCAAGAATGGATTATTCACGCGTCTACCCAAGATTTAGCCTGTCTGCGTGAAGTGGGTATTAACCCGCAAATTATGTTTGATACTGAATTAGCAGGGCGAATTGCTGGTTGCGAGCGCGTTGGTCTTGGGCCACTCACTGAACAACTTCTGGGAGTAACGCTGGCAAAAGAACATAGCGCTGTTGATTGGTCGATCCGACCTTTACGTCCAGAATGGCTTAACTATGCCGCCTTGGATGTTGAACTTTTGATTGAATTACGAAATGAAATTGAGAAACTTTTAATTGACGCAGGAAAATTGGATTGGGCTAAAGAAGATTTCGCTGCAATTCTTAAGGCACCCGCACCACAACCACGTAAAGATCCTTGGCGCCGAGCATCTGGGATTCATAAAATTCGTGACTTAAATGCACTAGCGGTTATTAGAGCCTTGTGGCTCGCTCGAAATGAATTCGGTAAAGAGATTGACCTGGCGCCCGGGCGGGTATTCAATGATGAAACCCTCCTCTTGATCGCGACTAAACCTCCTAAGGGATTTGGCGACTTCAAAAAAGCGCTTCTGCGGAGGACTCGATTAACAGATATGCCATTTGAAGAATGGTTTAAATTATTTGAAGAGGCTCAAAACCTTGAAGGCGAAGACTTACCTAAATTGCGTCTACCTTCAGAAGGTCTGCCACCTGCGAAGATGTGGCAGAGTCGAAATCCTGTTGGCTATGCCCGCCTTACACATGCGAAGGCTGCAATAATTGAGTGTGCTGCTGTGAACGTTATGCCTCCCGAGAATTTAATATCCCCAGAAGCGGTCCGAAGGGTTTGTTGGCCAACTCCCCCAGAAAGTGATGCGGATCGCCGCGCATTTGTTACTAACGAGCTGGCTGAGTTTGGGGCTAGGCAATGGCAGATTGAACTGGTTTTAGGCCCGTTACTGGCTATTTTGAGCGAGAGAGAGCCACTTATTGTCGAGGTTACAGAGAGTGAAAACGAAGAGCCTGAAACGCCCGCCTCCGAAAGTGGCTAATTACGCAACATTCCAGTTGCGTAATTCGATCTAACAATCTAGCCTCTTCCATATGTACAGCACATTCTTAATTGCCCTGCGCGAGGGCCTTGAAGCCGCTCTAATAATTGGGATTCTTGTCGCATATTTAGTGCGATCGAATCAGAGGAAAGCGCTACCGGCACTTTGGGCCGGCGTTTCAATAGCTATTGTTGCAAGCCTAACCTTTGGCGCATTTTTATCTTTCACTTCAACCAATCTCTCTGATTCGGGCGAGAAGTTATTTGCTGGAACTACATCTCTTGTAGCGGTAATTCTTGTTACATACATGGTTTTTTGGATGAAGCGAATTGCTCGCGGACTTAAGAACGAATTACAAAGCAAGTTGGATTACGCGATGCCCCTTGGCAAAATCGCCTTGATTTCGGCCTCATTTTTTGCAGTTGCTCGCGAAGGTTTAGAAACAGCGCTCTTTATCTTCTCCAACTTTAAAACAATCTCTACAGATTCATCACCTGTCGTTGGATTAGTTCTTGGATTAGCTGCGGCGGTAGGCCTTGGCGTAGCAATCTATAAGCAGAGTGTGAAGATTAATCTAAGTAAATTTTTCACAATTACCGGAATTGCGCTGATTATTATTGCTGGCGGTGTCCTGTCATATGCCGTTCATGAATTTCAAGAGTTTGGCGCATTACCTGGTGAAGATTCATATGTTTGGAATTGGGTTAATGCCGATCCAACAATCACAACTCTACTTTCGGGAACTATCGGGATTAGCACCAAAATCTCTTGGTTACAGCTGATCGTTTGGGCAATCTACTTAACAGTCACCTTGCGCGCCTATTTAGCTCCGAAGAAAGTTCTAGTCTCTAACGCTTAGTTTGTAAGGCTTCTTCCAATTTTTCCTACTGACGGGTAACATTACGGGAACATAAACCGTCTCAGTAGGAGCCATTCATGAGTGAGCGCGTAGTTCTAGTTGATGCCGTCCGATCCCCTTTTGGCAAAGCTGGCAGTTTGTACTCTGAAACTAGAGCCGATGACATCATGGTCCGAATCCTGCGCGGTCTTTTAGAACGAAATCCAAAAGTTTCACCAGCTTTAATTGATGATGTTGCAATTGCAGCCGCTACTCAAACTGGTGACCAAGGAATGAATATCGGCCGAAGCGTTTCACTGCTCGCGGGAATTCCAAATAGCGTTCCAGGTTATTCAATTGACCGTTGGTGTGCAGGTGCTTTAACTGCAGTAACAACAGTTTCTGGAGCGATCGCAATGGGACAATATGACTTTGCAATTGCTGGTGGCGTTGAACATATGGGACACCATCCAATGGGTGACGGCATGGATCCAAATCCTCGTTACTTAGCCGAAAAGTTAGTTGATACCGATGCGCTCCAAATGGGTATGACTGCTGAAAGATTGCATGACAAATTTCCACATCTAACTAAGGCTCGTGCAGATGCATATGCAGTTGCATCACAGAACAAGACGGCTGCTGCTTATTCGTCTGGAAAAATTCAAAGAGATTTAATTCCAGTAGCAGTTCGATCTGTAGAACTCGGATGGGGTGTTGCAACAGTTGATGAACCACCACGTCCTGGAACAACTGTTGAAGCGCTAGGCGCGCTAAAGACACCATTTCGTCCAATGGGAAATGTAACTGCTGGAAATGCTGCCGGTCTAAATGACGGCGCAACCGCAGCAATTCTTGCTAGTGAATCGAAAGCAAAGGAACTTGGCCTAACTATTAAAGCTAAGTTAGTTTCATTTGCATTCGCCGGTGTTGAACCAGAAATTATGGGTTACGGCCCAGTCCCCAGCACAATCAAGGCGCTAGCGAAAGCCGGTTTAAGCATTGAAGATATTGGCCTCTTTGAAATCAATGAGGCTTTTGCTATCCAAGTGCTGTCGTTCTTAGATCACTTTGGAATTGCTGACGATGACCCCAGAGTAAATCTTTATGGTGGTGCTATCGCAGTCGGGCACCCATTGGCCTCATCAGGTGTTCGCTTGATGATTAATTTAGCGCGTGGTTTTGAAGAACATCCAGAAGTTAAATATGGCGTAACCACAATGTGTATCGGACTTGGTATGGGTGGAACGGTAATTTGGGAGAACCCACATTTTTCTGGAAAGGCTGGCAAGTAATGAGCGAAATAAAGTTGCCAGAAGGCGCACCAGAAGAAGTAATAACTGCTGCTCATGTTCGAGAGATTGATTTAGCGTTATTTGGTCACAACGGAACCCTTTCGTTGATTACATTGGATAACGGTATGGACCACAATCGTCCTAATACTTTTGGTCCGCAATCACTTGCCTCTTTGAGCGAAGCAATCAAAGTTGCCGAGGCCAGTTCATCAATCGCAATTGCAATTACTGGTAAGCCCTTTATTTTTGCTGCTGGCGCTGATCTTTCGGCTCTGTCATTTTTATATGATCGCGAACAAGCCCTAGCGATTGGAAAACTTGGTCACGATGTTTTCCGTAAGCTTGGCGAAAGTTCCAAGCCAACCTTCGCGTTTGTAAATGGCCTAGCGTTAGGTGGTGGGCTCGAGGTCGCCTTACATTGCAGATATCGAACTGTTGCAACCACTGCATTTACTGCGCTCCCTGAAGTATTTCTTGGCTTAGTTCCTGGCTGGGGCGGCGCAACCATATTGCCTAAATTAATTGGGCCTAAGAACGCAGTTCAAGTAATCATTTTAAACGCGCTAAATAACAACACAATGATGAAGTCGAAAGAAGCCCTAGCCCTTGGTGTTGTTGATGCAGTTTTTGAACCAGCGGATTTCATCGAAAACTCAATTAAATTTGCGGCATCGATACTAAATGGTTCTACAAAAATTGAACGAAGTGATTTTACAAAAAATGAAAGCGAATGGTCCGAGGCTATTAATTCTGGCAAAGCAGCAGTAGCTAAGAAATTTGGCGGCGCAGAAATTCCACAAGCGATAAAGGCCCTGGATTTAATTGCAGCTGCCAGAACAAATTCGTTAGGTGCTGGCTTTGATGCCGAAGATCAAGAGCTCGCAAATCTCACAATGAGCGATCCGCTCCGCGCCTCCTTATACGCATTTAATTTAATTCAAAAGAAGCGTAAGAAAGTCGAAGGCGCTCCGAAACCAGCTCTGGCTCGTAAGATAAACAAAGTAGGCGTTGTTGGAGCCGGCCTAATGGCATCCCAACTTGCTCTAATTATTCTGCGGAATTTAAAGGTTCCAGTTGTAATCACTGATCTTGATCAAGAACGTATCGATAAAGGCCTTGCATATATCCGCGGTGAACTAACAAAGCTTGTCGAGAAGAAGCGCATGAGCCCAGAAAGCGCTGCGCGACTCTCTTCACTAGTTTCTGGCTCAACAGATAAAGCAATTTTCGCTGACGCCTCATTCGTAATCGAAGCGATATTTGAAGAGCTCGAACTAAAGCAGAAGCTATTCAAGGATCTTGAAAAGATTGTTTCTATCGAGTGCATCTTGGCAACAAATACCTCTTCGCTATCCGTAACTAAAATGTCCGACGGGCTTGCAAATCCAGAACGAGTTATTGGTTTCCACTTCTTCAACCCAGTTGCAATTATGCCGTTGCTCGAAATAGCAAGAACGCCGGCAACAGATGATGCAACAACAGCGACTGCAGTTGCAATCGGAAAAGAACTTAAGAAGACCATGGTTATCGTCAAAGACTCCCCAGCATTCGTTGTTAATCGTTTGCTAACAAGATTTATGGGCGAGATAACTGATGCGATTGATGAAGGTACTCCTCCGGATGTTGCAGACTCAGCAATGAAGCCGCTCGGACTTCCAATGACCTCTCTCGAACTTCTTGGATTAGTGGGACCTGGAGTCGCACTACATGTTGCAGAAACGCTTCATAAGAACCTCGGCGATCGCTATCGAATCTCACCAACAATGCAGGCTTTCGTTAAGGAAGGAGTTAAGTCTTTCTACATCAAAGATGAGAAAGGTGGATTGAATCCAAATCCAGCTGCACTTGCACTAATTAAAGCCGGCAACAAAGCTTCGACTGCTGAAGAGGTTAGAGTTCGAGCGCTAAAAGCTTTAGCAAGTGAAGCGCGCATGATGCTAGATGAAGGCGTTGTTTCGACCGCCGCCGAAATAGATATTTGTATGCTGCTTGGTTGTGGCTGGCCACTTCATCTTGGTGGAGTTCTGCCTTACCTAGATCGAACTGGAATAAGCGAAGAAGTTAACGGTCAGCGCTTTCATCCGGCTGGTGTTGCTTCGCTTTCGTAATTTCATTTACTAAATTATCTTTAAGCGAACTGCTCCACGATACTAATTGATGGGCAATATTCTGCGCCGTCATTCCCAGATCTGCCAAGATTTCGCCGCGCTTTGAATGCTCGATAAATTCAAGTGGCACACCTATCGAATGAATCGGAACTTCTAAATCAGCATCTCTAAACATCTCTGAAATCGTGCTTGCGATTCCACCATGTCGAATTCCATCTTCAACTATGACAACAGATTTATATCGTCGCGCCATTGTCAGCAAGCTCTTAGGAAGCGGCTTAACCCAGCGTGGATCAACGACGGTTACGCCTACGCCTTCGCGATAGGCCTGTGAAGCAGCTTCAACACAAATCTTTGCCATTGCGCCAATACTTATCAATAAAACATCTGCACTCTCGCCGCGATAAAGAACATCTATTCCATCTCGTCGCTCAAAGGCTGGGATATCAGCGCCTACCGCGCCCTTTGGAAATCGAAGCAATGAAGGTGCATCGGAAATATCGAGTGCTTCACGAAGTGTCTCTTTAAGTGTTGCTGCATCGCGTGGTGCGGCAACATGAAGGGTTGGCACTATTCCAGTCAGCGCTAAATCCCAAATTCCATGATGTGAAGGTCCATCATCACCGGTAACTCCTGCGCGGTCCAAAACAAAAGTTACACCAGCCTTGTGCAGGGCAACATCCAATAACAATTGATCGAATGCGCGATTTAGAAAAGTTGAATAGATTGCAACGACAGGGTGCAGTCCAGTAAAAGCTAAGCCAGCGGCGCTAGTAGTTGCATGTTGCTCTGCAATACCAACATCAAACGCGCGATCTGGAAATTTTTCAGCAAATTTATCAAGCCCTGTAGGCCCAAGCATCGCTGCTGTTATCGCTACTAAATCTTTTCGCTTCGCCCCAAGTTCGCAAATTTCATCAGAGAAAACACTTGTCCAGTTTGGTTCTGACTTTGAAACTGGTACACCTGTCTCTGGATCGACAATTCCTACCGCGTGAAATTTTTCCGCAGAGTCATTAACCGCTGGTGCATGTCCTCGGCCCTTCTCAGTAATCAAGTGAACCAAAACCGGTGCACCAAAATTCTTTGCATGTTCGAGCGCAGTTTCAACCGCTTCAATATTGTGTCCATCAATTGGACCTAGGTATTTAAGCCCAAGGTCTTCGAACATTCCTTGTGGCGCAACAATATCTTTAAGGCCTTTTTTAACGCCGTGCAGAGTTTCATAAATAGGGCCACCAACAACAGGTGTCTTTTCGAGAACTCCCTTGCCCCAATCCAAGAATTTTTCATAACCACTAGTTGTCCGAAGGGTCGATAGATAAGTTGCTAGTCCACCAATAGTCGGTGAATATGAACGTTCATTATCATTTACAACAATTACCAGTCTTAGCTCTTCGCTCGATGCAATGTTATTTAGCGCTTCCCATGACATGCCGCCAGTTAGCGCGCCATCTCCAACAACACAAACAACGGTCTTATCTAGATCGCCTTTAATTAGATTTCCGCGCGCAACACCATCGGACCAAGAAAGGGCGGTGGATGCATGTGAATTCTCAACGACATCGTGTTCACTCTCCAAGCGATTTGGATATCCAGAGATTCCCCCACGTTGGCGCAATTTATCAAAGCCAGATACTCGACCAGTTAATAATTTATGAACATAACTTTGATGCCCAGTATCAAAAATAATTGTGTCTTTCGGAGATTCAAATGTTCTGTGAATCGCAATCGTTAACTCAACTACGCCAAGATTTGGCCCTAGATGTCCACCACTTTTAGAGACTTTTTCAATTAGAAAGTCGCGAATCTCTGTAGATAATTCACTTAACTCAGAGTACGAAAGCTTCGCCAAATCTGCAGGCGACTGAATGCATTCAAGGTGCTTCAACATCGTCGTAGTCTAGAGCAAGCCCTATTTTTTAGAGTAGTGAACGCAGCACATATTGCATGATGCCTCCATGGCGGAAGTAATCGGCTTCTCCTGGGGTATCAATTCGAACTACCGCCTCGAAAATCTTCTCGCCCGCAATCACCTTAAGAACCTTCGGAACTCCCCCGCTGTTTAGCGCTTCAATTCCAACGACAGAGAATTCTTCACTGCCATTCAATCCAAGTGACACCGCATTTGTTCCCGCGGGGAATTGAAGTGGCAGTACTCCCATTCCAATTAGGTTAGATCTATGAATTCTTTCAAATGATTCTGCAATAACTACTTTAACTCCGAGCAACGCGGTCCCTTTAGCGGCCCAGTCACGTGATGAGCCAGATCCATACTCTTTGCCAGCAAGAATAACTAACGGAATCTTTGCAGCTTGATAGGCCATTGATGCATCGTAAATAGTTGCTTGAGCACCACCATCTAAGAAATTCTTAGTGAAGCCACCTTCAACTCCATCAAGCAACAAATTCTTTAGGCGAATATTTGCAAATGTTCCACGAATCATTACTTCGTGGTTACCACGGCGAGATCCATACGAGTTGAAATCTGCGCGATCAATTCCGTGCTCGGCCAAATATTTTCCAGCAGGCGAATCGGCTTTGATATTTCCGGCAGGTGAGATGTGATCTGTTGTAACTGAATCCCCGAGAATTGCCATCACGCGTGCCTTAGCAATGTCTTTAACTGGTTCTGGATTTCTCGGCATGCCCTCAAAGTAAGGAGGTTTGCGCACGTAAGTAGATTTAAGATCCCAGTCAAAAACTTTTCCAGTAGGCGTATCAAGAGATTTCCAACGATGGTCACCTTCAAAGACGGTCGCATAATCTTTCATGAACATCTCTGATGAGATCGAAGAATCAACGACGCTCTGGATTTCTGCACTTGTTGGCCAAATATCTTTTAGGTACACCGCATTGCCTGCTAAATCATTTCCAATTGGATCGCTCTCAAAATCATGATCCATCGTTCCGGCTAACGCATATGCAACAACCAACGGTGGTGAAGCCAAGTAATTCATCTTTACATCTGGGCTGATACGTCCTTCAAAGTTTCTATTTCCTGATAGAACAGCAGTTACAGCTAAATCGTTTTCGTTAATCGCCTTGCTTATCTCAACTGGAAGCGGTCCTGAGTTTCCGATACAAGTAACGCAGCCGTAGCCAACTAAGTTAAAGCCAAGCTGTTCCATATATGTAGTCAGGCCTGCGCGATCATAATAATCTGTCACAACTTTAGATCCTGGGGCCAGGGTAGTTTTAACCCAGGGCTTACTGCGTAAACCCTTTTCAACCGCTTTCTTTGCAAGAAGCGCTGCGCCAATCATGACACTTGGGTTTGAAGTATTTGTGCAAGATGTAATTGATGCAATTACTACTGCGCCATTTGAAACTGAGGTAGCGCTGCCATTAAGCGAGATATCTACCGCTGATTTTGCAGTCTTATCGGTGAAGTAAGTAGGAACTATTTTTTCAAAAGCAGCTTTTGAATTGGATAGTTGAATTCGATCTTGTGGGCGTTTCGGTCCAGCGATTGAAGGAACAATTGTCGCTAAATCTAATTCCAGAGTTTCAGAGTAACGAGGAACTTCATTTGGGTTATGCCAAATTCCAACACGCTTTGCATACTCTTCAACTAACGCAAGTTGTTCCGCACTTCGGCCAGTGAGAGCCAAGTAGCGAATAGTTTCCTCATCAATTGGGAAGATTGCGCAAGTCGAACCGTACTCCGGTGACATATTTCCGATTGTTGTCCGATTGGCCATCGGAAGCGCAGTTACTCCAGGGCCATAAAATTCTACAAACTTTCCAACGACGCCATGCTTGCGAAGTGCTTCGGTAATCGTAAGAACTAAATCAGTAGCGGTTGTACCCACTGGAAGTTTGCCATTTAATTTAAAGCCAACTACTCGTGGAATAAGCATTGAAACTGGTTGACCGAGAAGTGCTGCCTCGGCTTCAATCCCACCAACGCCCCAACCCAATACACCTAGGCCGTTAACCATGGTCGTGTGTGAATCAGTTCCTACTACGGTATCTGGATATGCACGGAGCACACCATTTACATTCCGCGTCATAATTACTCGCGCCAAATATTCAATATTTACTTGATGAACAATTCCAGTTCCAGGTGGAACAACTTTGAACTCATCAAATGCGCTCTGTCCCCAGCGCAAAAATCTATAACGCTCTTGATTGCGCTGATATTCAATATCGGTATTCTCTTCAAAAGATGTTGTGGTTCCAAATTTATCTGCAATAACAGAGTGATCAATTACTAGCTCTGCTGGAGCGAGTGGGTTCACCTTTGCGGGATCTCCACCTAAATCAACGATTGCTTCTCTCATTGTGGCCAAATCCACTATGCACGGAACTCCAGTGAAGTCCTGCATGATTACACGAGCTGGCGTGAATTGAATTTCAGTATCGGGTTCAGAATCTGGATTCCAATTAGCAAGAGCTTCTATCTGAGCAGAAGTTATATTTGCGCCATCTTCAGTGCGAAGCAAATTTTCAAGTAAAACTTTTAGACTGAATGGAAGAGTCTTTGCCGCTGGTAATTTAGTGATGTCGAAGATTTCGTATTTCTTACCCGATACTTCGATTTCAACCTTCGCGCCAAAAGAATTTTTACTCATGGCCGCATCTTAACCGAGGGTAAAGCGAGCCACACATTCCACGTGGTGGGTCATCGGAAATAGGTCGAAGCCGACGATGTGATCTAGGTGATAACCGCCCTCTTCGAGTTGCTTGGCATCTCTTGCGAGCGAAGCAGGGTCGCATGAAACATAAACAATTGTCCGTGGCTTCTTCGACATCATCTGCTTCACAACCATTTCACCGGCACCAGTCCGTGGCGGATCTAACAAAATAACATCAATCCGACTAATCAGTGGCAGCTTCTGTTCCACTCGGCCAGAATGAATCATTACATTTTTCTTCTTATCGAAAATCTTTAGCGCATCCTGGGTTGCCCGATGACTTGATTCAATTAAGTGGACTTTCCCAATGTCGCCGATATCTTCAGATATTGGTGCAGTGAATAAGCCAACGCCACCATAAAGATCACAAACTTGATCTCCAGGGCGAAGTGCCAATAAATCCATAACCAATTTTGAAAGTGTTTCTGGCGCAGCTTTGTGACTCTGCCAGAAAGAGGTTGGTGATATTTCAAAAGTATGTTCGCCAACAACCTCGTGCAATTGCGTTGGGCCGGAAATACTTCGACCACCTCTTGAAACATTTCGTTCGCCGGAATTTGATACCGCAACTTCTAACCGATCGTCGCCCTTCCAACTTCGCGAGAACATTGCCGGATCATTTATAGCTTCAACAGCAATTAAGCATTTATCAATCTCAGTAACTTCTTTACTGCGCGCAGAGAAGAGTCCAGGTTTGCCTTTCTTTGAAATCGAAAAGTCCATCCGTGTCCGCCAGTGCAGACCATCCTTTGGTTCAACTGAAACAACATCAAGATCTATTTCGATTCTGCCAAGACGCGAGAATTGTTCGCGAATTACCGACCGCTTTAACTCACTCTGTTTTGCAATATCAATATGTTGGAAGTCGCAACCACCGCATCCACCAGGAATCGCATACTTACAAGGTGGAACTACACGATCTTCAGATGCTTTAATAATTTCTACTGCATCGCCACGTGCTAATTTCGAAGATACCGAAGTTATTTCTACGACTGCTTCTTCGCCAGTGATTCCATAACGAACAAAAATTACTTGGCCCTTATGGCGCGCAATAAAATGGCCGCCATGCGCAATTGGTCCAATTTCTACCGTTATCCGGTCGCCTACTTTTAACAAACTTTCGGCGTTTCCTATTTTGGATTCCATAGATGAACCTTAAGGGTGTAAGTTGTACTTCGTGCACGTAGTGATTATGGGTTGCGGTCGAGTCGGTTCTGGTTTAGCCATTGATTTAGAGGCTGCCGGCCATTCAGTATCAATAATTGACCAAAATCAAGAGGCATTTCGCAGATTGGGTCCAGATTTTAAAGGCCAAACAATCGCTGGAGTTGGATTCGATCGAGATATTTTGCTCGCAGCTGGAATTGAAAAGGCCGATGCCTTCGCTGCAGTTTCTAATGGTGATAATTCCAATATTTTGGCTGCGCGCGTTGCTCGCGAAACTTATGGCGTTGAAAAAGTTGTCGCACGTATTTACGATCCAGCTCGCGCAGAAATTTATCAACGTCTTGGTATTCCAACTGTGGCTACAGTTCTTTGGACAACAGACCAGATTATTCGTCGCCTTGCTCCGGAAGGCTCGCGTTCGGAGTGGCGCGATGCAAGTGGCGCTGTCCAATTATGTGAAGTAAATATCCACCGCGATTGGTTTGGACAACCAGTTTCTTTAATTGAAACTTCTACGAAAGCCCGGGTTGCATTCGTTACTCGATTGGGTGAAGGAATGATTCCTACCGAAAATACTGCCCTCCAAGAGGGCGATTTGGTTCATGTAATGGTTACGGATGCTGACCTCGCAGGCGTTGAAGCCACTCTTGCTAAATCTCCGGAAGAGGCTTAATCAATATGAGAATCGCGATTGCAGGTGCTGGGAATGTTGGTCGTTCAATTGCGCGCGAACTTATAGAAAATGGTCACCAAGTTCTTCTTATTGATCGCGATCCAAAGGCGCTAAAACTAGAGAGTGTTGCAAATGCCGAATGGCTCATGGCTGATGTCTGCGAAATTTCGTCGCTAGATAATGCAAAGCTAGATACCTGCCAAGTAATGATCGCTGCAACCGGGGATGACAAGGTAAATCTCGTTGCCTCACTTTTAGCTAAGACTGAATATGGCGTTCCTAGAGTTGTAGCACGTGTAAATCACCCAAAAAATGAGTGGATGTTCGACTCCTCATGGGGCGTAGATGTATCAGTTTCAACTCCAAGAATTATCTCTGCAATTGTTGAAGAGGCTGTTTCAGTAGGAGATGTTGTTCGTCTATTCTCACTTCGCAAGGGTGAGGCAAGTTTGGTAGAAATTACCCTTCCAGAGGCGGCAAAATGTTTGGGTCGCACTGTTGAAGAGGTAGAACTACCCGAGAATGCAACACTTGCTGCAATCGTTCGTGATGGTCAAGTAATAACTCCACATGCGCATGATGTTTACTCGGCTGGAGATGAACTGCTATTTGTTGCTACCGCCGCGGCTGAAGAATTGTTGAAGAACTGCTTTATCTCAAATAATTAATCGGCCTTTGCAGTAGAAACAGATCTAATTACTAACCAAGTTCCCCAAAGCGTCGCCAAGTAAAGTGGGAATCCTAAGAAAATATTTGCAATCCCGAGTGCATTTAATTGATTAGCTTTGAAGAGCGGATACTGAACCACCAGACGTATAGCAAATAGTGCAAACCAGATCCAAGTCGCTTTCTTATAGGCAGCCATACGAGCCGGATTTTTCCGCCAATTTAAATTCTCTCCCAATATTGGACCTAGAAGAACACCGATTAGCGGCCACTTCACAAGAATTGAAATTAGATAGACCAAGGCAAAGGCCGAGTTTTTCCAGAGACTAGGAGCGTAATAATCTTTCGCCTCACCAGTCTTCCAAGCGAACCATCCGCAGAAAGCGATTCCGATAAAACCGGAGATTGAATGCGTCAAAGTATCGCGTTTGATTAACCGCCAAATCATTAAAAGCGCAGCAGTTGCAATTGAGATATATAAACAAGCTTTTAAATTATGAGTGACGTTATAAGTAAGTAGAAAAATTAGCGATGGAATTGTGGAATCAATTATTCCCTTCTTGCCACCAAGCGCTGTTACTACTTTTGCTTTCTCTTCATCCTGCATCAGCCTTTACCTCCAGTAGAACCAAATCCACCAGTACCTCGATCTGAACCGGGCAGGGTTTTAACTTCAACAAATTCTGCGTGTTCAACTCTTTGAATAACCAACTGCGCGATCCGATCTCCTTTTTTAAATGAGATCGCCGCTTTCGGATCGTGATTGATTAAAATTATTTGTAGCTCACCGCGAAAACCAGCGTCAACTGTCCCTGGGGAATTAACCATTGTGACGCCATGCTTTATCGCCAAACCAGATCGTGGGTGAACAAGCGCAACATAACCATTTGGAAGTGCAATTGAAATTCCGGTTGGAACTAGTATCCGCTCCCCCGGTTGGAGAGTTACATCAATTCTGGATGTTAAATCAGCGCCAGCATCGCCCGGCTTTGCATAGCTCGGCAGCGGAACCGAAGAATCCAAGCGAGTGATTAAGATTTCAACGCTCATGGATTAATTTCAAACTCTGGATCAACAAATGCAAGAAGCTCAGGATGCGCAGTTACGTGATCCAAGTAGGCCTTAGGTGCATTGTCTAAGAAGTGCTGCATTGGAACTACTACAAAGAGAGCTGCTGCTCTCACTGCAATCGGACCATCAACTGAATCAATCCGACCGACTGCGCTGCAATAAACTTTACGATTAACCTGGCCGGTAATTTCCGCACTTATATGCAGCACTGTTCCCAGCGGGACTGGAAGCAGAAAATCAGTTTCCAACCTTGCAGTAACTGCTGGAGAGCGAATCAACCACATTAGTTTTCCAAGAGCCTCATCAAAAGCAAGTGATAAGAGTCCGCCGTGTGCAAGTCCTGGTGCGCCTTGATGATCTTCGGTAACGGTAAACACTGCAGTTAAATTCTGACCCTCTCCGGCATGTGCAACTAAATGCAGACCAGTTGGATGCAATTCTCCACAACCAAAACAATGTCCAAAATGTGAAGGAATTTTTGTTCCGGGAAGCGGCGCCTTTGCATGACGTGGTGGAATCTCTGCACCCTCCGGTGGCACCGTACTTGGAACGCGACTCATGAGTGAAGCCTAACCCGTGATGATGTCTGAGCAAATAAACGCAACGGTTATGCCGTAGCGTGCGCCTGTGGGAAAAATTAATAGACATAAAGATTTGGACTACGGGGTTCCGATTTATCAAGAGAAGATGAATTGGAGCAAATCGCTCTGGCTCTTTGTGATATTTATGGCAGCCTCAGTTTCCTTATCAATTTGGGCGGCCCTAGGAAATGGAGCTGCGCTTGCTGTCTCCTTAATACAACTTGGCCTACTAATTTTTGTAGCCAAGCGAACTGCTCTGGTGATAACAGTTACGAAAGGCTGGTTGCTAGTTGGACCTGCAGCCATAGAGCGGGCTTTTATCCATAATTTCAAAGCCTTGGAATCCGCAGAATTTAAACGTATCCGAGGCGTGGACGCTGATCCTGCAAGTTTTCTGCAAATTAGATTTTGGGTAAGCACTGCAATCAAAATTGATTTAAGGGATCCAAAAGATAAAACGCCCTATTGGCTAATTAGCACCAATAGAGCGAGTGAGTTAGCTAAATTACTTAACGTTGCAGAACGCTAAATTAAGCACAATCTTTACAGACTGCTTTTGCACCTTCACCTTTTGCAAGTTGTGAAGCGTGGTGAACTAAGAAACATCTTGAGCAAGTAAATTCATCTTCTTGCTTTGGAACTACGCGAACCGTTAACTCTTCGCCTGAAAGATCAGCGCCTGGAAGTTCAAGATTCTCGGCCGCATCCTCTTCGTCAATATCTACTTGACCAGATTGAGCATCTGCTCTGCGAGCTTTGAGTTCTTCAAGTGATTCTTCATGAAGTTCTTCATCTTGCTTTCGAGGTGTGTCGTAATCCGTTGCCATGGCACCTCCTCCTAAAACTTAATGCAGCAATTCATTTAACTGCCAACAGGGCGGATAGTGTCGTATAACTAGCCCGCTTACCTAATCAACTCTCGGCGTGTCGAAATTATTCCCGCCTACAGCACTCATACTGCTTAAATTTTGATTAATCCTTAATGCGAATTGGATTCTGCCCTCTAGCAACTAAACGATCGAAGTGAGCATCTCGTTTTTCTACAAATTTAGAGACATCAGCTTCTGCTGCAGCTATATATGCAGCTAACTCATCACGAGCGGCTGCGCCCTCGGCCGTGAAATCTTCTCTACCGAAAATATTCCAAGCACGCAGAACTGGAGCAACTACATCTTCTAAGTGAGACTTTGGATCATAAATACCAGCAAGTGCAATCTGTACAGACTTTCTTCCCCAACCTGGCATTCCCGCACCCGGCATTTGAAAATTAGTTACGACATCCTTAATTGCAACCATTGCCGCATTTGGCTCCATATCAATCGCGGCACCGAGTAAATTACGATAGAACAACATATGTAAATTCTCATCAAGCGCAACTCGTGCCAACATACCCTCGCAAATAGAATCATTTGAAATTCGACCAGTATTGCGATGTGAAATACGAGTAGCTAGTTCTTGGAATGTTACATAAGAAACAGTGTGCAACATATCGTTGTCATAAGGTGTTTGATAACCCGCCATCATGTGGGCCATGCGTAAATCTTCAAGTTCATTTGGATCTACGCCACGAGTAGCCATTAGATAGTCACGCATAACAATTCCGTGACGAGCTTCTTCAGCAGTCCAGCGATTGATCCAGGTATTCCATGCACCTTCGCGGCTCATCGAGACTGCAATTTCGGTGTGGTAACTCGGCAGATTATCTTCGGTAAGTAAATTTAGAATTAGTGAATCTTGCGCAATCGCACTTAGCTTTGAATCTTTAGCCTCCCATGCATCGCCATTGAGTGGACCAGCAAAGGTCCGACCCTCACTCCAAGGGACATATTCGTGGGGGTACCAATCTTTTGTTGTTGCAACGTGGCGCTCTAGCTCGACCTCAACAACTGGTTCTAAATCGCGAATTAACCGCGACTGAATCTTCGGATCGATTGATGCCATTGGGGGAACTTAGCGCAGGTATTGCGCTACTCGCGAGTTAAAAACCAATTAGTTGGGGCGATTCTTGGTGCGAATTCGTGCCTGCTCTAATCGCCACTTCGCAATTTCGCCATGATTACCTGAGAGTAGAACGTCAGGAACGCTTAATCCACGCCACTCTTTTGGTTTTGTGTAATTTGGATATTCCACCAAAGCCCCATCATCAGATGTCAAAGTGTGTGACTCTTCATCAAGTGAGGCTGGGTTACCAATAACACCTGGCAGCAAGCGAATGATCGCTTCCATAATGACAAGTGTCGCTACTTCTCCGCCACCTAAAACATAATCTCCGATAGATATTTCACGAACCTTAAAGTTTTTCTGAGTAGCGTAGAAATCACTTACCCGAACATCGATCCCTTCGTAGCGCCCACAAGCGAATATCAAGTGTTTAGACTTAGTTAGCTCAATCGCAAGCTCTTGGGTTAACTTCTGTCCGGCCGGTGTCAAAACTATTAATTCATGGACTTCATTAGGAACAAGCTCTGCAACCTCATCAATTGCACTGCCCCAAGGTTCTGGTGACATCACCATTCCAGCGCCACCACCATAAGGTGTGTCATCAACTGAACCATGAACATCACTTGTTTGGTCGCGAAGATCGTGTATCCCAATGGAAATTAGACCAGCGGCTTGCGCCTTGCCAATTAGCGAAAGATTTAGCGGCGCTAAATATTCAGGAAATATCGTGATTACATCAAAGCGATTTACATTACTCATCTAACAGTCCAATAGGTGGGACTATAACGATTCTGCGATTTTTAACATCCACGATAGGAACTATAGCTTTTACGAATGGAATCAAAACTTCACGACCGTTGTAATCAACGGCGAGCACATCTTGCCCGGGCAGATTAATAACATCTTTAACGGGACCGATTTCAAGTCCAGCATCCGTTGTTACTTGGCATTGAAGCAACTGTTGAACATGGAAATCATCTTCAGTTGAGTCTGCATCTATATCTACATCAGCAAGCAAAAGTACGTTTCTCAGTTTTTCAATTTCATTACGATTGCTCACTCCAGCAAATCCCAATAGAAGCGTTCCGTTATGGTCTCTAACTGATGTAATGGTTAGTGGGCCAAAAGTTGATGGCTCCGTCGCAAGGACAGAGCCAACATAAAATCGATCTTCGGGTTGATCAGTACGAACTTCTACAGTCGCCTCACCAAGAACTCCATGTGCGCGACCAATTCTGGCAACGACAAGTTGCACTATTAGCGAGCCTCGTCAGCCTCGATGAGATCTACGCGAACTGAACGACCAGCAATCGCACTAATAACTGTGCGAAGTGCACGTGCAGTGCGACCATTGCGGCCAATCACTTTGCCAATGTCATCTGGATTAACTCGAACTTCTAGCGTTGTCCCACGACGATGATCCTTAGTTGTAATAACTACATCATCAGGATTATCAACAATCCCCTTAACTAGATGTTCTAGCGCTTCGTCAATCATTGTTATTCAGCTGCCGCTTCTGGAGTAGCTTCAACTGGAGTTTCAAGCGTTTCACTTACTTCTGCTTCTACTGAAGCTGGAGTTTCAAGAGTTTCAGTCACATTTGTTTCAACTGAAGCTGGAACCACTGCCTCATTCGATTCTGTCTCAGCTTGGACAGGAGCAGGAGCAGCCTTTGCAGCTAACTTCTCGGCGGCCTTCTTCTTCATAGTTGTCGCGCCATCTGCTGGCTCGTTCATTGCATCTTTAACAGCTGCTTCGTATGCAATGCGCTTATGTGGCTTCTCCGCAATTTTCTTAAGTGTTCCCTCTGAACCAGGAAGACCCTTGAACTTCTGCCAATCACCAGTAATTTTTAATAGCGCTGCTACTGCTTCAGTTGGTTGTGCACCAACAGATAACCAGTACTGAGCGCGGTCTGATGTAACTTCAATCAGTGATGGCTCTGAACCTGGTGAGTAACGGCCGATCTCTTCAATTGCACGTGAGTTACGAGCTGCACGTGAATCTGAAACTACGATACGAAAATGTGGGGTGCGGATTTTTCCCATACGCATTAATCTAATTTTTACGGCCACGAAGGCTTTCTCCTTGTTTTAAGCGGAATTAATTTCGTTGTGACAGTGGGAGCGTCACTCAAAAAATAAAACCTATTTGAAAATATCTTTCACCTCTTGGCGAAGATCGCTTGGGGGTAGAGGGCCCCTTGCAGGAGGCCAATCTTGCCAGCCACAAGCGCATAACCCAAATTGCGATTTTGCTCTGGATATCAGCTCTCGAGCGCTCGCTTCGCTGGGTTCCCAGAGCGTGATTTCTTCTTATTTTGAGGCGCTGAAACTTTAGGCACAGGCGGCATACCCGGAGGCATCTGCATTCCCGGCGGCAACTGCATCCCACCCTTCCCAGTTCGCATTTGCTTCATAACTTTTTGGGCCTGGCTAAATCTTTCTACCAATGAATTCACATCGGAAACTTGGCGACCACTTCCGTTAGCAATTCGAGATCTCCTTGAACCATTTAAAACTTTTGGATCATGGCGTTCCATCGGAGTCATTGATTGAACAATGGATTGCGTCTTTACAAGTTCGCCTTCATCAAATTGTTCTAACTGCTTCTTCATCGCGCCAGAATTTGCACCAGGGAGCATGCCAAGTAACTTGGTCATAGAACCCATCTTCTTCATTGCTTCTAACTGAGCAAGGAAGTCATCTAGCGTAAAATCTTCACCGCTAGCAAATTTTGTCTCTAACTTTGCTGCAGTTTCACTATCAAACGCTCCCTTGGTCTGCTCTGCAAGAGTTTGAATATCACCAAGTCCAAGTATTCGCGAAGCCATGCGATCTGGATAGAAGAGATCAAAATCTGTGACTTTTTCACCGGTCGCGGCAAACATGATTGGTTTGCCAGTTACTTGCGTTATTGAAAGTGCAGCACCACCTCTGGAGTCACCATCTAATTTAGCTAGAACTATCGCATCAAAGCCGACGCCTTCTTGGAAGGCTTGTGCGGTTCGCACTGCATCTTGTCCAACCATGGCATCTACTACATATAGAACTTCATCGGGCGAGATTGCGTCCCGAATCCGTTTTGCCTGTGTCATCAATTCTGCATCAATTCCAAGTCGACCTGCAGTATCAACAATTACGATGTTATGTAATTTATCTTGGGCAAAAGTTAAGCCATTCTTTGCAACTTTAACTGGATCACCAACACCGTTACCTGGTTCGGGTGCGAACACCGGAACTCCGATGCTTTCACCAACAACTTGAAGTTGAGTAACTGCATTGGGGCGCTGTAGATCTGAGGCGACTAAAAGCGGAGTATTTCCTTGATCCTTTAAATATTTTGCTAGCTTGCCTGCCAGGGAAGTCTTTCCTGCGCCTTGAAGTCCGGTAAGCAAAATAATTGTTGGCGGTTTTTTCGCCAATCTAATTCGTCTGGCACTTCCCCCAAGAATTTCGATTAGAAGTGAGTTAACGATTTCGAAAACAGCGTTCGCTGGGTTTGTAGATTTATTCAGATCTTCAAGTACTTCATTTGTGCGGACCTTAAGTTGCTCAATAAATGATTCAACTACAGATAGCGAAACATCAGAATCTAGGAGCGCACTGCGAATCTCAGTTGCTATTTCATCGATATCGCCAGATTTAAGTCTGCCTTTACTACGAAGCGAGGAGAAAGCGCCTTGAAACTTCGCCGATAAGGATTCAAACATGGCAGGAGATTACTAGTTAAAGGTGTGTGATTAAAATATTTTCAACTTTTGTGGCGAGTAGTTGGGCCTGCTCCCCAGAGAGTGGCTGGCCGGAAAGATCGGTCACATAAAGGGTGTCGAATGCTTCGGCTCCAAGGGTGGAGACGATTGCGGATTTGATATCAACGCCAAATCTCGAAATTGCACGAGCGACGTTAAATAAGATGCCAGGGCGATCATGCATTCGCACTTCAATAATTGTTGCGTTTGTTGCTAAATCATTCGCTGCGAATACAACTGGGGGTGGCGTTGGAATTCCAGGGTATTTTCGATAACTATCGATTCGCTCTTCAATTTTACGACCCAGATCTAACTCACCTGAAAGTGCTTTCTTCAATTGCTCAGTTAATTTCTCGGCAGTCGGCGCTGTCGCATTCGCATCTAATTCAACAATCCAGCGCATCACAGCGACTCCATCAGTTGTGCGAGTTTTTGCTGAACGAACATTGAGCCTTGAAATCGTCATTAACCCCGCAACTGCCGAAAGAAGTCCAGTTTGATCTTTAGCAATGATCTCAATTTCAATTTGCTCTAAATTCGCTTCATCGCTAATCAATCTGATTGCTAAGTCTTCGGTTATCGGCGTGCTAAGAATTAAATCTGGCTGGGAAACTGGTTTCACTCCAGCCATTGAAGCTAAACATTTTGAAACGAGATTAGAGACCAAGCCTGCCTTCCAATCACTCCAGCCACTCTTTCCTGTTGCCTCACCATCTGAAATGCTCAATGCATGCAGCAGTTGGAGCGTTTCTGGATCTTTTATCTTTTCAACAACAAAGGCAATAGTTGCTGGGTCATCTAAGTCACGACGTGTGGCGACAGCCGAGAGTAGTAAATGTTCACGAACTAATAGTGCAATTTCCTCGCAATCTTTCTCATCAAATCCCAACCGCTTAGCTAAAGGTCTAATTAACTCCTCCCCATATTCGGAGTGATCTTTTCCGGGAAAACCTTTACCAATGTCGTGGAATAGCGCTGATACCAAGAGAATGTCAGGACGTTTTACGGTTCGAGTTAAAGCCGCAGCGTGCACTGCAGTTTCTAGCATGTGACGATCAACGGTATGTCGGTGTAGAACATTTCGCTGGGGCAAGAATCGCATGTGTGACCATTCTGGAATCCATTTCTCAATAATTCCTTCTTGATCAAGTGCTTCAAAAACTCTAATCATTGGCGCACCAGCGCCGATTAACGAAACTAAATCATCGAGCGCTCCCTTTGGCCAGGGCGTGGGAATTGCCGAAAACTTTTCTGCCAGCAACAAGCAAGAATCGATTGAGAGTGGCAGGCCACGTTGTGCAGCGGTTGCGGCTGCGCGCAATCCAATTCCGACATCTTTTTCGACTTCGTAATTATCTTGTATGGCAACTTCTGAATTTAGAATTACCAATCCTTTATCTACGCCCTGAACCTTCCGCTTACGAAACCAACCCTGGCTCTCGAGAGAATCGATACGATGCCACGATAAATCCATCAAATAGTCGACCGCCCTTGCCGCTTTAGCAACTTCAAGCATCAGTGCATCTGCATCTTTAAATCCCATCGCGTCTGCCACGCGATCTTGTTCGGTGAGAAAAAGCTGATCTCGAGCTTTTGAATTATCGCCGTGCAGGACATCACGAACATTTGAAAGCAGCGCTTCTGACTCCGCTACGCGAACTAGTGAAACTGTAACTACGCCTGAAGTTTCAATTGCTCGAAGGGCGTTAATATCACGTAGGCCGCCGCGGGCCTCTTTGAGGTCTGGCTCTAACAAAAATGCTAACTCTCCCGATCGGGCTTCGCGCTCTTGAATTGTCTTTCTTAATTTTGGAAGGTGCTTACTTTTGTTTCTGCGCCAATCTTCACTTGCATCGGCTGCAACGGCGCTTGTTAACTCAGTGCTACCAGCAATATGTCTGATATCTAATAATCCAAGCGCGACTCGAATATCTTCCTGAGCCATTTCACGGGTTTCGCTTCGCGTTCGGACTGAATGATCAATCGCTATTTTCTGATTCCAAAGTGGATAGAGAAATGAATTAACAAAATCCGATAGCGTTTTAGGATTTTCACTTCCATCGTGCAAGATTAATAAATCAAGATCAGATCCTGGAGAAAGTTCACCTCGGCCATATCCGCCAACCCCGGTCAGCGAAACTGCATAGGGTTTTGCTAAATACTCTTTAGCACATGATAAAAACGAAACCCGGAGCTCGTTATCAACCTTGTCAGATCGATCACGACGCTCACGGGTTCCCACGGAGTTAAGTTTACTTACAAGTTACTAAATTGCATCCGTTCCGCGTTCGCCGGTACGGACTCGAACGATGTTATCTACTGGTGAAGACCAAACCTTTCCATCACCAATAGCGCCAGTTGATGCCGCTTTCACGATTACATCAATAACTTTATCTGCCTCTTTAGAATCGACTAGAACTTCTAGTCGAATCTTAGGAATTAGATCAACGGTGTATTCAGCGCCACGATAGACCTCAGTATGTCCACCCTGACGACCAAATCCACTTGCCTCTGAAACTGTCATTCCAGTAATTCCGAAAGCAGTGAGCGCTTCCTTTACATCTTCCAATTTGAATGGCTTGATGATTGCAGTAATTAGTTTCATAATGATGAACCTCCTCGTGATGAGCTGTACATTTCATAAGCTGATTCCGCATGTTCGTTTAAGTCGATGCCTTCAACTTCTGCATCTTTCTTGACTCGGAAGCCGATAGTTTTTTCAATTACGAAGCCGATTATCAAGGTTACGATAAATGAATATGCTGCTACTAAGCCAACGCCGATTGCTTGTTTCCCAAGTAACGCGGCGCCGCCGCCATAGAGCAGTCCATCTAGACCAACGCTGTTAACAGCACTGGCACCGAAGAAGCCGACGGAAAGTGAACCCCAAATTCCACCAACTAAGTGCACGCCGACAACATCTAGTGAGTCATCGAATCCAAACTTGTACTTCAGTCCGACTGCTAATGAGCAGAGAATTCCGGCAATGAATCCAATAACAACTGCCGCCCATGGTGCGACAAAAGCACACGCAGGAGTAATTGCTACGAGTCCAGAAACTGCGCCAGATGCTGCGCCAAGAGATGTTGGATGTCCATTGCGAATTTTTTCGACAAGGATCCAGCCAATAAGTGCACCAGCTGTTGCAACTTGGGTATTCATAAATGCAAGTCCAGCAATTCCATTTGCTGCGAGAGCTGAGCCAGCATTAAATCCGAACCAACCGAACCAGAGCAGACCAGCACCTAACATTACAAGTGGAAGAGAATGCGGACGCATTGCTTCCTTACGCCAGCCAACTCGCTTCCCTAGAACTATTGCAAGTGCAAGACCAGCGGCGCCAGCGTTAATGTGAACTGCAGTTCCACCAGCAAAGTCTTCAAGACCTTTACCAGCAAGATAACCAACACCTGTTACATCATCGCCAACTTTGTGACCAAACGCGAATACCCAGTGAGCCACCGGAAAGTAAACAACTGTTGACCAGATTGCAACGAAAACCGCCCACGCTGTGAATTTTGTTCGATCAGCAATTGCACCGGAAATAAGTGCTGGAGTAATAATTGCAAACATTAATTGGAATGCCGCAAACACAAGAAGTGGAATTGGGTATGTACCACCATTGTTGGTGAAATCATTTACTTGAGTACCAAGCCCAGATAATGAAAATCCACCATACCAAGGTGAATCAGATGTGTAACCAAAAGCTAATTCATAGCCATAGAAGACCCAAAGTATGCTCACGATTCCGATTGTCACCATAGACATCATCATCATATTTAGAACACTTTTACTTCTAACCATTCCACCATAGAAAAATGCAAGACCTGGAGTCATAAGAAGCACAAGTGCAGTGCTTGCCAACATCCACGCCGTGTCGCCTGAGTTAAGAACTACGTCCATTTGCAACCACTTTCACGATTTTATGAAAAAGGCCTCGTCATTGAGATGGGAGTAGATTGCTTGTTCTGAGTTACATGCAACAGCCTGGCAGGTTACAAAATGGTGAAAGCTTCGGCCCATGTGTTACGAACTCGTTACATCTCCCCCGTTTTAGCGGAAAAGGCCGTTCAAATAACCTTCGGCGCTAAACGATTCAAAATCTTCTGCGCCCTCCCCGGTCCCGATGAATTTTATGGGAACTCCGGTCTCTCGCTCGATCGCGAGGGCAATTCCACCTTTCGCCGAGCCATCCATTTTCGTCAGGATTAAACCAGTTATTGCCACGCTATCCATAAACATCTTTGCTTGAATAATTCCATTCTGTCCCGTTGTTGCATCAACTACTAGGAGAACTTCATCAACAGGTAATACTTTCTCTACAACTCGACGTATTTTCCCGAGTTCATCCATTAGATCTGATTTCGTGTGCAAGCGACCAGCTGTATCAATAATTAAATAATTTACTGCCTCATTTTTCGCTCTTGTCGTAGCATCAAATGCAACTGAAGCAGGATCGCCATTTGCAGGACCTGTTATAACTTCAACTTCTAATCGCTCTCCCCATGTCTGTAACTGCTCTACTGCTGCGGCACGAAAGGTATCGGCTGCCGCAAGTAAAACTGATTTATTCTCGCGCTTCAAATGTGAAACTAATTTTGCGGTTGATGTTGTCTTTCCTGTTCCATTTACTCCAACAATCATTACTGTGGTTGGTCGATCTGCATTGAAAGCAAGTTCTCGATTGCTAGTACTCAACCAACTCTGAAGCGTCGCAGAAACTGCGCTATCAATTTCATCGCCTTTAGATTTCTTTGCAATCTCAACTATTTCGGCTGCGCTCTTGGCTCCTAGATCAGAAGCAATCAGTGCCTCTTCAATCTCTTTCCAGTCACTAGCAGATGAAGAACCGGCGCGAATCTTGGAAAAGAGCTTGCTAAAAATCGCCATCTTGATAACTAGTTAAAACTAGTTTGCGCTTTCAGATTCCCGAATACGTTGTGAAATTACTTCAGAAACTCCATCACCACGCATTGTTACGCCATAAAGCGCATCGGCAATCTCCATTGTGCGCTTCTGGTGGGTAATAATAATCAACTGTGATTTTTCGCGAAGCTCTTCGAAAACTCCAAGTAAGCGTCCTAGGTTCGTATCGTCAAGCGCAGCTTCAACTTCGTCCATTACATAGAACGGACTTGGTCGGGCCTTGAAGATTGCAACCAACAGAGCAACTGCAACAAGTGAACGCTCGCCGCCAGAAAGTAATGAGAGTCGCTTGACGCGTTTTCCAGGTGGTCTTGCTTCAACATCCACACCTGCAGAAGTCATATCTTCTGGGTTTGTAAGGATTAGTCGACCATCTCCGCCAGGAAAGAGTCTTGCAAAAATTATCTCGAATTCGCGAGCAGTATCGTCATAGGCTTCTTTGAAAATTTGTTGAACCTTGTCATCTACCTCTTTGATAATGTCGAGTAGATCGCGCTTAGTTTTCTTCAAATCTTCTAGTTGTTCAGCCAAGTAACGCAGGCGCTCTTCTAGGGATGAATACTCTTCGAGGGCAAGTGGGTTAATTTTTCCAAGTAGCGCTAGCGAACGTTCGGCTTGTGCTAGACGCTTCTCTTGTTGATCTCGGCGGTAAGGAATTAAATCTCCGGGTACAAAGTTGCCTTCCTCATCTTCAACAAAAGTAGGAACATCATTTGATGGACCATACTCATTTACAAGAGTAGAAACATCCACTCCAAGCTCTTCAATTGCTTTCTGTTCAAGCGCTTCAATACGAAGCCTCTGTTCGGCTCGGGCAATCTCATCACGATGAACACTTGACGTAAGTGCATCAAGTTCTGAAGTTAACTCACGGCTTCTAACCCGAAGCGCCAGGATTTCACTCTCGCGTTCAGATCGAGAAATTTCTAAACGTTCGCGTTCAGTAGAAGCTTTAGCAATTGATGATTCAATCTGAATTAGCGCTTCATATGCGGCATCAGCAACACCCTGAGCAGTTAGTGCGGCTACACCTCTTTGTTCACGACGACTTACGGCGCGAACAGCAGAGTCTCGTTCGTTTTGAGCAGCAGCTTCAAGTGCGCTAGCGCGAGCAATAAGTGCTGTGACGCGTTCTTCTAAAGTTCTTAAATTAAGGCGAGCTTCGACCTCTGCCGATCTAGATGCAGAAACTCTGGAACGTAAATCTTCTAAATGTGTTAAATCTGGATCGGCTGGAGTTTGGTGAGATTCAAATTGAGTTATAGCCGCATTTAAGTCTGCTTCATCAGATTCTCTTTGGATATTAGCTTCAGCCAGAGAAGCTAGCACGCGTTCTACTTCACCTTGCGCGCTCTTAACATTCTGTCCAGCAACGGCCATTTGTTCCGCGAGGCCAGAAATTTTTGCATCTGATTCATTCATCTTTGAGAGAGCTAATTCAAAGATATTTTTGCGAGAGGCTAGCGTTTCTGTTGCGCGAACAACTTCAAATTTAATTCGATCACAAGTATTTGTGACTTCTTGTAATTGGCTTTCTGTCTTCTCTATTAACGCTGAAATTTCAATCGCAGAACTTTGAGCACTAGAACCACCGCGAACTCGAATTCGACTAAGAACATCGCCATCTCGCGTAATCGCAATTACTGATGGATCGGCACGCAGGGCGCTCTCGGCTTCAGCTAAATCTTCAACTGCTACAAAGCCTGAAAGCAATGAGGCGATTGCACTTGAAACTTCAGTTGATGAGACCAGACTTGATAGCGAAGTGAAGCCATTTGGAACGGAGCGATTTGAAGATGTAAAGCCGCTGTCGCCATCAATTACCAATAGCTCGGATTGACCAGCGCCTTCGCGCTTTAACATCGTCAGCGCTGAAACTGCAGACGAAATATCTGAAACAACTACTGAATCAGCTAGCGGTCCGAGTGCTGCTGAAACTGCAACTTCCCAACCAGGCGCAACGTTTATAAGTGAAGAGAGACGACCTCGAGTACGAGTTCCACTTGTTAACACAACACCAGAGCCGTCGCGATGTACCAAGCTCTCTTGCAATGCGCGCAGTCGGCCATCTAAACCAGAGCGAGTTCGTTGCGCTTCGCTATCTTTCAATTCAAGTTCATCTAATTCAGTTTGTGCAATTGCTAGAGCGCTCTTTGCCGCTTCAAACTCGGCATCCAATCCAGGTTCATTCGCATCCACAGAGGCAATCTGAGTTTCAAGTAGCGCAAAGTCTTCTTGGGAATTTCGCAGGCGACCAGCGGCTTCATCTTTACTCTTTGTTAAGCGAGTAATTTCAGCGTTAGTTGCATCTATGCGAGATTTCAAACCATTTATGTGTCCCTCTTGTCGAGCAGTTCCTTCGCGTTGATCTGCGATTGCACGAAGCGCAGCAGAGACGCTATTTTCTTCAGAAATTAAATTGGCTTCTAGCGTTCTAACTTCACTTGAAAGTTTCTCTAGTCCCGACGTTGCGCTAGTAACTTCATTCTTTAGAACTTGCTCTTCGCCACGAAGACCGGCTGCTTCAAGATCCATGCTCTCTGGATCACGACCACTTGCGCGTGCTTCATCTGCTTCTTCTGATAAGAAGCGGGCACGCTCTGATGCTAAATTCTGGATTCCACGGAATTTTTCACGTTGCGCAGTCAATTGATAATAATTTTCTTGTGCTTTAACTAAAAGTGGATTTTCGATAAGCGTCGTGGCATCGATCTCTTCTTCGCGGGCCCTGGCTTTATTCAATTCTGCTTCTACACCATCTCTGCGTGCGCGAAGTGCAGACTCGTCTGCTACTTCAGCATCTACAGTCGAACGCAACTGAAGTAAGTCATCGGCTAATAATCGAAGCCTTGAATCTCTAACATCTGATTGAATTGTTGAGGCCTTACGCGCAACCTCAGCTTGCTTGCCAAGAGGTTTTAATTGTCTGCGAAGTTCAACTGTTAAATCTTGAATACGAGCTAAGTTCGCTGTCATTGAATCTAATTTGCGAAGCGCCTTCTCTTTACGTTTACGATGCTTTAGAACTCCAGCGGCTTCTTCAATGAAGGCGCGGCGCTCTTCCGGGTTAGCGAGCAAGATTGCATCAAGCTGGCCTTGACCAACAATCACATGCATCTCGCGACCAATGCCAGAATCGCTTAGCAACTCTTGAATATCTAAAAGTCTTGTTGTGTCACCATTTAATTGATATTCACTTGCGCCATTTCTAAAGAGAATTCTAGAAATAGTTACTTCAGTGAAATCAATTGGAAGTACGCCATCGGTGTTATCTATCGTTACAGAAACCTCAGCACGTCCAAGTGGTGCGCGACCAGAAGTTCCAGCGAAGATTACGTCTTCCATCTTTCCGCCACGCAAAGATTTTGCGCCCTGCTCTCCCATAACCCAGGAAAGGGCGTCGACCACATTCGATTTTCCAGAGCCATTGGGACCCACCACGCAGGTAATACCAGGCTCGAAATTGAGCGAGGTCGAGGATGCAAAGGACTTGAATCCTTTGAGGGTCATACTCTTTAAATACACAGGCGCAACCTATCGGAAAAGAGGTTAGTGATTTCTCTTCGCACGCGGCGTGGGCTGACATTTTGGGCAAAAATGTGAAGATCTATTGGCAAAAGTGATCCTTCGGATTTGAGCGCCGCATCGCAGACAGCCCTCGCCCTCCTGGCCATACACCGCAAGAGACCTTTCAAAATAGCCACTCTCGCCATTTACATTTACATAAAGTTCATCGAATGAAGTACCGCCAACTTTAAGCGCCTCAGACATTACAGAAGTTGCACTCTCAATTAAATCTTGAATCTTTGCGTTCTTCATATTTTCAGTTCTAGTTTCAGGATGGATTTTGCTCCGCCATAGAGCTTCATCGGCATAAATGTTTCCGACCCCACTCATAACGCCCTGATCTAGAAGGGCACGTTTTATTTCAGTCTTCTTCTTCGCAAACCTAGAAATAGTTTCAACTAAATCAAATTCTGCATCAAATGGATCAGGGGCAATTCTCTGAACACAAGTGGGAAAGCCACCTTTACATTCCTCGACACTTAGCCAACCGAAGGTGCGCTGATCGATAAAACGTAATTCGTACTTCCCAAGATCTATTCTTACTCGCAAATGACGCTCATCTGCTGCGCTTTTTGGCTGAATCAAGAGTTGCCCACTCATTCCTAAATGTCCAGCTAAAACTTCTGGTCGATCTAACTTAAGCCAGAGAAACTTGCCGCGGCGAGAAACTTCTTTTACCCGCGCGCCTTTTAGTGAGGTTAAAGCGGCAATTGATTTGGGTGATGTTGCTCGGTGATGCCGTACTTCAATATCCTTGAATTTCTTGCCAATAATGTGTTCGGCTAAACCGCGCCTGACTGTTTCAACTTCAGGAAGTTCGGGCATTTAATTTGTCGTAAGCCAATTTTGCTGCAGCCTGTTCGGCCTCGCGCTTTGATTTACCCTCGCCAACTTCAAATTTTTCATTTGAAATTACTGCTACTGCAGTAAAACTCTTATTGTGGTCTGGACCGGATTCTGTTATTTCATACTCTGGATTACTTAGACTTCGAGCAGCACATAGTTCTTGAAGAGCAGTTTTACTATCAAGGCCTAGGCCTTGAGCGCTTGCAGATTCAATCGTTGGTCTAAACCAGTTAAGAATGATGTTCTGAGTTTCTACGAAACCTTTATCTAAATAGATTGCTCCAACGAGGGCTTCCAAAGAATCTGCGAGGATGGAATTCTTATCGCGACCACCGGTAGTTTCTTCGCCTTTACCGATGCGCAGATATTGACCGAGATCTAACTCGCGTGCGATTTGGGCAAGTGCTCTCATGTTTACGACGCCAGAGCGAAGCGGCGAAAGTCGGGACTCATCTAAATCGGGAAATTTTGTGTAAAGCTCTTCTGTTACAACTAATCCGAGGACGCTATCTCCAAGAAATTCGAGACGTTCATTAGTTGGAAGGCCACCAAATTCATAAGCATAAGAACGATGGGTTAGTGCAAGTTCTAGCAATTCACTTGAAACCGTAGTCCCAAGTGATGCATTTAAACGATCGTACAGACTAAACCTCTACTACTTGGCGCGAGTTATAAGTGCCACAAGTTGGGCAAGCTGTGTGTTGCAACTTTGGTTGTTGGCACTGTGCGCAATTTGCAATTGCTGCAGGTGTTGTCTTCCATGAGCTACGACGATGACGAGTGCGTGAGCGAGACATCTTTCGCTTTGGTACTGGCACTTTGGGCACCCCTTTTTACTAATAAATTCATAACTTAAAGATGAATTACTGAAGGCGTAAGTATCCCTCAAACCGGCAGATATTCAAAAACGCGGTTTACTCCCCCTTGGGAGGTTGAGCCTCGCTCCAATTTTCCAAGCCGGCCCAACGAATATCGGCCGGAGCATGAGCATGGTCTTCTGGGAGCTCAATCCACTTCAACCCGCAATCTGGGCAGAGTCCAGGGCAATCTGACGAGCAGAGCGGATTAATCGGAAGATTCAAAATAATTGCATCTCGAATTGGACCGTCGAGATCAATCAATTCGCCATCCATCTGTCGAACTAGATCTTCATCTAAATCGTCATCGTCGCTTTTCTGGGGCCGTTTCTTACCAGGCTTATTCTTCTTTCGCGCTTGTCTAGGATCTTCTACATATTCATAGAGCTCTTGGAAACTTTCATCGACATCATAAAAAACAGCATCAAGACAGCGACCACATTCACCACTTGCTTCTGTTCGAACGCTCGCACTCGCAAGAATTCCCTCTGCAACCGATTCAATACGAAGATCAATATCAATTGGTTCATCGGCGGCAATCGAGAGCACTTCAAAGCCCAGCTCTTCGTGGGAATCAATTGTTAACTCATATTCCCGCATCTCACCTGGACGGCGCGGTAAATCATGAGTGTTAAAGAGGAAGGGGTTTTTACTCATTTAAGAATTACTTATCGCCCAATTCTGAGAGCGCTGATTTCGCATCTACTCCTGCGAGTTGGTCACGACCACGATTAACAACTTCCATTGTCTTATGAAGAATTACTTCAAGAGTTGCAAGTCTTGAATCTACATATGCATCAATTTCATTTTGCTGACTCTGTGCTTCTTCAGCTACCTCATCTAAAATTCTGCGCGCTTCTTTCTTTGCGGCCGCAACAATTTCAGTCTGGGAAATCATTGATTCAACCTCTTCACGGGCATGAGCAATAATCTGATCAGCCTGAACTTGAGCTTCTTCAATTACCGAATCTTGCTCGCGCAAGATTTGCTGAGCATTTGATAAGTCACTTGGGAAAGCGGCGCGTGCGCTATCTAGTAGTTCGAGAATTTCTCCGCGGTGTAGAACACAACTCGCTGAAAGTGGAACACCTCTGGCCTCTTCGACCATGGCAATTGCGGTTTCAATCCGCTCAATAACTTCCATTTTTCTCTCCTTTATTTTATAGCTAAGCGATCTTTCAATCGCTCTAAAAGTATTGCTGGGATATAACTAGACACATCGCCACCATAACTGGCAATCTCTTTAACGAGTGATGAAGATAAAAATGAGTGAGCCGGAGCCGTTGATAGGAATAGAGTTTCAACGCCCTGCAATTGCAGATTCACTTGTGACATTTGAAGTTCATAATCAAAGTCAGTTACTGCGCGCAAGCCTTTTACAATAATCGAAATATCATTTCTTTTGCAGTAATCAACTAGTAATCCCGACCATGAATCGACCTTCACATTTGGAAATTTGGAGGTAACTTCCTTGGTCATCGCAATTCGCTCTTCAACAGTAAATAAAGTCTTCTTTGTCTGATTTACCATTACGGCGATTGTGACTTCATCAAATAATGAGCTCGCACGTTCGATGATATCTAGGTGCCCAAATGTTATGGGATCAAAAGTCCCGGGGCATACGACGCGTTTCACGGCAAAACGCTAGCAGAATACCCACCGTAGAAGATACTTCCCTGCCCGTATGAGCGGACTTTCTCTTCAATAAATGGTTGTGGCCATATGAATTGCGCCTTCTTTGTCTCTCGCTCAATAGCAATAATGCCATTTCGTTTCAGTAGATTATTTGAATTTATCTCAACGAGAATTTTCTCTATAACTTCATTAGCAACATCGTAAGGCGGATCCATAAAAATGATATCGAATGAGATTTGATGAGGTGTAGCGACAAATCGTTCTGCTGTCGTTGTCACAACACTGAATTTTCCAGCTGGCTTATTTACTAATTCAAAGTTCTTAGAAGCAACACCAGCTGTCGGTGCATGATCTTCGATTGAATAAACGTTTGCCGCGCCTCGTGATAGCGCTTCGACTCCAACTGCGCCAGAGCCAGAAAATAGATCAAGAAAATTTACTTCGCTCATCGAACCAAACTCTGAATCAAGTGATGAGAAGAGCCCTTCGCGTGCTCGGTCAGATGTTGGACGAGTTTTCCCGGTCGGTGAGAGCAGGGTCTTTCCTTTGCTGCTTCCCGCAATAATTCTCATTGACCAACGGTAACGCGCTATCCCTTATCTAAGAAAGCCGAACGCTCCTCTTCCTTTAAAAGGCTGACTTGGGCGGCAAGCGCCGGATGCTTTGCTAACTTCGGATCACTTGAAACTAATTCATTTGCTACACGTCTTGCCTCTTCGATTAACGCTTCATCCCGCAGAACTCGCAGCAATCGCAGATGAGATTTCGTTCCAGATTGTGCGCGACCGAGCACATCACCTTCGCGACGTTGATCTAAATCAATTCTTGATAATTCAAAACCATCGAGTGTTCCAGCAACCGCCGTAAGTCTTGCCATCGCAGTTGATTCTGGTTCCGCACTTGAAACCAATAAACATAAGCCTGGCGTTCCACCACGACCAACGCGTCCGCGAAGTTGGTGCAGTTGTGACACACCAAAACGATCCGCATCCATGATCACCATCATCGAAGCATTTGGAACATCCACGCCAACTTCGATAACTGTCGTAGCCACTAAAACATCTATTTCACCTTGCGCAAATGCGTTCATGGTTTCGTCTTTCACGTCAGAGCTTTGACGACCATGTAACGGAGCAAGCTTTAAACCTTTAAGTGCGCCGGTGGCCAACTTTGGAGCGAGCTCTTCGACGCTCGTCATCTTCTCGCCCCCAGATAACTCATCACTAGTTATTTCATCGCCCATAAGTTTTGCCATTGCAATATCAGCCTCAGAAATCTTGACCTTAGTTTCATCTTCCGCCTCTTCAGAAATTCTTGGTGCCACGATGTAAACCTGGCGACCCTTGCCTACTTCCTCTTTTACTCGCTCCCATGCGCGCTCTAGGAAATGCGGTTTCTCTAATACTGGAATTACATGAGTCTCGATTGGAATTCGCCCACTTGGTAATTGGCGAAGTGTTGAAACATCTAAGTCACCAAAGATTGTCATTGCAACTGTTCTTGGAATTGGTGTTGCAGTCATTACCAAAAGATGTGGAGGTTTAGCAGCCTTCATCCGCAGGGCATCACGCTGCTCTACTCCGAATCGGTGTTGTTCATCAACAATCACCAGCGCTAAGTCGTGAAACTCAACACCCTCACTTATAAGTGCGTGAGTTCCAATAACAATTCCGGCTTCACCATTACTAATTTTTCCCAGTGCTTCACGTTTTTGGGCGGCGCTCATAGACCCTGTAAGCAGTGCAAGTTGTGTGCCTTCGCCACTCCCCTGCAATGTTCCTGCTTGTGCCAGGTCACCCAATAATTTAGTAATTGTCTTTAAATGTTGCGTCGCTAAAACTTCTGTTGGCGCAAGTAACGCTGCTTGGCCACCAGATTCAATAACCGAGAGCATCGCACGCAGCGCAATAACCGTTTTACCCGAACCAACTTCGCCTTGAAGCAAGCGATGCATTGGATGTGGTTTCTGCATATCTTCGGCAATCTCGCTATTAACCTCGACCTGACCGCTCGTATATTTAAAAGGCAGGTTAGATTCAAAGACGCTAACCAAGCCATTAGTTGAAATCTTTCTTGGCGTTGCATCAAGTGCCTTTATTTCAGCGCGCCGCCCGGCAAGAAGTAATTGCAACAAGATTGCTTCGTCGAATGTTAAACGCAACCTTGCGAGATCTGCCGCTTCAAGTGATTCTGGTTTATGAATTGAAATTAGCGCTTGCTTGAGCGTTGGATATCCGAGTTCTTTTATTACACTTTCTGGAAGATAATCCTCGACTTCATCAAGTGAATCTAAAACTAATTCAACGCACTGCGAAATTTTCCAGGATGGCATCTTTCCGCCCGCTGGGTAAACCGGTAGATATTTTCCGGCAAAAGCTGCGAGCGCAGAATCAACATCATCGCCATCCGGAATTAATTGATAATCAGGATGCGAGAGTTGACGCTTCCCGTTGAATGAACCAACCTTGCCAGCGAACATTCCAGTCTTGCCAATCTTTAACTCTTTTTCGCGCCAAGGCTGATTGAAGAAGGTAAGTGACATTACGGCGCTGCCATCCGTAACATTTACTTCCAAAATATTGCGGCCATTAGCCCGTCTGGTTTTTACCGCTGCAATTTCAGCTAAGACTGTTACTTCATCGCCTTCAAGTAGCCCCGAGATATCGGAAAATTCACCACGAACTACATAACGCCTTGGGTAATGGCGAAGAAGGTCTTCAACCGTAGTTGCTCCGAAAACCTTGGTTAGAGCCTCTGCGGTCCGGTCACCGATGATGCCTTTAAGGCGATCTGAAAGTACTGCCATGGGCCTATCTTCTCGCGCGGATTAGCCAATCCCTGCGTAGACGGGGTAATCTTTGCGACTTATTGCGAAACCCGTAATTTAACTTGATTCAAGGGAGAAATACCGTGTCCTCAAACTGCGATATCTGCGGCAAGGGTCCTAGCTTCGGCAACAAGGTCTCCCACTCAATGCGCAAGACCCGTCGTCGTTGGAATCCAAATATCCAGCGCGTTCGCACTCTTGTTGGTGGAACACCTAAGCGTCAGAATGTTTGTGCTTCATGCCTAAAGGCTGGAAAAGTAACTCGTTAATTCTGCTTTAAAAAGCTGTTGTGTAACCATTGATGGCTGGTTGGCCACCGAGGTGCACGTAAAGAACTTTCGAACCCTCTTTGAAATAACCTTCTTTAATTAAATCAATCATTCCTGCCATCGACTTACCTTCATAAACAGGATCGGTAATCATTCCTTCAAGTTGGCCGACCAACCTAATTGCTTCAATGGTTCTTGGTCCGGCAACTCCGTAAATTCCATCATGCCAACGATCCAATAAAACAATTTCCGAATCGCGAAGATCGCGGCCAAGTTCAATTGCTGCTGCGGTGCGCGATGCAATTCGCTTTATCTGTTCCCAAGTTTTTTCAACAGTTGCAGAGGCATCGATTCCAATTACTGATTCAGCTCGATTCGAATGAGCAAACCCAGCAATCATTCCGCCTTGTGAAGAACCTGTTACCGAACAAACAATAAAGTTATCAAACTTAATTCCAAGCTGTGCTTCTTGGTCTTCAACTTCAAAGGCCCAACCTGCGAAACCATGTCCACCAAGTGGGTGATCCGAAGCTCCTGCTGGAATCGCATAAGGCTTTCCACCACGCGCCTTAACATCAGAGATAGCTTCTTCCCAAGATTTTCTAAATCCGATATCAAAGCCTGCGGGATCAAGACGCACTTCAGCGCCCATTATGCGACTTAATAAAATATTTCCAGTTTTTTCATAATTAACTTCATCCCAATCGACCCAATGCTCTTGTACTAGAACACACTTAAGTCCGAGATGAGCAGCAACGGCCGCAACTTGTCGAGTGTGATTTGATTGCACGCCACCGATAGAAACTAAAGTGTCACAACCTTGTGCCAGCGCTTCGGCCGCCAAGTATTCAAGTTTGCGAGTTTTATTACCACCATAAGCCAGACCGGAATTTACATCTTCGCGCTTAGCCCAAACTTCAACCTTCCCACCGAGGTGTTCGGTAAGACGATCTAGACGTTGTAACGGCGATGGACCGAAAGTAAGTTTCGCTTTTGGAAATGATTCAAGTTTGGCTCTGGACATCTGCAAATACTCTCACAGTAAATCAGAAATGGCGGAATCCGTTTGTAGGTAATTCAGCTATTCCTGGAACCGTAACTTTATCTCCCGCAACTACCTTGCCTATTGCATAAGCACCTACCGGAATTTGCGAAGAAGTTGTTGCAACAAAGACATGGTCCTCGCCTCCAGCTAATACCCATTGCCAGACTAATTGCAAAATATTTGATCCTGCTATTTGGGCTAGCTCGTCAAAGCCTGGAATAACTTTAATCAACTCAACATCAAGTTCAATCCCAACTTTTGATGCTGATGCGATGTGATTTAGCTCAGAGAGCAGACCATCGCTGACATCACACATTGAATTAACGCTTTGAAAATTAGCGGCCAACTTGTAATTTAGATCAGGCTTCTTATGGGCGCGGATATAAGGTGAATCCGCAATACCGTTCTGCAATTGATACAACCCAGCCGCTGACTTACCAGATAGACCAGAAATAATTACAACATCGCCAACTTTTGCTCCTGCACGAGTAATTGGTTTTTCCACCTCACCGAAGGCAGTAATAGAGATAACTAGCTTTTCAGCACTTGAAAGATCGCCACCGACGATTGCAGCTCCAACTAAATCTGCCTCACTCTTAATGCCATTGGCTAACTCTTCAATCTCTGGTATTCCAAAATCTTTACTTAATCCAGCGCTGACTAATAAATACTTTGGTGTTCCACCCATCGCATAAATATCGGCTAAGTTTGCTGCGGTTAATTTCGCACCAATATCGTGCAGGCTAGACCAATCTCTTTTGAAGTGAACTCCTTCAACTGCCATGTCCGTTGCCGCGACTAGATTCTTTGGGCTAGCGCTTATTACCGCGCCATCGTCGCCGATTCCCACGATTAATTTTGGATCGGAGGCAGCAAATACTTTGGAGAGTGCGGCTATTAATTCGGACTCTGTAGCCAATTTGCACCCCTCCATTTAAGTCTTAATTGGGTTAAATTAATTATTCCCAAACCAACTCTAGAGGCGGTAGCCTTTAACTCTGCAATCACGACGCTGTGGAAAGCAGAAATATTTAGGAGTAACACAAATGTCAGTTCAGGTATACATCCTCATTCAAACCGAAGTTGGCAAGGCTTCAAGCGTTGCTAAATCTGTCTCCGCAATTCCTGGAGTAACTCTCGCCGAAGGCGTTACCGGCCCATACGATGTAATCATGCGAGCCGAATCACCAAGTATGGAAGACCTCGGTCGTGCAATCTTGGCGAAGGTTCAAGCAGTTCCTGGCATAACTCGCACTCTTACTTGCCCAGTAACAACTTACTAATTACTTTTTAGCTAGCGCGTTACGTTCAATGGGCGCGCTATTGCTGACTCAATCAAGTTTGTAATCAAATCGCTATAGCCAATTCCACCTGCAGCCCAGAGCTTTGGAAAGACAGATGTTGCGGTAAATCCTGGCATCGTATTTATTTCATTGATGATAATTTTTGTTCCGGTGTAGAAGAAATCCACCCGAGCCAATCCTTCACAACCAAGGGCATCAAATGCCAAGGTCGCATAATTTTGGATCTCCTCTTGTACGCCAAAAGGTAGGTGAACTGGAACCACTACCTCAGTTGAATCATCTAGATACTTCGCTTCGAAATCATAAAACTCATGATCACCTAGAATTTTGATCTCACCAACTGGGGATGAGAGCGCTACCCCATTTACTTGCAGAACAGCGCATTCAATCTCTCGGCCAACAATCGCACTTTCAACCAAAACTTTCGTATCAAATTGAAGTGCAAAATTAATTGCAGTTTTCAACTCTTTAACGCTTTTAACTTTGCTCGTTCCGCGGCTGGAACCGCTGCGAGCAGGTTTTACAAAGAGTGGGTTTCCAAATTCTGTTGCACTTGCAAGAATACGAACTTCATCAATCTGCCAATCACTCTGATGAATAACCATTCCAGGTGCTACTTCCAAACCATGGGCTTGAAAAATTGGCTTAGCAAATGATTTATCCATTCCAACAGCGCTTGCCAGAACTCCTGAACCGACATATTTAATTCCAGCCATTTCGCACTGGCCTTGGAATGTTCCATCTTCACCGTATGGGCCGTGCAGAACTGGAAATAAGAGATCGATTTTTAGCTTTTCGATACTTGTTTCCGGTAATTCATTAGATATCTCTGGCAAGACATCACCTTGAATTGTCAGGTTGTAATCGTGTGGTGGCAGAACCCACTTGCCTGACTTGGTAATTCCAATTAAAAGCGGCTCATATTTATCACGGTCAATGGCAGATAAAATTCCCGCTGCGGAGATACATGAGATCTCATGTTCACTTGATTTTCCACCGCAAACTATTCCAACTTTGATTTTGCTCATTACAACTCAGCAGCCATGCTTACGGTCATAATTCTGGCCAAGGCATCACTTGGTGAAATTCGATCACGAACAACTTCTGAAACTACTTCGATAATCGGAACTTCAACGCCGACGCGGTGAGCGAGTTCAAGAATTGCTGCGGCTGATGCCACTCCCTCAACAGTTTTAGAGACTTCGATTCGCGCTTGCGCCATTGTTCCGCTGCGCCCTAACGCTTCACCAAATGTTCGGTTACGAGATAGACCAGATCCGCAAGAAGCAACTAAGTCGCCCATTCCAGCCAAACCTAAGAATGTAAGTGGGTTGGCTCCATAACCATCACCAAATCTTGCAACTTCACTAAGGCCACGAGTAATAATCATTGCTTGTGTGTTTTCACCTAGTCCGAGTCCGATAGCCATACCAACTGCAAGTGCGATGACGCTCTTTGCGGCGCCAGCTAGTTCACAACCAACTAAATCTTCAGATGGATAAACCCGGAAGTAAGGCGTTGTAAATGCTTCAATCATCATCTGCGAAATTTCAGTATTTGAAGAAGCTGCAACCGCGCCAGCAGGTTGGCGAAGTGAAAGTTCACCAGCAAGGTTTGGTCCAGTAATTAAGCCAATTCGTGCAGGTGGAATTCCTAAAATTTCTGTTACAACTTCAGTCATACGTAATTGGGAATTGGCTTCAATTCCTTTCAACGTACTAATTACGGGCTTATCTTGGGGAAATGTCGAAACCCATTCAGTCATGTTCTCACGGAGAGATTGCGCAGGAATTGCCAGAACTATTGCTTCACCAAAGTTAAAAGCCTCTTGAATATCATTTGTAGCCCGCATTGCTTTTGGTAGTGCGACGCCCGGTAAATACTTAGTATTCGAATTCTTAGTATTGATTTCAGAAATTACATCGGCGTTGCGGCCCCAAATTAAAACTTCTTGACCAGCATCGCAAAGTACTTGTGCCATGGTTGTTCCCCATGCGCCAGATCCAAGAACTGTGAACTTAGACATTTACTTAATCCTTCTTTTTCTTAAAATTACCGGTCCGGGGAAGGGATGAATTATGTGGATCAAAGATTTCATGAGGTGCTAATTCTCCCCTAATTTGCTCCAACAATTTCGTAATTTCGGCCATTGCATAAGCGGTTGCTTCCACAAGCGCCGCTTGATCCTCCTCTTTTCCATACCATTTACTGAAATCCAAGGCTGGTCCCGCCAGATAAGTGATCTTTGTGCGCCGCCATAGAACTACACGCTTTGAATATGGCGCCAATAGATTTTGATCGCCCCATTGTGCGATTGGAATTACCGGGGCCTTGCTCATAATCGCCAACCTTGCCACCCCAGTCTTTGCAACCATCGGCCATAAATTCTTATCACGAGTCAAAGTTCCCTCAGGATAAATCCCAACGCAGTGTCCCGCTTTCAATAAGCCGAGTGCGCTATCTAAAGCATGCGAAGCTTTATCACTCTCTCGCGCAACAGGTATTTGACCGGCCGACAAAAGAATTCGACCAAGTACCGGAATCTTAAAGACCGAATCTTTTCCTAAATATCTAACGGCACGACCATTTCCATATAAGAAATGTGCAAAAACTAAGGCATCGGCATAGGAAATATGATTTGAAATAACTATTACCGCTCCGCTCTTGGGCAAGTTTTCTGCGCTGCGCCAATCGCGTTTTGTAAATAAATTTAGAATCGGAATAATGATTGAGGAAACATATTTAAAAGTTTTATTAGTGCCGAGCGGATAACCACTGGGTGGCTGAAATTGCATGCCTATATCCTAATTCCCATTAAAAAAGAGGGAACCATTTCTGGCTCCCTCTTTTAAATTAATTAACTACTAGCGACGCTTTACAGCTTTCTTCGCAGTCTTCTTCTTTGCAGGAGCCTTCTTAGCTGGCTTCTTCTTTGCAGCAACCTTCTTAGCTGGCTTCTTCTTTGCAGCAACCTTCTTAGCTGCTGGCTTAGCAACAACCTTTACAGGTGGCTTTGGAGCCGCTTCAAGCTTACGTGCGCCAGAAATAACTTCCTTTAGCGCCTTTGCTGGCAAGAAACGAACTTTCTTGCTTGCCTTAATTTGAATTGTTTCACCAGTGAAAGGGTTACGACCCTTACGTGCTGGACGATCAAC
>CAEZZG010000004.1_pt1 | contig 87692 bp, 91 predicted proteins | sample 7266311 | NCBI WGS metagenome assembly CAEZZG01 (sample SAMEA6813955, study PRJEB35770) | uncultured Actinomycetes bacterium | biome: Freshwater; feature: Freshwater reservoir; material: water | place: Czech Republic | collected 2016-08-15 | depth 30m m
CCAAAGGCTGGTGACGTTGCTCGTAAATGGCATGTCATCGATGCAGAAGGAGTTGTACTTGGTCGTCTTGCAAGCCATGCAGCTGTTCTACTTCGCGGAAAGCACAAGACAACATTCGCACCACATATCGACATGGGTGACTTCGTAGTTGTTATCAACGCAGAGAAGGTTGTTTTAACCGGACAAAAAGCTGGACAAAAGTTTGCTCACCATCACTCTGGTTTCCCAGGTGGTATGACTTCAATTGTTTACTCAGATCTTATTAATTCAGATCCAACACGTATCGTTGAAAAAGCAATTCTAGGAATGATTCCAAAGAATAAGTTGGGCCGCACTGTTGGTTCAAAGCTAAAGGTTTACGCAGGACCAGCACATCCACATGCTGCGCAGAACCCAACACCTTTCGTATTCACCCAAGTTTCCCAGATGACTAAGTAAGTAACAGGAGCCATATAAATGTCTGATTTTGATACTGCAATCGATACCGATGTTGAAGAAGTTCCAACTTCTTACTCATCATCAACTCCTGGTATTGCCCCTGGTCGCAAAGGTGTTCTTGCACCTGGTGGCGGAACTGGTCGTCGTAAAGAAGCAGTTGCACGTGTTCGCTTAGTTCCTGGTTCAGGAAAGTGGATCGTTAACGGTAAAGAGCTAGCAGTTTATTTCCCAAATAAAGTTCACCAACAATTAGTGTCAGAACCATTCCGCACGGTTGGTGCTGAAAATGAATTCGATGTTGTAGCCCGTATCAATGGTGGCGGAACATCAGGACAAGCAGGAGCACTTCGTTTAGGCGTTGCTCGTGCGCTAAATGAAATCGATCGTGATGCAAACCGTCCTTCACTTAAGAAGGCTGGATTCCTTGCACGTGATGCTCGTGTTATCGAACGTAAGAAGTACGGCCTAAAGAAGGCACGTAAGCGTTCTCAATACAGCAAGCGTTAATTCACTCAATCAAATATGGCTCTCTTTGGCACTGATGGTGTCAGAGGTGTTGCCAATCGCGATCTCACTGCGGAACTCGCTCTCGATTTAGCTGTCGCTGCTGCACACGTGTTGGCCGAAGTTGGCGCAATATCAAAAAATCGCCCCGTAGCAATTGTCGGACAAGACTCGCGCGCATCCGGTGAATTTCTCGAAGCTGCAATTGTTGCTGGCTTAGCAAGTGCTGGAGTTGATGTTTATAAAGTCGGAGTTCTTCCAACACCAGCCATTGCACACTTAGTTGCATCAACTGGCGCAGATCTCGGTGTAATGATTAGCGCATCGCATAATCCGATGCCAGATAATGGAATTAAATTCTTTGCTAAAGGTGGCGGAAAGTTAGATGACGCTCTAGAGGCAGCAATCGAAGCTCGACTCAATGAACCGTGGGATCGACCAATTGGCCGCGAAGTAGGCAGAGTAATTGTTGATGAATCAGCAGCCGAAAGATATATCTATCACTTGCTCTCATCGCTAAATACAAATCTTTCTGGAATAAAAGTCGTAGTTGATTGCGCAAATGGCGCAGCATCAGATGTGGCCCCAGAAGTTTATGCTCGAGCTGGCGCCGAAGTTATTGCCATATCTAATAAACCAAATGGTTTAAATATCAATGAAAATTGTGGCTCCACCCATTTAGAAAATCTAATCGCAGAAGTTAAGAAGCACGGCGCCGATTTAGGTATTGCCCACGATGGTGATGCAGATCGCGCACTGGCAATAGATGCCGCAGGCAACATAATCGATGGAGATTTCATTCTGGCCATCTTGGCTAAGGAATGGAAAGTTCCAACGGTTGTTGGAACGGTTATGACAAATCTTGGATTTATTAAAGCGATGTCTGAAGTTGGGATTTCATTTGAAAAGACGCCAGTTGGCGATCGTTATGTTTTAGAGAAAATGTTGGCAAATGGGCACAAACTTGGTGGCGAACAATCTGGTCACATAATTATGCGAGATTTTGCGAATACCGGTGATGGTTTGTTAACGGCGCTCCAACTAATGTCAGTAATGGCCAGAAGCAAGAAACCATTAGCTGAATTAGCAAAGATTATGGATCGATTCCCACAAGTTTTGATAAACGTTGACGGAGTAAAGAAAGAGAAACTCGATAGCTCTAAAGCAATTGCAGTTGCAATTGGTGAATATGAATCAAAGCTTGGTGCATCGGGTCGAATCTTGTTGCGCGCATCAGGAACCGAACCACTAGTTCGGGTTATGGTTGAAGCCGAAAATCAGAGCATCGCTGAGGAAATAGCCCAGAAACTTGCATCACTTGTAAGATTAGAACTCTCGTAAGTTTCTAAGGAGCCTTCCCCATGTGTGGCATTGTTGGTTACACCGGAAAAGAACTTGCTCTAACACCAGTTCTTGAGGGGCTTCGCAAACTTGAATATCGCGGTTATGACTCTGCGGGAATCGCTCTCATCACAAATCCTGGTGAAAAACTTTGGATTGAAAAGCGAGCTGGAAAGTTAGGAAACTTAGAGGAAATTCTCGGAAGTAAAATTCCTAATTCACATAGCGGTATTGGGCACACCAGATGGGCGACACATGGTGGACCAACTGATGAGAATGCGCATCCACATCTCGATAACGAAGGTAAGTTGGCAGTGATCCACAATGGAATTATCGAAAATTACTTAGAACTGCGCCGTGAGTTAGAAAAAATAGGGCACGTTTTTAAATCAGAGACAGATTCCGAATCAGTAGCACATTTATTAAGTGATGCTAGAAAGAAGCGCGGTGGTGATTTAGCTGCCGCTATGCGCGATATCTGCAAACAGTTACGTGGCTCATTCACACTTCTAGCTATTCACAGTGATGATCCGGGACGAATTGTGGGAGCCCGTCGAAATTCACCTTTAGTTGTTGGCGTTGGAAATGGTGAAAACTTCCTTGCATCAGATGTTTCAGCATTTATTTCCCATACCAAGCGCGCCCTTGAACTAGGCCAAGATGAAGTAGCCGATATTACGGCGGACTCTATTGTTATAACTGATTTATCTGGAAAAGTATTGCCACACAATGAGTATGAAATCTCGTGGGATGCATCTGCTGCAGAACGAGGTGGCTTTGAACATTTCATGCTTAAAGAAATTTTCGAACAACCTAAGGCTATTGCCGACACCTTGCTTGGGCGGATCAAGGGTTTAGATAGTGAAGTAACAAAAGGAATTAACTTAGTTGGAATCAAGAAAGTGGTAATTGTTGCTTGTGGAACCGCATTTAACGCGGGGTTAGTTGGCAAGTACGCGATAGAAAAATGGGCTGATATTGCGGTCGATGTTGAGTTGGCATCAGAATATAGATATCGCGATCCAAGTGTCGATGAAAGTACTTTGCTGATACCAATTTCGCAATCAGGTGAAACTATGGACACGTTGATGGCGATGCGATATGCCAAAGAGAAAGGCGCCAGAATATTTGCAGTTTGCAACACAAATGGATCAACAATTCCGCGCGAATCAGATGCTGTTCTTTATACCCATGCTGGCCCAGAGATAGCAGTTGCATCTACTAAGGCATTTGAAACCCAATTGATTGCAATGTATTTAATTGGCCTTCATTTAGGTCGCATTAGGGGAGTTATTTCACAAGAGCTTATGGAAGATATTGAATTTGAACTTTCAGAACTTCCGGCAAAGGTAGAACAAGTTCTAGAAACTGTTGAACCACTACGTGAACTAACTAGAAAATTTGCGGGCGCAACCTCAATGTTATTTCTTGGGCGACACGTTGGTTTTCCAACTGCCCTTGAGGGCGCCTTGAAGTTAAAAGAGTTGGCCTATATGCATGCCGAAGGTTTTGCTGGAGGCGAGTTAAAGCATGGCCCGATCGCGCTAATTGAAGCGGGGACACCTGTAGTTGCAATAGCCCCACCGGCGGGTACATTATTGGCAGAGAAGATGGCATCTAATATTCAAGAGGTGAAGGCTAGAGGCGCAGTGATAATTGCAATTGCAGATTCGGAACTTGCTTCAGCGGATTATTTGGTTCGCATCCCCACAACTCATGAGTTCTTGCAACCAGTTCTGTCGGTCGTACCATTACAAGTCATCGCATATGAGATGGCAATTGCCCGAGGAAATGATGTAGATCAACCACGTAATCTAGCAAAATCAGTAACGGTTGAGTGATATGACTACAGATCAATTAATGAAACGCCGACATGAAATGTTTCATGCCCTTCGAGTTTCGGGGCTTTTATTCTTAGGTTTTCTATTTATAACTCAACAAGTAATAACTCGTGGATGGCTTTATCACCTAGATCATTACATTTTAGATTTGAAGAATCCAAAGTTTAAAGGCTTAGCTGGTCATATCTTAATTGGGCTTGATGATCTTGGACTTCGATGGTTCACGGCAACTGTTCTTTTGATTTGCGCTGCAATCATTAGTTGGAGATTTAAATCATTTCGTCCGATAAATCTCTCAATCTTGGCGCTGGTATCACTTAATTTAGTTGTAGGCGCAACTAAAATTTATATTGGCAGAACAAAGCCAAGACTTTATATTGATGATCTACAGGCCGGCGGAATGTCATATCCAAGTGGCCACGCTTCTAATGCGCTAATTACTTGGGGCCTTCTTGCCTACTTGATTTATCGCTACACAAATCGCGCACCATTTGAGGGAATAAAGTTGTATCCAATAGTTGGACTAATCACGACAACTGTTGTGATTGTTTCACTCATTAGAAACACCCATTGGTTCTCGGATCTACTTGGTGGCGTATTCATAGGTGGCGCCTTACTAGTAGCAATTATTGCAATCGACCGATTTTTTCCATCAGATAAGCAGCCCTCGTAGTGGCGCCAATTATTGGAATTGGAATTGATGTCGTTGCAATCGAACGTTTTCAAGAGTCATTGGATCGCACGCCAGGATTGCTAACTCGCGTGTTTACTCCAAGCGAGTCGCAACTAAAAGTTTCCAGTCTGGCCGCAAGATTTGCAGCTAAAGAGGCTCTAGCTAAAGCGCTTAATGCCAAGTCGGCTTTCAATTGGCAAGAGGCCGAGGTCATTAATGAATCGAGCGGAAAACCAAATTTTGTATTTACCGGAGAGATGGCCAAACGATTAGCAGATCACAAAGTTCATTTAACGCTCTCGCATGACGGTGGAATCGCATCCGCAATGGTGATTGTCGAGGCCAATTAATGCGGGCCTTTGTTGAAGTAAATTTAAAGGCAATTGCAAATAACATTGCGCTAATTAAGAACGAAACCTCTGCCGAAATTCTTGCCGTAGTAAAGGCAGATGCATATGGTCATGGCTTAGTTCCAATTGCAAAATGCGCGATTAAATCAGGAGCCTCGTGGCTTGGAGTCGCCTTACTTGAGGAAGCTTTCACGCTTCGCGAAAATGGGGTTACCGCACCACTTATTGCCTGGCTAACTCCACCGAGTGCGGATTTCAAAGCCGCAATTGATTCCAATATTGATCTTTCTATTCCATCTTTGAAGCATCTAGAACTTGTAGTTGCGGCAGGTAAAGTGGTTGGTAAAAGGCCACGAGTTCATATCGAGGTTGATACTGGAATGAGTCGTGGTGGATTGCTCGGTGAGTGGCAAGAATTTTTGATTGCAATTAAGGGCGCCGATGTAGAAGTTATTGGTTTCTGGTCACACTTTGCAAGAGCTGATGAACCAGATGAAATTGCGAATGAAAAACAACTTCAGGAATTCGAAGCTAAATTATCAGAGCTACGTGAAAAGGGTATTAATCCGAAATATGTCCACTTTGCTAACTCTGCTGCAACTCTTACCAATCCAACTTCACATAACGACATCATCCGCTTAGGAATTTCCATGTATGGACTAAGCCCTGATGTTAATACCCTTGGCTCTTCACAATCTTTGAACCTTGAACCTGCAATGACCCTTAAGGCCGAAGTTCATTTAGTAAAGCGTGTACCGGCTGGATCTCCAGTTGGATATGGCGGAACCGAAAAAACTTCCCGCGATACTAAACTTGCAATTATCACTATGGGATATTCCGATGGCATACCACGCAACACAACGAGCGCTGCGGGTGTATTTGTTGGTGGTGCAAAAGCTCCAATAATTGGCCGAGTATCTATGGATCAATTCGTAGTTGATTTAGGGCCGGATTCAGATGCGAAAACTGGGGATATTGCTGAGATATTTGGCCCCCTTGGATATTCAATTGATGATTGGGCTAACGCGGCAGGAACAATTAATTATGAAATGGTTACTCGAATCGCCACTCGCGTGCCTAGAATCTACGGGTGAGTTCATCCCTGTTAGCCATCTCAAACCTATCGGTCTCTTTTGGCGGAGTGAAAGCGTTAACAAACGTCTCAATTGATGTTCCGAAAAATAGCGTTGTAGGTCTAATCGGACCGAACGGGGCTGGGAAAACTACAGTTTTTAATTGCATCTCGGGTTTAGTAAAAAGTGATTCTGGAACATTTGCATTTGAAGGCGTCGAACGAGAATTTCCTAAGCCACATGAATTAGTTGATTTAGGTATTACTCGTACGTTGCAAGGCGTTGGATTATTTAATGAATTATCTGTGCTCCAGAATGTAATGGTCGGAGCGGATAAGAACTACAAACCTAATTTTATTAAAGAGCTCTTTGGGCTCTCTGGCAAAGTCGAAGCTGGACTTAAGCAACGTGCGGAGGAAGCTCTCGCTTGGACTGGTGCTACTGGGCTAATTGATAGCAAGCCATCTGAACTTAGCTATCCTGATTCGAAACGAGTTGCACTTGCACGAGCGCTAGTTATAAATCCTAAACTTTTGCTTCTCGATGAACCTGCAGCCGGCTTAGGTCAAGATGACATTGATGCGCTTGCTGCGCTAATAAAGCAGATTAAACGCCGCTGCTCAATTCTTATCGTAGAACACCATGTTGATTTTGTTCGTGAAATTTCAGATTCAGTGAGTGTTCTAAACTTTGGAAAGTTAATTGCTGCGGGCAATTTTGATGAGGTTAAACGTAATCCAGCTGTTATTGAGGCTTACTTAGGTCACACTGATAAGCCAGATGAGAATTCTAAACTCGGTATCTGATGCTCGCCATAACTAATCTTGTAACTGAATTCGCTTCAATCAAAGCGCTCGATAACATCTCGTTTCAGGCGAAGCCTGGTTTGATCACAACAGTTATCGGAGCAAATGGCGCAGGTAAGAGCACCTTGCTTCGAACAATTTCCGGGTTAGAGCGACCAACTAGCGGTTCAATAACATGGTTTGATGAAGAGTTAACTCACAAGAGCGTAGAAGCGATTGTTAGAAGTGGAATCTCTCAAGTTCCTGAAGGACATGCCGTTATTTCACAGTTGAGCGTTGCTGAAAATATCGAACTTGGTGGCCTCTTTCGTAAGCGAATCGCACGAGGAGATTTAGCAACCGCCACAAAAGAGGTGTACGAACTCTTTCCAATTCTTCATGAACGTCGTAATGAACCGGCAGGATCTTTGTCGGGTGGCGAACGACAGATGCTTGCAATTAGCCGCGCGCTTGTTTCCCGCCCTAAGTTGTTGTTATTAGATGAACCTTCACTTGGTTTAGCACCTTTGATTGCGGCTCAGATTATTGGCATCATTAATGATTTATGTCGGTCAACTGGTCTAACAGTGTTACTTGTAGAACAGAATGCAAATACCGCACTTGCTGTTGCCGATCACGGAATTTTGTTAGCTCTTGGAAAAGTAGTTGCAGATCTACCCGCTAAGGAAATGGCTGCCGATTCATCCCTTCGAGCTGCTTACTTGGGGTACTAGATGACATCATTCTTATCGGCGTTCTTCTCTGGCACGGCGCAAGGTGCAATTTATGCACTTGTCTCTCTTGGATTAGTTTTAGTTTGGCGTGGCGCCGGAATAGTTAACTTTGCGCAAATGGGTCAAGCAATGTTCACAACTTATATTGCCTCGCAATTGATCCAGAATGATTACTCATATTGGAGCGCGTTTTTAATCGCACTAATTAGTGGCGCAGCGCTTGGCGCACTAGTTGATCTTGGATTAATGCGGCCACTTACATCGCGGAAGAATTCGCAGTTATTAACTAGTCAATCAATGAGAACAACAATTCCAGTTATTGCTTCACTCGGAATACTCGGAGTCCTAAAGGCGCTTGCCGGAATTTTCTGGGCAGGCGAAGAGCGAGGTTTTCCATCACCAGTTGCGCCAAATGCGATAAAGATTGGTGAGACTAATCTTGCAATTACCGGCTTTGATCTCTTTGTAATTGGAACCGTATTCCTAACTTTAGTTTTAACAACAATCTTCTTCACAAAAACTGGAATGGGACTTGCCATGCGCGCAAGTGCGCTAAATCCAGAAGTCACAAGGCTTAGCGGGATCAAAGTTGGCTGGGTTCGGACTCTGGGTTGGGCAATATCTGGAATAGCTTCTTCACTTGCCGGGCTATTGGTGACACCAAAGACAAACCTCTCTCCTAACACCTTAGATTTACTTTTGATTATTGGCTTTACCGCAGCAGTTGTTGGAGGACTTTCGAGTCTGGCTGGATCAGTGCTTGGTGGATTTATCTTGGGATATGTAATCTCATTCGTTAATGTATATAGCGCTCCAGAGAATGTGTTTATCGCGATCTTGGTCTTCTTATTACTAGCTCTTTTCTTTAGACCTCAAGGAATTCTTGGCAGCAAGCAGGTACGAAGTGTCTAAAGTTAAAACTCATAAAGTAATTGGGCTGCGCAGTACGCGGCTTTCAATAGTTTTATTCCTCTTCTTTATTCTGCTTAGTAACCAATTTGAGCCATATAACCAATCCCAGTTAGCAAATATTGCGATGCTCTTGATTGCGGTTCTCTCGATTACCTTATTAACCGGCGCATCTGGGCAAATCTCACTTGGTCAGGGTGCGATTATGGCAGTTGGTGGATACAGCTCGGCCTTGCTAGTCACGCGCCTTGGACTTTCAATGTGGCTCTCGTTTATCTTGGCAATATTTATATCAGCGCTATTTGGTTTATTTCTTGGACTTGCTGCTGCAAGGCTAAGTGGACCTTATTTGGCGGGAACAACTTTGGTAATGGCTCTTGCAATTCCATCAATTGCAGTTCGATTCGAAACTTTTTTCAGTGGTGATGTTGGGATAAGTGTTGATTACGGAATGCCTCCTAAGTGGCTAACTAATTTGATTGGTGAAGTCAGTATTGAAGAGTGGTCGCTTTATGTTGTTCTGCCATTTACTGCGGTTGCGCTGTTCGCTGTATTAAATCTTTCGAATACCAGGACTGGCCGAACCTGGCGCGCAGTTCGTGATAACGAAGTCGCTGCATCACTTGCTGGAATTAACATCGCACGAACCAAGGTGATTGTTTTTGTCTGCGCATCGGGGCTAGCAGGTTTGGCTGGTGCACTTTATGGTTTTCGCGGACTTGTTGCACCGAGCGTTTATCCAACTGATCTCTCTCTGACTCTTCTTACCGCTGCAGTAATCGGTGGCTTGCGCTCTATCGGTGGCGCAATTTTTGGAACTTTCGTAATTGTTTTTCTGCCAGATCTAATTGAGAAAGTAACGGGTAAGTTAGCGATTCCAGAAACAATTGGAATCTATCTACCTGCGCTAACGATTGGCGTATTGCTGCTTTTAACAGTCATCCTCAATCCCCGAGGGGCGGCTGGAGCGCTAGAACATATCCGCCACAAGAAAAAGCACTAATTTGCCAATATGCTCGATCTCTGGGGCATTTGAGCGTAAAAGTTGCTCGATTGTTACCGTTTTTTACCCGCATGGCTCTTCATTTTGGCTTCACTCGAGGTTAGCCTTTAGGCAGATTCGGACGCACCCGTTCGGATTCCCATGGGCTGAGCTTCTCGGTTCCATGGCGAGAGTGCAGTAGAAAGAGTGAATGCAGTGAATCTTCGCAAACCTCTGATTCTCACCGTAGTCGCATCAGCGCTGGTGGGGTCTCTAGCAATAAGTAGCGTTTCGGCAACTGCCGCCAGCGATCCAGGAGTTACATCCTCTGAAATCGTTCTAGGTATGCAATTGCCACAAACTGGAGCAGCAAGCCCAGGTTATAACAAGGTAGATGACGCAGCTCGCGCCTACTTTGATTATGTAAATTCAAAGGGCGGAGTAAATGGCCGCAGCATCAAGCTTGTAGTTAAAGATGATACTTACAAGGCTGGGTTAACAATTAGCACCGCTTCTAAATTAATTAACGAAGATAAGATTTTTGCATTCTTTGGATCAATTGGAACTCAAACCCACGTTTCAATCATCAAAGATATTAACCGTCGCAAGATTCCAGATATCTTTGTAAACAGTGGTTACAGCGGTTTCTATACCGATCCTAAGAAGTATCCAACAACATTTGGTGGTCTTGGAACTTATACCGTTGAGGCGAAGATCCTTGGAAAGTATCTCAAGGAAAAGTACGCTGATAAGAAGATTGGTATTTTGTATCAATCCGATGACTTCGGCCGAAATGCTCTTGCTGGATTTACCGCAGCAGGACTTAAGTTTGAAGCTAAGAAAACTTCAGCATCATTCGTTGCTGGAACTCAAGGCTCACTTGGCTTGGGAACACAAATTGGTCAGCTAAAAGCTAATGGCGTAGATATTGTGATTATCGCTGCTGTTTCTTCAGCTACAGCAGTTGCATATGCAACAGCCAGTGCGCTTGCCTACAAACCAACAAAGTGGGCAGTAATTAGCGTTGGCGCAGATGCCACAACTTTCCAGACAATCCTTGGCGCAAAGGGCGTACCTGCAGCAACAAGCGCAGCGATGCTTGCTGGAACTATTTCAGCATCACATGCACCAGCTCCTGGCGATGCGACTGATGAATATGTCACTGCATTCAAGAAGATAAATGAAGACTTCAATAAAGGCGTAGATAAGCGTTGGGACAACAACATCATGCAAGGCATGAATATTGCTTACCTTGCTACTTCTGCACTTATGGGAGTTGGAAAAGATCTAACTCGTGCAAAGTTAATTGCTTACCTTGAGAACAATGGTTCAAAGTTAAGCAGCGCAGCATTCGCACCTCTAGGCTATTCAAAGTCCACTCATGAGGCCTTCACTGGTTTCTGGCTTGGTGAATATGACGCCACAACACTTCTTGCTCCAATTGATGGAAAGCGCGTTGTTTATACAACCGATTCCGGAACTGGCGAAGTAACTGTTTCCAACTACAAGCGTACAGCTATTGCTGCTGATGCGCTTCCAAAGGTTGCGTGAGGATAAAATGAAAAATATGAATCTCAAGAAACTAATAGCAACACTTGGTGCAAGCGCAATGATCTCAGCAGGATTGGTAGTCGCAGTTGCGGCGCCAGCTCAAGCTGCAGATCCAGTTTGTGTTACTGATGCTAAAACTGGAACTATCACTTGCGAAGGCAAGTTGAGTAATGGCGCTGCATATAAGACGATGGTTCCATCTAATTACGATGGAACTTTCTACTTCTGGCAGCACGGAATTCGTCCTTCCTATCCATATCCAGGATATACACCTCCAAAGGGCGTTGAACAAATGGCCCCAACAAGTGTTAACCACAAGGTTGATACAACTAAGTCAATGCTCACACTGGGTTATGGCTTAGCTGCGTATGACTGCTCTACAGGTGGCCTACATGGTTGGAACACTGCAGACTGCGTTGAAATGCTAAATGAATTAGTAACCATTACTAAGTCACGTATTTCAATTAAGAAAACCATTGTTTACGGTGCTTCAATGGCCGGTGTAGTTCTAACGCCTTTCATTGAGAAGTATCCAAATCAAGCTGATGCAGTTGGAATTCTTGCTGGTTTAACCCCATCAGTTAATAACGAACTTAAATCTGGTTGCGACATGCTCTACATCTTCAGCGTCTTCTTTGATCCAACGATCAAGGGTTGCGGAGTTATGGGAACAAAGGGTCTGCCTGGTCACATGGCTGTTTTAGGTGACTTTCCTAAGGTTGTTGCACTACTTACGCAATGGAGTAAGGACTCCGGAGCACTTCCACTTGCATATCCTGCAGCTCTAGTTGGTTCAGGAATTCCACAACGTTCTGCGCTTCTACTTGCAGGACTTATTGCGGGTCTTCCAACTAAATCTGCAAGCTTTGATGGAATTTCAACAAGCACACTTATTCCAGAACAGAGCATCAATGCAACTCTTGCAATTCTTCAAAATACAGGCGAACTACTTGGAACTGCCTACTTTGGTGGACAAGCGGTTTCTGAAGTTGTAGGTGCAGGTTTCTACGACAACACAAAGACTGACTTTGCCTCACTTCTATCAGATGCAGATCTAGGCCGATTTAACCTTGGTCTCTCTGGAGATGATGGAATTAATGCAATGCTTGCAATGCTTGCTGCAGCGCCACGTGTTACTGGAAATGCAGAAGCAATGGCGAAAATTGCTGCACTTGATAAAGCAAAGTTTGATACCTCAAAGCCAGTAGTTCTGCTCTCAAATGAAGCAGATCGCTTGGTATTGCCAGGTAACACACCGCTTTATCTAAATAAAGCAAAGGCATCCTATGAATCAAAACTTGCTTCATGGGAGAAGAAATATGCTGCCGCAACAACTTCAAGCCAAGTCTCTGCTCTCTTGAAGAGCAAGCCGGTTTGGAACACAGTGGCAATGTATGCGCTGACTCCTGAAACTTACACAAAGTTCACAGCAGCTGGGCTTCCAGATTCAAAGGCCGCAATCTCACCATCAGGTGTTGGCCATGAGTCATTCACCAAAGATCAGCTAATGCTTTGGGTTCGTGTTCTTGCTTCATCAGCAAAGACTGGAAAAGTCCCAAGTCAAGGTGTCATGAGTTCATTATTGGCTGCAACTCCGTATCTAAATACTGATCCGGATTACCAACCAAATGAGTTGAAGTATCAGGATTAAATCCTGAACAACTAGAAATTGCGGGGTCAGTTAATTCTGGCCCCGCTTTTTCATGAAATCGTCTTTAAATATTTGGGTAACCTTCTCTTGTGGCTGAGATAAATAGCGTTGAAGAGATGTTCTCTTTCGGACGAGCAGTTGGCGAGCAACTCAAATCCGGGGATTTAATTCTTTTATCTGGCCCACTTGGCGCTGGCAAGACCGCACTAACTCAAGGAATTGGCCGAGCGTTGGGTATTGAAAATGTAACTTCGCCAACCTTTGTTATCTCGAGAATTCATCCTGGAAAGATCCCATTAGTTCATGTCGATGCCTATCGATTACAAGGCGAAGCAACTGCAATCTTTGATGATTTAGATTTAGAGAGTTATTTAGCTACGAGCATCACCGTTGTCGAATGGGGTGAAGGACTAGCAGACCGACTTGCTGATCAGTATCTAGAAATAAAAATTGAATTCGGTGAGAGCGATGACCTGAGAATTGTTTCAATAATTGGCCATGGCGAGCGTTTTGCAGGTTTCAAAGCATGAGCACATATTTACTTCTTGATACCTCAACTTCTCGTACAAGTGTTGTAATAGTTAAGAACGGTGAAGTTGTTTTCAGTGAATATAGCGATGGCGCTCTTTCACATGGCGAAACACTTCCCAAACTTGTCGTAGCTGCGCTAAAAGTTGCGTCACAAATAGATGAAGTAATCGTTGGTATGGGGCCAGGTCCTTTTACTGGACTTCGAGTCGGAATTTCATTCGCCCAAAGTTTCGCTTTTGCTCGTGGAATCAAGTGGCAAGGTGTCTGCAGCCTTGATGCCATTGCTAGCCAATTTTCCGATAAAGATTTTCTGGTTGCGGTAGATGCGCGTCGCAAAGAAGTTTTCTACGCCAGATATACCGATGGCGTTCGGATTGGTGAACCAAATGTGTGTCAACCTTCTCAGCTTGATGCGTTGCAAATTCCAATTTATGGTGAAGCGCTAAATCAATTTCCAGATCCTTCAGCATTTGTAGATATTGCTAATTCGAATAAAACTTATTCGGCACCTATTTATGTTCGTAGACCTGATGCTTACCCTGCGCCAGTCGGTGTGAAATTTAGGCCAATGACTCAACTTGATTTGGTTCCAGCATTTGCTATTGAGAAAGCGGCATATGGAAAAGATGGTTGGTCGATGGCCCAACTCAAAGAAGAATATGCCGGTAGCGATCGAATGTATGTTGCTGCTGAATTTGGTGGTGAGCTAATTTCATACGCCGGCGTATTTAATTTAGCTGGGGTTGCTGATGTTCTAACGCTTACGGTTGCCGATGGGCATCGCCGTAAAGGTATCGGGCGCGAGTTATTAAGACGTTTGATTGACTGGTCCCGTACCCAAAAGTGTGAAGCGATAATGCTTGAAGTTCGCGTCGGCAATGAAGAGGCGATTCCTCTTTACACATCATTCGGTTTTATCGAAATTTCACGCCGCAAGGATTATTACGGGCCAGGTAAGACTGCGATCGTTATGCGCAAGGAGTTGAAATGAAAAACTCTGATGCTCTTGTATTAGGTATTGAAACATCGTGTGATGAAACGGCTGTTGGAATTGTTTCGGGTCGCAAATTATTAGCAAATGTAATTTCATCCAGCGTTGAAGAACATGCCAGATTCGGCGGGGTTGTCCCAGAAATCGCAAGCCGGGCACATTTAGAAGCAATGCCTAACGTTATAAAACAAGCGTTAAGTGAAGCCAGAGTTTCCATTGAAGATATCGATGCTTTTGCGGTGACTGCTGGACCAGGGTTAATTGGAGCTCTTTTAGTTGGAACTTCAAGTGCATCAGGCCTTGCACTTGCGATGGATAAGCCACTTTATGGAGTTAATCATTTATCAGCCCACATCGCGGTTGACTCGCTCAATTCGGATCATGAATTGAATCCAGCAATTGCGTTGTTAGTTAGTGGTGGCCACAGTTCAATCTTGCAGGTAAATGACCTAACGAGTGATGTAATAACACTGGGTTCAACTATTGATGATGCCGCAGGCGAGGCCTTCGACAAAATTGCCAGAATTTTGGAACTTGGTTTTCCTGGTGGCCCAGCAATTGATCTTGATGCAAAATCCGGTAACCCAAACGCAATTGAATTTCCACGCGGTCTAACACTTGCTCGCGATTTAGTGGAACATAAATATGATTTCTCATTCTCGGGTTTAAAAACTGCGGTATCAAGATATTTAGCAAAGACTCCTGAATATATCCGCGCCGATGTTTCGGCTTCGTTTCAAGAAGCAGTGGTAGAAGTACTTTTACTTAAGGCAATTGCAGCGGCCAAAGAGGTTGGGATCGACACCTTAATAATTGCTGGTGGGGTAGCGGCAAATAGCAGACTTCGGGCCTTGGCCCAAGAACGGGCCGATAAGGCCGGAATTCAACTACGAATTCCACCAATGAACTTGTGTACCGATAACGGAGCAATGGTTGCAGCCATCGGTTCATTGGCTGTAGCGAAGGGTTTAAGGCCCTCAGAGCTTGGTTTTGAGGCTAATTCCAGCTCAGGTATTACAAGACCCATCTTTTGACGCCTAGCCAGCCCTGCTTTAGAGTTTGCGTTAGCACTCGAAGGGTGAGTCTGCTAATTTGAGTAGAGCCCACAAATATGAAGGAGCAATCATGGCCGTAACCATCAAGCCGCTTGAAGATCGCCTAGTTGTAAAGGCAAATGAAGCCGAGCAAACAACAGCATCAGGTTTAGTAATTCCAGATACCGCAAAAGAGAAGCCACAAGAAGGCACTGTAATTGCAGTTGGCCCAGGTCGTTTCGATGATGGCGTGCGCACACCAATGGATGTAAAAGTTGGCGATGTAGTTCTTTATAGCAAGTACGGCGGAACTGAAGTTAAGTACAACAACGAGGAATACCTTGTTCTTTCAGCTCGCGATGTACTAGCAATTATTGAAAAGAAGTAATAACACATGGGTAAAACTTTAAGTTTTGATGAAGAGGCTCGTCGTGCAATGGAGCGCGGTGTCAATATTCTTGCTGACACTGTAAAAGTAACACTTGGACCTAAGGGTCGTAACGTTGTTATTGCAAAGTCATATGGCGCACCACTAATTACAAATGATGGCGTAACAATCGCCAAGGAGATTGAACTCTCTGATCCAGCCGAGAACATGGGCGCTCAACTTGTAAAGCAAGTTGCAGAAAAGACCAATGACGTCGCTGGTGATGGCACAACAACTGCGACAGTTCTTGCTCAGGCAATGGTTAAGGAAGGTCTTCGTAACCTTGCTGCCGGCGCACAACCGATGGATATCAAGGTTGGTATCGAAGCTGCGGTTAAGGCAGTTTCCGATGAGCTAAAGAAGAATTCCACTGCAGTTAGTGGCAAGTCTCAGATTGCAGATGTTGCAACTATTTCAGCGCAAGATAAAGCTATTGGTGACCTCATCGCAGAAGCGATGGATAAGGTCGGCAAAGATGGCGTAATCACCGTTGAAGAATCATCAACAACTGGCTTAGAACTCGATTTCACCGAGGGAATGCAGTTCGATAAAGGTTACATTTCACCTTACTTCGTAACGGATTCTGATCGCATGGAGACTGTTCTAGAAGATGCCTATGTTCTTATTTCAGGCGGCAAGATTTCTGCACTAGCCGAAATTCTTCCAATCCTTGAGAAGGTTTCTCAAGCCGGAAAGCCACTATTGATTATTGCTGAAGATGTTGAAGGCGAAGCGCTTTCAACGTTGGTGGTAAACCGTATGCGCGGAACCTTTACCTCAGCTGCTGTTAAGGCCCCAGGCTTTGGCGATCGCCGCAAGGCAATGTTGCAAGACATTGCAATTCTTACTGGCGGCCAAGTTATTACAGCCGAAGTTGGCTTAAAGCTTGAGCAAGTAACTGTTGATCTTCTTGGTCGCGCTCGCCGTGTTGTAATCACAAAGGACAACACAACCATCGTTGATGGCGCAGGCGATAAGGCTCAAGTTGCAGCACGAGTTCAAGAGATTCGTAATGAACTTGAAAATACTGATTCTGACTGGGATCGCGAAAAGCTACAAGAGCGCGTTGCAAAACTCGCAGGTGGCGTTTGCATTATTAAAGTCGGAGCACATACCGAAGTTGAATTGAAAGAGAAGAAGCACCGTCTTGAAGATGCTATCTCTGCAACTCGCGCAGCAGTTGAAGAAGGAATCGTTGTTGGTGGTGGAGCAGCTCTAGTACACGCAGCATCAGCACTCGATAAAGATCTTGGACTCGAAGGCGATAAGGCTGTCGGCGTTCGTTTAGTTCGCAAAGCTTGCGATGAACCACTTCGCTGGATTGCTGAAAATGCAGGCCATGAGGGTTATGTTGTTGTCGCGAAGGTTCGAACAATGAAGCCAAATGAAGGTTTCAATGCTGGAACTGAAGTTTACGAAGATCTTGTTAAGGTCGGCGTAATCGATCCAGTTAAAGTAACTCGTTCTGCTCTTGCAAATGCGGCATCAATCGCTGCAATGTTTATCACCACTGAAGCTCTCGTATTTGAGACTCCAGAAGATAAGAAGGAAGAAGCAAGTGGACATGGTCATAGCCATGGACCAGGCGGACATGGTCACTAATTAGCCATTAATTAACGCTTAAATTTAAGGCCCCAAACTTTCATTAGTGCGGGGCCTTATTTATTGGTTTAATTAGCACATGGCAAATTCCCCAATAATGACGCTCAGCATTGATTGCGGCGGACTTAGTATCAAGGCCTCGGTCCTTGATGAAGATGGCACGATGCATGCCCCTGCAATCGCAGTGCCAACCCCATATCCACTTACTCCGCTGGATCTCATCAACGTCTTTAAAGATATTGCCTCAAAACTACCTAAAGCAGATCGCATAACAGTTGGCTTTCCGGGAATGGTTCGCCACGGAGTTGTTGTAAATACCCCACATTATGTAAATGTAAAAGGGCCGCGCACCAAAGTTGATCCAGAGCTGTTCTATGCCTGGAAGGGTTTAGATTTTAGAAGTCAGGTCGAAGAAACTTTTAAGCTTCCAACCTTGATGTTAAATGATGCTGAGGTCCATGGCGCTGGCGTTGTTGCTGGCTCTGGCTTTGAAGTTGTTTTAACCCTTGGAACCGGACTTGGTTGCGCAGTATTTGATGGTGGAAAACTTGCACCCCATATTGAACTTTCACATGCTCCGATTCGTCGATCAACAATTTATGACGAATGGATTGGTGAGCACGAACGTCGTCGCCTTGGCGATTCATTCTGGTCTCGCCGAATTCGCGCGATGGTTACAGATTTGCGCCCAGTATTTCACTGGGATCGACTCTATTTAGGTGGCGGAAATGCCCGCCGAATTACACCTTATGTCTTAGAACTGATTGGCGATGATGTTGTTATCGTGCCAAATGCTGCCGGAATTGTTGGCGGCGTTCGGGCATGGAATTTAACTCGCGTTTAAAAGGTCTCGATTTATTTCGGCCGGCAAACCACTTGCCATTGTTATCATAGATAATCTATAATCCTCTTCAATTACAAAGGGGCGATGGCTATGATTATTGAGTCTGTGGATCTTTTTTACGTACGCATGCCAGAGGTTTTGGATATTGGGGATGGAAGCCAAGATGGCTTAGTTTTTCGAGTTCGAGCCGGAGGATTTGAAGGCTTCGGTGAAGCAGTTGCATCGCCTCTAACCTCAATAGCAAGTTGGATCGCTCCAATGTCACACAGTGGGTGCCATCCAGTTATTGATTCTGTACTTGGTTCAAAGCTTGATTCACCGGCTGATATTCAGGCCATCGCAGACAGAGTAAGGGCGCAATCGTTTTATGGAATTATTCAGAGTGATTTAACTTTCTCTGGAATTGAAATCGCGCTCTGGGATTTGTTAGGTCGGGCCAAAGAACAACCTATCTACGAGCTTTTGGGGTATCGAAGTTCAGAGAAGAAATTGCCTTACGCGTCAGTCCTATTTGGGGATAGCCCAGCAGAGACGCTAGAAAAAGCAAGATCTATGCGCACCCGTGGTTTCTCCGCAATTAAATTTGGTTGGGGACCATTTGGACGTGGCTCTGTTGAACAGGATGCCGAACATATATTTGCCGCTCGCGAAGGAATTGGAAGTGACGGTCATTTAATGATCGATGCTGGAACTGTTTTCGGAGATGACGTTGATGCAGCAGCCCTTCGGTTGAAAGCGCTATCTGAGGCGAAAGTAAAATGGTACGAAGAACCAGTATCAGCCGCTGCTATTTCGCTATACAAGAATTTGTCGTTACGTACTCCAAAGGTTCCACTGGCTGGGGGAGAGGGAGCACACAATCGATATCAGGCCGAGCATTTAATTGATCAAGGTGGAGTTGAGTACATTCAGATTGATACTGGATATATCGGCGGAATTGGACCAGCCTACAAAGTTGCTCAACATGCGGTGAAGCAAGGAGTCCAATTTGTTAATCACACTTTTACTTCTCATTCCGCACTGGCAGCCTCGATGCACCCATTTGCTGGCTTGAAAGAGTTCTGGCTTGCCGAATATCCAATGGAACCGAAGGCGCTATGTGCAGAAATGAATAAGAACAAGATTGAAATTCAGAGTGATGGAATGATTCAAGTTCCAGAACGTCCTGGTCTTGGCATTGATTTTGATACTGAAACTATTAAAAAGTATTTAGTTGAAATTGAGATCAAAGATTCTGGAAAGGTTCTTTACAAGACCCCAACTATTTAAACGCTCTTTCCATCAACTTTTTTTGAGATCCGAGTTTGAACTGTTCCGATTATGTGCCATTTAAGTATTTCATCAATCTTTGTTGGCGAACCAGTTGTTAGGACTTCAAGTAGGGCTGCGTGCTCGGATGCTTGCTTGGATAAACTTGGACTAGGTCCGTATTTATAGAATTCCAAGCGAACTCTAGATAAGACGGCCTTCCACAAGTTAAGAGTTTGCGTTGAGGCTGCAACTTCCATGGTTATTGTATGGAATTTAATATCCGCTTCATTGACCATTTTAATATTCTTTAACTTGGCTCCAGCGCGCATCTGTTCAATTTGATTTTGAAGTTCTTTGACTACATAAGGAGTAAATTTAGCGCGCGCATTTCGTAACGCAAATTGCTCCATGACCAGGCGAACTGGTAGCAACATATGCAGAAACTCTTCGTTTGAAATGGAAGTAACGAAGACGCCACGATTGGGAATATGTTCAAGAAGGCCCTCGCTCTCAAGATCACGCATGGCTTCGCGAACGGGTCCAGGACTACATTTGAATTTTTCGGCAACCTCATTCTGTTTCACCTGAGAACCTGGCATTAGTTCGCCAGAGATGATTTGTTCACGAAGAAAGTGCGCAACACTTGAACGCTGCGAGATTGGTTGTTTACTTAAGGACATCGGATAAGTCTACCTAACACCTGAAAAAGAATTAAATGAAACCTTTCGCTCCCGTGTATTTTTCCACTTTATCTGGGTCGAGTTCGTAGCCTAAACCTGGCCCACTAGGGATCTCTAGGAATCCATCTGAATCCAGCTTCCATGGAGTTTTTCCAATGTCATCTACGTAGGCAGAACCCGTTATGTATTCGACCTTATTTGAACTGCTTATTGAAGATGCAAGCTGTAAATCGGTTGCCAACCCCACGGCCGTATTCCATCCATGTGGAATAACTTGAACGCCATAGGCATCTGCCAGGGTGGCAATCTTTTTGAATTCGCTTATTCCGCCAACTTTCGTTACGTCGGGTTGGACAATATCAAAGGCGCCATCTTGTAAGAATGGCAAGAAACTCTGCCTGCGAGTCAAAACTTCGCCACCTGAAATCGGCACACTTGATTGTTTACGTAGCTCCACAAAGTTATCTAGATCATCAGGTCTGATTGCTTCCTCTAGCCAACCAACTTGATAGAAAGCCAGCATATGAGAAGTGTTAATGGCCCACCGAAGCCCATTACGCCAGTAAGCGTCACTTGCACCTGCATCAACAGCAAGAAAAGCTTTATCACCAATTGTTTCTCGGGCCGTCTTTACTAGCAGCTCATCATGCTTATCATCAATTCGCCCATATGCGCCCCAACCAATTTTGAATGCCATGAATCCCTGAGATAACAAATTCTCTAGATTAGCTGCCATGAGCTTTGGTTCATCCATCAATAGAGATGCGTAAGGCATAACTCTTTCTCTAACTCTTCCACCAAAAAAGCGCCCGATAGGTTGCTTTGTTGCTTTTCCAAAAATATCCCAAAGCGCAATATCTATTCCACTAATTGTGTGGGTGATAGCGCCACCACGGCCTTGCCAAAAAGTATTCTGATGTAATTTTTCACTTACTCGCGATGGCTCGTCTGCACGCTCCCCAATAAGAAGAGGCTCGAGAATTTCGAGTGAAGCTTTAACAAGAGCCTCGCTTGTAAAGACTGATCCAATTCCAGTAATTCCTTCATCAGTTTCGACTGCAATTAACGTGTGAACCACCGTGTCTGGCTTTAGTTCATCAGACCAACCACCCTTCGGAGTGGCGCCCCGGAGCCCTGCTGCCTTAATGCGCACAATTTTCATTATTTACCTCCGATTAAATCAGCCAAAAAGATCAGCCGAATAGTATTGACAGATTATAGATAATCTGTCATCGTAACGCAACGTTTAAACCTCCTCCTTTGGCGAGGCATGGGGATTGGGCGAGGTGGGTACTTGGGGGTACTCGCGGTATTCCAAATCTGCTAGTTCACATTCAAAAAAGGGAGAGAAAAGAATGGTTATAGCAAAATTAATGAAGCGCAAAGCGGGATTGGCGATTCTTGTTGCCAGTACAACTTTCGCTGCAACTGTAAGTATTGGTATCTCATCAGCACATGCTGCTGCAGGCGATATCAATTATTCATACTTTACAAAAAACTTTGGATGGACCCCTATGAAGGGCCGCCTACCAAATATGGATTGCAAAGACCGTTCATATTCTAATGCGGTAATCAAAGGTATTAATCTAGGCGTTTACGATGCCGCGCCATACATGTACACCGAGAACGGAAAAATGACTGGTATTGATTACGACATCAATATTGCGGTCCTAGAATATATTGGGATCAAAAAGCACAAGGACATTTTGTTGCAGTGGCCTCAGATGATTCCAGCACTACTTTCAAAGCGAATTGATGTTATTGGTGGCGACATCCATGAAAATCCAGATCGCTTAAAATCCATCGCGTTTACCACAACTGCTTGGTGGTACGGAACAACTCTGATGGTTAAATCCGATAATCCAAAAGGTATTAAAACTTGGGCAGACTTGCAAAAGCCTGGTGTGAAAGTTGGCGTACTTACAGGATCATTCGTTGGTGAATTCCTCGCTAAGCTTTCACCAAAACCAGATTTGGTATTAGTGCCAGATTCAAACTCTGAGTTCCAATCTCTAGCATCAGGGAAAGTAGATGTTGTTGTTGATGATGCGCCAAAAGAGGGCGCATACATGATCAGCAATCCTGGTTCAGGGTTAAAGATTTTGAGCGCAGCAACATCAAACCCTCCTGTTGATTTCCAGGATACTGATGCAAAATTTGCTCTGCGTCCTGCAGATTGCTCATTGAATCAAGCCTATTCACGCGGTTTGGCTGAATTGCGCGATCACGGCGTGATCACACAAATCCTAAAGAAGTATGGACTAGGAGATGGAGATAACCTCTTCATGCCTAACTACAAGCCATAACGAGTAGGAAATTTAGAGGCGGCAGGCTTTCTTCGAGAGTCTGCCGCCTTTCTCTTTAGCATCCTGTTAAGTTCTTTAATTGTTACTTACTAGCAATAGTTAGGATCAAAAATGCTTTTTAATATTGATAATGCCTACTCCGCCCTTGGTGTTCTCTCCTTGGGACTCTTGATGACTATATTTTTAACTATTATTTGCGGAGCAACAAGTTTAGTTGCTGGCGTCTTTGTAGCCCTCGCTAAAATGTCAAAAAGGCGTTGGTTAAGGGCTATAACTGGTTCTTACGTAACCATAGTTCGATCAACTCCGCTATTGGTTCAATTGATTTTCATTTATTACGCTTTACCATTTGTCGGAATTCGATTGAATCCGCTTTCTGCGGCGTACATCGGATTATCATTAAATGTAACTGCCTACCTTTCTGAGGTTTATCGTGGGGGAATAGAAGCTGTTTCAAAAGGGCAACACGATGCCGCCGCCGCTTTGGGAATGAAAAGTTCTGTAGCCATGCGACGAGTAATATTTCCACAAGCCTTGCGAACACTAATTCCGACCCTCGGAAACTATATTGTTTCGCTCTTCAAAGATACTTCCCTTGCATCTGTCGTTACAATTCAAGAATTGATGTTTAAAGGGCAGATAATTGCGGCTCAAAATTATGACTACATGACTATTTACGCGATGGTATTTCTTCTTTATTTAGCGGTTGGTTATCCGTCAATTCGTTTTGTTACATATTTGGAAAAACGCATGAAAAACGGTTATGCCGTCAAGAAGGCTTCAAAAAGGAAAGTAGGAGTTGCGCTATGAGTACACCGATAATTGAAATTAAGAATCTTACAAAGAGTTTTGGATCCAACCTAGTGCTGGAAGATTTCTCTACAACAATACAAAAAGGAGAAGTTGTTGGAATTATTGGACCTTCTGGGAGTGGAAAATCAACGTTACTTCGTTGCATAAACTTTCTTGAAATTGCAGATTCAGGTTCTATCTCTATTGCCGGAGAGGAAGTAAAAGTCGATGGCAAAGGCGGACATTCTGTACCTGCGCTAAAAATAGCCCAATTACGCACAAAAGTTGGAATGGTTTTTCAGCAATTCAATTTATTTCCACATCTAACGGCAATTGAAAATATCATCGCTGGACCTAAGTATGTTCTGAAGGAAGACCAGAAAGAACGAGAGCAGAAGGCTCGCAACTTACTTGAAATGGTTGGACTATCGGAGAAAATGGATCATTTCCCAGAAGAACTTTCTGGTGGCCAGCAACAACGTGTAGCCATTGCCCGAGCGTTAGCAATGAATCCTGAGGTGATGCTATTTGATGAAGCAACCAGTGCTTTGGATCCCGAAATTGTTGGTGAAGTTCTAGGCGTTATGCGCAAATTAGTTGATGATGGAATGACGATGTTAGTAGTAACGCATGAGATGGGCTTTGTTCGACAAGTCGCTGACCGGGTAATATTCATGGATGAAGGCAAAATCGTTGAAGAGGGACCACCAAGTCAACTCTTCGATAATCCAAAACACCCTCGAACAAAAGATTTCCTATCGGCTATTCTTTCACATACCGAATAGCGAAAAGGTATCACTTTGAATAGAGGCGTTTACCCCGTAATCCAAACTCCTTTGGATGAGAACGATGAAATTGATGAAGGTGTTTTTGAAACCGAAATCAATTGGTTAATTAAGTGCGGTGTTAAAGGTTTAGTTCTGGCAATGGTTTCAGAGGTAATGCGGTTTAGTGCGGCCGAACGGCGCAAACAATGGCAGATTGTGCTTCGCATACTTGACGGACGCTTGCCCCTAATCGTTAGCGTTGGCGGCGAGAGCACCGCAATTGCAGTTCAATTGGCAAAAGCTGCAGAAGCTGATGGCGCAACCGCACTAATAGCAACCCCTCCTGCATCATTCCCGGCAACCTCATCCGAAATCTATTCTTACTACTCCACAATTATTGAAGCAGTGGAGATTCCGTTAATAGTCCAGGATGCAAGTAATTACATGGGTCAACCACTTGAACTTGAGTTGTATGGAAAGTTGCTTGAGAAATATGGCAATACCCGCGTGCAATTTAAGCCAGAAGCAAAGCCAGTTAAAGACCGTATGGCGGCGTTACAAGAAATTGCAGGCGGAAATGCAAAAGTTTATGAGGGCCAGAGTGGTTTGGATTTGCTGGATACGCACCCACTTGGACTTGTAGGAACAATGCCAGGCGCTGAAATTCCTTGGGCAATTATCGCGCTTTGGGAGGCTTTGGAAGCCAACGATTTGGCACGTGCTACTGCAATTCATGCTTGCGTTAAAAACTTAGTTGCATTTCAACCAACCATTGATGCCTATGTCGCAGTTGAAAAATATTTATTAGTAAAACAAGGAATCTTTACTTCAAGTCGTCAGCGCGGCCCAGTTAGCGTAACCCTTAGCGATCAAACCAAGAACGAGATTGATCTCGTATTCAGCGAGCTTCTTAAGGTTGTTGGAAGGCAGAAATGACAAGTGTTTCTAACCGAGTTGATCTCACCCCCAAGCAATTGGAGCACTTAAAATCCCTTGTTTCTGGTGGAGTGAGTTCAAGCAAATCTGTTTTAGAACAACATGGCATGGATGAGTCGGCTCACCTACCAATCCTTCCCTCCGCAGTGGCAATGGTTAGTTCTACAGAAGAAGTTTCAAAAGTACTTGCCTACTGCAATCAAGAAAGAATTCCGGTTACTCCATTCGGAGCTGGCACATCATTAGAAGGTAATGCAATTCCATTATTTGGTGGCCTTAGTTTAGATCTGACTAACATGAATAAAATTTTAGATGTTCGACCAGATGATCTGACCGTTCGCGTCCAAGCCGGGGTTCGGCGCATGGCGCTAAATGAACGGCTATCACGTGAAGGTCTCTTCTTTTCAGTTGATCCAGGTGCTGATGCAACTATCGGAGGTATGGCTTCAACAGGTGCTGCAGGTACTACAAGTGTGCGTTACGGAACGATGAGAGAGAACGTCTTGGCTCTGACTGCCGTACTTGCTGACGGAACAATTATTGAAGCAGGTCGCGAAACTCGGAAACTTTCGGCAGGTTATGACATAACTAGGTTGCTTGTTGGATCGGAAGGAACTCTTGCAGTCATTACCGAGATTGCACTTAAGTTAAATGGCATACCTGAAAAAATGGCTGCTGCGATAGTTAACTTTCCAACCCTTTCTGATGGATTTCAGGCAGCGACAGCCATCGTCAGAATGGGAATTTCAATTGCTAGATGTGAATTCCTAGATGAGGTTTGCATTCAAAATGTAAATGCCTTAGATGGTTTGAATCTAAAGGTTGCACCAACTTTGCTCTTCGAATTTCATGGAACGCCGCAAGGTGTCGAAGAGGAAGCCAAAGCCGTAGCAGAGATTGCTGCGGAATTTCATGGCAGTGATTTCGAATGGGCCGCCGATGAAGGTGCTAGGCGAAAATTATGGCAAGCAAGACACAATGCACATTGGGCAGCGATGGCAGCAAATCCTGGAATGCGAACTGTCAGCACCGACACGGCAGTTCCATTATCTAGGTTGGCCGAAGCTGTTAGAGTAGCAAGCGAAATCTTTAACGCCTCAAGATTTAAGTTTTCAATTTTGGGCCATGTCGCTGATGGAAATTTCCATGTTTCAATAGTTACCGATCCAGAAAAGCCGGAGGATCTCGTCGAAGTTCGTAAATTAACTCATCAATTAACCGGTCGAATTATTGATATGGGTGGTACTTGCACCGGTGAACACGGAATTGGATCTGTAAAAATTGAAGATCTCGTAAAGGAAGTTGGAGAAAATGGAGTTAACGTGATGCGTTCTATAAAGCGCGCCCTTGATCCAAATGGAATTCTAAATCCTGGAAAAATATTCAGTAATTAAGAAGCGGTAGAGAAAGTACCTTCATCAGCGCTCTGATTATGGCTTAATATATTTAAGCGATCGTCTTCAGTTAAGCCACCCCAGATTCCATATGGCTCAGCCAAAGTAAGGGCTTGCTTTCTACATGCTTGCAATACGGGACATGAGGCACACACAGCCTTTGCGGCATTCTCACGATTCTTGCGGCGAGGTCCACGCTCTCCATCTGTATAGAAGAACATTTCAGTAGGAAGCTCACGACATGCAGCAGATTCTTGCCATTCCCAATCAGAAGCGATTGGTCTTGGCTGTATCTGTGTAGTCATCCGGGCTCCTGTTCACGTATTTACTGCTCTAAGCGATAGTACAACCGCGCCATAGGTTGTTCAACAATCCACCGGCTTTTGTTGCGTAATTTAAGCGTTTTCAGGTGGCAAGGTTCACAGCTTCTAGGGACAATTGCAGCATGACCCCCGCGCTTGAGACCCTTGATTCAAAGGAATCGCTCCCAGTCGCAGCCGTAGCCCGAATGCTTGGGGTGGCGCCCTCAACTCTTCGTACTTGGGATCGCCGGTATGGCTTAGGTCCTAGTAAGCACAACGTCGGTACACATCGAAGATATTCTGCAACTGATTTAATTCGATTAACTGCAATGGTTCGACTCGTTGTTGCCGGGGTAGCACCGAAAGATGCAGCTCTAAAAGCACTAAAACTAAATGTGCAGGGAAGTAGGCAAGCAATTGAAAAGGTTTGTCGAGTACCAGAGAGCCAAGCGGATCTTGTAACTCTGCTCCATCGCTCGGCTATGAAATTTGATCAGGCACAGCTTGAAAAACTCATAAGAAAATCAATTGCAGGTATCGGTGTTGAAGCCACCTGGCTTGAAGTCCTATCCCCACTGTTAATTGAAGTGGGAGATGAATGGGTGCGCACGGGTGATGGAATTGAAGTTGAACATTTTCTGAGTGAGTTACTACGAAAGATATTAAGTGAAAGCCTTGGAAAGATTGATAAGCCTAAGAATTCACGGCCGGTACTGCTTGCATGTGTTGAAAATGAAATGCACTCACTTGCATTGATGGCGCTCGCCGCAGTTTTGGCTGAAGCCAAGGTCGAATGCTTATTTCTTGGTGCCAGAACTCCACAAACAGCGCTTAATCAAGTTGTAATTAAATCCGCGCCACCAGCAATTTTTCTCTGGGCCCAACTTGGCGAGAATGCAGATCATACTTTTGTGAATGAGCTTCCAACAATCCGGCCAGCACCAAGAGTTCTATTGGGTGGACCTGGCTGGAAATCTGCAAAAGGAAAAATCCACAGCAAAGTGGTAATTACCGAAGGACTTAGTGAAGCCCGAGAAGAGATTCTGCAGGCTCTGGCCGTTTAATAGCGGGTAAAACGCCTATTTTGATTGACTAGACTTGCCCAATGCTTGAAGGTGCTCGCGACAAAGTCGTAATGCTTGGACTCACTTACGATGACGTCCTTCTGCTCCCTGATGCTTCCGATGTCGTACCAAGTGAAGTTGATACGAAGACTCGACTTACTCGGAAAATTTCCTTAGATATTCCACTTGTCTCATCAGCGATGGACACTGTTACTGAATCACCTATGGCAATCGCAATGGCAAAAGCTGGTGGCATCGGAATAATTCACCGAAATTTGCCAATTGAGGATCAAGTCAAAAATGTTAAGGCAGTAAAGGCCCATGGAATAGTTGGTGCCGCAGTAGGTGTTGGTGATGATGGATTTGCTCGAGCATCGGCGCTAATCGAAGCCGGAGTTGATGTTGTAGTCGTAGACACCGCACACGGACATCACCGCGCAGTATTGGATGCGATTGCCCGCATCAAGAAAGAATTTCCAGGCATTCAAATTATTGGTGGCAATGTCGCAACACGTGCTGGTGCACAGGCACTAATAAATGCCGGTGCGGATGCCGTTAAAGTTGGTGTTGGCCCTGGATCTATTTGCACAACTCGAGTTGTTGCTGGTGTAGGAGTTCCACAAATTACCGCAATCATTGAGGCCCACAAAGCTTGCGTCAAAGCTGACATTCCGTTAATCGCAGATGGCGGCTTGCAATATTCTGGTGATATCGCAAAAGCAATTGTTGCTGGTGCAGATTCAGTAATGCTCGGCTCACTTCTTGCAGGTTGCGATGAGTCACCAGGTGAACTTGTTGAAATAGATGGCAAAAAATATAAGGCTTATCGCGGAATGGGCTCACTCGGAGCAATGCAATCCCGCGGTGATAAAAAATCTTATTCGAAGGACCGTTACATGCAAGATGACGTTCTTGCTGAAGATAAATTAGTTCCAGAAGGTATCGAAGGAAGAGTTGCCTATCGCGGACCCGTTGCTGAAATGGTTCACCAATTAGTTGGCGGATTACGCTCTGGTATGGGCTATGCGGGTTCTCCGACAATTGCTGATTTGCAGCAAAATGGCCAGCTAATTCAGATTACTTCAGCGGGACTTCAAGAGAGCCATCCACATGATGTTTTACACGTTGCAGATGCACCTAACTACACCGGAAAAGGAAAGTAGCCATGAACGAAATTGAAATTGGCCCAGGAAAGCGTGCTCGCGTTGGCTATTCATTTGATGACATTGCGATAGTTCCAAGCCGCCGTACTCGTGACCCAGAAGAGGTTTCAATCAACTGGCAGATTGATGCTTACAAATTTGCACTTCCAATGATGGCTGCTCCAATGGATTCTGTTGTATCACCAGATACTGCAATCGCCATCGGAAAGCTTGGCGGACTTGGAGTTTTAAACCTCGAAGGACTTTGGACAAGGCACGATGATCCAAGAATTCCACTTGGTGAAATTGCATCGATGCCACAAGAAAAAGCTATTCGCAGAATGCAGGAACTTTACTCATTACCTATTCGTCCGGAACTTATTAAAGAACGTATCGCACAAATTCGCGCATCAGGTGTGACGGTCGCTGCGGCCCTTTCACCACAACGAACAGCTGAACATGCAAAGGCTGTTATTGATGCTGGTGTAGATATCTTCGTTATTCGCGGAACCACTGTGAGCGCCGAACATGTTTCGACTGAAATTGCGCCATTAAACTTAAAGAAATTTATTTATGAATTAGATGTCCCAGTAATTGTTGGTGGCTGTGCAACTGGTACTGGTGCTCTTCACTTGATGCGCGCTGGTGCTGCTGGTGTGCTAGTTGGATTTGGTGGCGGCGCGGCACACACAACTCGTTCAGTATTAGGTATCGCGGTACCAATGGCATCTGCTGTTGCCGAAGTCGCATCTGCTCGTCGTGATTACATGGATGAATCTGGTGGACGTTTTGTTCACGTGATCGCCGATGGCTCTGTTGGTAAATCTGGCGATATTGCAAAGGCAATTGCTTGCGGTGCCGATGCCGTAATGATGGGCTCGCCACTTGCGAAAGCAGTTGAATCACCAGGCAAAGGTTGGCACTGGGGTTCTGAAGCACATCACACAGAATTACCTCGCGGTGACAGAGTTCAAGTTGGAATTGTCGGAACTTTGGAAGAGATACTCGTTGGTCCATCTCACCTTGCAGATGGAAGTATGAATTTGTTCGGTGCACTGCGACGTGCGATGGCTACATCTGGTTACTCAGATCTAAAAGAGTTCCAGCGCGTTGAAGTTGTAATCGATCGTGTCTAATACCAAAACTCAAGAGCTGGTATTAGTCGTTGATTTTGGGGCGCAATATGCGCAATTAATTGCTCGTCGAGTTCGCCAAGCCCAGGTTTATTCGGAAATTGTTCCCTCATCAATGCCCATTGAAAAAATGCTGGAGAAGAATCCGGTTGCCATAATTTTATCTGGTGGGCCATCAAGCGTTTATGAAGCTGGCGCACCAACCCTAGATCCAAAGATTTTTGAAGCTGGTATCCCAATCTTCGGAATTTGTTACGGTTTCCAAGTCATGGCATCGGCACTTGGGGGAGTTGTAACCCAAACTGGTAAATCAGAATTCGGCCGGACAACTCTTTCTCATACTTCAAATTCGAAATTGTTAAATGGTCTGCCTAAAGAATTTAGCGTTTGGATGAGCCACGGTGACAGCGTTACAACAGCGCCAACCGGCTTTACTTCTACAGCCGCAACAGTTGATACGCCAATTGTTGCCTTCGAAAGTGGCGATGCGAAATTTGCAGGTGTGCAATTCCATCCCGAAGTCCTGCACTCTGAAAATGGTCAAGAAGTATTACGACGTTGGTTAATCGATATCGTCGGGTGTATACCAACTTGGAACTCCGAGAATATTGTTACAACAGAAGTTGAAAAAGTTAAGGCTCTTGTCGGCAAGGGGCGAGTTCTTTGTGGCCTATCTGGTGGCGTTGACTCGGCAGTTGCCGCAGCGATTGTGCAGAAAGCGGTGGGCTCACAACTCACCTGCGTCTTTGTAGATCATGGATTACTGCGCGAAGGCGAAGCGGAACAAGTAGAACGTGACTTTGTTGCATCTACCGGCGTCACGCTTAAGGTTGTCGATGCTAAAGAGCGCTTCTTGAAAGCACTTGCAGGCGTTACGGACCCTGAAACAAAGCGAAAGATTATCGGCACTGAATTTATTCGAGTCTTCGAGGCAGCTGCTAGAGAAATTTCAGCAACCGAACCAATTGATTTTTTAGTACAGGGAACTTTGTATCCTGATGTAGTTGAATCTGGTGGCGGAGAAGGCGCAGCAAATATTAAATCGCACCATAACGTTGGTGGATTGCCTGATGATCTGCAATTTAAATTAATCGAACCACTGCGTACGCTTTTTAAAGATGAAGTTCGATATGCCGGATTATCAATGGGACTGCCTGAGGAAATTATTTGGCGTCAACCTTTTCCAGGACCTGGTCTTGCAATTCGGATAGTTGGCGAAGTGACTGAGAATAACCTTAGAATATTGCGAAAAGCTGATGCAATTGCTCGAATTGAATTGCGTAATGCAGATTTAGATCGGATAATTTGGCAGTGTCCAGTTGTTTTATTAGCTGATGTAAGAAGTGTTGGAGTGCAAGGAGATGGCCGAACTTATGGTCACCCAATTGTTCTTCGGCCAGTTTCATCAGAAGATGCAATGACTGCAGATTGGAGTCGGATTCCGTACGAAGTATTGGAGAAGATTTCAACTCGAATTACAAATGAAGTTCGAGAAGTAAATCGAGTGGTTCTAGATGTAACGTCTAAACCGCCCGGAACTATTGAGTGGGAGTAATTTAGAATGAGACGTTCAACTACTGTTGTGATTGTTACAACGTTGATCGCTTCTATTCTGATTGCTGCACCTGCAAGCGCCGAAAAAACTAAGAAGTTCAAGAAAGCTAGTCAGACTTCTTCATTGCTTGCGCTCTGCAAAGACACCAAGGCTGTTGGGCACTCACCAATGCGGTTACCAGTCCCTTCAATAAAGCGACCACATGTAAATAAAATTATTACTTTCAAGACAAATTGCGGAGAGATTCAGATTGCTGCAGATGGTGTCAATGCACCGTTAACTGTTATCTCCATGAGCTACTTGGCAAACAAGGGATACTTCGATAATTCACCTTGTCACCGCATAACGACTTCTGGAATTTTTGTTCTCCAATGTGGTGATCCAACTGCTTCAGGTTCAGGTGGACCGGCATGGCAAGTTCCAGATGAGAATCTTCCAACCGGTACGGGAAATATTTATCCAGCAGGTTCTGTAGCAATGGCAAACTCGGGTGCTAATACAAATGGCAGCCAATTCTTCATCGTTTATGATGATAATTCGCGCCTAGGCCCAAATTACACACTATGGGGCAAAGTAACTAAAGGTTTAGATATTGTGAAAGCGGTTGCCGCACTTGGATCTGATAATTCAAATCCAGCAGGTGGAGGCGTTCCAAACCAAGCAATTACTATCGAACGTGCAAGTGCTCGCTAATTAATCGCTAGTAACTATTCTAAATATTTCAGCGACTCTTCCATCGGCTAAGCCATTTAACTTTGCATTTCGCTCGCCCCACTCGCGAATCATCTTCTCTAAATCAGGATTGTGCGCTGTCTGACTTACATGGGCTTGTAGTGCCGCAATCTTCTTATCGAAAGTTTCAGTGACATCCACAAAGTGGTCTGGAGTGTGATGAGACATTACCCAGACTTCGCGTACGCGCCAAGGTTCTAAACCTTCATCTTTCAATAGCTCTTCAAAAGCGAATGGGTTTCTAGCATCCGGATAAACGGCCTGAATTGCCGCTTCACCTGCCGCCATATGATCCGGATGACTTGAAAAGAGCCGATCCCAATTTCGTTCCGGACTTTGGATAAGCATTCGTTGAGGTTTGCTCTTTCGAATTTCACGAACTATCTGTTTACGTAATTCAATTGTTGGCACCAACCAACCATCACGGTGATTTAGGAATTCAATATTTATTACACCAAGAACTTTTCCAGCATCGCGCTGTTCACGTTGGCGAATCTTTGGCATATCTTCCCGAGGAACATCTGGATCCTCGCCGCCTTGGTCACCATTAGTGCATATGCAATATGAAACTTCGATTCCCATCGCCGTCCATTGCGCAATCGTTCCTGCGGCCCCGAAATCTAGGTCGTCGGGGTGAGCAGTCACTACAAGGACGCGTTCAATTTCGGAATCATCTAAAGGAGGCATTGGGCAATCTTAGGAGAACTTTATGGATTATGTGAGTCGTTAGACTCCGACCTATGTCTGCAGAGTCACTAATCGATGGATTGAACCCACAACAGCAAGCAGCTGTTACTCATGAGGGTTCTCCGCTTTTAGTAGTGGCTGGTGCTGGTTCTGGGAAGACGCGAGTTCTAACAAGGCGAATCGCATACTTATTGGGAGAACGTGGCGTAAATCCTTATGAGGTTCTAGCAATTACTTTTACAAATAAAGCTGCAGCAGAAATGAAAGAGCGCGTTGCAGATCTAGTTGGCGATCGGGCAAAATCAATGTGGGTCTCTACATTTCACTCCGCATGTGTTCGAATCTTGCGCCAAGAAGCATCTAAAATTGGTTACTCAAACTCTTTCACAATTTATGATTCATCAGATAGTTTGCGACTTATCACGCTGGTAATGAAAGATATGAATCTAGATATAAAACGTTATGCACCAAGAGCGGTCGCCGGTCTCATCTCACAGGCCAAGAATGAACTTCAAGGCCCAGCTGATTTTGTGCAATCGGCTGATAATCAATTTAATGAAATTGTTGCCGAAGTATTTGCGCATTATCAAAAGCGATTGGCTAGTGCGAATGCTATGGATTTTGATGATTTAATTGGAAGAACTGTTGAAATCTTGCAACGTTATCCCGAGAGTCGCCAACGTTATCGATCACGCTTTCGCCATGTTTTAGTCGATGAGTATCAAGATACAAATCATGCGCAATACATGTTGATTAAAGAGCTTGTTGGTACCGAAGGAGAGGGAATCCCACTTGCCGAACTCTGCGTTGTTGGCGATGCAGATCAATCAATCTATGCCTTTCGTGGCGCAAATATTCGAAACATTCTGCAATTTGAAGCGGATTATCCAAGTGCTAAAACAATTCTTCTTGAACAAAATTATCGCTCAACCCAAAATATTCTGACAGCAGCAAACGCTGTAATTTCAAACAACGAAGGTCGTAAAGCTAAGAACCTTTGGTCCGAATCTGGCTCTGGTTCAAAAATTACAGGTTACGTCGCGGAAAGTGAACACGATGAAGCTGACCATATAGTTTCGGAGATTGGCCGCCTAAGAAAAGAGAGCCTTTCACAACCTGGCGATACCGCAATTTTCTATCGCACAAATGCCCAGTCTCGAGTATTTGAGGAAGTTTTTTTACGTTCAGCCATCCCATACAAAGTTGTTGGTGGAGTGCGCTTCTATGAGCGTAAAGAGGTAAAAGATTTCTTAGCCTATCTTCGAGTGTTAGTTAATTCTGAGGATGAAATTTCACTTCGCAGAATTATCAATACGCCAAAGCGTGGAATCGGCGATCGCGCACTAGACACTGTTGACCTATTTGCTAAAGATTCCGATATCTCATTTTGGAGCGCCCTTAATCGCGCGGCAGAAGTTCCAAGTATTCCAACTCGATCAATCGCCGCAATAAACGACTTCGTTCACTTGATAACTTCGTTAACTTTCTTGGTCGAAGCCAAAACTCGGCCATCGATTATTGCGCAAGCTGTCCTAGAGCAATCAGGGTTGCTTCACGAACTTGAGAAGAGCGATGATTTGCAAGATGAATCGCGCGTCGAGAATTTACAGGAATTGGTCTCTGTTGCAGTTGAATATGAAGAGGGCGAAGTTGAAGAAGGTGAAGAAATTTCACTTCTAGATTTTCTGGAGAACGTTTCACTTGTTGCAGATTCAGATCAAATTCCTGAAGGCGAAGATCATGGCGGTGTAGTTACGCTAATGACGCTACACACAGCAAAAGGCTTGGAATTTCCAACGGTATTTTTAACTGGAATGGAAGAAGGAATATTTCCGCACTCTAGAACTTTGGGTGATCCAAAAGAGATTGAAGAGGAGCGCCGACTGGCATACGTTGGATTAACTAGAGCACGTACTCGATTATTTATTTCACGATCTGAATATCGAAGTTCATGGGGTGCGCCAACCTACAATCCAGCTTCAAGATTTCTTTCGGAAATTCCAGATGAGGTAATTGAATGGAATGAGCACGCACCGGCACCTTCTAGGGCCAGTATTTTAAAGACATCACATTTCACTCCAGCCCCAAGAGCGACAGGACGCAAAGCATCTTCGACAATGGTTTTGAACGTTGGAGATCGTGTGTCACATGACACATTTGGATTAGGCAGCGTTATCGCTGTCATCGGAGAAGGAGATCGTGCCGAAGCCACAATTAACTTCGGTTCACTCGGAGAAAAGCGGTTATTACTGCGATATGCGCCGGTAGAGAAGCTCTAAACAACCACTAGGATTTCGCTTATTCGCAAGCGCAAGATTTAGCATTTATAACGAATGGGGTAACTAGTGGATCTCTTTGAGTATCAAGCTCGAGATCTTTTCGAATCACACGGCGTTCCAGTTTTGGGTGGCGCAGTTGCGTACACACCTGAGGAAGCCGAAGCTGCTGCAGAATCAATGGGCGGACGTGTGGTTGTTAAAGCACAAGTAAAAGTTGGTGGCCGAGGTAAAGCTGGTGGCGTGAAACTTGCAGAAAGTGCGAGCGACGCAAAAGAGAAAGCCACTGCAATTCTTGGAATGGATATCAAGGGCCACATAGTTAATAAAGTAATGATTGCTCAAGCCGCGCCAATCGAAGCAGAGTACTACTTAGCAATTTTGCTCGACCGCGCAAATCGCAATTTCCTAGTCATGGCTTCAGTTGCTGGCGGTATGGAGATTGAAGAAGTTGCACATAAAACCCCAGAAAAATTAGCAAGAATTGGTATCGATCCAAATATCGGAATTTCAAAAGAGAAGGCACGCGAAATAGTTTTAGCCGGGCAATTCCCAGCCGATGTTGTAGATCAAGTTGTAGATGTATTACTCAAATTATGGGCGGCATTTGTAGCTGAAGATGCAACTCTTATGGAGATCAACCCACTTGTTAAAACAAGTGATGGAAAAGTTGTTGCACTAGATGGCAAAGTAACATTGGATGACAGTGCAGACTTTAGACATCTAGACCATGAAGCGCTTATTGATCACGCTTCAGCAAATCCATTAGAAGCAGCAGCCAAAGCTAAGAATTTGAATTATGTAAAGCTCGATGGTCAGGTTGGAATCATTGGAAATGGCGCAGGACTTGTGATGAGTACGCTCGATGTCGTCGCTTATGCTGGCGAGAAATTCAACGTTAAGCCAGCAAACTTCCTAGATATCGGCGGCGGTGCATCAGCTCAAGTAATGGCTGATGGCCTTGGAATTATTCTTGGTGATCCCGATGTTCGAAGCGTTTTCGTAAATGTCTTCGGTGGTATTACTGCATGTGATGCCGTCGCAAATGGAATTGTTCAAGCCCTTGAAATGCTTGGCGATAAGGCAACTAAGCCAATCGTTGTTAGATTAGATGGAAACAATGTGCTTGAAGGACGTCGCATCTTGAACGAGGCGGCGCATCCACTTATTCAACAGGTTGACACTATGGATGGCGCAGCAGCGCGCGCTGCAGAATTGGCGGCAAAATAATGGCGATCTTTGTAAACGAAAATACTAAAGTTCTAGTTCAAGGAATGACTGGTTCTGAAGGTACAAAACATACTGCGCGAATGATTAAGTCCGGAACAAAAATTGTTGGTGGAGTTACACCTGGCAAAGGCGGACAGAGCGTTGAGATCGAAGGAGTAACGCTTCCAGTATTTAATAACGTTACTGAAGCAGTTGCTGCAACAGGGGCAAACGCTTCGGTTGTATTTGTTCCTCCTAAGTTTGCGAAAGCAGCGGTCATCGATGCAATTGATGCAAAGTTGCCACTAGTAGTTGTAATTACTGAAGGAATTCCAGTTCATGATTCTGCAGCGTTCTATGCATATGCTGTTGCAAAAGGAACTACTCGTTTAATTGGGCCAAACTGCCCAGGTTTAATAAGTCCTGGAAAATCTAATCTGGGAATCATTCCAGCAGACATAACAGGTCCAGGGCGAATCGGACTAGTTTCTAAATCCGGAACTCTGACCTATCAAATGATGTATGAACTTCGTGACTTTGGAATCAGTACAGCAGTAGGAATTGGTGGCGATCCAATTATTGGTACAACGCATATCGATTGCCTGCGCGCTTTCCAAGACGATCCAGATACTGATGCAATTGTCATGATTGGTGAAATTGGTGGCGATGCTGAAGAGCGTGCCGCTGCATTTATTGCTGAGTATGTAACTAAGCCAGTTGTTGGTTATGTTGCAGGTTTTACTGCTCCCGAAGGAAAGACAATGGGACATGCTGGAGCGATTGTTTCTGGTTCTTCTGGAACCGCTGCTGCAAAGCAGAGTGCACTTGAAGCAGTTGGCGTTAGCGTCGGTAAGACACCAAGTGAAGCCGCGCAATTAATGCGCACTATTTTAAATAATAAAAAAGGTTAACTAACTTGGGCCGCATCCTGCTGGTTACTTTTCAACAGGCGCTGCGCAGTGTGGCCTTAATTTTATTTCCACTTAGTTTTATCGCGCTCTTCGCATGGTCGACAGCCGGTAGTGCAACTGGAAATACCTCTGATCCAATTCGCGCCGCGATTTGGCTCTGGCTCGGTGGACATTTAATTCCATTTAAATTGGCGTTATCTTCTGGCTTCTCAAGTGGTGCTCTTACATACCTTCCACTTGGAGCAGTTATTTTTCCTTGGCTTGCCATCCGAAGTGGATTTCGTCGAGCCAGCGATTATCTAAGCAATCCACGTGGTGCAAGATCATTTATCGTGATTTGGTACACGGCAATTGCAACAATTGCGGCTTTGCTTTCACAGAGCACAAACATCAAGCCAAATATTATTCTGACTCCAATATTAGTTTCAATTATTGGGTTGAGTGCAACCGTCGGATACCAGGCCAAAGCCTTTGAAAGATTTAGGCTATTAACCTTTTCGTTCCTTGCCCTTTTAGGCCTGGTCATAATTTTTATAGCAATCTCATTAGGTCTGCATTTTGCGGTTGTGAAGTCTCTTGCAATCGTTATCCAGCCAGGAATTATGGGTGGAATTCTCTTTACGCTCTTGCAACTTCTATATCTTCCTAATATGGCTCTGGCCGGTATTTCATATCTATTTGGAACCGGATTTTCTTTAGGGCTTGGTACTTCAATTTCGCCAATAAATTTAGATTTAAATTCTCTTCCCGCCATTCCAATCTTGGGTGCATTGCCAACGAGTGAGCATCCAATCTATTTAATAGCGCTAATCGCGCCGGTATTAATGATTCTCGTTAATCAAATCGTTATTTTCCGCCGTTTTCAAGCCTTTACAATTCGGCAGACTGAATTGGTGAAAGCGCTAATTCCACTACTGGCGCTGTTGATGGCGCTTTCGTATTTTGCGGGTGGAACGCTTCTAACTCAGGACATGAATCCAGTCGGGATCAGTTGGTGGAAGTTGCCGACTGTTTTTGCACTAATTCAGTCAGTAGCGCTGATTTTTGGGTTGTACCTGCCCAAGTTGATAAAGAAAATTAAAGCTCATAAGAGCGAGCTTTAGATGAAGATAGTTTTATTAGCCTCCGGAAGTGGTTCCTTAGCTCAGGCAATCATCGATGCAAAAAGTGCTGGTGATTTGGATTTAGAAATTCTGGCACTAGTTTCAGATCGAGATTCAGAAGTTTTAATTCGTGCGACATCAGCAGGAATAATTACAAAGAACTTACCAATGACACCAGATCGAGCATCCTGGGATACCCAGTTAATTAATTACCTTTCAGAGCTAAAACCAGACTTGGTTGTGAGCGTTGGCTTCATGCGTATCTTGTCCAAAGAATTTGTAGAAAAATTCCGCACAATAAACACCCATCCAGCTTTGTTGCCCAATTTCCCTGGCGCCCACGGCGTAAGAGATGCGCTGACCGCAGGAGTCACCAAGACTGGTGCAACGGTGCACTGGGTTGATGCTGGTGTTGATACTGGTGCGACTATTGCTCAGAAGGAAGTTGAGATTCTGCCAACAGATGATGAAGCAACTCTGCATGAACGCATTAAGATTGTGGAACGAGCGCTCATAGTTGAGGCCCTTAAAAACTTCATTATTAGCGGAATTCCAGGGCGGATTTAATGGATCGCAAGAAAATATCACGAGCACTTGTCAGCGTTTATGACAAGGTTGGTTTGGTTGAACTTGGTAAGAACCTGGAAAAACATGGAATTGAGATTCTTTCTACTGGTTCAACTGCTAAAACTTTACGTGAAGCAGGAGTAAAAGTAATTCCAGTCGAGGAGTACACCGGCTTTCCCGAAATGCTTGGCGGACGCGTAAAGACGCTGCATCCCAGAATTCATGGTGGAATATTGGCCGATCAAAGTGATCCGGAGCATTTGTCACAACTAGCAGCCCAAGATATTGCGCCCTTTGATTTAGTAATCATAAATCTCTATCCATTTACCCAGACCATCGCAAGCGGCGCAAAATTTGAAGAATGTATTGAACAAATTGATATTGGTGGACCAAGTATGTTGCGTGGTGCTGCGAAGAATCATAAATCCGTCGCAGTTATTTCGGATCCATCGCAATACGGATTACTTAATGAAGCTTTGAATAGTGGTGGCTTTACACTGCAAGAACGTCAGAAATTAGCGATGGCTACATATCGCAAAACTGCCGAATACGACATTGCTATTTCAGAGTGGTTGGGCAGCGAATTAGATCAGAGCGACTGGCGAGCCAAGGTTTGGAAGAAGATTGCAGACCTTAGATATGGTGAGAATCCACATCAATCAGCGACGGTTTACTTAGATAGTTCAACTTCAGTTGGAATAACAAGTGCTAAGCAACACCATGGCAAAGAAATGTCATTTAATAATTACACCGATGCTGATGCCGCACTACGGGCAGCTTATGATCACAGCGAACCATGCGTTGCAATTATTAAACATGCAAATCCTTGTGGAATTGCAATAGCCAGTGATATCGCAACCGCTCATGCCGCAGCTCATGCTTGCGATTCAGTATCTGCTTTCGGGGGAGTAGTGGCCGCAAATCGCTCGGTATCAAAGAATATGGCTCTAGCGCTAAGTGAAATATTTACTGAGGTTGTGGTTGCACCAGGATATGAAGATGGTGCAATTGAAATTCTCTCCAAGAAACCATCAATTCGAATTCTAGAAATTTCTGATTATAAAATAGCTAAAGAAGAACTTCGCCCAATTTCAGGTGGCATATTGATTCAAGAGACTGATCTCATAAATGTAGATGGCGATAGTTCAGCAAATTGGCAACAAGTATCAGGTGGAAAAGTGAGCGCGGAAGTTTTGCGAGATTTAGAGTTTGCCTGGCGAAGTGTGCGCGCTGTTAAGAGCAATGCAATCTTGTTGGCGAAGAACGGTGCATCAGTCGGTGTTGGTATGGGTCAGGTAAATAGAGTTGATAGTGCAAAACTTGCAATCGATCGTGCTGGAAATCGCGCCCAAGGTTGCGTCGCTGCAAGTGATGCTTTCTTTCCATTTGCCGATGGACTTCAAATTCTCTTAGCCGCCGGAGTATCTGCTGTCGTAGCGCCAGGTGGAAGTGTGCGTGATGCTGAAGTGATTGAAGCGGCAAAGAGCGCTGGAGTACCCATGTTCTTCACTGGGGTTCGCCATTTTTCACATGCCTAACTCTTCTCGATAGGATTGCAATATGAGCGCAATAATTCTTGATGGTAAAGCCACAGCGGCAATAATCAAAGAAGAGTTACGCCAAATCGTTTCAACTTTAATCAACAAGCCAGGACTTGGAACAATTTTGGTAGGAGATGATGCGGGTTCGCATTCTTACGTTGATGGAAAACATAAAGATTGTGCTGAAGTTGGAATTAATTCAATTCGAATTGATCTACCTGCCAACTCAAGTCAGAACGATGTTCTTGCGGCAATCAAGGATTTAAATAACAGCAAAGAATGCACTGGTTATATTGTTCAACTCCCAGTTCCAAAGGGAATAAGTGCAAATCTATTATTAGAAAGTATCGACCCAGCCAAAGATGCAGATGGTTTGCATCCACTCAGTTTAGGGCGATTAGTTATTGGCGAGAAGGCCCCGCTGCCTTGCACCCCCCGTGGCATCCTGGAATTGCTAAATCGTTATTCACTTTCAACTTCCGGGAAAGATGTTGTGGTTATGGGACGTGGTTTAACCGTTGGACGCCCACTCGCTTTACTTCTATCTCAAAGAGGTAGCGATGCCACCGTAACAATTACCCACACTAAAACTGTTGATGTTATTTCACATACCAAGCGCGCGGACATAATCGTTGCCGCAATTGGAAGTGCGCACTTCTTGACTCCAGAGATGATTAAGCCAGGAGCAATCGTTTTGGATGTCGGCATTACTCGCACCGCAGCAGGTTTACTTGGAGATGTTCATCCAGATGTTGCAAAGGTTGCATCAGCGATTGCACCGATGCCGGGTGGCGTTGGCCCAATGACTCGCGCAATGCTGCTTTCGAATGTTGTAGAAATGGCGCAACGAATTTAATGAAAATTGCTATCGATCGTTTGAGGCTTGCTGCATTTGGAATAATCGTTCTAGGTGTTCTCCTTGGGATTTTTAACGTTGTCCGAACAGGAGCGCTTTTACTTGCACTGGGCACTGGCGTCATAGCGATTACTAAATATTTACGCTCAAATCGCCACCGAAAGATTGAGCTAATTCTCCCCGTTGGAATGGCAATACTACTTTTTGTGGTGGCGCTCACACTGCCTCATGCCAAGTAACATTTAGCCATTGGGATTTATTAGAAGTAATTAGAAGTACTTAGAAAAGGGAATAAGAAAATGAGTAGATCAGGGAAAGTTACTGTTGTAGGAGCTGGTTTTTATGGTTCAACAACTGCACTTCGGTTAGCAGAATATGACATCTTTGAAACAGTAGTACTCACAGATATTTTAGAAGGTAAGCCTGAAGGCTTGGCTTTGGATATGAATCAATCCCGATCAATTGAAGGATTCGAAACAAAGATTGTTGGCGCAACAACTACTGCTGAAGGTGCAGGATACGAAGCAACTGCTAACTCCGAAGTTGTAGTTATCACTGCAGGATTGCCACGCAAGCCAGGCATGAGTCGTATGGATTTAATCGGCGTAAACGCTGGAATCGTTCGAGGCGTTGCTGAAAATATTGCTAAGCATTCACCAAACGCCGTAATTATTGTTGTTTCAAATCCATTAGATGAAATGACCGCACTTACCCAATTGGCTACATCGTTTCCTAAGAATCGTGTAATGGGCCAGGCTGGAATGTTGGACACCGCACGCTTTACAAACTTTGTTGCCGAAGAACTTAAGGTACCTGTTGCTTCAGTAAAGACGTTAACTCTTGGTTCACATGGCGACACAATGGTTCCAGTTCCAAGTCGTTGCACTGTCGACGGTAAGCCGCTAACTGAACTTTTGGATTCAGCAAAAATAGAATCACTTGTTGACCGCACTAGAAACGGTGGTGCAGAAGTTGTTGCACTACTTAAAACAGGCTCTGCTTATTACGCACCATCTGCAGCCGCAGCAAGAATGGCCAAAGCAGTCAAGGAAGATTCTGGTGCAGTAATGCCAGTGTGTGCCTGGGTTGATGGCGAATATGGAATCAGTGGTGTATATCTCGGCGTTGAAGCCGAAATTGGAAAGAGCGGAGTTCGCAAAGTTGTTGAAGGTGCGTTAACTCCTTCAGAAGTAGAAGCTCTCAAGGCGGCAGCAGAAGCTGTTCGCGCCAAGCAAGCAGATGTTAAAGATCTCTAAAACTTAAGAAGAAAATAGAAACGGGCGAAGAAAATGTCGAAGATTAAAGTAGAGGGAACAGTCGTTGAACTAGATGGCGATGAGATGACTCGCATTATTTGGTCATTTATCAAAGAGAAATTGATCTTGCCTTATCTAGATGTAAATCTTGAATATTACGACCTCGGAATTGAACACCGAGACGCCACAAATGATCAGGTAACTATTGATTCTGCTAATGCGATAAAGAAGCATGGCGTGGGAATTAAGTGCGCAACCATAACTCCAGACGAGGCCCGAGTTGAAGAATTTGGTCTAAAGCAGATGTGGAAGTCACCGAATGGAACTATCCGCAATATTTTGGGTGGCGTAATTTTCCGTGAACCAATCATTATGAAGAATGTGCCAAGACTTGTTCCTAACTGGACCAAGCCAATCGTTATCGGCCGTCATGCATATGGCGATCAGTACAAGGCCACAGATTTCCGAGTTCCAGGTGCCGGCACGCTAACAATGACATTCACACCTAAAGATGGTTCAAAGCCTATGGAATTTAACGTCTTTGATTTTCCATCATCTGGTGTTGCGATGGGTATGTATAACTTAGATGACTCAATTCGCGACTTTGCGCGTGCATCGATGAATTATGGTTTAATCCGAAACTATCCAGTATTTCTTTCGACTAAGAACACAATTTTAAAGGCTTACGATGGTCGCTTCAAAGATATTTTTGCAGAAGTTTTCGAGAGTGAATTCAAAGCTAAGTTTGATGCCGCAGGCATCACTTATGAGCACCGTTTAATTGATGACATGGTTGCAACCTCACTTCGTTGGGAGGGTGGTTATGTTTGGGCCTGTAAGAATTACGATGGCGATGTGCAATCAGATACCGTCGCACAAGGTTACGGATCACTCGGTTTAATGACTTCAGTACTTATGACTCCAGATGGATTAACCGTTGAATCTGAAGCTGCACACGGAACGGTTACTCGTCACTTCCGCGATCACCAAGCCGGAAAGCAAACTTCAACAAATCCAATTGCATCTATCTTTGCTTGGACACAAGGTCTATCTCACCGTGCAAAGTTGGATAACAATCCAGCGCTTGCAGAGTTTGCATCAACTCTTGAGAAGGTCTGCGTACAAACTGTTGAATCTGGAAAGATGACTAAGGATCTTGCAATCCTGATTTCAAAAGATAGCCCTTGGTTAAATACTCAAGACTTCTTAGCCGCAATCGATGAGAATCTAAAGGTCGCCTTAAATAAGTAATTCATTTGTTACAGAAAAAAGCCCCGCACCAGATATTGGCAGCGGGGCTTTTTAGTTATCACTAATTAATTAATGCGGAGTCCTGAATTTGCATCAAATAGGTGAACCGCAGCTGGAATTGCATTAACTGAGATTGTTGCACCTGGCTTTGGTGGATTCTTTGGATCCCAACGAACAATTACTTGTGCGCCTTCATCAGTTTCTTGTGCAAACTTAATGCTCTTATCTACTGGCTTACCGTAGATGAAAGCATCTGAACCAAGCTCTTCAACAACTTCAACTTGAACATCGAAGCCACCTGAAGTAGCAGGAACAAAACCTTCTGGGCGGACACCAACTGTTACAACTGCACCAGCACTTGCTGGAACATCAACAGCGAAGCCACCAAGTTGTGCTTTGCCACCCGAAACTGGAACTGTCAGCAAGTTCATTGCTGGAGAACCAATAAATCCGGCAACGAAAGCATTTGCTGGACGATCATAAAGATTGCGAGGTGTATCAACTTGCTGAAGCAGACCATCTTTAAGAACTGCTACGCGATCTCCCATTGTCATTGCCTCTACTTGATCGTGTGTCACATAAACTGTTGTGATTCCAAGACGACGTTGTAGTGCGGCAATTTGAGTACGAGTTGCAACACGAAGCTTTGCATCCAAGTTTGATAGCGGTTCATCCATCAAGAACACTTGTGGCTCACGAACAATTGCGCGACCCATTGCTACGCGTTGACGCTGTCCGCCAGATAGCGCCTTTGGCTTACGGTCTAAATAATCTTCAAGATCAAGAAGCTTTGCTGCTTCCTTAACGCGACGATCGCGTTCTGCTTTATCTATGCCAGCAATCTTTAGTGCGAAGCCCATGTTTTCGGCTACGGACATATGTGGATAGAGCGCGTATGACTGGAACACCATTGCAATATCGCGATCTTTTGGTGCAACGTGAGTTACATCTTTATCGCCAATGCGGATTGAACCAGTATCAACTTCTTCTAGGCCGGCAAGCATGCGGAGTGATGTTGATTTTCCGCAACCTGATGGGCCAACTAGAACAAGGAATTCACCATCATTGATAGTTAGACTTAACTTATCTACTGCAGGCTTGGTGGTGCCTGGATAAACGCGAGATGCATTTTCAAATACGACTGATGCCATCTTTTTACTTCTCCTTTTCCGGGCAGGTACGTGCCCGACGATCCTTTGGATAAAGGCTTTGCTACCGCTCGGTTGAGCGTGGGCATAGGTTACGCGTCGGAGGCGATATGCGCCACCCGCATAGCATCGCCTACCGAGCCAAAGAAGTTACCCTTACGCCTGTGACCATCCACATCCTGCGCGATATCGGCCTGGTGCTCCTCTTTATTGCGGTAGCTGGATTCTTTGTCGCAGCTGAAATTGCCCTGATCTCGTTGCGGGATTCCCAGATCCGCCAACTTGAGGGAACGAGCAAGCGCGGCGATCGCGTAGTTCAATTAACGAAAAATCCAAACCGGTTCTTAGCCGCAGCTCAAGTTGGAATTACCTTCTTAGGATTTTTATCAGCAGCTCTAGGTTCCGAGCGCCTTGGTAAATATGTAGCACCAATCTTTGAGGATTGGGGCTTATCAAGAACTGTTAGTGAAACCCTTGCACTCGTTTCAATAACAATTGTAATTGCATATATCTCTCTGGTTTTTGGCGAACTTGTCCCAAAGCGACTTGCACTTTACCGAACTGAAATAATTGCGCTCGCAGCAGCTCCAACAATTGATTTGATGGCGAAAATATTCCGTCCAGTTATTTGGTTGCTTTCAAAATCTACTGATGCAATTACAAAACTATTTGGTCTTAGCTCAAAAGAGATTCGCAGCGAAATATCTGAAGCCGAACTAGTTGACTTGGTTTCTGGACATACGGCGCTAAGTGAAGAAGAGCGCGAAATTGTAGAAGAAGTATTTGCTGCCGGCGATCTGCAATTACATGAAATTATGGTGCCGAGAACTGAAGTAGATTTCATGGATGTCGGCTTAACAATTAGTGATGCAATAACCGTTGCCGTTGAACGCTCACATTCGAGATATCCAGTTACTAGGGGTAGCACAGATGAAGTCATCGGTTTCCTTCACGTACGAGATTTACTAAATCCAAAAGTTAATTCATCGGCAGGTGAAACTATTCTTGACTTAGTTCGACCTGTGTTAAATCTTCCGGGAACCAAAGGGGTGTTACCAGCACTTGCGGAAATGCGCGGTAAGCGAAGTCATATTGCAGTAGTTTTGGATGAGTATGGCGGAACTGACGGAATAGTTACGCTGGAAGACCTTGTCGAGTGCCTAATCGGTGACATTCAAGATGAATACGATGAAGATGATTTAGAAGTAACACCACAAGCACGAACTGGGGATTTTGAAGTTGATGGCTTAATTTCACTCGAAGATCTTTACGATCAGACTGGAATCGTTATCCCAGAGGGGCCATATGAAACTGCTGGTGGCTTTGTAATGCATCATTTAGGGCGTATTCCCCAGCTCCATGATGTGATAAATATTGCGAAGGTTCGCATAACTGTTTTAACTCTTGAAGGAAAACGGGCAGGTCAATTACTGATATCAAGAGATGAATGGAAAGATAGCCCTCATGAATAACGGAGTTAAAGAACGTGTTTTGTCGGGCATTCAACCGACTCACGACTCCTTTCATCTTGGAAATTATTTAGGCGCAATTAAGCAGTGGGTAGATCTTCAAAGTTCAAATGATGCGTTCTATTGCGTAGTTGATCTGCATGCACTGACTATTGAAACAAAGCCAGAGGATTTAAAACGTCGCACTCTTGCTTCAGTTGCCCAATTGATTGCGCTAGGACTTGATCCTGAAAAATGTACGCTCTTCATTCAATCTCATGTTCCTGCGCATAATCAATTAGCCTGGGTTTTGGAATGTCTAACTGGATTCGGTGAAGCCAGTCGAATGACGCAATTTAAAGATAAATCTCAAAAAGCTGGATCAGATCGGACCGTGGTTGGACTCTTTACATATCCAATCCTGCAGGCCGCAGACATCTTGTTGTATCAGGCAAATAAAGTCCCAGTAGGTGAAGATCAGCGTCAGCATATTGAATTAACACGAGATCTTGGACAACGATTCAACTCAAAATTTGGTGAAACATTCACAATTCCCGAAGGCTATATTCTAAAAGCTGGAGCAAAGATTAATGATTTACAAGAACCAACGGCGAAGATGAGTAAATCAAGTTCAGCTAGTTCTGGAGTTATTGAACTCATGGATAGTCCAGAAATAAACACTAAGAAGATTAAGAGCGCAGTTACAGATACTGGTCGTGAAGTAACTTTTGATGAGAAAGAAAAGCCTGGTATTTCAAACTTATTAACTATTTATAGCGCACTAACTGGTAAAAATATTGATGAGTCACAGCAAGATTTTGAAGGAAAAGGCTATGGAGATTTCAAGGGAGCCGTAGCGGATGTAGTGGTCGATTACCTAAAGCCAGTTAGAGATAAGGCGAATAAACTTCTTCAAGATGAAACTCACCTAAATAAGCTTCTCGCAATCGGTGCTGAAAAGGCTAACGCAGTTGCATCTAAAACTTTAAAAGATACTTACAACGCCCTAGGGCTTATCTCTCGTGGCTAAACGTTTCTTAGTCTTTCTAGCTTTAGTTGCACTCTCGCCATTAATTGCAGTACCTGCCAAAGCAGCACCAGCAAAGGTAAAAATTGGAATTGTTTACGAAGTCGGTGGTCGCGGGGATAAATCTTATGATGATGCTGTAGCAATCGGAGTAGATGCTGCTAAGAAGAAATTTGGCCTATCTGATTTCGACGTTCGCGAATTGGTAACCACCGGAATAGATTTTGATCGAGAGAACCGCATTGAATTCTTAGTCAAGGCTAAGTACGACTTAGTAATAGGAGTCGGACCATTCTTTGATGAAGCAATGAACTTTATGTCCGAAAAATATCCTGAATCCGAATTCGCAATAGTTGGAAGTTCTGGCGTCGAATCCTTAAATGTTAGTTGTATGGCATTCGCCCTTGATCAAAGCGCATATTTAGCTGGGGTTATGGCAGCCTTGAATTCCAAGTCAGGGAAGATTGGCTACTTGGGGGACAGCGATAACCCAAAAAACGGTTTGATGCTTCGTAATTTTCAGGCCGGCGCAAACTATGGGCTGTCAAAGGTAAAGGTAATTGCACGAGATCCTATTTCTAGCGCAGCGAGCGATGTTTCGGAGCTCTCCAACCAAGGCGTAGATGTGTTCTTCTCTACCTGGTCACGGGATGGAAGCGTCCTAAATTCAATTACCAAATTAAGTAAAGGTAAGAAAGTAATTAAGTTAATTGGAGTGCGACCAGATCAGTATTTCCTAGCAAGTAAAGCGGCACAAAAGCATTTGATTGGTTATGTAAATCAAAGATATGACAGCGCAGTGATTGATCTATTCGAGGCCGCTATCTCTGGAGTTTCGATTACTGAAGAAGTAGATGCGAAAAACGGCGTATTTGGTCGCACTTTCAACCTACAAAATAGGGGAATTGATCTTGTCGCAACAACGGCAAATCAGGCATCAAAGAGCGCAGTATCAAGGGCAAAGAGCGCACTTGTTGCAAAGAAAATTAAGGTTGTTAAATAACATTAGATTCCGATTGGGTGCCAAATTGTTTTGATTTCCATAAAATTGGTCATTCGCTTAGTAGATTGCAATTCGCTAAATGAGTAAATTCGCTTAAGGTTTTCAGCGCCTAGCTCTTTAAGCTCAGAAAATTCGCTCTTGCTAACACCTGTTGCATCAATTCCATCAATATCCATATGGGAACCAGCCCAAGATATAAATTGATCGAATTTTCCGGTTAGAACGTTTACTACGCCGGCAGGTACATCACTAGTAGAAATGCACTCCGCCAAAGTTATTGCGCATAGTGGGTTCTTCTCATTTGCAATCAAGATTGCAGTATTACCGCTGGCAATAATTGGGGCCAGGCTTGCAACAAGATTTAACAATGAAGGCTTTGCATCAGCAAAAATTGCAACAACGCCAAGGCTCTCTGGGATTGAGAAGTTGTAGTACGGACCAGATACTGGGTTAGTAGATCCCGAAATTGAATCAATCTTGTCGCACCAACCTGCATACCAAACCCAGGTATCGATTGCGCTCTGCACTTGAGCTTTCGCAGCGGTAGGTGTTGCTCCCTCTTGCGTAACAATTTCAGCAACAAACTGATCAATTCGCCCCTGCATTATTTCAGCAACGCGATAAAGAACCTGTCCTCGGTTGAATGCAGTAGCGCTAGACCAACCATGATGGGCAGTTCTGGCCGCCACAACTGATTCGCGCAAATCTTTTCTTGACCCAAGGCATGGATTCGCTAGAAATTTACCTTTGGCATCTTTAACTTCATAAACTCGACCAGATTCACTTCGTGGAAAACTTCCATTGATGAATAACTTATAAGTCTTCATTACATCTATGCGCATTTTAGTATTGGCCCTTCAAGTAACCGGATAGACCATGTCTTCCACCCTCACGTCCCCAACCGGATTCTTTATAACCTCCGAATGGGCTTGCTGGATCAAATTTATTAAAGGTATTTGCCCAAATTACGCCGGCACGTAACCGCTTTGCCGTCCAAAGAATTCGAGAACCTTTATCGCTCCAAACACCGGCAGATAACCCGAAAGGCGTGTTATTCGCTTTATCAATTGCTTCTTGTGGAGTTCGGAATGTTAGGACAGATAGAACTGGTCCAAAGATTTCTTCACGTGCGATTCGATGCGACTGTGATACTCCCGTAAAAATAGTTGGGGCATACCAGAAGCCTGATGATGGGAGAGTGCAGTTTGGACTCCATCGCATTGCACCTTCGATATCCCCAGAATCTGCGAGATCCTTAATACGACTAAGTTGAGCAGCGCTATTGATAGCACCTAGATCGGTATTTTTATCCATTGGATTTCCGATCCGAATTAAATTCATCCGGTTCTTCAGCTTCTCTAAAACCTCATCTTGAACGTTCTCTTGAATTAATAACCTTGAGCCGGCACAACATACGTGACCTTGATTAAAGAAGATTCCGTTAACTATTCCCTCAACAGCTTCATCAATCGGAGCGTCCTCGAAGACAATATTTGCGCCTTTGCCACCGAGTTCTAGCGTTGCACTCTTCTTAGTTCCGGCAATCGCTTTTGCAATTGCTTTACCAACACCAGTCGATCCAGTAAATGCGACCTTATCTACATCGGGATGGTTCACTAAATGTGAACCGGTAGCGCCATCACCAGTAATAATATTTACAACGCCCGCTGGCAACCCAGCTTGTTGGCAAACTTCGGCAAATAGGAGCGCAGTTAGTGGCGTAGTTTCTGCAGGTTTTAAGACAACAGTATTTCCAGTTGCAAGTGCTGGTGCAATTTTCCAGGCAAGCATTAGCATTGGGAAATTCCAAGGAATTATTTGTGCCGCAACTCCATATGGTTTCGGATTTGAACCATGACCGGCATATGAAAGTTTGTCGGCCCAACCGGCGTGATAGAAGAAGTGTGCAGCCGCGAGTGGAATATCAGTATCTCGGGTCTCACGAATTGGCTTTCCATTATCTAAAGTTTCAAGAACAGCGAATTCACGGCTTCTTTCCTGCAAGATCCTGGCAATTCTAAATAGATACTTTCCGCGCTCTTCTGGTGGCATCTTTGACCAGACCTTAGTAAAAGCGTTGCGTGCGGCAGTTACAGCAAGATTTACATCAGCAAGTTCGGCATATGCAATTTTTGCTAGGACTTCTTCAGTTGCTGGATTAATAGTGGTGAAAACCTTGCCACCCTTTGGTGCTATGAATTTTCCATTAATGAACAAGCCATATTGGCTCTTAATGTCAACGAGCGCAGCAGATTCTGGTGCTGGGGCATATTCGAACTTATTCATCTCTGATTCACTCTCTTTAATCTAGCGTCACATAGTTTGGACTAGCGTAATACCCATCACGCATCTTCATTCGCTGCATAAGCAGATCATTTAGAAGCGCACTTGCACCAATTCGAAATAGTGATGGATCAAGCCATTCTGGGCCTGCTATCTCGTTTACTAAAACAAGTTGTTTCATGGCATCTTTAGTATTTCGAATTCCGCCTGCGGGCTTAACTCCGATTCGAACCCCAGTCATCTTATGAAAATCTCGGACTGCCTCGAGCATTACGTAGACGACAGGAGCGGTCGCAGCAGGCGAAACTTTTCCAGTACTTGTCTTAATAAAATCTCCACCAGCCAGCATTGCAAGATATGAGGCTTTGCGAACGTTATCTAAAGTAACAAGCTCGCCAGTTTCTAGAATAACTTTAAGGTGAACGTCTTTGCCGCAAATTTCTTTTATGGTCTTTATCTCATCAAAAACTAAACCAAGATTGCCGGCTAAGAAAGCGCCACGATCAATGACCATGTCAATCTCACTCGCACCATTTGCGATTGCATCTTTAGTATCTTGAATCTTTACTTCCATACTCGCACGACCTGAAGGAAATGCAGTTGTTACAGCAGCAACAGGAATGTTTTTGCCCCCACCATTATCAAGCGCTTCTCTCGCAATTTTCACCATATCGTTGTAGACACAGATTGCTCCGACAGATGGAATTGATAAATCAGTTGGATCTGGATAAACACCCTTTGCGCAGAGCGCCTTAACTTTTCCTGGAGTATCTGCGCCTTCTAAAGTAGTTAAGTCCACCATTCGGATAGCAAGATCAATTGCCCAATTCTTACTTGAGGTCTTGATGCTTCGGGTGGCTAACATTTCAACCCGGGCACTTGCTCCCACTGCATCAACAGGAGCCAGGGTCTTTAGGAACTTCTTAAGCGAAGCTTCGCTGTTATCTGCGAGTAGCGTTGAATTCACACCGCAAATCTAGCACTTAAGAGTTAGTCCTCGATGAGACATAAGGTCGCACCGCTAGCAACGGTTTGACCAACATTCACATGCAACTTAGAAATTGTTCCTGCCTTATGAGCAATTAGTGGCTGCTCCATCTTCATCGCTTCTAAAACAACTATTAAATCGCCAACTTCAACTCGATCGCCATTGCCCTTAACAACTTTAACGACCGTTCCCTGCATCGGGCTTTCCAGAGAGTCTCCAGCAAGAGCGGTAATTGCATTGCTCTTAACGCGATGTCGCTTCTGAATTGGTTCTGGGGTGTGGAGAAGGACTTCAAAGCGGTGGCCATCAACTTCAGCAATAATTTTCTGTGATGCCGCCTTTGAATCAGCCGTTCCTTGCTTAAATGAAAATGGTGGAATCTCATTCTTAAACTCATTTTCAATATAACTTGTATATACCTTGAAATCTTTAGTGAAATTTGGATCTTCAACAATTGCACGGTGGAATGGAAGAGCTGTTGCTAGGCCACCGATATCAAATTCTCTAAGTGCGCGGCGGGCTCGATCAATTGCTTCTTCACGAGTCGAACCAGTGACGATCAACTTTGCAAGGAGTGAATCAAAGTGTGAACCAATTGTGTGGCCATGGTCGAAGCCAGCATCAATTCGAACTCCCGGACCTGATGGAACTTCCCACTTAGTAATTGTTCCAAGTGATGGAAGAAATCCTTTTCCTGGATCTTCGCCATTGATTCTAAATTCAATACTGTGTCCACGAATTATGGGATCGACTGGATTAATAGTTTGACCATCAGCAATTCTAAATTGTTCACGAACTAGATCAAGGCCAGTGACTTCTTCGCTTACTGGGTGTTCAACTTGAAGTCTGGTATTAACTTCCAAGAACGAAATCGTGCCATCAGAACCAATTAAGAACTCGCAAGTACCGGCGCCTATATAGCCAGCCTCTTTCATGATCGCCTTACTTGATGAATAAAGTTGGTCAATCTGGGCCTGTGTTAAGAATGGTGCAGGAGCCTCTTCAACTAACTTCTGGTGGCGACGTTGCAACGAACAATCACGAGTACTTACAACAATCGCATTTCCTTTAGCATCAATCAAAACTTGAGTTTCAACATGTCGTGGCTTATCTAGATAGCGCTCGACGAAACATTCACCGCGGCCAAAACCGGTAATAGCTTCACGAACGGCTGATGCAAAGAGTTCTGGAATTTCCTCGATTGTGTGTGCAACTTTTAAGCCACGTCCACCACCACCGTGTGCCGCCTTGATTGCAACCGGCAGGCCATGTTCTTTGGCAAATGCAACAATCTCTTCAGGTGTATCAACTGGGTCGGTGGTTCCTGCAACTAATGGGGCGCCAACTTTGGCCGCAATCTTTCGGGCCGAAACTTTATCGCCAAGCAATCTAATTGCATTTGGTGGGGGTCCTATCCAAATTAAACCTGCTGCAATAACACGGTCAGCAAAATCTGCATTCTCTGAAAGAAATCCATATCCAGGATGAACGGCATCGGCTCCAGATTTCTTTGCAATCTCAATTATCTTATTCTGATCTAAATAAGTTTCGGCTGCAGACAAGCCTTGTAGGGCATAGGCCTCATCAGCGGTTGCAACATGTAGTGATGTTCGATCTTCGTCAGAGTAAATGGCGATTGATCTAATTCCATGGTCACGTGCAGCTCGAGCCACGCGTACTGCGATTTCACCACGGTTCGCGATTAGTACTGCTTTCATGCGTTCACCGCCGAATTAGAAATTGCGCTCCAAGAGAGTCCAAGTGAATTAACGGCGCGCCTAAGCAGTGGAAGTGAGAGCCCAATGATTCCTGATGGATCTCCTTCAATTCTTGAAATAAATGGTGCACTCAATCCATCTAACGTGAAACCACCAGCAACATTTAGTGGCTCACCTGTCGCAACATAGCCCGCAATTTCAGCATCTGTCATGTCGGCGAAAAATACTTTTGAGGTTGAAACATCACTTATTTCAATACCTTGCTTTGTATCTATTATGCAATGTCCAGTGTGTAAGTAGCCAAAATTTCCACGCAACTCTTTGCAGCGAGCAGTCGCTAGCTCCGGCGTCATCGGTTTTCCAAAAGACTTTCCATTGAATTCAAAGGTTGAATCGCAGCCAATAATCAAATGTTCATTGCCAACCAAGTTCTTGACTGTGTGCGCCTTCAGAATAGCTAGCGCGATAACCATTTCGCGTGGCGCCAACGCGGTTAGCTTTGGATCTTCTTCATCAACACCGCTAATCATTACTTCCGCAGAAATCCCACTCGAGTCCAAGAGACGTTTGCGCGAAGGTGAAGCAGATGCCAAAACTACATTTCTAGATTCAGACATCAGAAACTCTGACCCCACTTACGTGGCAAGGGTTGGCGGATCTGAGATTTGCGCCAAAGATTTGCAGTTTCAACCTTCTTTACGACAGGTGTTGGTAGTGCTTTTTCTAGAGCAGCCAACTCTTTCTCAGTTGGGGTGCCATTTAAAATTGTGAATTTAGAGTTCATCAGAGCGGAATATTTCCATGCTTGCGTGGTGGTAGTGCAACACGCTTATTGCGAAGTGCATTTAGCGCCTTAACTATTTGATGGCGAGTTTCTTGTGGTTCGATAACAGCATCTATGAAGCCACGATCAGCGGCAATATATGGATTTAGCAAGGTCTCTTCATAATCTTCAATTAACTCTTTACGTCTATCATCAACATCTTTCGCATCCGCTAACTCTTTGCGATGCAGAATATTTACGGCACCTTGGGCTCCCATAACTGCAATTTGCGCAGTTGGCCAAGCAAGGTTTACATCAGCACCAAGGTGTTTTGAACCCATAACAATGTATGCACCACCATATGCCTTACGAGTGATAACAGTTATCAATGGCACTGTTGCTTCACCATATGCATAAAGCAATTTAGCTCCGCGGCGAATGATGCCGTTCCACTCTTGTTCGGTACCAGGTAGGAATCCTGGAACATCAACCAAAGTTATTACTGGAATACCAAAAGCATCACAAGTGCGTACAAAACGTGCAGCCTTCTCACTTGCTGCAATATCTAGCGTTCCAGCTAGCGCTTGTGGTTGGTTCGCAACAATTCCAACTGAACGACCTTCAATTCGCCCAAAGCCAACCAAGATATTAGGTGCAAAGAGCGTATGAACTTCTAAGAAATCTGCTTCATCCAAGATTGCTTCAACAAGAACTTTCATGTCATATGGCTTATTTGGATTATCTGGAATTAACGAATCAAGCGCACGATCTGACGGTGCGATATCGCTACTTTCAGTCGCAGCAAGAACAGGGGGCTCATCCATATTATTACTTGGTAAATATGAGAGCAAAGCTTTTACATAATCAAGGGCGTCATCTTCGCTGTCAGCGAGGTAATGTGAATTTCCAGTCTTGGTGTTGTGAGTCCGAGCGCCACCAAGTTCTTCCATGCCAACTTCTTCACCAGTAACAGCCTTGATTACATCTGGACCAGTAATAAACATTTGCGAAGTCTCATTAACCATAATCACAAAGTCAGTGATTGCAGGTGAATAAACTGCGCCACCAGCAGTTGGACCAAGGATCAAAGAGATTTGAGGAATAACGCCTGATGCTCGAACATTTCGTTTAAAAATTTCACCATATTGGCTAAGTGATGCAACGCCTTCTTGGATACGAGCGCCACCTGAATCATTAATTCCAACGATTGGGATTCCGCTCTTAAGTGCGAACTCCATAACTTTTACAATTTTCTCTCCGAATACTTCGCCCAAGCTTCCACCATAAGTTAAGAAATCTTGAGAATAGATAGCGATTGCGCGGCCATCAACTGTTGCATGCCCGGTTATGACGCCATCGCCGTATACGCGATTCTTATCCATTCCGAAATTCGAAGAGCGATGTCTAGAGAAGGCATCCATCTCGACGAAAGAGCCTGCATCTACAAGACGGGCAATTCGTTCGCGCGCAGTTAACTTTCCTTGCGCATGGCGCTTCTCGATTGCTTCTGGCGTACCGTTCGTTTCAGCTTGCAAACGACGTCTGCGAAGATCAGCAATCTTTCCGGCTGTTGTGCGAATATCATCAGTCACGGTCGTAGGTTACTAGTTCCAGCAGATATTTCCTACAAATGTAAATGAAACGAGTCATGAAGTGATGCCAGAGTTATGCGAGAGTTAATGAACGCCGATGCAATTGCAGGCGCGTTAGCGAGCGGCTACTGGCGAGTATCGGTGATTGATGAGATTGATTCAACACAAAATTATTTACGCATCAGTAATCCAAAACCAGGAGAGTTAATTACTGCCGAGTATCAATCTGCAGGTCGTGGTCGATTAGATCGAAAATTTATCGCCACAAAATCAAGTGCACTTTTATTTTCTTTCTACATCGAACCAACAATTGCGATTAATAATCTCGGTTACCTATCACTTCTAGTTGGCGCAAGTATTACCAATACTCTAAATAAAATAACTAATTCTAAAAATTTTAAATGTAAATGGCCAAATGACATTATCTTTGGCGATCGGAAGATTGCCGGTTTACTTGCTGAGAAGTTTGGTTCTGGTGTAATTGTTGGTGTTGGTATAAATGTATCGACCTCGGAAGAGCAACTGCCAGTTCCACATGCTTCATCTATTTTTCTTGCAACTGGGACTGGTTTGGATAGAAATGTATTGCTGGTTCAAATTTTAAAAGATTTAGAGAGTGCGCTCAAAGATTGGGAGAGTGGTGCGGATTTGACTCCAGCTTATCGAAAGCTAAGTGCAACTCTTGGAAGAGTAGTTAGGGTCGAGCTTCCTGGAGGCTCGATGGTTGAGGCAATAGCCCTAGATATAGATTCCACTGGCGCGCTTCATCTAGATAATGGCCAGGTCATCACAGTTGGAGATGTAATACATCTGGACAGTAAACTTTCCGAGTGAGCTTTCCTAGAGTCGGTGTAATCGGTGCCGGCCAACTAGCCCGAATGATGGCAGTACCAGCAAATGATTTAGGAATAGATTTCAAAGTATTCGCTGCGATTCCAAATGATTCTGCGGCTCAAGTAACCCACTTCGTCTTAGGTGATTACACCGATGTGAATTCAGTTCTAGCATTTGCGAAGAATTGTGATGTTCTAACCTTCGAGCATGAACTTGTCCCACAAAGTGTGATTAAAGCAGTTGAAGCTGCTGGGATAAAGGTTTACCCAAAATCTGAATCATTTACTTTTTCGCAAGATAAGTTAGAGATGCGTAAGAAGGTTACTGAATTAGGTCTGCCAAACCCTAATTGGCAGAAATATCAGGGTGGCAAATCAGAGATTAACTTTCCATTAATTGCAAAGCTTCCTGCCGGAGGATATGACGGTCGTGGCGTTTATGTGATCAATAGTGAAGAAGAGCTAATAGAACTGCATAAAAAAATGGGAACCCTTCTCCTCGAGGAAAAACTTAACTTCGATTACGAGATTTCAGTTATGGTTGCAAGATCACCACACAATCAAGCAGCAACCTGGCCTGCAACACTTACGGTTCAGAGCAATGGAATTTGCACTTCAACCATCACACCTGTTCCTGATATTTCAGAAGCGCTGAGTGAAAAGACGCAGGTAGCCGCTTTAGAGATTGCAGCAGGAATTTCGTTAGTCGGAGTAATGGCTGTTGAGATGTTTATTATTGGTGAAAATTTTTATATAAATGAACTTGCACTACGCCCACATAACTCAGGTCATTGGAGTATTGAAGGTTCACTTACAAGTCAGTTCGAACAACATCTACGTGCAATCTTGGATTTGCCACTTGGCGATACTGCAATGCGAAATAAATTTGCTGTAATGGGAAATGTGTTGGGCGGCCCAAAGAGCGATATGTATCGTCCTTATTTACATCTGATGGCTCGCACACCAGGACTCAAATTCCATCAATATGGCAAGGAAGTTAAGCCTGGTCGAAAGATTGGCCATGTAACTATGTGCGGTGAAAATCTTCTACAATTGCGAGAAGAAGTCGCCCATGCAGTTGACTACATGAATGGAGTAATTGATGAGTGATGTAGCGATAATCATGGGATCTGATTCTGATTGGCCAGTAATGGAAGATGCAGCGAAGGTTTTGGATTCGCTTGGAATTACATATTCCGCAGATGTGGTTTCCGCACATCGCATGCCACTTGAAATGGTTGAGTTTGCCCAGAGCGCTAAGGCTAAGGGTTACAAAGTAATAATTGCAGGTGCCGGTGGCGCTGCACATTTACCTGGGATGGTTGCGTCACTTACCGCACTTCCAGTTATCGGAGTCCCAGTTCCACTTAAGAATTTAGATGGAATGGATTCACTGCTCTCGATTGTTCAGATGCCGGCCGGAGTCCCAGTTGCAACTGTTGGTGTTGGAAATGCCAAGAATGCTGCTCTGCTTGCTGCACGAATTCTTGGGATCAGCGATGAAGAAGTATCGAAGAAGGTAAGCGTTGAACTTGCCAAGATAAATGTTGAAGCAAAAGAGAAAGGCGCAAATCTAACCTCGCGCCGAAATCAAAAAACTGGCTTTTAAACTTCGCTTCGCCCAAGTGCTCTAAATTTCCAACCTGCTGCAATCCAAGCATCACGATCTAAAGCATTTCGGCCATCAATAATTATTGGGTTTGCAACAAGTGATTTCATCTTTACTGGATCAAGTTCTCGATAAACCTTCCACTCAGTTAAGTGCAGAACTAAATCAGCACCATTAAGCGCCGCTTCAATACTTTCCGAGTAATTAAGAGTTGGAAAACGTTTTCTTGCTGGTTCGATTGCCTTTGGATCATGAATAGTTACGGTGGCACCAGCAGCTGCAATTTGTACGGCGATATCGAGTGCAGGGGAGTCGCGAACATCATCGCTATCAGGTTTAAATGCTGCACCTAGAACTGCAATCTTCTTGCCGCTCAAGTTTTCTGCTAAATCTTTTCGAACTAATTCAATTACTCGTTGACGGGCGCGCAGGTTTATCGAATCAATTTCGCGTAAAAATTCAAGTGCTTGATCTGCACCAAGTTCGCCAGCTCGCGCCATAAATGCGCGAATATCTTTCGGCAGACAGCCGCCACCAAAACCAATACCTGCTTGCAAGAATCGACTTCCAATTCTTGGGTCATATCCAATTGCCTTAGCAAGAACAGTTACATCGCCGCCCGCAGCTTCACAAACTTCAGCCATGGCATTGATAAATGAAATCTTCGTTGCAAGGAATGAATTTGCTGCAACCTTAACAAGTTCGGCGGTCGGTAAATCGGCGCGAACCCAAGGGGTATTTGCCTCGAGATTTACTTGATAAATTTCTTTTAACTTTGCTTCAGCGGCATCGTTTGTTACACCAACAACTAATCGATTTGGGCGCAAGGTATCTTCAACAGCGAAGCCTTCACGTAAGAACTCTGGGTTCCATGCTAAATCAACTTTAGGATTTACTTTCAACAATCTCTCACGCAGTCTTGCGGCAGTTCCAACTGGAACCGTAGATTTACCAACTACAAGTGAACCAGGCTTACAATTTGGTGCGATTGCATCTAGGGCAGCATTTACAAATTTAAGATCGGCCGCGAGTGAATTCTCGCTTTGTGGGGTTCCAACACAAATAAAATGAACATCGGCTTCGGCAATTGCGCTGAAATCGGAACTGAAAGTTAGCCGCCCAGATGCGATCTCTTGCTGCAGTAACTCTTCCAGCCCCGGTTCATAGAATGGAACTTTTCCGGATGATAAAAGTGCAATTTTGGCGGCATCAACATCTACGCCAATTACTTCAAATCCAAGTGTGGACATACAGGCTGCGTGGGTCACACCCAAATATCCAGTACCAATTACGGAAACTCTAAGCTTCATTTGCCCGATACTAGTGCGAGGTAACGCTACCGTTGGAGATATGAATCAGGTTTCTAGTGAATTAACGGGGATTTCTGTTGTTCTGCCCATCCTCAATGAGGAGCGACACCTATCTCAATCGATTTCTGCAATCTTGGCTCAGGAGTATTCAGGAGATTTCGAAGTAATTTTGGCACTTGGTCCATCTAGTGATCGTACGAATGAAATCGCAGCGGAGCTTGCAGCGAAAGATGCGCGAGTAGTTCTAGTTGATAATCCAACTGGCAGAACCGCGAATGGTTTAAATGCCGCAATCGGTAAAGCTAAATATCCAATTATTTCGCGCATCGATGGTCACGCTGAAATTTCACCAACTTATTTATCACAAGCAGCAGCGCTTCTTGAAAAAACTGGTGCAGTAAATGTTGGTGGAATCATGGCAGCAGTCGGTACAACAAATTTTGAAAGAGCAGTGGCAACAGCAATGCGCTCGCCAGTAGGCGTTGGTTCATCAGCGTTTCATACTGGCGGTGTTGCTGGACCGGCTGACACTGTTTATCTAGGAACCTTTAGAAAATCTGCGCTGCTAGAAGTTGGTGGTTACGATGAAAGATTTACCCGTGCTCAAGATTGGGAGTTAAATTACCGTCTCCGCAAGCGCGGTGGAAAAATTTGGTTTGATCCATCCTTACTTGTTACTTATCGACCAAGATCTACGATTAAAGCGCTTGCTAAACAGTATTTCCAATATGGAACTTGGCGTCGTGCGGTATCACGAAGCCACAAGGGGAGTGTTAATTTTCGTTACTTAGCACCACCGACTGCGCTTGCGATAAATACAATTTCTCTTATCTTTGGTCTAGTAATTGCACCAATATTTCTTATTCCACTAGCAACTTATATCGTTGCAATTATTATTGGTTCTTTTGTTATCGGAAAATCTTTTACCGAAAGACTAATTCTTCCCGTTGTTTTAGCCACAATGCATATGGTTTGGGGTGCCGGGTATCTCTCTTCGCCAAAAGGGTTATTGGCTGAAGAACAATGAAACGCTTTGCAATTGCATTTGTTCTAATCAGTTTCTCTTTAACTTCGCAAGCAAGTGCGATACCGCCGAAATCATTTACTTTTACTGGTTCTGGATATGGACATGGCGTTGGACTTAGCCAATATGGCGCAAAAGGTCAGGCGCTAGAAGGAAGAACAGCGACTGAAATCCTTAATTATTACTTTCCAGATGCTCAAGTAACACCTGTTCCAGACTCAAGAACTATTAGCGTAAATATTGCCCACCAAGTATTAAGCCTTTCATTATCAATCCCTATAGATGATTTCTTCACAATTCAAGGCGAGGGTCTAATTGAAACTTCGACTGCACTAGGCGCAAACCTTAGTTTTGTGATGGCAAATAATTTGATTTCAAACTCCACTGTAAATGCAAAAAGTTGGATAATTAAGTGGAGCAATCCCAATTCTGTTGTGACTTTAAATTATGGAACCACCAAATTTCTAGTTAACCATGGATACATCAAACTTCGGGCAGTCAAAGCAACGAGCCTTGGTTATCGTATTGAAGCCACGAATTTATTGCGTCTGCACGATGAATACTTATACGGAATTGCTGAAGTGCCATCTTCTTGGCCGGCTGCAACGCTACAAAGCCAAGTTATTGCTTCGCGTACATATGCGCTTATGCGAATGAACTCGATTAAGAAAGCTTGCGATTGCCATGTTTATAACTCTAAATACGATCAAGCATTTGTTGGTTTCTCAAAAGAAGGCGAAGCAAGATATGGCCAATTCTGGAAAGCGGCCGTTGATGCAACAGCCATTGATGCGGAGAATGGTCTCGCAATAACAATTGATGGGGCGCCAATCAGTGTGTTTTTCTCATCATCTACTGGTGGGATGACACAGAGAGCGGTTGATGTTTGGGGAACAGAAATTCCGCATTTAGTTAGCGTTCCTGATCCATGGAGCATTGATCCGGCAATAAATAAAAATTATGCGAGTTGGACAAAGAAAGTTTCACAGAAGGCTATGGCAAAAGCATTTGGATTGCCTGATGTCGAGCGCTATGAAATTGCTAGTAGAACTGCAACCAATAGCGTCTTATTTATTACTGGATATTCAAGTACCGGAGTTTCTAAAACTTTACCTGTTGCTACCTTTAAAACAGCGGTCAAACTACCTTCATCTTGGTTTGATTTACCAATTAGTTAGCATGAAGAACTGAATTCAAACCGCCCCAGCTTCCAGTCTTTGGAATTGCTTCTAGCGCACCACTCTTAGAATTGCGTCGAAAGAGCAAATTGTTTGCACCAGATAACTCACTAGCCTTAACGACTTCACCATCCGGAAGAGTTATTTTTGAACCAGCGGTTATATAAGTTCCTGATTCGACAACACAATCGTTGCCAAGAGAAATTCCAACTCCGGCATTTGCTCCAAGTAAAGAGCGTTCACCAATCGAAATAACTTGTTTCCCGCCACCGCTTAACGTTCCCATGATCGAAGCGCCACCACCGATATCACTTCCATCACCAACGACAACTCCTGCACTAATTCGCCCCTCAACCATTGATTTACCTAAAGTTCCGGCATTGAAGTTTACGAAACCTTCATGCATCACTGTTGTGCCACTTGCAAGGTGCGCTCCAAGTCGAACGCGATCAGCATCTGCAATGCGAACACCTTCTGGAACAACGTAATCAACCATTCTTGGGAACTTATCGACCGAAAAGACGGTAAGAGTTCCATACTTTGCCCGCAACTTTGGTCCAACTAAATTAAAGGTAGAGACCGAACAAGGTCCAGCAGATGTCCAGACAACGTTATTTAGAATTCCGAAGATTCCTTCCAACGATTGACCATGTGGTTTAACAATCCGATGCGAAAGAAGATGGAGACGAAGATAAGCATCAGCAACGTCTTTAGGCGCCGCATCTAGATCGATTTCGATTGCGACTTTGCTCTTTGTTACTTCGCGAATTGAATCGGTGCCAGTAAATTCAGATAAATCGGGCCCATTATTCTCAGCGAGTTTGCCAAGGCCAAGGGAATCAAACCAGACATCCAAAACTTCACCAGTGTTTGCAGTGCTGGCAATTCCAAATCCGAAGGCGCTTCTCATGAGATAACGCTACCAAAACCATTTAACCTCTAGACTTCTTTTATTATGCGAATAGCCGTTTATTGCTCAGCCTCATCGAGTATTGACCAGAAATATCTTGACCTGGCCTTTGATATTGGTGTTGCGATTGCAAATGTTGGCGCTGACCTGGTTTGGGGCGGTGGCCAAATTTCTATGATGGGTGCAGCAGCAAAAGGGGCGCGCGAACGCGGCGCAAAAACTTTCGGTGTTATTCCAGAGAAACTTGTAACTGTTGAATTTGAAGATCCAGAAGCAACTGAAATGTTTATCGTTTCCAATATGAGAACTCGGAAAGCAAAGATTGAAGAGTTAGCAGATGCCTTCATAATGCTGCCGGGTGGAATCGGAACCCTAGAAGAATTCTTTGAAATTTGGGTTGGGCGCAAATTGGGTTATCATTCAAAACCAGTTGTGGTTTGTGATCCCTATGGAACATTTGCACTACTGCGAAGTGCCCTTGATTACCTAAGTGATGAAGAGTTTATTGGCGCTAATCCAAATGAATTAGTCGCTTGGTGCAGTGATATTCCAAGCACAATCCTTGCCTGCACAAAGTAGCGGAGTAACCTTCACTCATGGGCGCACTCTCGGAACTTCTGGCAAGCCTGCCTGAGGAGGAGCGCTTTATTCTTACAATGCATTACATCCGTTCGATGTCGGCCAAAGAGATTGCACAGACCCTTGGGGTGCCTGAACGCGCAGTTCAAAGCGTTATCACGAGTGGCAAATCTCGTCTACTTTCCGCGTTAAATCCGGGGCAATAACCAGCTTTTCTCAATTTCCTTTCATAAGCGCTTTTGCGAGATACTTAGCCACTGATTTCCCCGGTTTGATTTAGATTTCTAAAGGAGCAACAACATGGCAGCCATGAAACCTCGTACTGGTGATGGACCCATGGAAGTCACTAAGGAAGCTCGCAGTTTTGTTATGCGCATCCCACTAGAAGGTGGCGGCCGTCTGGTTGTAGAACTAAATGTTGAAGAAGCCACAAATCTCGGCAATGCACTTCAGGCAGCGGTATCCCTCGTTAAGAAGTAATCAAAACTTCATTTGCTGGAATCGTTATAACAGTGAAACTAGTTCCAAGAATCGATTGTCATACACAATCTGATATTGATTATTCGATTGTCGACGCTATTGCGATTCCATTCGGTAAAACAGAGGAAACTAGCGCTTTAGAAATCGTCAATCCCAAATTAGCATCACAAATTTCCAAGCACTTTGGATTAGATCTCAAAGGCTTTCTTTCACAGTGGCCGGATGCAACTGGCAAAGCCGGTGAATTAATTGAAATCCCGGTTGAAACTTCGGTCGGAAAGTTATCCAGAATCTATTTGGTCGGCGTCGGTGCTAATAGCCCAGATGACTTACGCAAAGCTGGTGCAGCACTTGCTAGGAAAGTGAAAAATACCGGGGTTCGAGTTCTAGATGCACTTGTCACAAATAAGCAGAGCGCACGAGTTCATGCGGTAGCACTAGTTTTGGCTAGTTATTCCTGGAGTGAAAAGAGCGCACCACCCAAAGAGTTGAAAGCCGCACACTTCATAATTGTCGGAAATTTCGCAAAGGAAATAGTCAGCGCAAATTCTCTAGCACTGGGAGTCTGGCGTGCAAGGGATCTAATCCACACGCCTTCAAATGTTAAGAATCCACTCTGGATTGCAGATCAAGCTAAGGCCCTAGTAGTGAAAGCAAAATCACCTGCTTTAAAGATTGAGATTAAAAGCGGTGCCGCACTTGCAAAGTTTGGTGGCTTACTTGCCGTCGGAAACTCTGCTCCTAAACCTGGACCGCGACTTGTTCAAGTCTCATATGCACCAAAAGGATCAAAGAGTTGGCCTCATGTTGTCCTAGTTGGCAAGGGAATCACTTTTGATACTGGTGGCGTTTCGCTCAAGCGGCCATATGAATCAATGATTGGAATGAAGAGCGATATGTCAGGTGCGGCTGCGGTTCTTGCCACCGTAATCGCAATTGCTGAAATGGGAGCTGATGCCCCAAAGGTTCGCGTAACCTCTTTATTAATGTGTGCCGAAAATGCACTTTCATCGACATCTCAACGTCCGTCAGATGTGATTACGCATTTTGGTGGAACTACCGTTGAAGTCATTAATACTGATGCTGAAGGTCGTTTAGTTCTTGCTGATGGCCTGGCATATGCAGATGCTGAATTGGATCCCGATTACCTAATCGATATTGCAACACTTACAGGTGCTGCAACTCTTGGACTTGGTCGTCAGTATGCGGCGATGTACACCCGCGATGTTTCACTTGCACAGGATCTTTATGACTCCGGGCAAATTGTTGGTGAACGCGTTTGGCACATGCCACTAATTGATGATTATAAAGTTGCGCTAGTAAGTGAGATTGCAGATTTTAATCACACTGCCGAGAAACCAGATTTCAACGGCGGCTCAATCACAGCAGCCCTCTTCTTGGAACACTTTGCTGGAGAGCGCAGATGGGTGCATTTAGATATCGCAGGTCCAGCGCGTTCTGAGAACGATTCTGGCGAAAATCCAAAAGGCGGTACTGGCTTCGGGGTTAGATTGCTTACAGAGTGGTTGACTTCGCTATGACTGTTGATAGGACCGTTGATAAGGCATCAAACAACCGTGGTGACATGTCAGCCTTTGCTGAAAATTTTCCACATGAAGATTTCTTTATGCAACAAGCTCGTAAAAATGGCGCCGAGGTTGGCGCACCCGATCCAACAATCGGAGTCGGTGGGTTAATTAATTTTGTTGTCGGTTTAATCTCTGCGAAATCAATTGTAGAAATTGGAACCGGTTCTGGAGTGAGCGGGCTCTGGATATTTAACGGTGCACCAAAAGAAGCGACATTTACCTCGATTGATTCAGAGCGTGAACATTCTGCAAGCGCAAAAGAGATCTTCGAAGAAGCGGGAATCTCTGCGCAAAGATTCAGGCTAATTACTGGAAATATTATAGAAGTGGTTGGAAAGTTAGCGGATTCAAATTATGACTTAATGATTGTGAGGTCTCCAGAAGATATGGTCGATGTCGTTCAAGAGAGCCACAGATTATTAAAGACTGGTGGCGTATTAATAATTGACAACGCACTTGATGGTGGCAAGGTCGCAGACCCAACACAGCGAGATTTTGACACTATCGCCCGACGTGATTCGATCAAAGCAATCCGCGAAGATTCCAGATGGAGTGCGACAGTGCTTCCAATTGGCGGCGGCGCCCTTGTCGCCCGTAAAATTTAACTATGACTAACGTTCCAAATACTCCTTGGTGGATCTCTGAGCATCCCGTTGTAACTGCTCAAGACATCAAGAAGCGAAATACCAGAACTGTTGGTTTTGGCGTAGCAATCACAATGGCGCTTATCGCCGGAGTCGTGGGGAGCATTGCTGGACGCACTTCAGCAAACATTGATTCAAAAACAAATCTAGTAACTACCAAGAGCGTTATCGAACGCAAGCCAGATTCAATTGCTGGAATTGCGGCACGGGTTTCGCCTTCAGTAGTTTCAATTGACGTCCGGAGCGGAAATTCTGGCGGAACTGGGTCTGGATTCTTCTTAGACAATTCGGGTTACATTCTTACTAATAACCATGTGATATCGAGTGCAGCCATTAACAATGCAAAAATTACTGTGAAGTTAGCAAACGGCAAGAATTACAGCGCGAAATTGGTTGGGCGCGATGTCTCTTACGATCTCGCTGTCATAAAAATTTCAGTAACTGATGCACCAGCACTTCAACTTGGCGATAGTGATCAAGTTCAAGTAGGAGATGGTGTAATCGCAATTGGTTCACCACTTGGGCTAACTGGAACAGTCACCTCTGGAATCATTAGCGCAAAGAATCGCCCTGTAACTTCTGGCGGCGGAACTAGTGAAAGTTCATTTATAAATGCAATTCAGACTGATGCCGCAATAAATCCTGGTAACTCCGGTGGACCTCTAGTGGATCTTTCTGGCGCAGTTATCGGAATCAATTCAGCAATCGCAACTACAGGTTCCAGATTTGGCGAGCAAGGCGGTTCAATCGGCTTAGGTTTCGCGATTCCAATTAACCAAGCGCGAAAGACTGCAGATCAATTGATTAAGAATGGCAGTTCAACCTATCCAATTATGGGCGTTTCACTTGATACGAGATTCACTGGCAATGGCGCAAAGATTTCTACCGAACCAGGATCTGTGACACCAGGTGGACCAGCAGAACGAGCAGGCATTAAACCTGGTGACGTGATTATTGAAATAGATGGCAAATCTGTTGGAACTTCTGATGAAGCTATCGTAAGCGTTCGCTCACATAGCGTCGGGGATTCAATCAAAGTTAAGTTTCAACGTGATGGGGTTACAAAAGAGGTATCGCTAAAACTCATTGCAGCGAAGTAACAGCTTTAGATATAGAATTCGAAAATGTTCGGAATCGGTGGCGGAGAAATAGTTGGCTTACTTCTGTTGGCCGTAGTTCTTGTTGGCCCAGATAAGCTCCCACAACTTTCTGCAGATTTCGCAAGGCTTATACGTAAAGTTCGAGATATTGCGCAAGGTGCAACAAATGACCTGCGGGATAACTTGGGAGCAGGGTATGAAGATTTAAAGGTTACAGACTTGCATCCTAAGAAATTCATCACAAAGCAGATAAATGAAGCGCTAGCCGAGCCGACTGCGCAAATTAATGACTTCAAGAAATCAGCAAAAATAGATCCGGATCTCCTATGACAACCGAAGTTATTGAGAAGATTAACCAAGCACTTCAAGGAGTTTCAGACCCCGAATTGCACCGTCCACTTCCAGAACTTGGAATGGTCAAATCTGTTGAATTCAATAGCGGAGTTGCAGAGATCACTATTTTGCTTACGATTTCGGGATGTCCAATGCGCGACCGCTTGCAGAAAGATATTTCTGATTCACTTGAACCAATAGCCGAAGTTAAATCACTCGATCTAACTTTTGATGTTATGAATGAAGAACAGAGAAATAACGTTAAGAAATTATTGAATGGCGGCAAAGAGCGATTTATTCCATTTGCCCAACCAGATTCTTTAACAAGAGTTATTGGCATTGCCTCAGGCAAAGGTGGCGTCGGAAAATCATCAGTGACAGTAAACCTAGCCGTAGCAGCGGCACAGAAAGGTTTGAAAGTCGGTATTTTAGATGCGGATGTTTATGGCCATTCAATTCCAAGACTTATGGGAATTGTTGGAAAGCGCCCAACCGCAATCGACCAAACTTTTATTCCAGTCGAAGCCTTTGGGGTAAAAGTCGTTTCCATGGAAATGTTTAAACCAGAACGTTCTGATGCAGTTGCTTTTCGTGGACCAATGTTGCACAAGGTTTTAGAACAATTGTTAAGTGATGCATATTGGGGCGATCTTGATCTTCTTCTTCTGGATCTGCCACCAGGAACGGGTGATATCGCAATTTCCTTGGGCCAACTTCTACCAGCTTCAGAGATAGTAGTTGTCACAACTCCACAAATTGCTGCCGCTGAAGTTTCTGAACGAGCAGGGCGAATTGCCCACCAATTAAAGCAACACATCATTGGAGTTATTGAAAATATGTCTGATACCTCTTGTGATAAATGTGGCGAACCAATTGCAATATTTGGAACTGGTGGCGGCTTAGAAACTGCTAAACACTTATCAACTTTGGTCGGGACTGATGTAGCGCTAATTGGGCAAATCCCATTTACAGCCGCCCTTCGCGAAGGTGGCGATATTGGTCAGCCAATTGTTATTAGTGATCCAACATGTCCAGCAAGTGAATCTTTTGCAGCAATAGTCGAGAAAATAGCGATACGCCCTAAGTCCTTAGTCGGAGTTAGGCTCTCGGTTTCCTAACTTTCTAGAACCATCGCCTAAGATTGGGCTATGAAAAAGCCACCTGTAAAGAGCATCAACACGGTGGCCAAAAGGCTTGTAGGGCGCAGTGAATTGGTCTTACAGCGGAAAAATATTCGTGAATCTTTAGTTTCAGTTGCTGGACTCATTGGTCGCCCAGTTAAATATCAAGGTGGAAATGAGATTGGCCGTCTTGTAGATGTCGTTGTACGTCATGGCGAAGATTCTTATCCGCCAGTTTCAGGCTTGATTGTAAAAGTTGGTCAGAGTAAATCCTTTATTGATGGCGCAAGAATTGCAAAGTTAACTCAGAACGAAATTCAATTATCGTCAGCGAGAGTAGATTTAACGGAGTTTGTTAGGCGCGAAGGCGAATCCCTTCTTGATGCCGATGTTTTAGATCACCAAATTGTTGATGTAAATGGCCTGCGAGTAGTTCGTTCCTCAGATCTTTATTTGGCTCCGCTTGATCGCGAGATTCGGGTTGTTGGAGTAGATATTTCATTTAAAGCATTTATTCGCAGAATTTTTCCTGGCGCTCTAGGGCGCGGCCCAATTCCAGAACATGTAATTGACTGGGCGAACGTTGCCTCACTTGCTCATGGAACAGGAGTTGTTCGCTCAACCGAATCTCGTGCGGCTCTTGGCCAACTTCGCCCTGCAGATTTAGCAGATTTAATTGAAGATTTAGCTGGCCGAGAACGAAGTGCACTTATTGAAATGCTCGACCCTGATCTTGCTGCAGATGCTCTGGAAGAGATGGAAGATGATGAACTACAAGGTTTGTTGCGCGGATTATCGGCACAACGTTCTGCGGAATTGATTTCTCGAATGGAGCCGGATGAAGGTGCGGAAGTTTTGCGTGATCTAGATAATGATCACCGCGAGAGCATCTTTATGGAGATGGATTCCTCAGTTGCAAAACAACTGCGAAAGCTCGTTGAGTTCGATGAAACCCTCGCTGGTGGAATTATGACATCACATATGTTGATAACTCACGAGGGAGACACAGTTGGCTCTGCCCTCAAGTTATTAGTTGAGAACAGAGAGCGCGATATTTCAGATGGTGTAGTTGTTGTTGATTCCAAGGGTAAATTGCTGGATCACATTCAAATCATTGAATTAGTTGCTGCAAAACCAGGTGACTTACTCTCAACTTTGATGGGTCCGCCATATCCAACATCGGTCGATATAAATACCAGACTTGATGAAGTTATTGATGAGTTTGCAAATAACCGTGGTTCATCCATCATCGTTGTTGATGAGAAAAATAAGCCAGTGGGAAGAATTCTTGCCGATGATTTAGTTGACGCACTTTCTTCAACCTCAGAAGTTCAAGGTTTCGCTCAAGGAAGTGGTGCGTTGTAATGGCAACTCGACAGAATATTTCTCCGAAAAAAATTAGGATAGCGGCGCTCCTTGCCGTAATGGGACCAGGAATGATTGCCGGACTATCTGATGATGATCCAGCAGGAATTACAACTTACTCAGTTCTCGGTGCAGATTATGGTTATCAACTTCTATGGGTACTTGTTGCTTCGACGTTTGCCTTAATAGTTCTGCATGATCTTGGTGCGCGAATTGGTGTTGTGACCCGGCAAGGAATGATTGGATTGATTCGCCAAAAATATGGCGCAAGGTCTGGAACGTTAAGTGCAGCAGCACTTATTCTGGCGAATGTTGGAACGATGACTGCAGAATTTGCGGGGATCGCTGCCGCTGGCCAACTATTTGGATTTAGTAAATATGTGACAGTTCCAGTCGCCGCTTTCGCAGTTTCATTCCTAGTTCTCCGTAATTCATTTGCAAAAGTTGAGAAAGTATTCTTTCTAATCTCCGCAGGATTTATTGCCTACATAATCGCTGGCTTTATGGCTGGCCCTGATTGGGGCGCAGCAGCAAAAGGCGTCTTGATTCCAACAATTCCATTTACCCAAGATGCAATATTTATCGCAACTGCAACTATTGGTACAACTCTCGCCCCTTGGGGATTAGCATTTATTCAGTCTTATGCAGTTGATAAGCGCCTAACAAAAGACGACTTAAAACTTCTCCGAGTTGATGTTTGGACGGGATCACTTCTGACTGGAATTATTGGTTTCTTCGTTGTGGTTACTTGCGCAGCAACTTTGCATAAAGAGGGCATTCATATTAATGATGCGGCCGATGCGGCAAAAGCCCTAGAACCACTCGCTGGAACTATGGCTAAAGAACTATTTGCTATTGGATTAATCGGAGCTGCACTTCTCGCAGCATCTATATTGCCTTTATCAACGGCATATTCTGTAAGTGATTTAACTGGACGCCCGGCTGCACTTGATGACAGCCCAAAGGAAGCGCCGCTTTTCTACTTAACATTTGGCCTGATAACTGGAATCAGTGCAGTTTTGATCTTAATTCCAGGAGCACCGCTCATAACTATTCTTGTTGTTACTCAAGTTCTAAATGCAATTTTGTTATTACCACTCTTGATCTACATGTATGGCATCTCCAAAGATGAGAGGCTTATGGGTGAATTCGTCGCAACTCGTACTATGAAAGTTATTTACTCAATTATTATCACCGTAGTTGGTGCCGCAATTGCCTGCATGCTCTGGTTTACGATTAATTAATGAGTAAACACGACCACACCGCAATTCCTGCGCCTAAAGATCTTGGCCTCTTAACTCTTGGGGTAATCGGAGTAGGAACTTCAGGTCCAATTATCGCCGCAAGCATCATGCCGGTTCCTTCACTTATTTTTTGGCGCAACCTTGGTGGCGCCCTGATTATGTTGCCCTTTGCAATTAAGAACGGCGAATGGAAATCATATGAAGAACGCCGCGCAATTCTCTTATCAAGTGGCGCTGGAGTTTTGCTTGCAGCGCACTTCATCTGCTTCTTTCTTGCGATGCGATTTACAAGCGTCGCGGCGGGTACAGCACTTGCTGCACTTCAGCCAATTTTTACCGCCTTCTACTTCAAAACACGTGGTGGCGTAATTCCAAGACGTGCTTGGGGTGGAATGTTTATCGCATTTCTTTCTGTGCTATTGATAACAGGAATTGATTTTCAAATAAGTTTGCGCAATTTTGCTGGAGATATGCTCGCACTTTTAGGTGCTGCACTTGCCGCCGGTTACATGTTAATTGGGTCTAAGGCACAGCAGAAGCTTTCAACATCTACATATACGAGTGCTTGCTATTTGACATGCGCCATCACGGCGTTATTGATTGCACTTGCTACTGGAAGTAAATTTTTAAATTTTGAAGCTCGTCAATGGTGGCTTGTTATTGGGCTAATTCTTGGCGCTCAACTACTTGGACACACAATGTTTAATATGGCACTTCGTCGCGTTTCACCAGTCTTTGTTGCACTAATTGTTTTCTTTGAAGTTCCAGTAAGTGCGCTTATTGCCTTCTTTTGGATTGATCAAGTTCCTCCTACTGGAATAATTCCAGGAATCATCGGCTTATTGGTTGGCTGCGGAATCTTCGTATCAAGAGCGAAGGTCGTGCCAATAAATGATTGATCTACACACGCATTCATCCGCAAGTGACGGTACTGATACACCAGGTGAGTTAATTAATAAGGCACATGCACGTGGAATTACCGTTCTTGGACTTATGGATCACGACACTGTGGCTGGTTGGGATGAAGCGATTGCATATCTTCGCCCGGGTCTTTCTTTAGTTCTTGGTTCCGAAATATCAGCACAAACTGCAGATGGAATAAGCGTTCACATGCTAGGAGCGCTCTTCGATCGAAATAATGAACCACTTATGACTGCGTTAGCCAAGACTCGCGAAAGTCGCTTTGGGCGAATGGAAAAAATAGTTGGCCGATTAAATGAAGTCGGAATTGAAATTACAATCGAAGAAGTTTTAGCCCAACTATCTGAAGGCGCAACACTGGGCAGACCACATCTTGCAGATGCACTAGTTGCGAAGAGGATTGTAAAAAGTCGTGAGGAAGCATTTGAACTTTACTTAAGCAATAGTTCAAAGTTTTATGTTTCCCATTATGCACCAACACCTGAGGAAGCCATTCGCTTGATCAAGGAGGCTGGGGGAGTCGCCGTCATTGCTCATCCACTTGCTTCACTGCGCGGACGAATAGTTTCAATTGATAGTTTTAAATCAATGGTTGATGCAGGAATGGATGGAATAGAAGTTTCACATCGAGATCAAACTCCAGAAGCGCAAGAATTACTCGCCAAGGTTGTTAAACAGTATGGCATCATTGCTACCGGTTCCAGTGATTATCACGGCAATGGCAAAATGAATGAGCTTGCTGAATTCACGACAACATCGGAAGCCTTCGCTGAATTAGAGGCAAGGGCTAATGCGCGAAGGGTCGTTCGGAAATGAAAGACATACTTCTAATTTCAACTGCCACATTTGGAATCCAAGCATTCGTAACTCTCTTTGTAATTATGGATCCACCAGGCGCTACCCCAATTTTTCTCGCGCTAGTAAAAGATCAGCCAACTCGGAAGCGAATTCGAATGGCATGGCAAGGCGCCGGAGTCTCACTTATCGTAATTGTCACGTTCGCGATCTTCGGAAAGTTCATTCTTGATTATCTTCACATTTCAGTAGAAGCGTTGCAAGGTGCGGGTGGGTTATTGCTATTACTAATTTCACTCGAGTTGTTAACTGGAAAAGATAGCGGTGGAGATAAGACTAAAGATGTAAATGTGGCTCTTGTTCCACTCGGTACTCCACTTTTAGCTGGACCGGGTGCAATTGTTACAACGATTGTTTTCGTGCAACATGCCTATACCGTCGAAATGAAACTCGCCCTAGCCGCAGCAATAGTTGCAGTTCACTTGGCGATTGGCTTAACTCTTATGTTCTCAACAAAGCTTGTTGGTTTGATTAAGGAATCGGGCGTAACTTTAATTGCAAGAATTGCCGGCTTACTTTTAGCTGCAATAGCAGTCGAGATGATCGTTCAGTCGATTAAGGGATTCTTCGAAATTTAAGCGGTTGCAAAACCGACTTTACGTTCTTCGCTCTGGCCAACTTCAACGAAAGATATTTTGTTATTAGCAATAATTGTCTGACGGCCACGAGTATCGGTAAGAGATAAAGCCTTTCCAGAATCGAGGGCTGTAGTAACCGCTTCAATCACTTTCTCCGGAGTTAGTTCACACTCAATATGTAGTTCTTGAGTTGAATCTGCGATTCCGATTCGGACTTCTGTTGTTATGCCTGATGTGCTCTTCTTAGTTGACATGCTTGTAGTTTATTCCTTTAGTTCGCTTTAGGGAATCCAGAAATTCCGCGCCAGATTAAGTTTGATACGAGTTCTACGGCTGTTTCACGATCTAGCTTTCCGTCACGTTCTAGCCAATGGCGAGCCGAAGTTTGAGCGGTTCCAATCAACCCAACTGCAAGCATCATTGAGGCCTCTTTGGTTAATCCAGTGTCGAGTGAGATGACTGCGCTAAGTGCGGCGGCAGAGTCATAAGTCATACGATTTAGCCGTTCGCGAACTTGTGGCTCAACGCTCATGTCACTTTCGAATAACAATCTAAATGCTTCGCCCTCACGATTTATGAATCCGAAGTAGGCATCTACTGTCGCATGAACACGAGCAGCGTTGTCTTGGGTTGATGCAATCGCTTTTTGAATATCAAAGACCAGTGAATCAATATGTAGATCAAGAACTGCAAGATATAAATCTAACTTAGAAGGAAAGTGCTGATAAAGAACAGGCTTACTAACTTTTGCACGATCAGCAATCTCATCCATCGCAGCCGAGTGGTATCCGGCTTGCGTGAAAACTTCCAAGGCTGCGGCTAGTAATTGCGCACGTCGCTCGTCTCGAGGGAGGCGCCCCTTATTTGCTGCGGTTGATTCTGCGCTCATTGGGCTAATCGTAGGGTCAATCAGTCAATTAAGGCGACTTTATGCGAGTTCTTTGCATTAAGTATTTAACTTTCAATTTTGAATTGCGAGGAATATCCGCGAAAATTGGGGTGTTGTAAGAGCACCACTAAAAATAATTAAAGAGATGAGTATTTGTGTCCGTCAATTTGAAGCCACTCGTAGAGCAAGGGCCAGAGCTCACGGTTGACGAGGTTCGTCGCTACAGCCGACACCTAATTATTCCAGATGTTGGAATGAGCGGACAGCGAAGGTTGATGAATGCGAAAGTTTTATGTGTAGGTGCTGGCGGACTTGGTTCACCCGCGCTTATGTATTTAGCTGCTGCTGGAGTAGGCACTCTTGGAATTGTTGAATTTGATACCGTCGATGAATCCAATTTACAGCGCCAAATTATTCACGGTCAATCAGATATTGGTAAGAGTAAGGCGCTAAGTGCAAAGGAAGCAATCACTGAGATAAATCCAAATGTAAATGTGGTCCTGCATGAAACTAGACTTGATGTAGATAATGTGATGGAAATATTTGCGCAATACGATTTGATTGTTGATGGAACTGATAATTTTGCAACTAGATATTTAGTAAACGACGCAGCCGTGCTTTTGAAGAAACCATATGTTTGGGGATCTATCTACAGATTTGATGGCCAAGCAAGTGTGTTCTGGGCTGAACATGGTCCTTGTTATCGCTGCTTATATCCAGAGCCACCACCACCAGGAATGGTTCCAAGTTGTGCCGAAGGTGGCGTACTCGGAGTTCTCTGCGCATCTATCGGTTCCATTCAAACAACGGAAGCGATTAAATTAATTGCGGGAATTGGCGAACCACTTATTGGCAAACTTATTGTTTACGATGCACTTGAAATGGAATATCGCAAAGTCAAGATTCGCAAAGACCCTGCCTGCCCTATTTGCAGTGATAAACCAACTCAAACCGAGCTACTTCCAGATTATGAATCTTTCTGCGGAATGATTTCGGATGGCGCGGCAGAAGCAGCATCTGGTTCCACAATTGCAGTTACCGAACTTAAGGCCAAAATGGATAACGGCGAAAAGTTCATGCTGATTGATGTTCGCGAACCTGGTGAATTTGAAATTGTTCGAATTCCTGGCTCAGTCTTAATACCTAAGCAAGAATTCTTAAATGGTTCGGCTCTCGAAAAATTGCCGCAAGATGTGCCAATTATTCTGCATTGCAAATCCGGTGTTCGTTCCGCCGAATGTTTAGCCGTACTGAAACAAGCTGGCTTTGCTGATGCCACTCACGTGGCCGGTGGCGTAGTTGCTTGGGTTAAGCAAATAGATCCTGCACTTCCGATTTACTAAAAGAATAGGTTTATATATGTCCGATCGTTCATTACTTCTTGTTCATGCCCATCCTGATGATGAAACTATCAATAATGGTGCGACGATGGCCAAATATGCAAGCGAAGAGGTTCGCGTAACTCTTGTTACCTGCACTCGTGGTGAAGAAGGCGAAGTTTTAGTTCCAGAACTTGCTGATCTTGCCAGTACGGCGAGCGATCAATTAGGAAAACATCGTGAAGGTGAATTAGCAGATGCGATGGCCGCTCTCGGTGTAAAGGATTTTCGTTTTCTAGGTGCACCTGATCGCTTGTGGCGAGATAGCGGCATGATGGGGACCGAACCAAATAATCGCAGTGATGTTTTTTGGCGGGCAGATTTAGATGATGCTGCTGGGTATTTAGTAAAAATCATTCGCGAAGTTAAGCCACAAGTTCTAGTCACTTACGATGAATTTGGCGGGTATGGCCATCCGGATCACATTCAAGCCCACCGAGTTGCAATGCGAGCAGCTGAATTAGCCGCGGATTCAAAATTTGGTGAAGGTGAAGCTTGGGAGATTTCTAAAATTTACTGGAACACAATGCCAAGGTCAGTTATTCAAGAGGGCATCGATAAGATGAAGGAAATTGGCTCAGACTTTTTTGGCGCCGAAAGTGCGGATGATCTCCCCTTTGCTAAACCAGATGAACTAGTCACAACGCTAATAGATGGCCGAGAATTTATAGATGCAAAGATGAAAGCCATGGCAGCTCATCCGACACAGATCGAATTAGATGGCCCATTCTTTGCACTTTCAAATAATTTAGGAAATCAAGTTTGGGGTGACGAGTACTACACCTTAGTTAAAGGCGTGAAGAGTACGAGACTTGATGCCAAGGGGCGCGAGGTAGATCTCTTTGCTTAAAGCACTTGGTGCGCTATTACTTGGTGCGTTAATTAGCTTTGTTGGAGTTGTACTTCATAATTCGATTCATCCCTTTGGAATTTTGTTAGCGCTATTAACAACGGCGGTTGGTATTTGCTTTGTTGGCCAGTTATTTGGCGCCCGGAAATTTAAAATCATTGCCGCAACAGCCTGGTTGCTTGTCGCTTTACGTGCAGGTTCATATGGCTTGAGCCAGGAGTTGTTAATTATCTCAAACGTTTATGGAAACGCTTTTCTTCTTGGTGGATTTCTAATTGCAATCTTTACCGCGCTAAAAAAGGCTTAGAGCCAATCCCAATCTTGACCAGCCGGAGAATCCTTTACTCCAACTCCTAATTTACTTAACTGGTCTCGTAATTGATCACTAAGTGCAAAATCTTTAGCGGCCCGGGCACCGCTTCGTTGCTCAAGTAAATCCAATACCTCTTGACTTGGTTCTGCCTTGGCTTTAGGTGCTCGCGCTATATCCAACGCGAAGATCGAATCCATAATTTGAAAACATTCTGCTTTGGTTGCCCCGGACAGAAATTCATCCTTCTCTAACTTTCTAAGCTGCTGAATCGCTCGTGGCGTATCTAAGTCGCGTTGAATATCAGCCAATGAACCTTTAGAAAACTCAGCCACAAACTGCTTATCGATTTCGCCATCGCTCTTCCATTGCGCATACTTAACTCGCCAGCGTTCAATCGCAGAATCTGCTGCTTTAAGGGAGTCCCAAGTTAAATCCATCTGGCTTCTGTAGCGGTTCTCTAAGAAGCAGAGACGTAAGGCGAGTGGATCAAGACCTTTAGCAATAACATCGCCGAGCAGAACAACATTCCCAGCGCTCTTCGACATCTTGCGACCTTCAAATAACAAGTGCTCACCATGTACCCAGTTTTCAACTACTTCGTATCCAGCCGCTGAATTGGATTGCGCACGTTCATTTTCATGGTGTGGGAATCTCAAATCAATTCCACCTAAGTGCAAATCAACGTTTCCTTCTAGGAAATGAAGAGACATCGCAGAACATTCAATATGCCATCCTGGGAACCCCGCACCCCAAGGCGAATCCCAAATCATCTCTGTTCGATTATTTGCAGCTTTCCAGAGCGCCCAATCCGCATGGAATTTTTTGGCGCCGTCTTCAACATATTCATAGCGATGACCAGGTTTCAAAGAGTCCAAACGATTGCCAGAAATTTCGCCATATGTTGGAAAACTCTCTGCAGAAAAATAAACACAGCCATCAGAACCAACATATGCATGATTGGTTGCAATTAGCTTTGAAATAAGGTCAAGCATTAAATCGATAGTCTCACTCGCTTTTGGATATGCCGCCGCAGGAATAACGCTTAGTTGCGCGAGATCAGCATGAAAATTTGCCTCATATTTTCGGGCGATATCAAAAGGATCAGTTGCTTCTGATTTAGATTGCGCAAGCATCTTATCTTCGCCGATTTCATTGCCAGCTAGGTCCTCGGCCATATGCCCGACATCAGTTATGTTTTGTATGAGATTTGAAGCAATCCCAGAGAAATCCAGGGTGCGCTTAATTAAGTCACCGAGTAAAAAAGTTCGTAAGTTCCCAACATGAGCATCTCGATAAACAGTTGGTCCGCAGCAATAAATTTGAACCTCAAAACCATTCCTTGCAGAAACTTCCTTTAATTCGCGAGCTTTAGTATCGAAAATGAAAAGCCCAGTATTCATTTTTCGATCACAACCTTCCAGACGAATATTGATTCGGGGTCAAATTTAGCAAGCGTTCCATCTTTCTTTCGAACGGCGTCGACCGCCTCCAAGGTGCCCAGTAAATCCCGGAAGCCACCTTCTGGGTCATGTAGGCGAATTGAAACCCGCTTTCCAATCTCATTCGCGGAAGGAGTGGGATTTCCCATGATTTGACTCCCTCTTTTCCGCTAGCGATATTCAACCTATTCGCTATCCTAGGCGCATTAGATTATTTGGATATGAAGAAAGGTAATCAATTGACTTACATAATCGCAGAACCTTGTGTGGACGTTAAGGATAAATCCTGTATTGAGGAATGTCCTGTTGATTGCATCTACGAGGGCGGACGAATGCTTTATATCCAACCCGATGAATGTGTTGATTGCGGTGCATGCGAGTCAGTTTGTCCAGTAGAAGCGATTTATTACGAAGATGACGTACCTTCTGCATGGAAAGAATTTGGTAAAGCCAACAGCGAGTTCTTCGTTGAGATTGGTTCACCTGGTGGTGCTGCAAAAGTTGGCGCAACCGGCACCGATCACTCAATTGTAAAAGCGCTTCCGCCTAAAGCTGAGTAAGAAAAAACTCTGAAGCTTCCAGATTTTCCATGGGACGCATTGGCGCCATTTGGTGCACGCGCTCGCGAATTCTCTGGCGGAATAATCGATTTATCTCAAGGTACGCCGGTTGATGCAACCCCTGAATTTATTCAAAGCGCACTCAAAGAATCTTCGAATTCCCCAAGCTATCCCTTAACAATTGGAACCCCAGAACTTCGCAGCGCAATGCGCAATTGGGCTATAAAAGTTCTTGGAGTAACAGGGGAATTTGATGTACTTCCAACAATTGGTTCAAAAGAATTAGTTGCTTGGTTACCTTCAATCCTTCGGGCAAAAACTGTTTTATATCCCAAAGTTGCCTATCCAACATATCTAGTTGGCTCGATGATTCACGAATCCAAAGCAATTGCCGTTGATATAGATGCCGCTGTCTGGCCAGCAAGCGATATTGCTTGGATCAATTCCCCTTCTAATCCAACTGGACGCGTTCACAGTAGCGAGGAATTGGAAGCTGTAATTGCATACGCCCGAAAGAATAATTCACTTGTTGTTAGTGATGAGTGTTATATAAGTTTTCCGGCAAAAGGCGATGAGCCAATCTCAATACTTAAACTGGCAGCAGGAAACAATAAGAATTTGCTCGCAGTGCATTCGATGTCTAAACGTTCAAACTTGGCCGGATATCGCGCCGGATTAATGGTTGGCGATCCAGAAATAATTGCCGAGATACGTGAAGTCAGAAAGCATGCAGGAATGATGCTTCCACTTCCTATTCAAAACGCTATGACGGCAGCGTTAGGGGATGAAGCGCATGTGAAGGAACAAGCGAAACGATATGCCGCACGTCGTGAAGTATTAAGTGCAGCGCTATCAAAAGTTGGTTTCAAGATTGATTTTTCAAGCGCTGGTTTGTATATCTGGTGCACGCGCAATGAAGATTCGTGGGATTCAATTTCCTGGCTTGCAGAACTTGGAATACTTGCAACTCCTGGAATCTTTTATGGTGAGGCTGGAGCAAAACATATTCGTATTGCAATGACTGCGACGGATGCACAAATTGCTGATGCTGCAGAACGAATTTCGAAGAGTATCTAAATGGCTACTGAGCTTGATCTTGCGATAACTAAAGCCTGCGAGCTCATTTCGGATACCTCAAAACTAGTTCGCGTAGTTCTATCGGGTCGTCGGCGAAACATGACCGTTCCATTTGAACGTATCGATCTTCGTCCAGTATCAATCAAAGATGGAATTAACTTGCAGATTTCCCAGAACGATGGGCGCGTTACTACCGTTAAGAATGTTGCCCCTAAAGATTTCCAATCACGTACCTACTTAGAGATGGGTTACGCAAATATTTTAGTAGAACACACAAGTGGTGCGCTTTCGATTCGTATTACCAAGAAAGGCGAGGCCCAGGTTCATGAAGAGAAAGGCGCCCGCGAACAGAACCTTGATCACGATCGCAAAAAAGCACGGTTACTTGATTCTTCAGACCCATTTTTAATTGAAGTTGGTATCTCAGATGCCGATGGCCGAGTCAAACCATCGCGTTCAGATAAATACTTACAAGTCGAAGAATTCTTACGCTTGCTAGTTCCAACGCTTAATTCTGCAATTGAAGCCAGACAGATTAATAAACCAACCGCAGAGAGCCCACTTGTAATTGCAGACCTTGGTTGTGGCAACGCATATTTAACCTTTGCGGTGCATCAATATCTTAGAAGAATTGATATGCCAGTACACGTTATTGGTATTGATATCAGACCAGAATCCTTGAAGCGAAATACTGAAATTGCTAAGAAGTTAGGGATATCTAAAACTATTGAATTTAAAGCCGAGGCAATCGATCAAACCTCGCTGACATCTTGCGACATTGCAATCGCACTTCATGCTTGTGATACGGCAACAGATGATGCAATTGCCTGGGCAGTAAATGGCGGTGCGAAGTTGTTATTGATCGCACCATGTTGCCAACATGACCTTCAAACTCAGATGAGCCAAGTACCAGAGCCTTGGAACCTTTTAACAAAGCACGGATTAATGAAAGAGCGGCTTGGCGATCTAATGACAGATGCGCTTCGAGCCCAAATCTTAAAACTTGTCGGATATCGCACGGAAATTATTGAATTTATCGGGGGCGAACACACACCAAGAAATATTATGATCCGTGCAGTTTTAACTAACGCAAAGGCCGAAGCTAAAGATATTGAAAGTTATAAGAAGATGTTAGAAGAATGGAAGATTGACCCAGCCTTATCCTCTCGAATCAATTTGGAGATCTAATGAGCGAACTACATTTCTTAAGCCAGCTAACTGGATGTTTTGCCCAACCGGTAGATGAGAATCCGACAGTAGTTATGGTCGAAGCCGCTTATCGCCATCATGGTTTGAATGCACGCTATATAAATATTGAAGTTGGCCCAGATAAATTAGGTGAAGTAGTTGCTGGAGCAAAGGCGATGGGTTGGATCGGATTTAACTGCTCAATCCCAAATAAATTGGCAGTCATGGAACATTTAGATGGAATTGGAGAGTCAGCATCAGTAATTGGGGCTGTTAATTGTGCTGTTCTGCGCGATGGCAAATATATTGGAGAAAACACCGATGGTAAGGGCTTCTTGAAATCACTTGAAGGCGTAATTGACCCTGCTGGCAAAACGGTTGTGATGTTTGGTGCGGGCGGTGCAGCGCGCGCAGTAGGAGTAGAACTTGCGTTAGCTGGCGCTAGAAAAATCATAGTAGTAAATCGTGATGAAGTTCGCGGCAAGATTTTGGTAGATCTAATTAATTCAAAGACTAAAAGTGAAGCAGTATTTATTTCCTGGAGTTCTAAATTTTCAGTTCCTACAGGAACCGACATCCTTATCAATTCAACTTCTATCGGGTTATTCCCAGATGTAGATGCTCAGTTGAATATTGATTTTGACACCTTGAACGCAGGAATAGTTGTGGCTGATGTAATTCCAAATCCACCTAAGACGCATTTACTGCGCGAAGCAAAAGCTCGAGGTTGTGTAACTATTGATGGCCTTGGAATGTTGGTAAATCAAGGAGTTATTGGAATTAAGTATTGGACAGGTATTGATGCAGATTCGAGCGTTATGCGAAAAGCCTTAGAAGAGGTCTTTGGTTAACGAATAACTGTGTTGTACATGCGTGATAACGAAAACTCGTGATGCAGACCCTTTTCAGCCTTAGTCAATTGACCATTTGCAACTTCCAGGATTAAATCAAATAGTTCACCACCAACATCGTTCAAAGTTTTCAAACCATCAGCGATGGTTCCGGCATTTAAATCAATTAAATCTGGAATCGCATCTGCCATTGTGGTGTTTGTTGCAACCTTGATCGTTGGAACAATCGCAGAACCAGTTGGAGTTCCTCGACCTGTTGTGAAGACAATAACGTTGATACCGCCAGCACCAAAGCCAGTTAGTTGTTCAGTGTCGTGGCCAGGCGTATCCATAAAATACAGACCTGGCTTAGTAACTTGATCTGCAAATTCAAATACGCCAGAAAATTGTGCGCTGCCGGCTTTCTTTGCCGCGCCCAACGATTTCTCTTCAAGAGTTGTAAGACCGCCCTCAATATTTCCGCGAGATGGTTGCGCACCGCGCATATCAATACCTTCATAATTAATTGAACGTTCATATCTAGCAACAGTTTCAACAATTTGAGCGCCAATTTCAGGTGTAATTGCGCGAGCCGCAAGCAAATGTTCAGCACCTAGGATTTCAGTTGTTTCGCCAAGAACTGATGAAGCGCCAAGTTCTACTAACCGATCACTTGCAACACCAAGCGCTGGGTTTGCAGTGATACCGGAGAGCGCATCTGACCCACCACATTCTTGACCAAGTTTGATTGCACTCCAAGGAGCGCTAACTCGCGAAACCGCCTTCGCCTCTTTCAATAATGAATTAGCCATCTGTAGGCCGATTTCTGCAATCTTGCCCATCGAACCAAGCTCAGCGACATTTAGAACTTCTGCTTTAGAAAGACCAAGCTTCCTTGCCAGTTCAATTATTCCTAATTCATTTGGCGTACCTATAGTGATAAATATTGTTGCAAAGTTATTTGGATTTGCAGCAAACCCAGAGATTGTTTTAACTATGCGATCAAAATCGCCATCAATTTCGCCAGACCAATCGTGGCTTACCGCGACTGCGCCATTTGATTCGTCAGCGATCTTGCGTGCGGTCGCAGAGAAAGCGGAGTGGAGCGGCAGAATTAATACGTGGTTACGCAGACCCCATCGACCATCGCTTCTTTCAAATGCCATTAACTCTTTAGACACTTCGCACCTCTCGGCCTGCAATTATTTCGCCAGCACCGATCGCCTCGACTTTAGTTAGTTCACCATTCACTACCGAGTAAATCTTCGCCATGATCTCCTCAGATGAAGAATCTGCTGACAAATCAAAATCTTGTGAAATAGCCATGTGTAAAGGTGAATCACTTGCAACATTGATTGTCGGGATAAGTGGGAAGCCTGAAGGTGGTTGATTTCTATCTGGGAAGGAGAGAATTACGTGAACACCCGCCTCCATCAAATCCGAGAAATTTAAACCAGAATTTTTATGAGACGCAGCAACTGTAATATCCACGCCAACTTCAGTAAGCGCAGCGACAATTTCATCAACCTTTGTAAGGTCATTTGAAAGATCAATTCCAAGATGCAAGCGGGGTAGCACAACTTGAGGGGTAGGATATTTTGCACGTAACTCTTTTGCTGCAGCAACGCCAGAATTAACCGTTCCGAGTACGCCACCACTCTCTTGAGTTACGAGGTAATTAGTGGATTTATTCTTGGAAAGTAATTTATCTGCGAGTTCATTTCCTTGAAGCGTTTCACAACCAAGGCCGACAATAAGAGTTGAACTTACATTTGGATGATTTGCTAGAGCTGCGAAGAAATCAGTAATTCGACCGACATCATTACCAATAAATCCACAACCATGTTGGTGGGCAAAGGTAATTGCATCCATCTCTTTTGCAATACGACTTGAAACGCGAGTAGAACAGACCACAGAAGGAAGAATTAATTGATGATTCCGAATTCCAATTCCGCGGTTACCATGATCAAAGCCCTTCATGCTCATACAACTTGCTCCGTAGATAACCGGTCACCAAGAACATTGTGAGTGTGAACATGTTCACCAACTTTTATGTCAGTTGTTGCATGTCCCATTCGTTCACCATATTTAATGATGCCCTCATTTTTTGCGATCGCGGCTGTCGCTACTTTGTGACCGCGAGGGATGAGGTTTTGAATAGTGAGATTTAGGCCGTCTTGTCCGATAACTTCACCAATTGCCAACTCAACTAAGCAGACGGCAATATTGTCTTTCTCATTAAGAATCAGGACCTTACGCATAAGGATTCGAAGCATACTCTTCTAATATGGATGTGTAGTATTTCTCTATGGGTCAATTAAAAGTTAAGCGCCGTTTTCCTGGAGTCAAAGAGCTTGCTGCTTTGATGCGATTTAGGAAGCCAATATTTAATGGCCGCAAACGTCGACTAACTCGGGCGCTAACTATTTACGATCTACGAGCCATTGCTAAACGTCGCACACCACAAGCACCATTTGATTACACCGATGGTGGCGCAGATTCTGAATCAAGTTTGATTCGTGCCCGCCAAACATTTGAAAAAATTGAGTTCCAACCAAGAATTCTGCGGGATGTCTCAAGTGTTGATACATCGGTAACAATGCTTGGAGAACTTGCATCAATGCCTATTGGGATTGCGCCAACTGGATTTACTCGAATGATGCAGACCGAAGGTGAATATGCCGGTGCAACAGCGGCACGCGATGCTGGGATTCCTTTCACACTTTCAACAATGGGCACTCGTTCTATTGAAGATGTAGCCGCAATCGCACCTGATGGTCGCAACTGGTTCCAGCTTTATATGTGGAAAGACCGTGATCGTTCAATGGCGCTAGTTGATCGTGCGAAGGCTGCAGGCTTTGACACCTTAGTTTTAACCGTAGATGTTCCAGTCGCAGGAGCAAGACTTCGTGATGTTAGAAATGGAATGACAATTCCACCCTCACTAACCTCGAAAACTATTTTGAATGCACTTCCACGTCCTGCTTGGTGGATGAATTTCTTGACAACTGATCCACTTAAATTTGCTTCACTTGATAGTTGGAAGGGCACGGTCGCAGAACTACTAGATTCAATGTTCGACCCCACGGTAACTGTTGAAGATTTAAAGTGGATTCGCAAGCAATGGGATGGCAATCTGCTAGTTAAGGGAATTCAAAGCGTTGAAGATGCTGTGATTGTACAAAAAGCTGGCGCAGATGCAATCACACTTTCAAATCATGGTGGTCGTCAATTAGATCGTGCACCAGTTCCTTACCTTCTAATTCCAGAAGTTAGAAAAGCCGTAGGCAAGAAATTTGAAATTCATGTTGACACCGGAATTATGCATGGTGCAGATGTCGCTGCATGTATTGCAGCAGGAGCAAACTTCACTTGGATTGGACGCGCCTATTTATATGGCCTGATGGCCGGTGGCAAAGAGGGCGTAGACCGAAGTCTTGAAATTCTCTACACACAATTAGTTCGCACAATGAAGTTGCTAGGTGTTCGGTCGCTAGAAGAGCTAAACCCATCCCACGTAAAGCTGATAAGGAAGTAACCATGAGAGCAGCAGTAATAACCGGAGTCGGAAAAGTTGCAATTGAGACCGTGCCAGATCCAACCCCTGGTGATCGCGATGTAATTGTTAAGGTTGCAAGCGTTGGAATTTGTGGGACTGACCTACATATTCTTGAAGGTGAATTTGCGCCAACACTTCCAATAATCCCGGGCCATGAAATGGCTGGAAAAGTAGTCGCTGTTGGCAAAGGTGTTACAGAAGTAAAGATTGGCGATTTAGTAGCCGTTGATCCATCCTTACATTGCGGTGAATGTTTTTACTGTCGTAGAGCTCGCGGAAATTTGTGTGAAAGCTGGGGCGCTCTTGGTGTTTCTCACCCCGGCGCCGCTGCTGAACTTCTAAAAACTCCAATTAAGAATTGCCATATCTTGCCTGAAGGCGTCGATATATTTGAAGCGGCGCTTATCGAGCCACTTTCTTGTGCAATTCGTGGTTATGACGTCTTGCCACGCATTCCAGGATCACATTATTTAATTTATGGCTCTGGAACTATGGGCTTAATGATGGCCGAACTTGCAAAGCGAAATGGGGCAGCCAGCGTTTCAATCGTTGATATCAACGAATCAAAGTTAGAAACTGCACGCACACTTGGAATTGATTATGCGACATCTGATGTTCGAACTTTGAAGCAACCTCGCGGTTGGGATGTTGTTATTGATTGCACAGGAGTTGCTAAGGCAATTCAAGAAGCACTAAGTCATGTAATGCCAGGTGGAACCTTCTTACAATTTGGTGTTGCAAATGAGAAAGCAAAGATTGAGATCGAACCATTTTGGATCTACAACAAAGAGATAACTATTGCTGGTTCCATGGCAGTGTTACATACCTTTGATCGCGCCGTCGATCTATTTAGCTCTGGCGTCTTGAATCCAAAGGTAATGATTAGCGATCGCTTTGCGCTAGAAGATTATGAATTAGCGCTAGATACCTTTAAAGCGGGTAAGGGACGGAAAACAATTATTACCCCAAATGGCACTTCAATCTAAATGAAAGCAGTACTACTTTCGGCGGTTGATAAGTTGGCGGTAGCTGAAGTTGAAAAACCAAAGCCAGGTGTTGGTCAGAGCATTGTTAAAATTTTGGCATGTGGGATTTGCGGAACCGATCGCCATATTTACAAAGGCGAATATCCATCAACAAAGCCAGTTATTTTGGGGCATGAGTTTGGTGGCGTAATTGAAGAAAGTAGTCCTGGCTCGAAATTTAAAGTTGGCCAAGTTGTAAGTATTGATCCCAATATTGTCTGTGCAAAATGTCCTGACTGTCTGGCTGGCAGAACTGCTTTCTGCCCAGAGTTAACTGCGCTTGGTGTAAATATAAATGGCGGCCTTGCCGAATATGTTTTAACACCTGACACTCAAATCTACCCAGTTAAAGATGGGCTAAATCCACTTCACCTTGCCTTTATCGAACCACTTGCATGTTCAATCCGTGGGCTAGATCTTGCAAACCTTAAGGGTGGTGAGTGCGTTGCAATTTTAGGTGGCGGCGTAATTGGACTGCTCGTAGTCCAATTAGCAAAACTTGCTGGGGCTTCAGAAATAGTTTTGGTAACAAGACAGAAATTTCGCCGCGATGTAGCGCTCAAGATTGGCGCAACCAGAGTTGTGGATCCAAAGTCTGAAGATGTTGCCCAGAGCGTTAAGAACATGGATGTCACTTTTGAATGTGCTGGGGCAGTTGAAACCTTTAAGCAATCTCAACTTATAACAAGACGTGGTGGATCTGTAATTATTCTCGGACTTACCGCCGCAGATACAAATTTAGAAATCAATCCATTTAGCCTCGTTGTAAATGAGCTTCGGATTCAGGGTTCATTTTTAAATCCACTAACGCAAGCCCGCGCCGCCGAATTAGTCGGAAGTGGAAAATTGAATCTTGATATTCTAATTTCTAAAGTTGTTGATTTGGATGGTGTCAAAGCAATCTTGGATGCACCTCCAGCCGAAGGCGATATCAAATATATAGTCTGTCCATAAATAAATTTCTGGGC
>CAEZZG010000005.1_pt1 | contig 80615 bp, 73 predicted proteins | sample 7266311 | NCBI WGS metagenome assembly CAEZZG01 (sample SAMEA6813955, study PRJEB35770) | uncultured Actinomycetes bacterium | biome: Freshwater; feature: Freshwater reservoir; material: water | place: Czech Republic | collected 2016-08-15 | depth 30m m
CTTACCTAGTGCCCCCAACGGGGTTCGAACCCGTGTTACCGCCGTGAAAGGGCGATGTCCTAGGCCTCTAGACGATGGGGACGTTTTAAGGCAGAGCGCAAGGGTATCGGACACAATCCCTACGGCAAAACTCGATTACATACCTTATATAAGCGCTAATTTGCGCGTTAATAAGTTAAGAAATAGCCCATCTGGTGGAAACTGAAACGGAAATATCTTGCTGACCCAAATCAATTTGAGTCGCACCCGCATCACTCTTGGCTTGGACCATCGAGATTGGATAAGAAGATGGCGCTGAAGATTCTTGTAACCAAATAATCTTGCCGATCTTCACACCTAATAATTTTGCATAAGAAGTGGCCTTTGCTTTCGCGTTCTTTACCGCAGATATTCGAGCCGCCTCTGTCGCCTTTGTATTGTCATAAACGAATGGTGTAACACCATTTATATAAAGTGCATCCCCGGCGCCTGCTACAACTGCGTCCACAATTTCACCGGCCTTAGCCGCGCTTCGAATTACAACTTCAAAGCTTTGAGATGAGCGATATCCAATTAAAACATTTCCAGTTTCTTGGGTGTAGTTATACTCGGGATAGACGGTCAAAGTTGTACTTGATAGATACTTTTTATCAATTCCATTTGCCAAGATTGCGGTGCGAAATTTATCGGCCGCAATATTCGCTGTTGAAAGCGCATCTTTGCTGACCTTCGCTATTGCAGAAACTGATGCATTCAATCGAACCGAATCTGGCGTCACCTTCACAGTGCCGACAGAACTTACGCTTATGTATCGAACCGGTGCCGCTTGGGCAAATTGCGCGCTAAGGGCCGAGGCAAGAACAGTAAGCGTGACAATACTTATCACTCGGGTTTTCAAGGATGCAGTTGTTTTCATGAGCCAAGAGTAAGCCAAGTTTCATCAGTGAAGCCCGCGAATAAGGTCAATGTTTAATGAGAGAATTACTAGATGTTCTTATCCGAATGCTCGGCCAACACCATCAAGGATGCGGCGCAAAGCCTTGCCGCAGGCCACTTGGTCGCATTCCCAACTGAAACTGTTTACGGCCTTGGCGCCGATGCCACAAATGAAAGCGCCGTTTCACAAATATATAAAGCAAAGGGTCGCCCCGCAGATCATCCGCTAATTGTTCACATCGCATCAATCGATGCCATGGGCGATTGGGCCAATGACATCAATGAATATGCAATTAATCTGGCCCGTGATTTCTGGCCTGGCCCAATGACACTTGTCTTTAGCCGAAGTGGCTTAGCGAAAGATTTCATAACAGGGAATCAAAATACTGTTGGCCTGCGTGTTCCAAATCAACCAATTGCACTTGCCCTTCTAAAAGAATTTGAAAAGCTTGGTGGCAAAGGAATCGCCGCCCCAAGTGCAAATAGATTTGGCGCTGTTTCACCGACTACTGCCCAAGCAGTAAAAGAAGAGTTAGAAAATTATCTTGATCAAGCCAACGATGTGATTTTAGATGGCGGCCCATGCCAAGTCGGCGTTGAATCAACAATCATTGATTGCACATCAGATACCCCACAAATACTTCGCCTTGGTGCAATCACAAAAGAGATGATTGCTGAAAGTACTGGCCTGCTTGTAGTTGATGAGCCCACAACAGATATTCGAGTTTCCGGATCTTTAGAATCCCACTATTCACCTAACGCACATGTGGTTCTAGATACCCAACCACAAAGTGGTGAAGGCTTTATCGCGATGGATTCAATAGAAACCCCACCAGGTGCAATTCGTCTCGCTGCCCCAAGTTCTATCGAAGGCTTTGCTCGCGAGATTTATTCTGCCCTTCGATTTGCCGATGCCCAAGGCTTAACAAGAGTTTGTGTAATCCAACCTGAAGGCGAAGGACTTGCCGCTGCAATCCGTGATCGCCTAAAGCGCGCAGCTAATTAATTATTTACTTAATAAATAATGAATTCAAAGAAATATCAGGAAATGCCCCGACGAATTTATCTCGACCCGGTAATTCATTAATCTCTAAAGCCACGGCAACTGACTCAACAACAGCACCGCATTGATGAATCAACTTAACGCCGGCAATCAAAGTTCCACCGGTTGCCAACACATCATCGATTAATAAAACACGATCCCCGCGATTCAAGACACCCTCTTGAATTTCCAAAGTGTCATTCCCATATTCCAAGCCGTAACTCTCTTCAAAAGTGGCACCAGGCAACTTTCCCTTTTTGCGAAGTGGAACAAAGCCCTTACCCAACTCCAAAGCCACAGCAGAACCAAGAATTAATCCGCGGGCTTCAATCCCTGCAACAACATCAATCACATTCGCAAAAGCCGAAAGTTCTTTCGTCAGATTTGAAAAGTGCTTTGGATCTTTGAGCAATGGCAGGATGTCGAAAAATAGAATCCCTGGGGCTGGAAAATCAGGAACTTGGCGAATTGCGCCTTCAAGTTCTTCTCTGCTCACCCTTGAATCTTATTGAAAGTGAGCACGTTTAGAACATAATGATTTAGCCGTTACACTTCGCAAGCGCCAAAATCTTGTAACTCCTTTTGGTAGCCAGGGCCTCTAGCTCAGTCGGTAGAGCAACGGACTTTTAATCCGTGGGTCGTCGGTTCGATCCCGACGGGGCCCACTTCGGATTTATCGTCACAAAATCTCTTGAATCGTGTCAGCGTGTTTTGAGAAGAATTCATTCTTTAGTTCATCATTGTCTAATGCGTAAATACATAGCCTTAATTGCCGCAACTTCTTTCATCGTTGGTTCGATTTTAAGTGGCGCATCCGCCGCTACAACCACTGCACCGAAAGTAGGAAGCACCTGCAAAAAAGTCGGAGCTTTTATCGGCACTCCAACCACTAGGTATGTTTGTAACCAAGAAGGTAAGAAGAAAGTATGGCGCGTTTGGATTAATAAGTCGGCCTCAGGATCAGAAACTCCGGCGCCAAAGAAAAGCGCCACTGCAGTTCCAAAGAAGGTTGCTTTTAAGGCACGTATTCCAATTACCCTTCCAATCGCACAATCGACAGATGCAAATGCAATCACTTTTGAGAACATCACAACACGCATTTCTGACATACCAAAAACTGCCTGGCAGAGAACTCAAGATGTTATTGCTTCAAATAATGACGCCGCTGTAAAGCACGATATTTACATTGGGCCTAACACTCAATTAACTACTACCGGCGGAATTGCGCGCATCGATGAAATTCTTGAAAAAGGGGCGAGACTCTGGTCTGGTTTTACTTTAACTAAGTATTTTTCATTGGTTTATTACAACTTGACTGATTTAAAATGGGCAGAAGAAAAAACCAAGGAGATTTGGAAAACCAAAAAATATGAACCCAATTCAATCGGTTCTGCGTTAAATGCCTTAAAAATAAGTTGCCAAGCCTGGGTCTCTCCTGGAAAAGGCGGAGCCCAATTAAGTTATTGCGCCGGTGCAGATGCAGGTGCTGTGACAAATTCTGATGACAGCGCTGGACGATTCGCTGTAGGAGACATTGAGCGCTCAGATGCAAGTGGAAGCATATTGGCACATGAATTCACACACACGGTTCAAGCATCACAATGGATTGGAAATGCAGATTGTAAAAACGAAGGAAATAATTGCTTTCGCAGCGGTTTAGTTCATTCATTTTCGCCATGTTGGATCCACGAAGGTTTACCAAATGGAACTAACACAATGATTGCTAATTCCGATTACTCTTCTTATCTGGCACAAAGGTCTACCAGAAGAGACACATCACAAACAGTCACTGACTATTCGGCAGCTTCGCTAAGAACTTATTTATACGACCAAAGCCCTAAGACTTGTTATCAAAATGGAGCCCTCTATCAACTTGGTTACGATGTCGGCGCGCGCGCGATTGAAGCCTTAGTTGCGATAGGTGGACCACAAGCAACGATGGCTCTATTCGCACTTGGTGCCGAGGGCCAAGACTTTGCAACCGCCTTCAAAAATGTTTATGGGATTAGTTGGAGCGAGGGATCAACAATTCTTAGCAAAGTACTCGCTGCTCAATATGTCAGTTGAGCCATCCATCATCGGTTTTTACTCAGATCTATCGAAATAACTGGACCCGCACTACCTCGATACTAAAATTTCATCTAAACTTCTCGGCATTGAATCAACTTGATTCAGCGGTGAGGGTCTAGCCATGAGCTTGTTGAACTTTGACAACAACAACTCTGTTGCTCCCCGCTCTAAAAAGCCGCTAAAACTCCTTCTTGGAATTGGCGCCGTTGTTGGCGCAATTACTCTTGGCCCAACTCTTGCCGCAAGTATTAATTTAGGGTCCAGCGCACCTATCGAATTTGGACAAGGTCTCGCTCTTACAACGGCTTGCGACAACGAAATCCTTTTAACTCCAAATTCAACTTTTATAAACGATGAAAGCGGCGGGGCTTTTAAACTCACTTCGATCAAAGTAAGTGAGATAGACCTCGATGCATGCAGCGGTAAGGATTTCACAATCAAAGTCTTCGGCTCATCGCCAACAGCTCTAGCATTTAACGGAGATATCTCATCCATCAAGGTGGAAGATAACGGTACTAATTACTCAATGCATTACACATCAGGAATTCTTCTTGAGCCGATAGACGATTCAAGTTTTCTTTTAGTAATTGATTCGGCTGATCCAACTACGTTATCCGCTGATCAAGTTGTTAGTTTTACTATTGAAAGCGAGACTCACAATTACATTGGTGAGTACGGCCCTGGGGGTGCAAGAATCTTTTATTTCAGCGCAGAAGGATTTGATGAAGTAGGTGCACCATGTTCTCCCAACTGCCATTATTTAGGGTTTGCGCCTACAGGTTGGAATGGAACACAACTCGACCCTGGTTTGAATTGGAGTTATGGAACAACTGAAGACATGAGTGCAACAGGCACATCAGACGCAACAGGTTCACAAGTTGGATCCGGCTTTGCTAACACAGTACTTATGGGCTCATACCCGCTAAGTTCAGAAGCTGCCGATGTTGTCCAGAGTTATGCAGCCTCAGATAATTCTGCTGGTGAATGGTTTATCCCGTCATTAGCCGAACTAGATCTACTTTTGCGCGATGCGAATATGGCACTCGGATTTGTGACAGGAGCCAATGCCTATTGGTCCTCGACCGAATCAATTGCCTCGCGGGCAATGTGGGAGTACCCGCTCAACTTTATTTCTGGGAATGATGCAAAAGACCATACTTATTACGTCCGCCCAATCCGAGCGTTTTAAGTAAATAAGGAGGTTTTCTAGGCTCAGGGTATATACAGACCTCTCTATCACCCCTACCTTTAATCCATTGATTGACTCCAACCACCAGGTTGCCGCTATCTCTTATTTACCTTTTTAGGTTTTGATGGCGACGAGGGTCTAATTATGAGTTTGTTAGAATTCAATTCTCCCAATAAAAAAACGGCCAGCAAAGGCAAGCAAACAAGACTTATTGTTGGAATAGCGGCGCTCGCGGCAACGGTAGCAATTGGTTCAACTCTTGCAGCAAGTATCAATTTAAATTCAGGAACTCCTGTCGAATTCGGTCAAGGCGTCGCCCAGACAACAGCATGCGACAACGATATTGTTTTAACGCCTTATTCAGCCTTCGTGAATTCCGTTGGCGAAGGAAGCTTCTCACTTTCAGCAATCTCACTTTCTGGAATTGATAGCAGCGTTGGAAAATGCGCAAACAAAGATTTCATTATCAAGGCTTACGATGAAACTTCAGGTTCACCCCTGATGTTGTTTGACAGTGTGAACTCAATAACCGTTACTGATACCGGATCCGAATTTACTATTCCCACTACTTCAGGATTATCAATTTCGACAATTGACGATTCGTCATTTAAATTATTTATAAGTTCATCACATACCCCAATTGGCGCAGAGAACGTTTACCGCTTCACGATTGAGAGCCAAGAACATGTGGCTGAAGCGTCATACACTCGTTACGAGCTTGGTGAAACTGGCCCCGGCGGCGGAAGAGTTTTCTACTATTCATCAGGTGGTTTCAATGAAGTAGGCGCACCATGTAGTCCTGTTTGTCATTACTTAGAATGGGCACCAAACACCTGGAACGGTGGTGTCGCTGATCCTCAAATGCTTGGGAATCCAGATAACACTAACTCTTCAGGTGCAACAGGAACAGCACTTGGAACGGGTCTAAGCAACACCAACGCACAATTGACCGATAGCACTCCATACTTAGCTGATAACGCGGGCCCTGCTTTCACAGCGCGTCCTTACTTGGGCAGCGCATTGACTGATTGGTTCCTGCCATCAAAAGATGAGCTAAGCCTTATGTATAACTCTGCCGAACTTGGCAATGGTGGCTTTAGATCCGACTTCTACTTCTCTTCTACGGAAGCAAGTGATACCAACGTTTGGTACGTATCTTTCATAAGTGGCAATCCGTTGTCAGATAACAAGGGTGGATATGCAAGCGTTCGCCCAATCCGGGCCTTCTAACGCCTAATTAAGCAACATTTCGCATTGACATTGTCGGTATCCATGATTGACTTCCCAAATGCTCAGGGTCAAGAAGTCAATCCTTTCAGGGTCTTCCCGCGCTCAAAAATATTTGCTGACCCCAGCCCTAATCTTTTCTCTTCTCGGCATCTTCTCAACTAATTCTAGTTTTATATCACCAGCAAGTGCCGCAGATACCGTTACAAAGACAATTACTGTTACTGGTTCAAACAGCAGCCCTTCAGTTGGTGCCTTAGTTTCAATTGGGTACGAAGATCCAAATACGACAAATGGATATGGAATTGGTTGGACCTGGACTACTCCAAGAGCAACAGACGCAAATGGCCGGATTGTGATTTCTGGTTTACCAAAAGGTGTTGGTGATGGGTTTTATTCTGAGTTATACATCCAACCTGCACTCGGTTCGACAGATGCTATTTATTATGCGAGTCCGAACTATCAAAACTTCAATCTTGCGAATTCTGAATCTTTAGAAATTACCTTAAACCCCGCAACGTTCTTTGCAACTCTAGAAGACAGCGATGGGAATCCACTTCCAGCTCTGGCGGGAGTTGGACACATACAAACACAAAATGATTTTGTCTGGACGAATACCCTAAGGCCAGGAAAAGTTGGTTTATATGTTGCTCCAACTGTAGGCAATGGTGAAAATTGGCAATTCAGTATTTGGAACTTTAAGCCGGACAATGTAAACAATCCAGAGGCAATGACTCAATTTAATATGAGTATTTCGTCAACGAGTGGCAACGCACCTAAAACAGTTAGCTTTAAAAATTTATTTACTGGAGACGCAATTCCAGAGAATGGGGATGGTTCGTATCACTTTAGATTAATGAAAACTTCATTTAAATATGAGATCGTCGACCCAGTAGAAAGAAAACCGACCCAGGCTTACCTATCCGTTTGTCCCGATTTAGACAATCTTAATGATTGTCGAGGTTTGACAGGGAAAAATGGTCGAGTTGGTTTGCCCGTTGGCGAATGGAAAATTCGCGTAATGACGCAAGCTGCTGGTAATACATTTGCAGCTCAGGATTACACCGCCGTTGTAACCGAAAGCGGTACGGCAACACAATTTTTCTACGGATATCCAAAGACTTCTACGGCTGCGATTTTCGATATCCCATCACAACAATGGAAATTGAACTTGGCACTGCCAAACTTCATCGGGAACATTAAAGGCCCTAATGGCCCTATTACGTTAACGAATCAAAACCAAGGCCAAGGATTTATTATAAATAGGATGAAGAAAGTTGGTGACAATTTTCAATACCTGCAAGATGGCCGTTGGTCAGGTGATTCATTTGGAATTTCGTTTACCGAAACAGGAACTTACTTACTTGAAGTTACACCTCGTGGAGTTCCAGGATTCACGAAGACTAGAAGTAAAGAGATAGTTGTAACTCAAACTGTTGGCGGTGCATTCAATGTCTCATATGACGGCGGAGCTGCGGCGGCATCAGTAACAGAGGAAATAGTTTTATTAGTTCCAAATCTGCGCATGATTATCAAAAATCCAGTTGATAATTCTTTATTAAATTACGGCTGGGTTGGAATCCAATCAGTAGGTGAATTCGGAAATGATAGTTGGGTTGGGAATGCTGACATCGATCCTTCCGCACCAGGGCTAACTTCAGCACAATTAAGTCCAGGTACTTACCGTTTGCGCGTTAATCCTCCCGGAGGTTCAGTCTCTATTCCTGGTTTGGCCCTAAGGATTTACACCGCAGTCATTAGAGATACTGAGCCAAAGATAAGTATTTATAAGGGCACCGATACTTCTACTCCAGTTTTGGCAAACAGCGACGGCGATTATGTATTGAGTGTTGGCAAAGCAAACGTCACAGGAAAATTTGTAGATGCTAATGACATCGGTGTTGGGTCAGGAAGCAACAATAAATGGGTGAATGTATGCCTTCAGTCCCTTATGGCAAATGGTGTTGATTGGAATTATTTAAACTGCTCTAACACTGCAGGAGATGGAAGTTTTTCAATCACAGTTACAGACCCCGGTACTTATCGGGTCTTGTTTGAGCCACAAGGAAGAACTGATGTAACTACAACAACAACTGAAAGTTTTGTAGTCCCTGATCCGGTGGGCGAATTCACCAAGGCATTTGGAAACGTTAAGTCAAAGGCGCCAACAATCAAGGTCAAGGTTCGCGAAGCAGTCGGAACCACTGATCTACAAAATGCGGGAATTGAAATCCGAAAGAACGACCAGTTCCTTTATTGGGCAAATACCGGACCCAGCGCAGTTACGGCAATAAGTTTGCCATCAGCAGGCGATTATAAATTTATAGTTCACCGTCCAAATAATGGCACCGCTTCGCTAGCAACGAATAAAACTTATTCTGTTACAGCAATCTCGACTGATGGAAATATATCTGTAAGTAAAATCAATGGCGAAACCCTTACGGTCGACGCCTCTGGAATCACAACTCTCAGACTCGGTACTGCGACTTTGAGTGGTTATGTCTATGCGCCAGGTGACACAAGTACCGCACTACCGAATTCCTTTGTTGTTGCAACAGATGTATTAACAGGGCAACAACTTTGGCAAAATGGAGCTAACACCGATCAAAATGGTTTCTGGGCAATGTCACTTCCCGCCGGAAGCTACACAATTCTTGCGCAAACCCCTTGGGGATCGGCGGCTTATGGAAATTCAAATCCAATCGGCGACGTCGCCGTTAATGAGGCCGGAGAAGTCACGCTTTCAGGGGCGGCCGAAGCACTTTCAACTTCAGCCTTTAATATTAATCTTAAGAATCCTCGATGGTCTGGAACAGTAAAAGACCCAACCGGAACAACCGGTATGTCGAACACCCGAGTTTGCCTAAACTCTGTGACTGCCGCGGGAGTTCAATCCTGGACTTGTTCTCAGACTAATTTAAATGGTCAATGGTCGATGTCAGAACCTGCTGGCTTTAATGATTTTGATGAAGCGTCATCAATATCAGAACTTCAGATAGCTGAGAATCAAAATCCTCGTTATTCGATGTCCGTTTTCCGCGGCAAGACTGCTATTGAGGCCACTGGATTTGTGAAACTTGGCGCCGAGAATATTGCACTCACATTAGCGGCTCCGAATTTATCAATCACCGTAACAGCCAATGGTGAAGGCGTTCCAAACATGTGGGTGAATTTAAGTGACCCTGTAACAGGTATGTGGCTTGGCGCATCAGGCACTAGTTCTTCAGGAGTTGCTGGATTCAGCGTAGATCTTGCAGGACCAATAAAAGACAATGGTTTCCGCGTTCAAGTTAATACTCAGAACAACTCGGAAATTTCAGCGAGCTACGCGTCAACAACGAAAACTTTCGCTAATGACGTCGTAACCGGCGATTCAGTAACTGTGACTGTCCCACTAGCAACTCCAAATATTCGTGGAATTCTTACTGACCCTGTTACAAGTTCACCTGTGCCAAACTCTTGGATTGAATTGTTCGACTTCACAAATGGCATGTGGCTTGGTGGTTCAAATACAGATAGCAATGGTTACTTCTCAATGAATGCGCCTGGAAATACTTCTGGCCCAACAAAATACAATGTGACCGCCAATCCGGGTTATAACTCGACCAGCAACGCGAGTAGGAATGTTTATGAAGCTGAAGTAAATGAAGCAGGAACTGTTACTTCATTTATAAATTCGAGAACACTCGTTGCTCCAACTACTACTACTTACCTCAGCGCCCCCGCCTACCAAATTTCACTTTCCCCAGCATCCGTAACCGGAGTTGTGAAGGATCCGTCAGGCAATGCGGTTATAAACAATTGGGTGGTTCCATTCGACGCAACAAATAATTGGCAACTTTGGCAAAATGGTTCAAATACAAAGACGGGTGGCCGTTTCAGCATGGCGTTACCTGATGGTGATTATCGAGTTCAAGCCAATGCCCCATGGGGATCATCCACTTATGCGGCTTCCGCGATGTGCCCAATAACAATTTCTGCAAATGCTCTCGCGACCCCAACTAATACAACTAGTTGCATTAAAGGCACCGCAGGCAATCACACACTTGAATTAACTCTTCGTGGACCAAACTTAACAATGACTGTAAATAAGCCAAATGGCGACCCACTACCGTTTGCAAATGTTGGTGTTGCCCTCGGAAATTGGAATACCTGGGCACAAACTGATTCATTAGGTCGCGCTTCGCTATTTGTTGATCCAGCCCAAATCTTGCTACTCAATAAAAATTTCACAGCAGCGATGTACAGTCTCTATCTTTGGATTGATCCACAATACGGAACAAGTGATGTTGTGAGATTGAGCTGTTCATCTCTTCAAGCAAACACACAATGTGAAAGTTTGAACCAGGTTGATTTAACCGACCTACTTGCTCCTGCTGAATACACGACTCCTGCCACAACATTTACTTTGCAGGCACCGAACACACGAGTCACAGTAAAGATTCCAGACGGCTCAGCGACAGCACGTGCGGGCAGTTGGGTAAATCTTTATAAAACTAATGGCGGTTGGCAGTGGCTGGGTGCCAGCGGAACGAATTCATCAGGCGTTGCAAGTTTCAATCTTGAAGTTGACACGGCCACCACTGTTTTTTCAGTTCAAATTGACGCACCTTGGGATCAAAAATCAATCTATTCTGGTGCAACCTATGAAAATCTAACATGGGATGAAGTGATTAGCATCGTAGGTTTCCGACTAAAGAGCCCTAACTTGAAACTCACAGTTAAAAACAACGCTGGTACAAAACCAGCAAATACTTCTTGGGTTTCTGCTGAAGTACTAAATAGTGACAATAATCCAATTAAATGGTTGGGCGGAACCGGATTAGATAGAAATGGTTCAGCCAGCTTTACACTCCCAGATACGATTAATGGTGAAAAGATAAAAATTACTGCTCATCCTGGATCAGAAATAGGTGTTGACACTGTTTGTATTTTGACTGTCGATGCTAATGTCGCGACAGCAGATCCTGTCCTTTGTCCTGGCTCTGTGGATACCGCTACCGCGCTTACATTTGATTTGGCACTCGGAAATATAAGAGGCTTAGTTACAGCGGTCATAGATAGTGCAACAGTAGGAGTTGCTGGTGCGATTGTTTATGCAAATCAGATAGTTGCAGGCGTTAAATCGACTGATGCAGCAACCGAAAAAATCACTTCTACAGGCCCAGATGGTCGCTATGACCTAGACCTAGACCCAGCCTTTGATTGGTACATCATAATTTCGGCGATTAATACGCCTTCAGATGTTGAAAATGGCACAGAGCTTGATTCTGCAATAATTGAGTTAGTTGAACCAGAACTAGTGGGGCAAAAGAACTATCCTGCAACGCTAAACAAGATTACGAGTTAATTAATCTTGAGCAAAAAATTAAAAACCTATGGAATTTTGTTTTCTTTTGTAATTGCATTGATCCCATCAATAAGTTTTGCTGCTCCAGCAACGCCAGTTATCGAAAAAATAGTTAGCACTTCTGCCGCAGGTTCACTTGTTAACGAAGCATCAGTCGAGCTATCGGGCACCAAGCCAGTTGGCAGAATTAGCTACACAGTTACTGCAACCCCAAAACTTCCAAACGATAAAATTACAGTTTTACCCTCCGATTCAGCTACCTCTTGGAATATTCCCGTAACTGGATTAACGGCTGGAGTCCAATACCTATTCGTGGTCACTGCAGCATTTATTTCAGATCCTGCGAATTCAAGTAGCTCGGAGTTCAAAGATTTTACTCCACAATCCGTTCCTGATGCCCCAACTGGTTCAATTGCGGAAGCAGGCCAAGAATCTGTGAAATTAGTTTGGTCGCCCCCAGCAAACATACGTGGTTCAGCGCTTACAGGATTCACAATTACAGATGGCGCAAAGACTTATACTGCTGCGTCAACAGATACAACGACAACAATTCTGAATTTAACTCAAAGAACTAAGTACACCTTCACAATCACCGCAGATAATGCGATTGGTTCTTCAAGTGTCGCGACATTTAATGAAGTTTCAGTAACTGGTAAGCCATCAGCACCAGGAAAGCCAACAATCGTCTTAGATGGTTCAAACCTAAAGGTCACTTGGACAGCCCCAACCGATGCAGGACTTGGGACTGTAGGTTTCTACAGAGTTACCGCTACACCGACAAGCGGTACTCCATTAACTAAAGATATAACTGGTGCTACTACTGCCACCTTTACGAGCATTCCATCAAATACCTGGACGGCCACGGTCATTGCAAATAACGGCTTTTACTACAGTGATGCATCTACAGCATCAGATCCACTTACTACTCTTGCAAGTCAAACCATAGATTTTGCTGAAATCGGGGCGCAAAGTTACCCGGGCAGTCTCACGGTTTCTGCAACCGCAACATCTGGTCTTACCGTCACATTTAGCGCTTCTGGTAATTGCACACTTTCAAATTTACGAACCGTTACATTCACAAGTGGCGGAAGTTGCACAGTAACCGCTTCGCAAGCAGGAAATACAACTTATAATCCAGCAACATCAGTGGAAAGAACATTTGCAATTTCTGGTGGCGGAGGTGGCGGAGGTTTCGGTGGCGGCGGCGGTGGCGGTGGAGATGCACCTCCTTCTCCTCCTCCAACTCCAATCGCAGTGCCTAGTTTCTCACCCGACCAAAAAGTTCCTACTCCGGTAGAAACACCTACTCCCGTTAGCTCTTCCAAACCTGTACCAACACCTGCACCTTCTGCATCGTCAAGTGCGGGTAATTCCAAACCTAAGACTTCAAGTTATTTCCAGTTGACTGATACTGGAGCGAAGCCAAGTGTCAAAGTAAAGATCACTTCAAATAACCAAACAATTGTTGCGAAGAAGAGCAAAACTATTCAAATAACTCTTCCTAATATCCCAAAGGGCGTTACCTTTAAATCAACAGTCAAAACTCCTGATGGAAAAACATTTACCCTTAAATCCACCAAGACTAAAAAAGCAGGGGATATCACTATTCCAACAGTGAGTTTCAAGAAGGCCGGAACTTACAAGATTCTTGTTACATATGGAAAAGTAACTAAGACGATCACAATTAAAATAAGTGAAGAGCCTAAGAAGGCAACGCCGGTTAAGAAACCAACTGCGCCAACCCCCACACCTTCAGCCAAGAAATCAAAAGCAACCGTTTTGTCCATTGTGTGTACGAATGGAAAGACCACTAAGACAGTTAAAGGTACTGCCCCTACCTGTCCAAGTGGATTTAACAGGAAGTAGCCCGCACTAGTATTCAAATAATAAAGTGTGTAACCTTTTTCTATGAATGAAATCCCAAATGAGCCCTCGCTTGAAGAGAGATTTAGCTTTGGAAAGAACTGGGAAAAGTTTATTAATGACAATTTTAGTGAAGAAAGAATTAGTGGCTCCTTAAAGGCGTTTACTGAATTCACAAAATTAGAAACTCTAAATGGTTTATCTGTAATTGATGTTGGGTGTGGAAGTGGGCTTCATTCACTTGTTTTTTCAAGGATGAATGCAAAGTCTCTATATAGTTTCGATTTTGATCCTAAATCTGTTGCCATTACTCAAAGTCTCAAGAAATACTCCGACCTGAATTCTTGGGAGGTCCGGCAAGCTTCAATTTTAGATGAAGAACTTATGCAAAGTTTAGGAAAATTTGACTTTGTATACTCTTGGGGAGTTTTACATCATACGGGTTCTGTTTGGAAGGCAATTACAAATACTTGCGAATTGGTGAATCCGAAAGGCCAACTATTTATTGCTTTGTATTCAAGAGATGTTCAGCCTAAAGCAGATTACTGGTTGAAGATAAAGAAGCGATACGTATCGTCAAGCGCCCCGGTTAAGTTTTTTATGGAGTTGAGGTATCTAATTCGTTACCAATTAATACCATCAGTCATTTCTTTTAATTTCAAGAGCCTGAAAAAGCGTTCCTCTAGAGCTCGTGGAATGGATTTAATGACAGATGTTCGAGATTGGCTAGGAGGATGGCCAATGGAATTTGTATATGATCAAGAAGTGATTAATTATGTGGAAGCGAAAGGTTTCAAACTTAAAAAGATAAGTACAGGAGAAGCTTGCACGGAATTTCTGTTTGATAAAATATAGAATTTTTAGCCGTCCGGCACCATCAATTTCTTATAGTAGATTGTCCGCTTGGAATGGAGCCATCAAATGTGTTCGAAAGTTATTTGTGAAATTTGTAAGAAACCAACTTGGTCTGGTTGCGGTGAACATATTGAAGAAGCACTCGAAGGCGTTGCGTTAGAAGACCGCTGTGCCTGCTGATCGCACCTGGCTTGCACCCCAAAGCCAAGTGGTTGTGCAGAGCGTTCTAGCCAAGTATAAAACTCTTGATCCAAGTGGTATCCAAAATGAAATTGAAGCGCTCGCAAAAGAGAGCCACAAGATTCATGATATTGATTCAATAAATTTAAATCCCGCAACAAATATTTTAAACCCCCGCGCCGAAGCACTTCTATCTTCTGGAATGGGTTCACGTGCATCACTCGGACACCCTGGCGATAAATATGAAGTAGGCCTTGATGCAATTGAAAAAATTGAGGTAATAACTTCCGCACTTGCATGTGATGTTTTTGGTGCTGAGTTCTCTGAATTCCGAGTTGGCTCTGGCGCCCTTGCAAACTTGTATGCATTTATGGCGACCTGCAAAGCCGGCGACACAATCATCGCGCCACCCGCAACAATCGGTGGCCATGTAACTCACCATGCCGATGGTGCTGCTGGACTCTATGGTTTAAAAACTGTTTCAGCCCCCGTCAATGAAGATGGTTATACCGTTGATATCGATGCACTTCGCAAATTGGCATATGAAGTAAAACCAAAGCTAATCACTATCGGCGGAAGCCTTAACTTGTTCTTCCATCCAATTAAAGAAGTTCGCGCAATTGCGGATGAAGTAGGCGCCCTTGTTCTATTTGATGCCGCGCACTTATGCGGGATGATTGCTGGAAAAGTTTGGCCACAACCGTTGGCTGAAGGCGCACACTTAATGACATTTAGTACTTATAAATCACTTGGTGGTCCAGCAGGTGGCTTAATTGTTACTAACGATCCAAAGCTTGCACATATTCTCGACGGGATTGCATATCCCGGCTTAACTGCAAACTTTGATGCCGCAAAAACTGCGGCGCTCGGTGTCACCTTGCAAGATTGGAAATCGGTCGGCCCGGCGTACGCTCAAATGATGGTTAAAACTGCCCATAAACTCGCAACCGAAATTGCATCACGCGGTGTTGAAATATTTGCGGCTGATAGAGGATTTACAAAGTCACATCAATTCGCAATCTTGGCTAAACCATTTGGTGGTGGACAAACATCCTCAAAGAAGATTGCCCATGCCGGTTTACTTTCTTGCGGTATCGGATTACCCGGCCCAACTGTCGATGGGGATAACAACGGCCTTCGCATCGGAACCCCCGAAGTTGCCCGCATCGGTATGAAAGAAAAAGATATGCCACAACTTGCCGACTTCATTGTTCGCGCTCTAACAACAACTGACATGGCGCCGATTGCAAAAGAGGTTAAGGAATTTCGCAAGCAATTCTCAGGCGTTCATTACACAGTCGATTGTCCAGAATAATTTCAGATGCAAATAGATTCGATTGTTACTGCCCTTGATTTAATTGCCACATTTGCCTTTGCGATTGTTGGCGCCCGAATTGCCGCAAGCAAAGGGCTTGATTACGGTGGAATCGCACTAATTGCTGCGGTGGCTTCAATTAGCGGCGGCACACTTCGAAACTTGTTTATGGGCCAACGCCCGCCTTGGATCTTGCATTCGTGGTTATTTGCATCGATTGCAATTGCAGTTCTGATTACGATAATTGCAAAAGAGAAGAAGCCGGTCGGTCGTTTCTTAATTGGCCTCGATACCTTCGGCCTCGCGGTAGCTACGGTATCTAGCGCAAATTTTGCGGTTACTAATAACGCAAACTTTGTAAGCGTTATTGCCCTCGGTTTAATTGGTGGCGTCACTGGCGGCTTGTTGCGCGATGTCTTGTGCCAAGTCGAACCAGTTCTGCTACACCGCGAAACGATTGGTACATCTTGTTTTGCCGGGGCCTTGGTTTATGCGCTTTTAAATCAGTTCGAAGTTAACGAGCTATTCTCAGTAATTTCTGCTGGATTGGTTATTGTCGTTGTGCGCGAAATCTCTATTAAATATGATTGGCACTTGCCCAAAATCTAGCCAAATCCCCGATTTCACAGGTACTTGAATAGATAATAAGCACATGAGGAAAAAGCTAATTGCCGCTGCCCTAGTCCTTGGCCTTTTCTCGATTCAGACACCGGTCGCCTTCGCTGATTTTCCAATCGTTTCACTCCCAACCCCACAAACCGTTAAATTTGATCAAGGCACTGCAACTCTTATTCCACCTACCTCAAACGCACCTGGGGCATGGACCGCAACTGTTTCCGATCCAACCATCGCAACTGTAAAAGGTTTAGTCGTAACAATTCTTAAAGCGGGAACAACTGGTGTTACTTACACCCAAGCAGCAAGTGGAAGTTTTTCAAGTGTTTCTAGAGTTTCACGTTTGACGGTGGAACGTGCAACTCCAAAAATAGGCGCTTGGGCAGGTTTGTCTGCGACTCTTGCAAGTCGAACAATCAAATTAACACCCCCAACTTCAACCTCAGTTGCACCATGGAGCTATGCAAGTTCAAATACTAAAATTGCAACCGTTTCAAGCAATGTTGTTACTTTCTTAGATGCTGGAACTGTAACTCTCACGGCAACACAATCTGCTGGTTCGAATTGGTTGAATGCAGAAGCCAGCACTTCACTAACTATTACTGGCTACCCAAAAACTCTTGGAACCTTTACGGATATCACAATCGCAAAAGATAGTGTTTCAACGCTGAACCTAGTTGAACCTACTTCTAATTCACCAGGAGCATGGTCTTTCTCAATCGCCGATTCAACAATTGCAACACTGGCCGGAAAAGTTTTGACACCGAAAAATATTGGTAAAACCACGATTACTGCACAACAAGCTGCAGCAGTCGGATATGGCTCTTCTACACTCACTATGACGCTCACAATTTTGGGCGCAAGTGCAACCCTAGGTGAGTTTAAAGACGTTTCATACACACAAACTTCGACCTCTTCAAACACACTTTCAATTAAAGCACCAACCTCTAACTCCCCAGCCGCCTGGGCATTCACCTCTTCAGACCCAAGCGTGGCAAGCATTACAGGCGTCCTCGAAATGGGTTCAGTAAGAGTCTTTAAACCAGGTAAAACAACTATCACTGCATCACAAGGTATATCTGGTAACTATGGCGCAGTTTCAAAATCTATGGTTCTAACTATTAATGCCGCTCCAACTTATTCAACTCTAGAAGATCTACAAAAAGTGGTTGGCGATATTCCACAAACTATCTTGCCACCGACTTCTAAATCTGCCGGTGCTTGGACTTACACATCTTCCGATACTGCTGTCGTAAGTATTACTGGGCAAAAATTAAACTATGGCGATGCTGGAACCGCAGTAATAACTTTGACTCAAGCAGCAAATGATTTCTGGTTATCTGGATCCACAACTTTCAAAGTTACAGTTCTTGGAACAACTCCAACTGTCGGAAATCTTTCACCCGTAAAAGTTGAAGTTGGTCAGACCCTTATTACAATTGCAAATCCAACTTCCAACTCAACAGGTAAATGGAAGTATTCAATTACCGATCCAACAATTGCCAAGGTTGTAAACAACACCATCGTTGGCGTTGCAGTTGGCACCACAACAATTATTGCCACCCAATCACCGGGCGGAAAATATGGTCAATCGAATTCAGTTCAAGCAACTCTCACCGTTGTTGCGGCAACACCTAAGCCAACTCCAACTCCTTCGGCCTCAACAACGCCAAAAGCCACACCAAAGCCTTCAGCCACATCGTCGGCAACAAAGCCTGTTGTGAAGGTGACTGTAAAGAAGCGGGTAATCAACGTTTCAGTTAAGGGCAGCATCGTGACGGTCTTGATCAATGGCAAGAAGAAGAAGCTGGGCAACAACACGGTCAAGGCTGGCGCCAATACCGTGGTCGTGAAGGTCGGAACCACCGTGATCTTCAACAAGACCTACAAAATCAAGTAGCTTTTCAGCCGGGCCCCAGCCCAATCCCAGCCAGAGCCCCCAAGATCGCCCCTGAGCCCATATTTATACCTATATATATGTATGGAACCCACGCTCAAGCACGCTCAGGCCCCCAGACCCAGAAAAAAAGATTCCAAAAGGACACAACATCTGGCCCCCAGGGGTGTCTTACATAGTAGAGGGCAAGACGTTGTCATCTGCAAGACCAAGAAATCCGGAGATCTACCCAAATGGCACTTCGTAAGAAGAACACCACAGCAGGCGTTGCCGCTACACCAGCAACCGTCTCTGACTGGTCTGTCGCCGATCTCTCCGCTCTATACGCTGAAAACCGCTCATCACTCGTTGGCCAAGCTCGCAGAATTCTCCGTTCTGAAGCCGATGCCGCCGAGATCGTTCAAGAGGCCTTCCTCAAGTTCATCCTTGCCGCCCCTGAACTAGATTCTGCTGACCGTGCGCTCGCATACCTTCGCACCACAGTTAACAATCTCTGCCTAAACCAGATCCGCGCAACTGGATCTCGCCCAAACCTTGTCGCTATCGACTCTGAAACCACACAAGAGCGCCTAGCCGAGATTTCAGCAGAAGCCCACATTCCTTTCGACACAACACTTGCTGCCGCCGAAGATGCCTCAATCATCCGCGAAGCACTTTCACGTCTTTCAGCCGACCAACGCACCGCACTTGTTATGTGGGAAATGGAAGGCCGCTCAACCGAAGAGATCGCAAAGGCACTTGGCACAAAGCCAGAGAATGTCCGCCATATTGTTGGCCGCGCTCGCGCATCCTTCGTCCGCGTTCTTACCGATTGGGTTATCGACGAGGCAACCGGAACTACTGCTCTTGAAGCCCTTTCAACTCAATACAAGAAGGCCGCCGAACTTGCGAAGAAATCTTCAAAGGTTGCCCTCTCACTACTTATCGTTCTCGTTGCCTTCCTTGGCTTTAACTCAGTAACTGGCCAAGACAACATCTCTTCAATCGTCTCTGCTGGAACAACAACTCAAGAAGTTCCTGCCGCAACAGCCTCAAAGTCAGCTGTTCCTTCAGCTTCAGCCACACCTGCTGAGACAGCGAAGAAGTCAGATTCTCAAGCTTCAAGTGACCAAATGATTGACATCAAATCTTCTACAAAGGCCCTTACCTTCGAAGGCCTTGATGCAAGTGGCGTTCCTACCGGCTTCACAGTCGCAAATGCTGCTGGCGAAAACGGAACTATCAACGTCTCTAAATCAACCCCAGTTTTGACCAACGAAGGCCTAGTCCTTCAAAGCAACACAATGACCACCGATGACGCCGCGATCAACATCCTTTTATCCCAGAACATCATCGTGGGCGGCAACGGAACCTCATATGATGCCGATGCCTCAATCACTATGGATGGCAACTGGATTGGCCTAGATATAGCCAATATCTCCTCTAATTTTGAGCGTACTTCTGATGGAAATTACCTTCTAACCGCTGTAATCAGCGTAAACAAGGCCTCAGCCTCAGGTACAATTATCCCAGCGAGTCGTGGCGTTGACAGCAAGTCCGCCCCTTCTCAGATCACAACCGTTCTCCTACTAAACCCAGGCAAGACTCAAATTCTTGGGCAGGCGATTTATGTCGCCTAAGGAGAACAAACAGGTTTCTGCTGCAGTCCGGATACTGCATCAGAAAAGAGATGCGTCAGCACGTGCGACTCATCTCATGGTCAAAAATGACCCTCTCATTACCTATGAGAAGGCATTTGAAGGCCAAGCCGTAATAAAGAAATTCTTTATTGCGACTTTTATCGAAAGGAAACAAATGTCTACAAAGACAAGCTTTAAGCGCGTAGCGCTTGTTGCTGCTGCTGCATTGGCACTTGGCGGATTCTCTGCCGTGTCAGCAAACGCTGCATCAACTGCAACCGCGGTTGTTGTCACATCAAGCACAACTGTTGGAGATCCAGCAGTTGCAGTTATAGATGGTGGAGCAACTGCATTCACAAAGTCCAAGGTTCTAAATGACCTTGGAATTTCTTCAGTAACAGTTCCAGCTGGATCAGATATGCAACTTTCATTAGCTGCAAAGGGTGGCGGAATTGATGCAGATGACACAGTAACCGTTACCTATCGTGGAATTGGTGTACTTGACTCTGGTCTTGGTGTTGCCGCAGATATTGCTGACGGCAATGCAGATTTGCTTGACACAATTACAGTAACAACTGTTGCGGGTACTTATACGCTCGACATCACTGTAAACCAGTCTGCTAAAACTTCTACAGTATCAACATCACTTACACTGATCGTTGTTCCACAAAGCTCATTTAGTCCAGGTCGTTCTTCAGCACTTATTGTTGGAGGAAATGGAACTGATTCAGCTACTGCAACTACTGATGCGACAGCTGTAACAGCATCAAAGTCAAAACTAGGCGCTAACCGTGCCGCGATCACCGTATTGTTAAACGATACAGATGGTCTAGGAATGGCAGCCGCTAAGGGCAACTTGCTCTCTGCTTCAATTGCTGGTCCAGGATATTTGGACTACAGAAGTGGCGACAATGCTCCAGTTGCTGGGCGTTGTACATTAAATGCTGCTTATAGCGCAACAATCGGTCGTGCAATTACTGCACAAGCCGCTGATGAAATCGGACATGTTTATGTTTGTTCTGATGATGTTGCAGGCGTAGCAACAATTACAATCTCTGCTACTGATGCTGCTGGTGTAACCTCAGTTATCGGAACAAAGACTGTTACTTTCTTTGGAACTGCAAAGACAATCGCAGTTCACGAGACAAATTACTCAATTGGTAAGGCTGGCGGCGGAACAACTGGCGCAACAGCTGCTAATGAGACAGATACTCCAGCATTTGTTATCAAGACAACTGATGGAACTACTGCTGCTGGAACAACAATTCCAAAGGTATCTTCAAGCAACCTTGCTGTTGTAGCCTCAGGTCTCTGCGCATTAGATCTTAATGACGAAGACTATGGTTACGGCGCTGTTGGATACTTCGATTGCCAATTTGTTACTGCATCAACAGCTAAGTCTGGCGATACAGCAACACTTACAATCAAGACTCCTAACCTCGTTGCAGATCCAACAGGTGCAACAGATATGACAACAACACTTGTTGTTACTGTCGGTGGCGCTATCGCAACTGAAACTCTCTCTCTTGACAAGGCTGCATACGCTGCCGGTGAAGCTATGGTTGTTACTTTGACAGCTAAAGACTCAAGCGGTAACCCTGTATTCGATGGTGCTGCGTCACCAGCGGTTACAGCTAACAAGGCACTTGGCGGAACTGCAATCGATGCAGGCGAATATGTTGGCGGAGTTTCTGCTACAAGCGCAACAAAGCCAAGCATCTTCGCTCCAGCAGTTTCTGGTGAATTCACACTTCGTGCGACATCATCAGCAACAGGCAAGCCAGTAATTACAGCAACAGCTTCAGTTGATGGAGATCAATCTTCATCACTAGCACTAGATGCAGCTAACGCTGCAACAGATGCTGCTAACAATGCATACGATGAAGCTCAAAATGCAACACAAGCTGCATCAGATGCACTAGCTGCTGTTACAGCACTTGCTTCACAGGTTAAGTCTCTTATCGCTAGCGTTAAGAAGCTTTCTGCAGCAGTTGCAAAGCTAAAGAAGTAAATAGAGCCTAAATTAACTCTTCGGAGTTGATCTAAAGCACTACAGAAGCCCGGCCTCCGCAGGGGAGCCGGGCTTCTGGCTTTCCAAAAGGAATGGGCTAGATACCATTTTTCATATGATTCAACCTGATAAGCACCAAATTTCACGCTTGGAGATATATCGTTCGGTTATGAACTTAGATGCAATACAAACTAAATATATCCAGTTTATTTTGCTATCAACCGTAGTAGTTATGGCTGTCTCAATTACGCCGAATATTTCTATGGATCCCATAAATTTACCAAGGCTGGTTGTTTTAGACGCTTTTGCAATGACAGCCATAGGACTGGCCCTATTCTCATTTCGAAGTTTTATTGCGTCAGTTGACAAGAAATTTTTAGTTTTGAATTTACTATTTTTAATTCAACTGACAATTGTTCTATTGTTCGCTCCAGGTAATAAGAGCGAAATGTTTTTTGGAACTTTCGGAAGAAATACAGGATATCTCGCGTATATCGGACTAATAGGTATCGCTTTATCAGCATCATTGGTGGCGAACGACAATTTCTTGAAAACATTTTCTAAAGTAGTAATTACATTATGGGTGGGCTCACTTTTTTACAGCGTATTACAAAAATTTGGAGCTGACCCATTTGATTGGAATAATCCTTACAATTCTATTATTGGCTTCTTAGGGAACCCTAATTTCCAGTCCAGTTTTTTAGCATTCTGCTGCGTTGTAGGATTCGCACTTATTATTGGGGAAAGAAATAAGTTTCATGCCGCCTTATTAGCGCCTTTAATTGTAATTAGCCTTTATCTGATTTATTCTTCAGGCTCAGTTCAGGGATTACTTGTATTTTTGGGAAGTTCAGGCGTGATTTTCTTTCTATTTTTGCGTAGCCATAAAGTATTGGGTAAGAAAATATTCACTTTCGCATACCTTTCATTATTTTTATTTTCAACACTTGTGGCAGTTTTTGGTGCTTTGAACAAAGGACCACTTGCCTCGTTTCTTTACCAAGATTCAGTCAGGCAAAGAGGTTTCTACTGGAATACCGCGGTTTCTATGATGAGAGATTTTCCACTTTTCGGCGTCGGATTAGATTCATTTGGTAATTGGTACTTTAAATACAGACCACTTAGGGCTGCAGAACTTACTCCCAATGTTTCCACCAATGCAGCACATAATGTTTTTCTAGATTTCGGTGCTAACGGTGGAATTCCACTATTTGCCATTCATATTTTATTGACTGCATATACGCTCTTCTGCGTAGTAATGTATTTGCGAAGAGAAAAGGGTTTTAATTCAGGTTATGCAGCAATTATAGGTATATGGATTGGCTACGAACTACAAGCTTTGATCAGCATAAACAATTTAGGGATCGCAATTTGGGGCTGGATTACCATGGGTTTACTCATTGGGATCCATCACAACTCTCGCAATCTAGAAAAAATTGCTCCTAAGAAAAAATTAAGTGGCCGAGTGGTTAATAGGAAAAAAAATTCTCGTAATCTAATTTTGGTCGCACTCTGTTCCGGGATTGTCGGGGCATGGATTCCTGGAATAGCCTTCATGGCGGATGCAAATTACAGGACAGCCTTGGTATCTAGAGATGCAAATAAATTGATAGTGGCAACCAAGGCAAATCCATCAACTTCCTATCGGAATATTTCTACAGTTGAAGCATTATTAAAGAGTCAGTTAAATAACCAAGCGCTAGATATTGTTGAGTTTATGTTGATCCAAAATCCAACATCCTATACAGGTTGGAAATATAAGATGAATCTCTCAGAGATTGGTTCACCGGCATATAAAGAAGCCATGAGTAAATTGAATGAACTTGACCCAAACCGGAAGCAGTCTTGATGAAAGTTGCCGTTATTGGACAAGGTTATGTTGGGCTACCGATTGCTATTCATGCTGCCACTGCGGGTTATGAAGTCATCGGTTTTGATTTAAACCTGGAGATTGTTAACAATCTAAATTCTGGAAAATCACACATTTCTGATATTTCAGATTCAGAATTAAAGAAATATCTTGAGAGTAAGAAGTACAGAGCATCATCCGATCCAAAAGATTTAGAAGATGTAGAGATATCTGTCATTGCAGTTCCAACTCCATTGTCTGAAGACCGTAAGCCCGATTTAGCATTTGTTGAATCTGCCTCCCAAATACTAGGGAAATCGCTAAAGAAGTCAGGCTTGATAATAAATGAATCTACCTCTTACCCAGGAACTCTAAGAAATGTAATTGCTCCAATAATCAAATCATTATCAGGTGATGGAATAAGTCATGAATTCGCTATTTCACCTGAACGCGTGGACCCGGGCAATGAAAACTGGAGCATAAAGAACACCGCGCGGCTTTTTGCTGGCTTAACTCCGACTGCGAGTGAAAAAACTCGAGCATTTTACGATAAATTTTGCGATAACTTAATTGAAGTTTCTTCCCCAGAAGTGGCAGAAACTGCGAAGTTATTCGAAAATACTTTTAGACAAGTCAATATCGCGTTGGTTAACGAGCTAGCCCTTATAACTCGCGACTTAGGAATTTCAGTACACGAAACTATCGAAGCCGCTGCTTCCAAGCCTTATGGATTCATGAAATTTACTCCAGGTTTAGGTGTCGGTGGTCACTGTATTCCAGTTGATCCGACCTATTTGTCATATGTCGCTGAACTAGCGGGAAGAAATGCCAATTTCATTAATTTGGCAAATAAAGTTAATTTAGAAATGCCAGCAGAGATTGTTAAAAGAATAAAAAACGAAAACGGTGGCAGCTTAAAAGGTAAAGAGGTATTAGTCTGTGGCGCTGCCTATAAGCCAGATATCTCAGATGTGAGGGAAACTCCTTCAGAAATCCTTATCGAAGAATTGATGAAAGAAGGGGCGATAGTAAGTTGGCATGATCCACTTGTCGCTTCATGGAGAGGTTCAAAATCAGTTGAGATAAACACAAAGAAATATGCAGTGACAATAGTGGCAATGCTTCATAGCGTCATGGATAAGAAATTGATTTTAAAATCATCTGATTATGTTTTGGATTGCACTGGAAAGTTAGAAGGCGCGAAGAAACTTTAAATCAAAGCCCCATAATTCGTGCTTGGGTGTCAAAATCAGGGACGTCTTTTCTTACTTGGTTAAAGTCACCTTGAGAAACTATTCGCCCGTTTTCAAGGTAAACAACTAAATCCGCATTGACCACAGTCGAAAGCCTGTGAGCAATAGTAATGACCGTAACATCCCCCTTGAGTGAAACTAAAGTCGAAGTAATTAGCTGCTCTGTCTTTCCATCAAGAGCATTAGTCGACTCATCCAGAATAAGTAATTTAGGCTTTGATATTAAAGCACGCGCAATTCCTATTCGTTGGCGCTGGCCACCACTTACTCGTGAGCCATTTTCACCGATTTCGATATTCAAGGAATTAGAATTCCCTACAAAAAACTCATCAAGCGCGCACCTTCGCAGAACATCTATGATTTCATCGTCAGTAAAAGTATTTTTGTTATAGCCATATTCAATATTCTCTCTAATTGTCCCATCAAGGATGAATATCTCTTGAGGCACATACGATATTAGCCCAGGATTTTCCACTAGTACTTGCCTTGGCTCGCCATGAGATATTTGTACTACTCCAGAATCTGGCAAATTCAAACCAAGAATCAAGTCAATCAAAGAAGATTTTCCAGATCCAGTTGGTCCAACAATCGCAACGTATTTGCCGCTCTCTATTTTGAGATTAATGTTAACCAAGGTAGGAGAATTAGAATCACCGTAATCGAAATTGGCATTTTCAATCGCTACTACTGGTTCGAAATTTTGAATTCCATATTCTATGTTTCCTTGGGAAATTGGCTTCTTATCACCTTCTATTAGTTTCTTCATATAATCTAAAGTAAGTCTTGCTGATGAAGAAGTCACTTGAATTTGTATCAAGCTTTGTTGCACTCGAATTGCAGCAGGAGCAACTCTAGAGCCGACAACTAGAAAAATTCCAAGCGAGGCTACAGCACGTCTTGCATCTAAGAAATAGAATTGCACGCCAGCAATAATCAATGACCCAATAACTACAGATGCTTCCAAGACATATCGATTAATCAGCGGCAATGCAAGAACTTCAACATTTTTTCTAGTCAAATTCTCTTGCATAGTCATAAATTTCTTTTCAAAGAAATTTCTTTGACTCCTAACAAATATTTCACGATAAGAATTTATTATCGCAACAAGAAAAGAACCCTGTTCTATTTTATGCTTAGTTATCTCTTCGCCAATCATTTCTGCTCGGTGATTAACAAAAAAACTTAACCCAAGCCCAACAAATAAAATCAATACAATCGAAGTTCCGGCGGTTATCGGGCTAATCAGAGCAAGGGATACAATCAAGAAAGAAATAACAATAATGTCAGAACCGAGTACGCTCACAGAGCCGAGTATTGAAACCATTAGTGATCGGGCACCTTCTGTGACGTAATAAAGTGTGCTCTGAGTGGAAAAAGTGTTGATAATAGATAGATTCCCATTCATTATCCGCTTCATAATTTCAGATGAAACACGATTACTTATTTTGCCTAAGAACAAGAGTAATTTTCTTGTCACTAAAATCGAGATAGAAGTTCTGGCAATTAGGACAACAACACTTGCAAATCCAAGCCAAAGAACTTGAGTCTCAAATCTCAGGTTTGTCAGTTTGAGAAAATTCAAGATCTGGTCTATTCGCTCTCCAGATTCACCGGACTCTATGGCAGTAACAGCGATTGAGCCCAATATCCCAATTAAGAAAATCCCCGCCAAGTCCAACAAACTCACGGCAACTAATGCCAAAGTTGCTAACTTAATTTGTCTCCTTTCTTTAGCTAGCAGAAGGTCGTATGCTGATCGAATTAGTCCTAGGTATGATTCAAATTCTCTGGGTTTCTTGTTGATTAAAGAATTCTTTTGTGAGTTTTTCATATTCGATTAGATTCTTTTATCTGAAATTATCATCATGCTATGTCCATAGAGCTTCGATTTATCCGCAACTTTTAAGGCCAAGATTTTGAGTCCTAAGTGTGAAAAACGGAATAGCCTGAAAATCAAACCTAGTTGTCTGTAAAATCTTTGACTTAAGTAGAAAGCTAAGACATACGAAGAATCAATCTTGTTCCATTTCTCAAAGTAAACCGAACAATCCCTATAATTCGCAATTCTGAAACATTCTCTTAAAGCTTTCTCATTCCATCTCGTTAGGTGGTGTGGAGGAAAGTCAAACACCTCTTTACGGAATCTAGTCCTGTCTCGATTTGGCACTGAAACTGCAACTCTTGCTTTAGGGAAATTTAAGTGTATTTGCTCTAGTGATTCAGTGGGGTTTACTAAATGTTCGAATACCTGAAAAGATGTAACAAGGCTTGGTTCGAAATCCAATCTTTTCAATTCGGCAAAATCCGCAACTACTTTAATGCCTAATTTCGTCAAGTAATTTCTTGCGTTTTCCGAATAGTCCATGGCAATCACTTCATGTCCTTGAGCTAAAGCTTTCAATGCAAAAGTCCCAGACCCAGCACCAACATCAAGAATTCTCTGCTTGGTGTCCAACAAACTCAAAACGAAATCAAACTCCCATCTATTTGGAGCATACAAATTTTGAGCTGAAATCCAATTATAAAACTCTTCGTTGCCCACAAAAATGGGCAGAAAAAACTGCAAATCGCAAAAAAGGCAATTTTGTAATTCAAATACTTGCTTAGACTCAGTAACTTGACTTGGTACTGTTGTGAATTCAGTTTGGTAGAGTCTCGAGAGCTCCGATGAATCAATTTTTTCCAGCGCAGTATAACTTTTCGAACCACAGAGCAGGCAATGTGCTTCTTTCAAATTCTCCATGGGCTTATTCTACTCCTGAATCAAGATGAATAATTTAACTCTCCACTTCTCTTCAATGAAAACTTGAATAGATTTCTTCATATTTAGTAGCACAAATTTCCCAATCAAATTTTTGAGCAAGCAAGAGGGAATTCTTACCCAATTTCTTGCGCATTTTTGGATCGGAGGATAAGACATCTATCGCCTTAGCCAGCGATGAAATGTCTCCGGGTGCGATAATGAATCCATTCCACAAATCTTTCACAAGTAAATTATTTCCACCAACATCAAAAGCTATAACTGGTAATCCTCCAGCGATTTCTTCAAGGATAGCGTTACTCAATCCCTCTGTTTCCGATGGATGAATTGCAAAACTTGCCTTTTTGATTTCATAATCTACATTGGCTGGTCTAGGAACTATTTCTATTTTCTTCCCCAAATTATTTCTATTAACTGCAATCAAAATTTCTTCTTCCATAGGACCTGAGCCGCATATTCGGATGCTTACATCTTCTTTGACTAATTTTAAAGATTCTATGAGAACCATAAATCCCTTATATGGATGTAGGTTTGACACAACTACTGCATTTGGCAACTCGTATCTTGAAATTTCCCCAATGTTTGATATATCTACTCCATTATAAATGCAATGAATATTTGAATTGGTGGATCTCGTGAAATTCTCAACGTCAGTAACTAAGTGAGGAGAGTTACAAATAACGGCAGAAGCTTTTTTCAAAGCTGAGACAAATAATTTACGTGCTACAAATCCAAGTTTTGGCGTGAATCCGCGAACACCTGCGACCCTTTTACTCTTTCTGGCAAAAACTCGCGCGATGTTTAAATATACTAATATCGACTCCGTTAATTGGCTTTGAATAATGGATGGTCTTAGCTTGATAATTTTAACAATGAGGGAAATTAAATTTCTACATGTCGAGAAGATAAATCTAGGATTTCTAAATCTTATCGAATAAACCTTAAAAGGAATTCCAAATTCAATACATTCAGCCGTCAACGGGCCACCTGAAGATGTGAACCAGATTCTTGCATCCCATCCACGATCAATAAGCTCTCGCGCTAATCGAACAGTTTGTTTTTCTGTTCCCCCTATTTCGGCTGAGCCGATTATGAATAAAATAGACTTATTTGCCAACGTCCCAGACCTCCATAATCGTCCGTAAATTTCTTGCCTATTCGTTAAACCTGTCGAAAGCTTTCATTTGTACAAAAGGCAATGATAGAGCCAGGTTGGTTTAAGTGCTTATTTAACACGATTTTTTGCCTATCCTGCTAGTCTTCAGACTCTAATCACTTGATTTAAAGTTCTTAACAGTGAAAGGGATAGCGGCAATTGAAATTAATGCGAAGTGCAATAAGTCTGTTTAGTTATCTCCTTAAATTTATTGTTAAACGTGACGAATATAGCCAGTTTGTATTGGCTGAATATATCTCTTCTAGAATTTATCCAAAATTGAAGTTTAGTGAATTCGGACGTCGATGGCTTGAAGATTCATCCTTTTTTGAATATTACGAGTCGGTGATGGATAAAGAGAATTGGCATTCAGCGGACCGAAAGTTCAATTTGAGAAATTTGATGAATCTTATAAAAAAGGATAACGAAGCGAATTTAATTGAGTTTGGTGCTTATAAAGGCGCAAGTGCACTTCTAATGTGCGAGTGGGCCAATGAACGTAACGGAAGCGTTTATTTGTTGGATTCCTTTAAAGGCTTATCAGAACCAGGACCCAAAGATGGTAATTATTGGCAAAAGTCAGATTTAAGAGCGACGGTTGAAGATGTTCAAAAAACTTTGACACATTATTCAAATTTTGAAATTTTCCCTGGGTACATACCGGATAGTCTTAAAGCCATCCCAGAAAAAGTTTTTGATTTTGCGCATTTTGACCTTGATCTCTTTCAGCCCACTTTAGACTCTCTAAATTATATTTATCCAAGAATGTCTAAGGGCGGAGTTCTCGTATTTGATGATTATGGTTTTCTTTCATGCCCTGGTGTAACAAGCGCGGTTGATCAGTTTTTTGTGGATAAGCAGGAGAACGTTGTAGAGATTTCAAGTGGTCAAGCTTTTGTAGTGATTCTTTGATAAGTAATAGAAAGTAACCTTCTCATAATACTCTGCGAAGAGAGGAATCTAGAATCATGTGCGGAATAGCTGGGCGAGTTGGGCCTCACGCAGGAAGTTCATCAACCATTAAGAGAATGACCGACTCAATTGTTCATAGAGGTCCAGATGATGAAGGCTTCTATGTTTCAGATGGAATAGAACTTGGCATGAGAAGACTTGCAATTATTGATTTGAAAGGGGGTAAGCAACCGGTTTCAGACGAATCTGGCAAAATTCAAGTTGTTTTTAACGGCGAGATTTACAACTATAAAGCCTTACAGGACGGGCTAATAAAAGCTGGTCATACCTTGAAGTCGAATTCAGATACAGAGGTAATCGCCCACTTATATGAAGATCACGGTACAAACTTTATCTCGATGCTACACGGAATGTTTGCAATTGCCATTTGGGACTCCAATAGTAATAAATTGATTCTGATTCGCGATCGTTTCGGGAAAAAACCACTTTTTTATCAACAGAATCTGACTGGTGGAATGGATTTCGCGTCTGAAATTCGGGCACTAAAATATTCTGATTCTTCAAATTTCAATTCAAGAAATGTTAATCCGTCTGCAATTAATAATCTATTAACTTTTGGCTACATACATTCACCAGACTCGGTTTTTACAGGAATAAAGTCGCTGCCGGCAGGAAACTTCCTTGAATGGAAATTGGGTTCGGTTTCCGAAGCAAAACCGTACTGGGCACCTCCTATAAATGTTCCAGAAAAATGGAGTGAAGAAGAGGCGCTTGATCAAGTTCGTAAAGTTGTTTTTGATGCGGTCTCCGAGCGAATGGTTTCGGAACGAGCTATGGGAACTTTTCTGAGTGGAGGAATAGATAGCACGGTAGTCACAGCAATTGCCTCTAAACTCCACGGCAAAAAGATTCAAACTTTTAGCATTGGATTCCAAGAAAAAGATTACGATGAGTCGGTTTATGCCGAAAATGTTGCGAAATATCTTGGTACAGATCATAAAACGCTTGTAGTAAATCCAAATCCAGTCGAAATTATTCAGGACCTGGCAAAGACATTTGATCAGCCATTCGCAGACTCAAGCGCCGTTCCAACATTTATCTTGAGCAAATTGGCTAGAGAAAATATTGTGGTTTCGCTAACTGGTGATGGCGGCGATGAAATTTTCTCTGGATATGATCGCTATAGATTAGTACCTCAATTAGATAGATTGAATTCAATTTTACGCATTCTTGAACCCTTTAAGAATCAAATTTCGTGGGCATCAAAGAATTCAAATTCAAGAAAACTAAGAAGTTTGTCTAGGCATATAATTGCAAATAAGGACTTTTCATCTCGATATCTACACACAATGACTTTAATCCCTTTAGCAATTCGTCAAGAATTGCTAAATAAAGAATTTATAAATAAAGACGAAATAGCAAAACCAGAATCTGACTTCATCTCGCTTTGGAACAAATTGGAATCAAGAACGAGTAATAAAGTCGAAATTATGAGCAATTTAGATATTTTAACTTACCTTCCAGGGGATATTTTGGCTAAAGTCGATATGACCTCCATGAACAATTCTTTAGAGACTAGAAGTCCGTTTCTTGACTATAGAGTCCTTGATGTTGCCTCACGTATTCCACACGAGTTACGCATTAAGAATGGAAAATCAAAGTACCTATTACGCAAACTGGCTTGCGAATTTGTCCCAAATGAATTGATTGACCGCCCGAAAATGGGTTTCGCAATTCCTAGGGCGAGCTGGTTAAGAGGACCATTAAAAGATGTAACATACGATTTACTTACAGACCAAACATGCATATCAAGAGGCTGGTTCAATCAGGCGAGTATTAATCAAATTTTAAAGCAACACATGAGCGGCATAGACCAAGATATTTTGATATGGCCACTACTTATGACAGAACTATGGGCTAGAAATTGGCTTGATAATTAGATTTCTTAGTTGCGTTGAATTCGTTCTGTAATGGTTACCTATATAGTTCACTTATGAAAATTGGGGTTACGGGCGGTGCCGGATTTATTGGTACTAATCTGGTGCAAGAATTGCTTTCCAATGGGCATGATGTTTCTATTCTGGATGATCTTTCTACTGGCCTAAAGAGCAATGTAGAAAAATTGGATTTGGAAATGATCACTGGAAGCATTAATGATGTTGATGTGCTCGATAAATTTGTAGCAAATGTAGATAAAGTCGTTCATCTCGCAGCTCGTGGCTCTGTTCCCCGCTCAATTAAGAATCCTCTAAAGACCCATGAAGTAAATGTTATGGGAACTTTGAATGTGCTAGAGGCATGTCGAAAATATAATAAGTATCTTATTTTCTCATCTTCATCCTCGGTGTATGGTTCAAATACCACGCTCCCAAAGAATGAAAAACAATGGACTAACCCGCTATCACCTTATGGTGCCTCAAAACTTTCTGGTGAAGCATTTGCGAATTCATATGGGTCGACTTATTCACTTCCTGTTCTCGTGTTCCGATTCTTTAATGTATTTGGTCCTTGGCAAAGACCTGACCATGACTATGCAGCCGTTCTACCCAAATGGATTTGGTCTGCGATGAATAATGAACCTATAGAAGTTCATGGTGACGGGAAACAAACAAGAGATTTTACATTTGTTCAGACGCCTGTTCAGATCATCATTGATGCGATTAAGCGAGAGGTGACTTCTCAGACCCCAATAAATTTGGCTTATGGAAATAGGATAAGCCTCTTGGAAGTAATAGAAATATTAAGAGAAAGTTTTCCAAATTTGGAAATTATGAACTCTCCAGAACGTCTAGGTGATGTGAGAAACTCGCAAAATGACCCGAGTCTACTAAAAGAGTATTTTCCTTCTGATTATTCGGTAGATTTCAAGGACGCCCTATCAACAACCATTGATTGGTATCGAGATAACTTTTCTAGGATAGTTTCCGACATTGGAATTAGGGGTTAGAAGAGTGATGCAAAAATATTTAATAACCGGTGGGGCTGGTTTTATCGGCTCACATTTAGCGGATAATCTTTTGGCGAGCGGTAATGAAGTAATTGTCTTAGATGATTTGTCTACTGGCAGGCTTGAAAATATAGAACAAAATTCAGATAATTCTAAATTCAAGTTTGTTGAAGGTTCAATTCTTGATGAAGAGTTAGTTTCAAGAATGATAGGAGAAACTGACCAAGTCTTACACCTGGCCGCTGCTGTGGGCGTATTTAGTATCATGAAAGATCCTCTTGGAAGCTTAAAAACAAATATACGAGGATCTGAAATTGTTCTTGAAAATGCTTGTAAGTTTATGAAACCCGTATTGGTTACGAGCACAAGTGAAATTTATGGTAAAAATACTTCAGATTTGTTATCAGAAGATGATGATCGAATACTGGGTTCAGCCACTAAAACTAGATGGTCATATAGCGAAGCAAAGGCAATCGAAGAATTTTTGGCGTATTCATATTGGAAGACTGCAAACCTGGAAACAAGAATCGTAAGACTTTTCAATACGGTGGGGCCAAGGCAGGTCGGAAGTTATGGAATGGTGATTCCAAGATTCATTAGTGCAGCGATTGCCGGAGAAAGTATTCAAGTTTATGGAAATGGTGAACAAACTCGTTGTTTTGGCCATGTGAGTGATATTTCACAGGGGATAATTTCAGTTCTAAATTCGAGACAAACTATAGGAGAAGTCCTTAATTTAGGTGTGAATTTTGAGATAAGCATAATTGACTTAGCACAATTGATTATCAAAAAGACAAACTCAACTAGCAAAATTGAATTAGTTCCATACGATCAAGCGTATGAAGAAGGATTTGAAGATATGCAGCGACGCGTGCCTGATACACGAAAGATTGAAAGAATAACAGGATGGAAAGCTAAGCTAAATCTTGAACAAATAATTGATGACGTAATTAGTTATCAACTTTCTACTCAACATAAAGTCTGATAAATATTCTGGTGATCATTAACTAAACGCATCACACCGAATTTACTGGTGGTTATTTCTTTAGCTGTTTGCCCCATTGCCTTTGCTAGGTTCGGGTCATTTCTAAGCCTCGCTAGGGCATCGGTAAAATGGGTCGGATTAAAATCTGTTATGAATCCAGATGAGCCATCCAAAACTATTTCACTAACAGAACCAACGTTTGTGCTGACTACAGGTTTTCCTGCCATTCCTGCTTGGATGAGTGAAAGTGGCATCCCTTCGTTATCGCTAGTCAAGATAACAATGTCCGAGGCGGCAAGAATTAATTCAATATCTTCGCGCCAACCCAGAAATGTAATTGGCAAGTCCTTTGCCTTAGCAGTTTTTATGGTTTGTTCAAGCAAGTCGCCAGCACCAGCAACGATGAAATTAAGGTTAAGGTTCCGTTTTTTGGATTCTTCGACAACTTCTAAGAATCTATCGGGCCTCTTGATTTGCGTTATACGGCCGATAAAACTGACATACATGTTGGCTTGGTTAAGCCCTAATGCCGCTAAAGCTTCTTCTCGGGTTGGGATATTTCTGAGTTCAAGGCCAGGTGGCATAACTACAAATTTTGAACTCTTTGCAATTTTGGCTTGAACTAGATCATCTCTAACTTTGGATCCAACCGCGAAAATTTTAGTTGTAAAAAGAGCTAACGAGCGCTCAAGAACAATTACTAATTGAGTCTTGAACTTACCAAAGTACCCATGCAGTAAATGTCCATGAAAAGTGTGAATTCGCACGGAGCGATGGCCAGAGAGAAGTGATGCGATTCGGCCAACAACACCTGCCTTTGCAGTGTGGGTATGAACAACATCTGGTTTGAATTTACGGATTAATTTAATCAATTGGAGAAGGGACTTTAGGTCTCCGAAGAGCGAGATAGATCGACCTAGGCCTTCAATTCTTGTTGCGGTGATATCGGTTGCTGAAGTTTCGAGGTAGTCGGATTCATCTTCGGCACAATAGCCAGTTACTAGTATTTGTTCGAATTTAGTTTCATCAAAATGGCGCATCAACCCAGAAATTTGAACAGCCGGGCCACCTACGTTCATGCGTGCGATAATGCGCATGACTTTTATTTTCTTGGTCACCGGATTCGTCACAAGGTGATTGTATCGACGCTCCTGCAGTTTTTGATTAGTACCTAGTTTTGAGTTCAAGAATTTGATGGGAAATAGGGATTTGATTAGTTTTTCACTTATCCTCGAAATTTGCTGCGGGGCTGAGGCGAGAAAAAAGGCATTTCGAAACCGAGTGGTAGCACTCATTCACCTACTCCCATAATCGAGTAAATGATGTAGTAACCGGTTGCCTTGTTTTCGCCAGGCGGAGATTGGGTCAACTTGCTTCATAAAACTTACATTGGCACGCTTGAGTCTTTGTATTTACTATGTATTTACTATGTATTTAGAGTGTATTTACAATTCACTATTAGTTAAGAATTAGTGCCATTTCATTATGCATTTCATTTGCAACAGGACTATGGTCGGAAACATGGCAATTACTCCCCCACGATCAGTACGAATTCCAGATGTACTTTGGAAAAAAGCGAAGGCGAAAGCGAAGGCGCAACACACGACAGTTACGGCCGTAATCGTGAAATCCCTATACGACTGGATTAATGAGTAATAATTAAGTTTTGAGCCAGCACTCACCTAGCATGTAGATAGCTCTCAGGGTTTAGGCGTTAAATAGCCTCATGAGTACCCAAACGGTCGGCAAAAGGTCAGGCGCCGATGGGGCATCAATAGTTGTAGGACTTGGGTTGGGACTAACCGTTGCAATGTTTGTCGAAACGACAATGCGCGATGATTGGAACTCTTTTTATGCGGGAGTCACATCGGTATCGCGGATATGTGCGCTTGTAGGTTCTTACTTAGCACTTGTTGGTTTGGTTTTAGTTTCTAGAATTTCTTGGGTTGAAACATCTGTTGGTCATGATCGACTTGTTATTTGGCATCGCAAATTGGGGCCGTATTCACTTTACTTAATTACCTTCCACGTTCTCTTTGTTATTTTGGGATATGCCGGTGTGGATCAAGTTCCATTAGCTGTTGAACTTTGGCGAATGATTCTGCGTTTTCCTTGGATGTTGCCGGCGGTAATTGCATTTGTTTTCTTTGCGATGGCGGGGATTACTTCTTATAAGAAGGCGCGAGCCAAGATGTCTTATGAGACTTGGTGGACGATTCATTTATATACATACCTGGCGATTGCCTTGTCATTTATGCACCAAATATTGACGGGGCCGATGTTTATCGGGCATCCACTAAATAAGGCGTATTGGGAGTTTCTCTATATTTATGCGGCCGCGATAATTATTATTTGGCGTTTTGTGATTCCGACCGGGCGCTCACTTCGACATAACTTAAAGGTTGAGGAAGTTGTTAACGAAGGACCGGGAGTTACTTCGATAATTATGAAGGGGCGAAAGCTCGATGAATTAAAGGCCCAAGGCGGGCAGTTCTTTGGGTGGCGCTTTATGCAGGCCGGGCAATGGTGGATTTCACATCCATATTCTTTATCGGCGGCGCCAACAAATAAATATATGCGAGTGACCGTTAAGGAACTCGGTGATCATTCAAATATGGTTAAGCATTTAAAGAAGGGCACACGAGTATTTTTCGAGGGGCCATATGGAACTTTTGTAGCGGCGACAGCGACAAAGGGGCACATTGTTTTAGTTGGTGGTGGAGTTGGAATAACGCCCCTTCGTGCGCTTTTGGAAGAGTTTGATGAATCGAAGTCAATTGATGTGTTGTTTAGAGCATCGAAGGAAGAAGACTTAGTTCTGCGTAAAGAATTGGATAAATTGGCCGATGCGCGTGGGGCGAGAGTTCATTATTTAGTTGGATCACGCAAAGTGCATACGATGGATGCGAAGTACATAAGCCAGTTTGTTCCACGGTTTGCAGATTCTGATGTTTATGTTTGTGGGCCAACGCCTTTGGTCGAGGCAGTGCGCGAGGCATGTAGGGATGCGGGAATTCCGAAGAATAGATTCCATGATGAGGCTTTTGAATTTCATGCGACATAAGTTGATTAGGGGCAGAAGATGAAACGTGGATTATTAATTGGTGTTGGAACACTTGGTGGGCTTGGTGCGGTATTCGCGATAACGCCACCACAGTTTGGTGATTCCGGGCCGGTCGGTTTGGCTGCATTGCCGGGCAAGGCTGTGGCTTCTTCTGCGCCTGCTGCGTCGACGCCAAGTAAGGCAGCGAGTGCGCCAACTAAGGCGGCGAGTGGGCCAACAAAAGCGGCAGCAACAAAAAAGGCGACTCCTGCAAAAACACATAGTGCGGCGCCCGCGCAAACTCAAGCACCTGCAGCATCTGCCGGGGTTAGTGGAACATTTGATGGAAATACTGCATCGACTCGTTGGGGTCCGGTGCAAGTTCGCATAGTTGTTAAAGATGGAAAAATTGTTGACGCATCGGCATTGCAATCACCAAGTGGAGATTCGCGATCACGAAGTATTTCGCAACAAGCAATTCCATATTTAGTGCAAGAGACTTTAGCCGCGCAATCAGATCAAATTTCTGGTGTTGGTGGCGCTTCTTACACTTCAAATGGTTGGTACACATCGCTGCAATCTGCTTTGAAGAAGGCCGGTCTTTAAGTTACAGAAAGTAGTTTTAAAACTTTTCCACAATTAATTTATTTTCTACGTGCAATTTAATTCGCGCAGTATGGTTGCGGCATGAATGCGGGCGAGAAAGATCGGTTAGAAACAATTACAGATCTTTTCAAAGAGATGCTTGAAGTCATTGAATTTGAAAAGGAAATTATTAGAAAATCTTTCGTGTTCAACGCTATTCGTGAGAATACAATTTTTCATATTTCAGAGATTGTCCACAATTACTCAGGAGAGTTTAAAGCCAAACATAAGCAGATCAACTGGCGGGAATTTAGAGAGATTCGAAACAACCTGGCTCACACCTACTCACCCGAAGGTTATGAAAAGAGCACTTGGGCTATTGAGGTGTTGATTCCGGAAACCATTGCACTTCTAAGAGCGATTGAAGCAGCGAAGCGTGGAAAATCCAGTTCTTTTCTTCGAGTAAAGGCTCTGCGTGGCCCACTTGTTAAATTCTTTGGAACGACAAAAAGAAGTGAGAAGAAGCGTCTCAGGGAGTTGATGGATATTTCTGGTGAATTGAAGTCCATCTGCTCTAAATATGGGGCGTCGAATATCGCGATCTTCGGCAGTGTTGCAAGGGGAGATGAGAATCCGAAGAGTGACGTTGACTTCTTAATAGATATGGATATAAAAACTTCGCTTGGGTTCCGAGATTTATATGATCAGAAGGCAGCGCTTAAGAGTGAGCTTTCTAGAACTTTGAAGTGCAAAACCGATGTTTGCTTACGCAAAGATTTAAGAACTACGGTTTTGAAGGCTGCCCTGCGGGATGAGGTTTTGATTTAGGGTTAGGCCATGGCCAAAGAAGTTGTGAAGGTAATGCGTGAGATCCCGGTGTGGGGAACGATTGTATTTATCGAATGTGATGGCCCAGATAAAGATTTGTTAGAAGCCGGGATTGATGAGTGCGCGAAATATTTTCGCGAAGTCGATGAAGTTTTCTCGACATACAAGAGTGAATCGCAAGTTTCACGGCTTCGTCGAGGCGAAATAAAAATCGGTGATTGTTCAATTGATTTGCAAGAAGTTTGGCAATTATGTTTGCAAGCAAAAGAGATTACCGATGGCTCATTTGATCCGTGGTGCGTTGAGGGTGGCTTTGATCCTTCGGGTTATGTGAAGGGCTGGGCATCGGATGAGGCGATAGCAATTTTGCGTGAACACGGTGCCACGTTTATTCAGGTAAATGGTGCTGGCGATCTCTCGTTATTTGGTGGGCCGCACAAAATTGGAATCCGCTCACCCGAGGATGCGAAAGTTATTTTGAAAGTATTTGAATTAAATGGTGGCGCAATTGCGACTTCAGGAACATATGAACGCGGTTCACATATTCGAGATCCCCACACTGGATTAATCGCTATTGGTGCGAGAAGTGCAACGGTGATTGGCCCAGATGGTGGTTTGGCCGATGCGTTGGCGACAGCGTTGGTTGTTTCGGGGCGAGATGGGGCGGTCTGGTTTACAAAGGGCGAATTAGCCGAATATTCCGCGTGGGTTATCGATAGACATGGCGACGTTGCGTGGTCTGTAGGCTACGGGCATGGCTGAAATTGATGACAAGATAAATGGAACAACGGGCGGATTCACAAGCGCTGGTTTAAAAACCGAAGAAGAGTTGTTGGTATTGCCCGCCTTTGACGTTGCAGCGGCACTTGAAATCGGACAGATTGCATTTGATCTTGCAACATCACGGGGATTAAAAGCAGCGATCGAAGTTCGAATTGGTGAATGGACTGTTTTTCACGCTTCATTGCCAGGAACAGATACAACAAATGATTGGTGGATGGGACGCAAGGCTCGCGTTGTTTTATTGACTGGGCACTCATCAATTCACGAAAGAGTTTTAGCCGAAGAGACAAATATTGATTGGTTTGCAAAGCACGGTGTTGAGGAAGAGCAATATGCAATTCACGGCGGAGGCTTGCCGATAAATGTTAAGGGCAAGGGACTTGCTGGAATCTTGTTGGTAAGTGGGCTGCCTCAGATTCAAGATCATCTGCTTGGTGTGGAAGTTTTGACTGAATATCTCGCACGTAAAGGTGAGGTCGCTTGAGTAAAGAGATCTGGGTTTGTGGGGAAGTACTAATCGATTTAATTCCTCGCGGCGATAAGAAAGTTGCAATCGTGGGCGGCGGGCCGGCAAATACTGCGAAGGCACTTGCGCTACTTGGCTTCGATTCTTATTTTATCGACGGAATTTCGAGTGATGCATATGGCCAGAAAGCAAAAGCGGAATTGTTATACGACGGTGTGAATTTAAAGTATGCCCACTTCACAGATAAGCCAACTTGCACAGCCGATGTTTCATTGGATGCCGAAGGTGTTGCGTCATATGTTTTTGCGATTGATGGTTCAGCAACATTTGATTTTTCACATGATTGGCTTCCAGATCCACTTGAGATAAAGCCAGCGGTATTGCAGATTGGAACACTTGCAACAATCGTGGAACCGGCTGCAGGTATTTTGCATGAGTGGGCGATGAAGGTCGCTGAAGTTGCACCGATTGTTTTCGATCCAAATGTTCGCTCTTCGGTAATGGGTGATCGCGATAAGTATCAGGCCGCGGTGGCAAAGTGGACCGCTATTTCTGCGGTAATTAAAGTGAGTGAAGATGATTTGGCTTGGTTGTATCCAGACCGCGATCAATTAGATGTTGCGGCGCAATGGCTTGAAGAGGGTGCGGCGCTTGTGATAATTACAAAGGGAAGTTATGGCCTTATCGGAATTACCGCACAAGGTTCGGTAAGTGTTCCTGGTGTGAAAGTTGAAGTGGCCGACACTGTTGGTGCGGGCGATACTGTTGGCGCGATTGTTGTCGAAGCAATTGTGGAACGTGGGCTTGTTAATTTGCATGGCGAAGTTTTGCGTGAAGTATTAACTCGGGCGGCAAAAGCTGCATCGATTACCTGTTCTCGTGCTGGTGCAAATCCACCAACTCGCGCAGAGATTGAAGGTTAAGAATGCAACACATCGACGGTTCTGAAATTTCAGTTGGAATTGATTTAGATCAAGGTGCGCGCATCGCATCTTTGCAATGGCGCGATCTGCAATTCGTTGTTCCCTTCCGCGGCACACCACTTTCTTGGGGTTGGTATTCAATGTCACCCTGGGCCGGTCGCGTTCGCGATGGTTTGATGACAGATGCAAAGGGCGTTGAACATACTTTGCCAACAAATTGGTTACCACCACATGCGATACACGGATACGGATTTGTTTCGTCATGGGAAGAGACCGGTTCTGGTCGTGCGCGTTTGGAATTACCTGCGCCATATAACAATGCGGTTGTTACACAAACAATTGAAGTTTTGGATGATGCAGTTCGTTGGATTTTGGAATACGAAGCTAATGGTTGCGATTTACCGGCCTGGCTTGGTTTTCATCCATGGTTTCCGCGCGAACTGGCACGAGGTGGGGAAGCAGTTGTTAATTTCAACGCAGCGAAGATGTTTGAACGAAGTGATGAAGATGGTCTGCCAACTGGGAAAATTGTTAAGCCAAAAGCTGAACCTTGGGATGATGCGTTTACCGAAGTAATTGGAACGCCATCAGTTGTTTGGGAAGGTGCTGCGCGTTTAGATATTGAATCCGATGCGCCATATTGGGTTGTTTATACCGAGGACACAGAGGGCGTTTGTATTGAACCAGAGACTGCGCCACCTGATGCCCAGAACCTTGGAATTACTGGCGATCATTATTTAGAAGCCTTGTTCACATTCTCGGAGGATTAAATTGCACAAAATTGATCGCGAACACCTAAAGAAGTTAAATGCAATTGAAGAGAAGCGATTTTTGGAATTACATCCAAAATCTGGTGCGCTCTTTGAAAAAGCTAAAGGTGTTATGCCTGGCGGTGTTCCAATGTCGTGGATGGCTAAATGGCCGGGTGCTTATCCAGTTTTTGTTGAGAGCGCGACTGGTTCACACTTTACTGATGTTGATGGCAATAAGTATATTGATTTTTGTTTAGGTGACACCGGTTCGATGACCGGACATTCACCAGCCGCAACTGTCGCCGCGATAACCGAACAGATGAAACACGGTTTTACTTCGATGCTTCCAACCGAGGATTCCGTAATAGTTTCAGCGGAACTAGCGGGCCGATTCGGTTTACCTTTATGGCAATTCACTGTGACCGCGACGGATGCGAATCGACACTCAATTCGTTACTGCAGATTGATTACTGGCAAGTCAAAGATAATTGTTATCGATAAGTGCTATCACGGCAGCGTTGATGAAACTTTTGCAACCTTAGATGCAAGTGGCAACACAATTAAGCGCGAGGGTAATTTAGGTGCGCCAGTTGATTTAGATCAGACAACGCGGGTAGTTGAATTCAATGATTTAGCTGGAATGGAAGCTGCACTTGTAAAGGGCGATGTTGCCGCAATCTTGATGGAACCGGCGATGACAAATATCGGAATTGTTTTACCAGAAGCTGGATATTTAAAAGCAGTTGGCGAACTTGCAAAGAAATACGGCGCCGTTTGGATTATCGATGAGACCCACACAATTTCTGTTGGTGCTGGTGGAATGACTGCGATGTATGGATTAAAGCCAGATATTTTGACAATCGGAAAAGCAATTGCTGGTGGAATTCCTACCGGAACATTTGGAATGACAACAGAGATCGCAGCACGAATTAAAGAGAAGACATCACGCGAAATAATTGATACTGGTGGAATCGGTTCAACCTTGGCTGGAAATTCAATGAGCCTTGCTGCGATGCGTGCAACGTTAACAAAAGTATTAACGCCTGCTGCATTTCAAAAGATGGTTGCACTAGGAACCAGATGGTCTGATGGCGTCGATGCCGCGATTAAAGAATTCGATCTGCCTTGGTATTGCTCACGACTTGGGGCGCGCGGTGAATATTTATTTCAAGCAACTGCGCCAAAGACCGGCAAGGAAGCAGCGGATGCCGGGGACTTTGAATTAGAGCAATACATTCACCTTCGTATGTTGAACGATGGCTTCTTAATTACACCATTTCACAATATGGCATTGATGTCACCCGAGACTTCAGAGGCCGATGTTGATGCCCACAGCGTTGCGTTTAGAACAATGTGTGCGGAGTTAGTTAAAGGTTAGTTAAAACCTAAGCCTTGATACATCGCAAGTGCTGGGCCGTTATCGGCATCGACATATAACATCGATTGTTTTAAATTCTTTGCTACCAGGTAATTCAAGCCAGTGATCGTAAGTGCTTTGCCTAGGCCGCTTTTCTTGTTATCAGGATCAACACCAACTACATAAATTTCACCAATTGGATCTTGATTTACAAAATCGTGGTGAATTTTGGTCCAACAGAAGCCAACAATCTTCTTGTTAATTGTTGCGATAAAGAAACCTTCGGAATCAAACCAAGGTTCGTTCATTCGATTCTCGAGATCTGCCATTACCCAATTGCCTTGGTCTGGGTGTTTTTCAAAGATTTTATTATTTAGTGCAAGCCACTCTTCTTTTTGTTGTGAAGGTAGAAAAGATGAGATTTCAAAACCAGTTGGAATTGAGGGAATTGAATCAAGGAGTGAGCGGTGTAGCTTTAAAATATGGCGCATTTAATTAGATGCGTTCGTTAACGGGAGCCTCTTTGCCAGCACTTGGAAGTGTGAAGCGGTAACCAACGTTGCGAACTGTTCCAACAATTGCTTCGTGTTCTGGACCAAGTTTGGAACGCAGGCGACGGATGTGAACATCGACGGTGCGAGTTCCACCAAAATAGTCATAGCCCCAAATTTCTTGCAGCAGTTGGGCGCGAGTAAAGACGCGACCAGGATGTTGGGCAAGGAATTTAATTAGCTCGAACTCTTTAAATGTTAAGTCAAGTGAGCGACCTTTTATCTTTGCAGTGTATGAATTTTCATCGATAACAATTTCACCGGTGCGAATCTCACGAGATGCGGGATCATTTGCAAAGTTATCGGCTTCGATGCGGCCAACTGCGATACGAATGCGTGCTTCGATTTCAGCAGGGCCGGCGGTATCGAGAATTACGTCGCTGAATCCCCAATCTGCGTTCATTGCAGAGAGTGCACCTTCAGTTGCGATTGTGATAATTGGACAATCAACACCGATGGATTGCAATAATTTATTTAGCGCTTTAGCACTTGGCAGATCGCGACGAGCATCTAGAAGTATGCAATCGACTTCCGGAACATCAACAAGGACTGATGCTTCAGCGGGAAGGATACGAACTTGGTGTTGTAGCAAGGCAAGACTTGGTAACACTTCAGCACTTGCGCCAAGCGTGTTAGTTAGAAGGAGAATTCTCGCCATAAGGGGTGCAAGAATACCCATGTGAATTCACTGACTCCACTCGTTGTTGTGCTGGTGCTGGCCATTGCATTTGGCGTTTGGTATACCCGCACGCGAGGTGAGTTTCGTAAGAAGAAGACGGTTAATGGGCCGAAGCTAGATGCCTCGGTAATCGGTGTTGAACTGGGCGCTCGCGTCACTATGGTGCAGTTCTCCTCTGCCTTCTGCTCGCCATGTCGAGCTACTAAAGCCTTACTAGAGGACATGGTTAAGACGATGCCTGATGTTCATTATGCCCATATCGATGCCGAGGCGAACCTGGAATTAGTTCGCAAATTGGATGTTCGATCAACCCCAACCACGCTCTTTTTGAATAGTGAGGGTGTTGAAGTTGGGCGCGCGATGGGGACTCCGAAGCGCTCGCAAGTGTTAGCCGCAGTTAACGCGATTAGGTAATTAAAGTAAGTGCAAATCTTTCGCAATTAGTGTTTTGTGATTTCGTTACTTAGAATTCGTAGGTGCTTAACTTTGAACCGGTCTTTCTAACAAAGCGTCGCCATATTGATTTTGGTCGCCTTGTCGGTTCTCTCTGTCGAATGTAATTAACTTAAAACGCAACAAAAGTTTTTCGTTTTACAAATTATTCGACTATTAGCAGAGGAAATAAAATGGCAGTTCTAAATCAATCTAGCGCCACAACTAAAGTTAAGTTAATTGATGCTCGTGGACCTCGGTTCTCGGCCGTTATTACAACTTTAGTTTTAGCAATCGCACTAGTAACCCAATCAGCCGTATTGATTGCGTTACAACTAGTTGTCTTTGCAATTGGTGCCTTCGCTGGTCCAGCAAAGACTCCTTATGCCTTTCTCTTTAAGAAGTTTGTAAAGCCAAGACTTAAGGGCGAAGTTCGAACCGAAGATGCACGTCCTCCACAATTTGCTCAAAGCATTGGGTTAATTTTTGCAGTCGTTGCACTTGCCGGATCACTTCTATCAATACCTGCCCTCTTCACTGTTGCAGTGGGTTTTGCACTCTTTGCCGCGTTTTTAAATGCCGCATTCAATTTCTGCTTGGGTTGCGAGATTTACTTAATAGCAATTCGTATCATCAAAAAATAGCCATTTAACTATCAAAATAGGAGAAATAAATGTCACGTGCAACATCATTGGTTTCAACCGAATGGGTTCAAGAGAACCTTGCGAATAACAAAGTCGTCTTTGTGGAAGTTGACGAAGACACAACGCTGTACGAAAAGGGTCACATTGATGGCGCAATTACTTTTCACTGGCGCGAAGATCTACAAGATGGCTTGATTCGCGATCTGATTTCAAAAGAGAAGTTTGAAGCGTTGCTTTCAAAGAGCGGTATTTCAAATGACTCAACAGTCGTTCTCTACGGCGGCAATAACAATTGGTTCGCAACATATGCGTTCTGGTATTTCAAGATTTACGGTCACCAAGATGTTCGCCTAATCGATGGCGGCCGTAAGCTTTGGGAGCTAAAGGGTCTGCCACTTGTTACAGAAGTGCCAACACCTGCCGCAACACGTTATGTTGCAAAGGAGCGCGATAATTCAATCCGCGCATTTCGTGATGAAGTAATCGCATCAATTGGAATCAAGAACATTGTTGATGTTCGCTCACCAGCAGAATTTTCCGGTGAACTCGCAGCACCAGCACACTTGCCACAAGAAGGTGGTCAAATTAAGGGACACATTCCTGGTGCAAAGAATATTCCGTGGTCTAAAGCAGCAAATGAGGATGGCACCTTTAGAAGTAATGAAGAACTTTCAGAACTTTACAAAGCAGCCGGCGTAGATTTCGCAAAAGAAACAATTGCATATTGCCGTATCGGAGAACGCTCTGCATTCTCTTGGTTTGTTCTGCACGAACTTCTAGATCTACAAAATGTTACGAACTACGACGGTTCATGGACTGAATACGGTTCACTCGTCGGTGTACCAGTAGCAGTCGGCGCATAAGTTGCGCACCTGTGGTGCAACACCTGGTGGTGCTGATTTAGCAGGCATTGATCTTGCAAATCAGACTGTGATTCAAGGAGCCGTTCTCCGTGGTGGTGTTAACGATGGTGTTCCCAATGGTGCACCTGTCGATAACGCATATGTTCGGCTCCTCGATTCAACTGGTGAATTCACTGCAGAAGTTCCGACAAATTTAGAAGGCCAATTTAGATTCTTCGCCGCCCCTGGCTCATGGACTGTTGTAGTTCTGGCCCACGGGGCGCGCGAGGAAGTAAAAGTTCAAGCACAACAGGGAACGCCCATCGATTTAGTTATTCAAATCTGATTGCCCAAGTTAGACTTTAACCATGGCTGACCAACATGAATTGCGCGATAAAGGGTTACGTTTAACACCGCAACGCGAATTAGTTTTAGCCGCGGTCCGCGCACTTGAACATGCAACACCAGAAGAAGTTGCCGAAAGAGTTAAGTCAACTCATCCTGGTATTAATCTTTCAACGGTTTATCGCAATCTAGAAACTCTGGAAAATGTTGGATTAGTTCAACATTCACACCTTGGACATGGTGGCGTTCGCTATCACGCATCAACAGAAGAGATTCACGCCCACTTAAATTGCGAAAGCTGCGGAACAATTATTGAAGTTCCAATCGATGCAACAGCCTCATTTACCCAATCCCTGCTCGATGGCTATGGCTTTCACACAGATCTCGCACACTTAGCGATCGCTGGTCGTTGCGAGAGTTGCTTTAATAAGCCTTAAACTCAGAGGTCTTATGACTGCCGTATTAGTTGAAGCGGGCCCCGATGCTGGTGCTATCTGGCACTTTGGTGAACCAAATCAAGAACAACGTGCACTTGCCGCAGGTACTGCATGGGCCGATCTTTCACATCGCGGCGTAATTTCAGTAACTGGTCCCGATCGTTTGAGTTGGTTGCATTCAATAACAACACAGGATGTTGAGAAGTTAACGCCAGGTCTTTGGGTAAGTTCACTAATACTTGATGCAAGTGGCCACATCACACACCAGTTTTATTTGGTCGATGATGGCACAACAACTTGGTTGCATACCGAGAACACCAAAACCGCAGAGCTTCTTGCTTACTTAGAGAGAATGAAATTTATGTTGCGAGTTGAAGTCGCAGATTGTTCAAATGAATTTGCGGTCCTTCGCGCGCCAGGAATCGCTGATGCCATAGGTGGGCCTTATGCGCTTGTTTCATATGACGAAGTTGAAGATACAAAATCGGCTTTCAATCAAAGCTATTTACAAGTTGGAACCTGGGCACTTGATGCCGAACGTGTTGCTGCGGGGCGTGCGCGAATTCTCTTTGAAACGGATCACAAATCAATTCCAAATGAACTTGGTTTTCTTAATAACGCAGTGCATATGAAGAAGGGTTGTTACCCAGGTCAGGAAACTGTTGCCAAAGTATTCAACTTAGGCAAACCACCTCGTCGGCTTACACTTCTGCATCTTGATGGCTCAATGGTTGCGATGCCAGAAAATGGTGCGCCAGTTGAATTCGATGGCAAAGAAGTCGGATTTGTTGGAACCGTTGCAAGACATTATGAACTTGGACCAATTGCGTTGGCAGTTTTGAAACGGAACGTTCCGCTAGAAGCAACGCTTATTAGCGCTGGCGTTAGTGCAACTCAAGAACTATTTAATTAATAAACCAGAGCCTGCACATTTGGTTGCAAAATTTCTTCAACGAAACTAGCAGCCCCAGCAATAACAATTCCAGGTATTTGATCGCCATCGTTAATTCCACGACGCACAGCGCATTGGGTGCATAAAGTTATTTTTCCGCCAGCCAAGATTGCATCGCGAAGGTCGGCCAACTTTGCAGAATGTGGCAATTCAAATTCTTCGCATTTTCCAGGAAGTGCGAACCATGCGGCATCGCCGGTTAGCCAGAGTGAAACTTCGGCGCCACTAGCAAGTGCGGTTGATGCAACGGTAAATGCTTGTGCGCAGCGCTCGGGGTCGTTCGCCCCGGCCATTGCTTTCACAACAAGTTTCGCACTTGAATGAGCATTAATCATGGGAGGGACTCTACTCGCAGATGGCATTACCCTTAGACAATGGAGACCGCGACCACCGTTTTATTGATTGCGGTCACAGCGCTAATTGGATTGTTTTTATTTGTAAAGGGAATCCGCGGCGCTATTAAATCTTGGAAGGGCGAAGCAGAAGATGGTATTTGAAATTCCCGAAGGCTTGCATCCAGATTGTTATCCACTCGCTTGGCTTATCGGAACTTGGCGCGGTAAAGGTTCTGGTGAATATCCAGGAATCGAACCTTTTCAATTCGCGCAGGAAGTTACTTTCAATCACGATGGCCGACCTTTTCTAAATTATTTTTCACGTTCTTGGATTATTAATGACGAGAATGAAATATTGCGGCCAGGGGGATCTGAGACTGGTTTCTGGCGTCCGAAAGAGAACAAAACTTTGGAAGTTGTGTTGGCGCATAACACCGGAATTTCTGAGGGTTGGGTTGGCGTGCACGATGGACCAAAGATTCAAATTGTTATGGATCAAGGTTATTCCGCGCCGTCAGCAAAAATTGTTACCGCTGGACAACGCTTATATGGTTTAGTTGAAGGACAATTATTTTTTGCATATGACATGGCGGCTGAAGGACAGACTTTGCAAGCACACATCTGGTCAAGCCTGGAACGTCAGGCTGGCGAATAAAAGTGAGCAACGATTTTCGTGGGGAAGTTCTAGCCGAATTAACTCGCAACGGCTTAGTTGAATCGATTCATACTGGCCATTTAATTATGTTAAATGCCGATGGTTCGGTTCATAAAACAAAAGGTTCAGTAGATATGCCGATCTTTCCAAGATCAACTGTTAAATGCATGCAGGCCAGTGCGATGGTGCGAAGCGGTTTGAAGTTAGAACCACGTTTATTGGCACTTGTAGCATCAAGTCATTCTGGTGCCAAGATGCACCAAGATGCAGTTTTAGAAATTTTGGCAAGTGTTGGGCTAAGTGAAAGTGATTTGCAATGCGCACTTGATAAACCACTTGGCGAGGCTGAGCGAATTGCGTGGGGCGAAAAACCAGCGACCAGACTTGCGATGAACTGTTCCGGAAAGCATGCAGGAATGCTTGCAACCTGTGTTGCAAATGGTTGGGATATCAAAACTTATTTAAACGCCGATCATCCGCTACAAGTAGCAGTTCTAAAGGAGATTGAAACCCTTGCTTCAACCAAGGTTGCAAATAAGACTTTTGATGGCTGCGGTGCACCGTTATTTGCGATGACAACTCGCGAGCTTGCAACAGCAATTCGCGCAATAACTATTTCGAAGGATCCCGTGCATATCGAAGTTATGAACGCTACTCGCGCATTTCCGGAAATGGTTGCCGGGCCAGGTCGGTTAACAACTCGCACAATGCAAAGTGTTCCTGGGTTATTTATGAAGGAGGGCGCCGAAGCCGTTGAAGTTGTATCTATGTCTGATGGTCGAACTTTAGTTTTCAAGATTAGCGACGGCTCATGGCGGGCTTTTGGGGCGATCATGCATGCAGCGCTTTTGGAGTGGGGAATTATTACAACCGAAGAAGCGTTTAACGTTTATGGTGGCGCAAATATTGTTGGCGGAATGCGTGCGGTGTTATAAATGAAGAGCCGCATCGCAACCTTGATGGTTCACACTTCACCGCTAGAGCAAGCAGGTGTTGGCGATGCTGGTGGCATGAATGTTTATGTCGTCGAGAATTCAATCAAGATGGCGAACGCCGGCGTCGAAGTTGATATTTTTACTCGTGCAGATAAATCTGGTTTAGCTGATGCGGTTGAAATTGCGAAGGGCGTTACAGTTCACCACTTAGAAGCTGGACCAATTGGTGCGTTAACTAAAGAAGAGCTGCCTTCACAAATTGGTGCGTTGACACATGCATTTATGGAGCATCAAAGTGGTAAGCCAAATGGGTATTACGACATCATTCATTCGCATTATTGGATCAGCGGACAACTTGGTTGGATGATTTCAGAACGAACAAATGTGCCACTAGTTCACACAATGCACACCATGGCGAAGGTAAAGAATCAGGCACTTGCTGAAGGCGAGAGCCCAGAACCACTTATTCGCGCACTTGGCGAAGAACAAATTGTGCAGAATGCGAAAGCGCTAATTGCTAATACTGATGCCGAAGCTGCGAGTTTAGTTTCACTCTATGACGCCGATCCAAACAAGGTAAAAGTTGTAACTCCAGGTGTTGACTTACAACGCTTTATTCCGGGACATGGAAAGGCAAGTGCCCGCAATATTTTGAATATCGCACCTGATGCAATTGTTTTAACCTTCGTCGGTCGGATCCAGCCACACAAGGGTCCAGAAGTATTAGTCCGCGCGATTGCAGAAATGCTTTTGCATACCCCACATCTGCGTTCAAAGTTAGCCCTTGTAATTATGGGCGGGGCATCAGGAAGTGGAATAAATGAACCAGAACGATTAGCAAAGCTTGCTACCTTCTTAGGTGTTGAAGACTTGGTACATTTTAAAGAACCAGTTTCAAGAAGCGAACTTGCAGATTGGTATCGCGCATCGGATTTAGTTTGCGTTCCTTCATACTCTGAAAGTTTTGGACTTGTTGCACTTGAAGCTCAAGCATGTGGGACACCTGTTGTCGCAAGTGCGGTTGGTGGTCTACGCACTGCAGTATCTGATGGAATTTCCGGAACCCTTGTCGATGGCCACGATCAGAAAGCATGGGCCTCGGTTTTATCTCGATTGATTGCCGAACCACAACGTCGCGTTCTGCTTTCAATGGGCGCGTTAGATCATGCAAAGAAGTTCGGTTGGGAAAATACCGCGCGCCAGACATTGGATGTTTATGACTGGGTCTTATCAAAACCAAAATCTAATTCGCTATTTGTGGCTAATTAGCAATGATTGATCCCCGCGCGATTATTGAAGAGTTTCTAGAATCTCATGATTTAGATTTCGAAAAAAGCGATACGAATACCTTCTTAATAACCCTGCCAGGTGAGAAAAAGCTACAGACTCATTGCGCTCTAGTTGTTGGCGACAACTCCCTAAGTATCAACGCCTTTGTAATTCGCAAACCAGATGAGAACGCTGAGAAAGTTCACGAGTGGCTTCTAGCTAAGAACGCATCGATGTATGCCGTCACATTTGCTATCAATGAGGTTGGCGATGTTTTCCTTGTTGGTCGCTTGCCACTGCCAGCGGTAACAGATGTTGAAATTGATCGAATTCTTGGGGCGGTCTTGCAATATTCAGATTCCTCATTCAATCCACTTCTTGAATTAGGTTTTGCGACATCTATTCGAAAAGAATGGGCTTGGCGAGTGTCACGCGGTGAATCACTTTCAAATCTAAAAGCATTTGAACATTTAATCTAATAGGATTTACTCATGACTAAGAAATTGATTCTTCTGCGCCACGGCGAGAGCGAGTGGAATGCCCTCAACCAATTTACCGGCTGGGTCGATGTTCGACTCTCTGAAAAAGGAATCGGTGAAGCAAAGCGCGGCGGTCAACTTCTCAAAGAGCGCGGTTTGTTGCCAGATATTGTTCACACCTCACTTCTGCGTCGTGCGATTCATACTTCACAATTAGCCCTCGATGAAGCTGAACGTCATTGGATTCCGGTAAAGCGCAGCTGGCGTTTGAATGAACGGCACTATGGGGCGTTGCAAGGGAAAGATAAGAAAGAGACTTTGGCGCAATATGGCGAAGAACAATTCCAACTTTGGCGCAGATCATTTGATGTTCCGCCGCCACCGATTGATGATGCCGATAAATATTCACAATTTGGGGATCCCCGTTACGCAGATTTAGGTGCGGCGCTTCCAAAGACTGAATGCTTGAAAGATGTTATTGATCGCATGATTCCTTACTTCACTGGCGAAATTGCAGATGATATGAACTCTGGGAAGACCGTTCTTGTTACGGCCCATGGAAATTCAATCCGCGCAATGGTTAAACATATTGATTGCATTTCAGATGAGGATATTGCCGGCGTGAATATCCCGACCGGAATCCCATTGTTATACGAGTTCGACGATAATTTTGAGCCAATTAAAAAAGGTGGCGAGTACTTAGATCCAGCGGCTGCGAAGTCCGCTATCGAAGCGGTTGCGAATCAGGGAAAGAAGTAAAGATTAATTAGTGGAGTATTCGCCAGTTACTAAGAAATATACGCGGCGAGAGATTGAAACTGCATGATCTGCGAAACGCTCGTAATAGCGGCCAAGCAAAGTCATATCGATTGCCGCTTCAATTCCATGGTTCCACTTATCATCCAACAATGTACTAATTAAATCGCGATGCAACTTATCCATCTCATCATCATCTGTTTCAATTTCTAGTGCGCGAACCGCATCGCGATGTTCCATAACCGATGAGAGCTTGTCGATTAACTTGTCTGCAACTATTCCCATGGCTGTAATTGTTGGTACGAGTTCTGCTGGAACTGCGCTATTTGGATAACGCATACGTGCCTGCTTGGCAACGTGGTGTGCTAGATCGCCCATACGTTCAAGATCAGCGCTCATGCGAAGTGAGGTAACAAGGGTGCGAAGATCAGATGCGACAGGTTGTTGGCGGGCCATTAAATTTATTGTGCGCGCATCTAATTCATGTTGAATTTCATCAATTACGCCATCAGCAGCAATAACTTTTTCAGCAATTGTTAGATCTACAGTTAGAAGCGCAGTCGTAGCGTCGGTCATTGCAACTCTTACGAGCCCAGCCATTTGAAGCAGGGTCGTTCCAATTGAGTCGAGCTCGTCATGAAAGGCGTTGCGCATTGTCCAAGAATAGTGTGGGCGGCCTATTGAAGAGGGTAAGAGTATGAACGTGCCCTGAACTAAAGGTAAAGAATTGGCACTAAAGGCCAATTATCGGGGGTTTGGTATGGGTGATTTGGCCATCTCTTCTACGATAAGAACATGGCCTGGATCGCGAGAAAGAACGCTAAGCGAATGGCTGGCGACGAACTCGTAAATAGTTCAGAAATTTTGCCTTCTTCAATTAAGGATCTACTTAAGTTATTCGATGCTGAAAACATTGTTTTAGGTAATGGGGAAGTTGTACTAGAGCAATCTGATGGCATTTCAACGTTAAATTTAATTCGTGACCAACATCTTAATAATGAATTTCTACTTCGCTTAGTTCGAGCAACTCGTAGATCAGGGAAAACTCAGGAAGTCACTATGGAGTTGCCCCGCGGTCCAATTGGTGCTGGAACTCATGATTTATTAGTAAGAGTTTCACTTCTCGGCGATGATGGGCTAATTGTTGTTTTAATTTTTGATGATAGCGAAATGCGCCGGCTTGATTCCATTCGCCGAGATTTCGTAGCAAATATTTCACACGAACTTAAAACTCCGATTGGTGCGCTTTCAATTTTGAGCGAAGCCGTATTAGGTGCGAGCGATGATCCAGAAGCGATCACTAGATTCGCAACAAGAATGCAATCAGAAGCATCACGATTGACAGAATTAGTTCAGGAAATTATCAACTTATCTAGACTTCAAGATGACGATCCTCTTAAGCGCGCCCAACAATTTTCGATTAGTGAAAGCATTAAAGAGGCAATGGATCAGTCACGGTTGAATGCTGAAGCTAGGCGAGTAGAAATTGTTTACAACAACGATGTTAATTCCCTTGTAACAGGCGATCGCGATCAGGTAACGATGGCGATTCATAATTTGATTGAGAATGCGATTAACTACAGCCCTGATGCAACTCGGGTAGCAATTGCAGTTAATGAAGTAGATGGCTTGTGTGAGATCTCAATTTCGGATCAAGGAATTGGAATTCCAGAGAAAGATTTAGAGCGCATCTTTGAACGTTTTTATCGAGTAGATGCTGCGCGTTCTCGAATTACCGGTGGTACTGGACTTGGACTTTCAATCGTTAAACATGTTGTCACCAATCACGGTGGCGATATTTCAGTATGGAGCGTTGAAGGTGCGGGAAGCACATTCACTATCCGCTTACCACTCTTGCGAAATCAAGAAAACAGAACAAGTTCTGCCTTGGAGGCAAATAAATGACGAAGATCCTCGTAGTCGAAGACGAAGCTTCATTCTCTGAAGCACTCGCTTATTTATTAGGCAAAGAGGGCTTTGAGGTAATTGTTGCTGACACTGGACCCGGGGCGATTGAACAATTTGATCGCCATGGTGCTGATTTAGTACTGCTTGATCTAATGCTCCCTGGTTTATCCGGAACCGAAGTTTGTCGCCAACTTAGAACTCGTTCGAATGTGCCAATAATTATGTTGACTGCCAAGGATGCTGAAGTAGATAAAGTTGTTGGGCTAGAACTTGGCGCCGATGATTATGTTACAAAGCCATACTCTTCCCGTGAGCTAATCGCACGTGTTCGCGCAGTGCTTCGTCGTCAAGGTGAAGAAGATTCAGTTAAGGATGGAATTCTTGAAGCCGGTCCAGTTCGTATGGATGTGGAACGCCACAAGGTAAGTGTGAATGGCGACGACGTAGCATTTCCACTGAAAGAGTTTGAATTACTTGAATTCTTAGTTCGAAATTCTGGGCGCGTTTTAACTCGTTCGCAATTAATCGACCGAGTTTGGGGCAGCGATTACTTTGGTGATACTAAGACTTTAGATGTGCACGTAAAGCGGTTGCGGGCAAAGATCGAGGTTGATCCAGCCAATCCAGTATTTATTCAGACTGTACGTGGCTTAGGTTATAAGTTCGAAAACTAATCTCCAACGCTTGCATATTCGTCAGCTTTCGCCCGAACAATCGCACTTACTTTAATTGGGGCAGCATCTGCAAAAGAAATTTCTAATTCGACGTGATCACTTGGCTTGGCATTAAGTCCCTGGAATCTTGCAGATGAATTTGCAGAATCTCCTGCGAAAATTACTGGTGAATCAGTTTCAAGTGGTGTTACTGAAACTTCGCCAACTATTCCATTTGCAGTAATGCCTGTAATTGAATCACTTGCTTCATCAGAATTAACAAGAGTTCCAACAAGTACTGCAGATCCATCGCCTTGAGTTACAAGCAAAACATTTACCGCTCTAATTCCACCTGATATTGCCTCTACGCCATCGGTCACTTGTCTTATGTTGCGAGTAGGAGCATCTGGACCGCTTGCACCACAGCCAGTTAAAACAACTACTAATAGGGCTCCAAAGAGGGCGGAAATGGCTGATTTCAGGTTTTTCTTAAGCATGAGTGAATGGTATCCTTGGCTTCTATCGAAAGGCCAAATTAATGACTTTTAAGGTCGGCGAAACCGTTGTTTATCCCCATCACGGGGCGGCTCTCATTGAAGCAATTGAGACCCGGACCATTAAAGGCGAAGAGAAAATTTATTTGGTTCTAAAAGTTGCCCAAGGCGACTTAACAGTTCGAGTCCCAGCAGAGAACATCGACCTAGTCGGCGTTCGTGACGTGGTCGACTCAGCCGGACTTGATCGAGTATTTAATGTTTTACGTCAGCCATACACCGAAGAGCCAACAAACTGGTCCCGTCGATACAAGGCAAACGTTGAGAAGCTTGCTTCAGGCGATGTAATCAAGGTTGCTGAAGTTGTTCGTGATCTTTATCGCCGCGATCTAGACCGCGGGCTATCTGCAGGCGAGAAGCGCATGCTCTCAAAGGCTAAGCAGATTTTGGTTTCAGAACTTGCACTTGCAGAGCGCACAGATGAAGAGAAGGCCGGCGTGATGCTAGATGAGGTCCTTGCTTCCTAAAGTCGCACTACTCATTCCCGCTGCTGGCAGTGGTGAAAGATTCGGCGCACAAGTTCCTAAGGCACTTGTCCAATTAAACGGTCGCACCCTTATCGAACATGCAGTATTAAATCTTGGCGCAACTGCGACTCAAATCATTGTTGCGGCACCTGCTGGTTATGAAGAGAACTTCCGTAAAATCCTTGGCGACGCTGTAACTGTTGTTACAGGTGGAGATACTCGAACCAAGAGCGTAAAGATTGCACTTGAAAGCGTTGATTCTGATATTGAGTTTGTTTTAGTTCATGATGCCGCAAGACCACTCGCATCTGCCGAACTTGGGAAGAGCGTTATTGAAGCGCTCGCAAGTGGTGATGTAGCAGTTATCCCCGCGCTAAATGTTTCGGACACAATTAAAGAAGTTGATGCATCGAACTATGTTGTTGCAACCCCAAATCGAGAACGCCTTCGTGCAGTACAAACACCACAGGGATTTGCGCGCGAAACTTTGTTTAAAGCCCATATGCAAAATATCGAGGCGACTGATGACGGCGCTTTAGTTGAAGCGATGCGCGGAAAAGTTAAGTTAATCGCTGGTGAAGTGCGCGCTCTTAAAATTACTAACCCAGAAGATCTAGCAACTGCGATGAAATATTTAGTGCCAGACCAAGCCAGTGATATTCGTACCGGCGTTGGCGTTGATGCACATGCGTTTTCAAGTGATCCAAAGCGTCCGTTGTGGCTTGCGGGATTGCTTTGGGAGAATGAAATTGGTGTTGATGGACATTCAGATGGCGATGTTGCTGCACATGCAATTTGTGATGCGTTATTTGCGGCGGCAAATATCGGTGACTTGGGTTCTAACTTTGGAACTTCGAAACCAGAATATGCAGGTGCTTCTGGTGCAAAGTTATTAAGTGAGACTCTTAATTTAGTGAGTGCTGCTGGATTTAAAATTCAAAACGTTACAGTCCAAATTGTTGGTAACCGACCAAAAATTGGCGCTCGACGTTTGGATGCAATTACCGAAATTTCACGTGCCTTAGGCGGCGCTCAAGTTTCAGTTTCTGCAACTACAACCGATGGCCTTGGGTTAACCGGCGAAGGCAAAGGAATCGGCGCAATCGCGACGGCTCTTTTAGTTCGAGACGGAAGATAGAATTTCCTAATGGCCAAGATATCTAGTGACCTAAATCTGTATAACACTGCAGATCGAGCGGTCTCGAAATTTGTGCCGCTAGAACCAGGCAAAGTTGGAATCTATTTGTGTGGTGCAACTGTGCAAGCCCCACCACATATCGGCCATATTCGCTCCGGTGTCAACTTCGATATTTTGCGCAGATGGCTTACTTCAATTGGATATGACGTAACTTTTGTCAGAAACGTAACTGATATAGATGACAAGATTTTGCACAAAGCCGTTCACGAAGAGATTCCTTGGTGGGCAGTTGCTATGAAATACGAACGTGCATTTAGCGACGCTTATGCCGCGTTAAATGTTCTGCCACCAACATATGAACCAAGAGCTACTGGGCATATCACTCAGATGATTCAACTTATGGAAACTTTGATCGCTAATGGCAGTGCATATGCACCCGGTAATGGCGATGTTTATCTTGAAGTTCGTAAACTTAAATCTTATTTAACGCTTTCAAATCAGAAGCTAGATGATCTCCAATCTGCCGAAGATGCTGATTTAACTTTCAAGAAAGATCCACGCGACTTTGCGCTTTGGAAGGCTGCTAAAGCAGGAGATCCATCATGGCCAACACCTTGGGGAGATGGCCGACCTGGTTGGCACTTGGAATGTTCTGCGATGGCACATGCTTATTTAGGTGAAGAATTTGATATCCATGGCGGCGGCTTAGATTTAATTTTTCCGCATCATGAAAATGAGATTGCACAATCAGAATCAGCGGGCTGGAGTTTTGCAAATATTTGGATGCATAACGCTTGGGTTACAACATCTGGCGAGAAGATGAGTAAGTCACTTGGTAATTCACTTCAAGTAATGGAGATTTTAAAGAAGGTTCGCGGAATTGAGTTACGTTGGTATTTAGGCAGCGCTCATTACCGTTCGATGTTGGAGTTCTCCTTCGAAGCGCTTGAAGAATCATCTGTAAATTTCCGTCGTATTGAAGGCTTTTTGCAACGTGCGCAAGAGCTTCTAAAGAGCGAGATCAAACCTAGTATTTCCGCTGAATTTAGCGCTGCAATGAATAATGATTTAGCGGTCCCCCAAGCACTTGCTGATATTTCTGAAGCAGTACGTCTCGGCAATAGCGCAATAACTGAGAACGATTTAACGGCGCTAGCAAAGAGTGCAAGTGAAGTTCGCGGCGCGCTTTCAATCCTTGGCTGCGATCCATTCGATCCAATATTTGCAAGTGGAACAAGTGCGAAAAAAGATTTGCTCGATGGACTTATCTCCCTCGCGCTAGAACAACGTACGGCGGCACGCGCACGCAAAGATTTTGCAGCAAGTGATGAAATTCGCGATTCACTTACCGTACTTGGCATAACAATCGAAGATACCCCAACCGGCTCGCGCTGGACCGTGAACTAAAACTAGAGAATCGAAAAGTAAATGCGCCCCGGAAAAAAACGTCGTGAAGCTGCTGCAGCACCAGATCGCAGACCAACAAATCGCAAACCAGAGTCCCGACTTGAAACTCGCGCAAATAGCGATGCAGTCGCTGGTCGCAATAGCGTTGTCGAAGCGTTGCGTGCACGTATTCCTGCGAAAGAACTTTTAATCGCAGAACGTGCTGAAATAGATGAGCGCATGACTGAGGCACTTCGCTTAGCAAAGAATCAGGATTTAGGAATTAAAGAAGTTCCACGTGGACAATTAGATGGCGTTACTGGAACAACAAATCATCAAGGTATTGCTTTAATCATCAAGCCCTTCCAATACAAGGCGCTAGAAGCAGTTCTACTTGGCGCAAAAAAGCCAGGTTTAATAATCGGACTCGATGGCGTAACCGATCCACATAATTTGGGTGCAATTGTTCGAAGTGCTGCGGCATTTGGTGCTGATGGTGTTGTAATTCCAGAACGTCGCAATGCCGCAATGACTGGTTCGGCTTGGAAATCTTCAGCTGGAGCGGCTGCACGTCTTCCAATTTCACAAGTGACAAATATGGTTCGCTCAATCGAGGATGCGAAAAAGGCAGGCTTTTTCGTTGTAGGGCTAGATGCCGAAGGCCAAGAGGCGCTACCTGGATTCTCACTTGCAACCGAATCTGTTTACTTAATTGTTGGCAGCGAAGGCAAAGGGTTATCAAGACTTGTTAAAGAGAAGTGCGATTTAATTCTTTCGATTCCAATGCAATCAGATGTTGAATCACTAAATGCGAGCGTTGCAACCGCAATTGTTATGTATTGGATTGCCGAGAAGCGAGCAAAATAACGATGGCAACTTTCACACGTTTTATTGCACTTGGTGATTCAATGACCGAGGGCATGTGTGATGAAATTGTGGATGGCAAGTATCGTGGCTGGGCTGATCGAGTCGCCGATACATTGGCGACGGAGAACCCAAATTTCACCTATGCAAATTTGGCTATACGTGGAAAGTTGTTGCATCAAGTTATTGATGACCAAATTCCTTCAGCCACAAAGTTAGTTACCGGACCAGAAACTTTAATTTCCTTTCATGCCGGGGCGAATGATGTGCTTCGTCCAAGTTACCAAGCAGAAGCCGCCTTTGCTAAATATGAAAAGGGAGTCAGCGATTTAACTAAGACTGGGGCCACGCTAATTGTTTTCACTGTTATCGATCGAGTTGAAGGCGAAGGTAAGACCGCAAAGTTGTGGCACGAGCGCTTTAGTGCATTCAATGTAAATGTTCGAGAGGTCGCCAATAAATATGGCGCAACAATTATTGAAGCCGATGGTGCAAAGTGGATGGCAGATTTAAGATTTCTCGCATCTGATCGTTTGCATTTAAATAGCGATGGCCATTGGCGTTTGTCGCAAGCAGTTTTAGAGAAACTTGGTAGAAGTTTTGATTCAACATGGAAAATTCCGCTGCCACCTGCAGCAGAAAAATCTAAAGCACGTAAAAGCGCTGAAAAGACGCTCTGGATTATCGCTTTTGTCCTTCCATGGATCTGGCGACGTCTGCGCGGAAAATCTTCTGGTGATGGTAGAAGCGCAAAGTATGAAACACCAATTACCTGGAATCGTTAGTAATTAACGGCTTTCTGGCGCCAAAATCTGCTGCAACATATCAATATTTTCAACACAACGGCCAGCGCCAATAACAACTGAGTAGAGCGGGTCATCTGCAACTCGAACCGGCATTCCTGTCTCTTTTATTAAGCGCTCAGTAAGTCCTTTAAGTAGCGCCCCACCGCCAGCCAGAACAATTCCTGTGCGAGACAAATCTGCAACGAGATCTGGTGGAGTTTCATCGAGAGTTGCCTTAATTGCACTGACTATTTTGGCGACCTGGTCATCAATCGCTTCACGTATCTCTTTTGGTGTAACCATTAAATCTTTAGGCAGACCAGAGACTAAATCTCGGCCACGAATTCGAGCGTCGCTCTCACCATTCAAACGAGCTGCCGATCCGATAGACATCTTTACCTCTTCGGCGGTGCGCTCACCAATCATTAAGTTATAAGTATTTTTTATGTAATTAATAATTGCAGCATCAATAGCATCGCCGCCAACACGAATCGATCGTGATGTAACAATTCCGCCAAGTGAGATCACTGCAACATCAGTAGTGCCGCCACCGATATCTACAATCATTGAACCAATCGGTTCTTGAATCGGAAGCCCGGCGCCAATTGCCGCTGCCATTGGTTCCTCCATTATGTAAACTTTTTTTGCACCCGCTGCGTATGCCGCATCTTTAATCGCTCTATGTTCTACCGATGTAACTACTGGTGGAACTGCAACTACAACAATTGGTTTAGCTAATAATTTTCGTACTCCGACCATTGCCATAAACATACGCAACATTTTCTGCGCTGTTTCAAAGTCAGCAACGACACCATCTTTAAGTGGTTTAATTGAAACTATATGTCCAGGAGTTCGGCCGACCATTTTTCTTGCTTCTTGCCCAACAGAAAGAATTTCCCCGGTATCAGTGTTAATGCAAACAACGCTTGGTTCATTTAAAACAATTCCACCATTTGATTGGTAGATAACCGTGTTTGCTGTTCCTATGTCAATGGCGAGGTTGCGGCCAAATGGACTTCGCATTTATCGACCTCGCCATCAACTGCGTATCTAGGGGAGTTCGACTTTAGACCTGTGGGATATCTGAGCGATAGAGATGTTTGGGTGAATTTCGGGGTGGCTTTAAGTGCGATGTTTTGTGCGGTGATTACCTCCCAGTTACCGCCCGTTCATCTAACTAGAGGAGAATATTCAAATGACTTCCCACGAACACGGCATCTCCGTGAGCGATCCCAGAGAGATTTTGGTTGATCGCGAATTAAGTTGGCTGGCTTTTAATCAGCGAGTGCTCGAATTGGCCGAAGACAAAACAACTCCACTACTAGAACGTTGTCGTTTCTTAGCAATTTTCTCTTCCAACCTCGATGACTTTTACATGATTCGCGTTGCATCGCTTAAGCGAAAATTAGAGACTGGGCTTACCAAGACAAACACTGCCGGATTTACACCAAGTGAATTAATGAAAGAGTTATCTGCCAAGACTCAAGAGTTAATTGATCGAAAGACGAAATGTTTCCATGATGACGTTCACTTAAGGCTCTCTAAAGAGGGTGTCAATATTGTTAAGTGGGATGAATTAACAAAAGAAGAGCGCGAACTCGCCACCGATATTTTCAATAATCAAATCTTTCCGGTATTAACTCCACTTGCGATTGATCCATCACATCCCTTTCCATATATTTCAGGGCTCTCATTAAATCTTGCTGTCGTAGTAAAGAATCCAGATTCTGGAATGGAGCTCTTCGCTCGAGTAAAAGTTCCATCAAATTTGCCACGCTTTGTTGTAACGACAAAAGGCGACGATCGTAGATACATTCCACTGGAGCAAGTAATAACAGCGAATGTTTCTGAATTATTTCCAGGCATGGAAGTCGTAAATGTTTACACTTTTAGAGTTACCAGAAATGCGGATTTAGAACTTGAAGAGGAAGAATCTGAAGATTTGCTGGCAAGTATGGAACAAGAGTTATTGCGCAGAAAATTTGGTCCCCCCGTTCGTTTGGAAATTGGCGAAGGTATGGATCCTGAATTGTTAGAGACACTCAAAGATGAGCTAAGTGTCAAAGATGAAGATATAAGTAGATATCCAGAACCTTTAGATTTAACTGGCCTTAATCAGATTGCAGATATTGATCGCCCCGATTTGAAATTTCCAGCTTTTAGAAATCAAGTTGCTTGGGATCTGCGCGATGTTGAACCAGATTCAACTGAAGCTTTCTTTGAAGCCTTAAAGCGTCGTGAAGTTATTCTGCACCACCCATATGAGTCATTTAACTCATCAGTTGTTCGCTTTGTTGAGTCGGCTGCGAGTGATCCTAAAGTTTTGGCGATTAAACAGACTCTGTATCGAACTTCCGGTGATTCACCAATTGTTGAAGCGCTAATTGAAGCGGCCGAAGCAGGTAAGCAAGTTCTTGCAGTAATTGAGATTCGGGCCCGCTTTGATGAGCTAGCAAATGTGCGTTGGGCTAGAAAATTGGAAGATGCAGGAGTACATGTTGTCTACGGTCTCGTTGGTTTTAAAACTCATGCCAAACTCTCACTTGTAGTACGTCAAGAGTCAGGTGCCATCCGTCGCTATGTTCATATGGGAACTGGAAACTACAACCCTAAGACCGCTCGCATGTATGAAGACTTTGGAATTTTAAGTTCTGATCCAGTCTTGGGTGATGATGTAAATAAACTCTTCAATCAACTCTCGGGCTTTGCCCCGCAAACTTCATTTGAAAGGTTGCTCGTAGCTCCACGTACTCTGCGAAGCGGATTGCTAGAGCGAATTCAACGAGAGATTGATAATAAAAAAGCAGGAAAGCCTGCGTTAATTCGAATGAAGCTGAATTCAATTATGGATGAAGAATTTATTGATTTACTTTATAAAGCATCGGCCGCTGGAGTAGAAGTTGAATTAGTGGTGCGTGGTATTTGTGCAATTCGTGCTGGTGTTCCTGGGCTGTCTGAGAATATTCGAGTTATCTCTATCTTGGGTCGCTTCCTAGAACATTCAAGAATTTTTCACTTCGCTAATGGTGGCGAAAATGAACTCTGGATTGGCAGTGCAGATTTAATGCACCGAAATTTGGATCGTCGCGTAGAAAGCATGGTCAGAATTAATCAGACAGATCATAAGCGAATACTTATGCGCGCACTGGATAGTTACCTTGCACCAACCACATCGAGCTGGCACATGAACGCTTCTGGAAGTTGGGATCGGATCACAACAAGTTCAACCGGGGAACAATTAGTTGATCTGCATCAGCAAGTCATTAATTGGTATGGAGCTAGGGGATGACCGAGATGATTCTTGCTGCCGGTGGTGTTGTTTGGCGTGAAGGCAAAAGCTCAAAGATTGAGTTAGCAATTATTCACAGACCAAAGTATGACGACTGGTCATTTCCAAAAGGAAAATTAGATACTGGCGAAGAACTTATCTCCTGTGCTTATCGCGAAATTATGGAAGAAACCGGTCTAAATATTGAACTCGGCCCCTTCCTTGGCGAAATTGAATACGAATCAATTGATGGACCAAAGCACGTTTCTTACTGGGCTGCTGAAGTACTTCCTGACAGCAATGAATTCCATGCAAATGGTGAAGCAGATTTACTCGAATGGCACGATATTGATTCTGCACGGAAGAAATTGACTCGCGATACAGATAGAGAAATCTTAGATATCTTTAGCGATTCGCCATTTCAGGCTCCAAAGTTAATTATGTTGCGCCATGCTAAAGCACTTGCTCGTAGTGAATGGCAGAGCGGGGATGAAGATCGACCACTAGATAATTTGGGACAGCTCCAAGCAAAGCGCATGCATGCGGTGTATCAAGTCTTTGGAATTTCACAGATTCACACATCAGATGCCGTTCGTTGCTATGACACCGTTATTGGAATGACTAAGACGTTAAAAATCGAACCAATAATTACCGCAAAACTTAGTGAGTATACCTTTGAAAAAAATAAGGATAAGTCACTAGATTATGGGAAAGAACTTGCTGAATTAGCTAGAACTACCGGTGAGACGATTCTGCTCTGCAGCCATAATCCAGTGCTACCTAGGATGTTAGAACAAGTAAGTAAGAAATCAGATTTAGATTTGCCAGAGAATAAGTTAAAGCCTGGTGATGCTTGGGTAGTTTTTCTGGGCAAGAAGAAGGTCTTACAGATTGATGTTATTCCGGCGCCAACTGTTTGATTTAGTGCTCAGTCCAGTCCATATATTTAAGAACAATGCCTTCACGAAGCGCCCAAGGGCAAATTTCTAATTTATCTAAATCTAAATTTCGCATGACACTTTCAGTTACAAGCGCTCCAGCTACTATTTGACGGGCGCGGTTTGCAGAGACTCCTGGCAATTTTGTGCGCTCATCAGAATCCATTTCTGCTAAGCGAGTAGAGATTTTACGAATCGCGTCGATAGTTATCAGTTTTCCATTGCCGCCATACCAATCACCACAAAGTCTGGCCAAGGTTCGAAGCGTTTTACTTGTTGCAATTGCCCGATCGGAAGATTCATGGTGAACTAAAGTCGGAAGCACAGATTCCAATTGCCCTTCGATGTAATCGCGTAATGAACGAACACTTTTTGGGGTAAACGGATCACCTTGTAGATGGCTCTTAGTTAAACGCGATGCACCAAGTGGAAGTGTTACTGCTACTTCAGGAGATTCATTAATCCCTGATGCGATTTCAAGTGAGCCGCCACCAATATCAATTACTAATAAGCGACCACTCGACCAACCAAACCATCTGCGCGCTGCAAGAAAAGTTAACTTTGCTTCCTCTTCGCCAGTTAAAACTTGAAGATCAATCTCAAAATCCTTATTGATTGCGGCAATAATTTCGCCACCATTGCTTGCTTCGCGAAGCGCCGATGTAGCGAATGGAAGTAGCTCCTCAGTCTTTGCTTTCTTTGAATGCTCAATTGCTGTCTTGATTGTTGAACGCAGCGCTGTGATTCCCTCAAGTGAAATATTGTTCTCGTCATCCAAGTATTCGGTTAAGCGGAGCTCTTCCTTGTGGTTGTAAGTTGGATTCGGTCTGGCTCCAGGATGTGTATCAACTACCTGTAAATGCACCGTATTTGATCCGACATCCAAGACTCCGAGGCGCATTTGCCGAAGATACTCGCTATTTGCCGCAGTGATTAGCAGGTTCAGAGCACTGCATTTTGCGTGTCATAATTACCCCTGCAACACGCCTCCCTAGCTCAGTGGTAGAGCAACGCACTTGTAATGCGTAGGTCGTCAGTTCAATCCTGACGGGGGGCTCCATTAATTATTTAAATTGTCTAGAGAAATTACTTTCCCCGGTATATCTAATTCCAAGTGTGAAACGATAATGACAGTTCTTGTATCCAGAATGGTTGAAATTCTTCTTGCAATTCGAGAAACCTGTGTTGCATCTAAGAATTCAAATGGTTCATCCAAGATAAATACTGGAGTAGCCCGTAGTAGCAATCTTGCTAATTTCATCCGTTGTTTTTCGCCACCCGAAAAATTGTATCCAAGTGGCCCGATATGAGTGTCTAAGCCTTCTGGTAATTTCAAGATCAAATCGCTAAGTTCAACGGTTTCCAGAGCTTGAAATAATTCTCGATCTGTTGCATCTAGTTTCCCAATTCTAAGGTTCTCGCGGATGGATGTAGCAAAAAGATAGTCATCCTGTAGCAGCACCGAAAAAAGCTGTTCATGATTCACAGAAAGCTCTTCGCCATTAATTTCAATTTGGCCAGCAAAAGGTGTGAAATCTAGAAGCGAATTTATCAAGGACGATTTTCCCGAACCTGATTTACCCATGATTATCAAGGTTTCACCAGTACTAACCTTTGCTGATAACGGTGCACACCTCGCCCCAGGAATTATCGGAGTTACATTTATAAAGTTTATTGTGACGCTTTGAGCAAGTGGCTTAGAAACTTCTTCTAGTTCAAGATTATGAATTGGTTCAAGATATGGTGCAAGGTTTCGCGAAGCTTCGAGTATCTTTGCAAGTTGGGAAAATGCAGCAGGCAAGGCGCTGATTCCTTCAAATATAGCAAGGGGAAGAAGTGCAATAACGGCAACATTGACTCCTGCTAGATCTTTAGCAAGAAAGCCTTCAGCCGCAAAATAGAGCGCAGTCATTGAAGCAATTCCTAATAAGACTAGATGAAGTGCACTGGCGTATCCCGAACGCTTAGCGCTCCGCTCTTGCATAACCGCAATACTGTCTTGTGCAAGCTCCATCTCTAGCAATAAATCACTTTTAAAGTCGAAGATGAGCGCTTCGTTTGCGCTTTCAGCAACCTGCATTACTTGTGAGAAGAGTTCGGCCTCGTGCTCTCGTTCGCTTTGAGGTGTAGTTATAACCGCAGCGAGGATCGGAATCACGAAGATTGCGACAAGGAAAATTAGGGAGAGCGCGTCGCCCGCGCTAGGGGAAAGGTAATGAATTATTCCAAGGCCACTTACACCTGCAATCAAAGCGCTTAACCACGGTAAAAAAACTCGGAGCCACAGGTCTTGAACAAGTTCAGCATCACTTATTATTTGCGAGAGTAGATTCCCACGGCTGAGTTTTATGAAGTTAATTGGTAAGAACTTAGAGATCTGTTCATAGATCCTAATGCGGAGTGTTGTTTGAATTTTAAGAGCGGCATCATGTTCGGTAATTCTCGCTGCGTATTTCAAGGTTCCACGTGATAAACCAAAGAACCGAACGGCAACAATCGCAACTTGTAGCATCAATATCGGTGGTCGAGTTGAAGCCATCGAAATTAGCCAAGCGCTTGCCGCAAGTAATCCGACTGCAGAACCAAGTGATAAACCTCCAAGCAGACCCCCCAGTGCAAGTTGTCTCCAGTTAGGTTTTAGTAGTGAGAATAAATCCTTCAATTTGTCCTCGCCATATCTGTAACGTTTGTGGAACCAGAAATCATCTGTTGGCGATGGGTAATTAGTAGAACTAGCGCTCCTTGCGCTGCTTTCTTGCTCAATATTTTCGAGATGATTTCTTCACTTACATCATCGACCGATGCGGTTGGCTCATCGAGAATCAAGAGCTGACAGTCTTTTAGAAGTGCCCGGGCTAGCGCGATCTTGCGAAGTTGCCCGATCGAAAGCGGCTGCTTTAGATTCCCTAATTGCGTGCCAAGACCGCTTGATAAATCGCTAATGTTTAAATCAACTTCCCGCAATAATTCTTCAAGTTCATTATCTGTAGCGCTCGGCTTTGCGTGACGCAGAATTTGTGCGACTGTGCCAATTGGAAATTTTGGCTCTTGAGGAAGCCAAGAAATCTGCTTATGTAAATCGATTGCAGCAATTTCAGACAGCGGAATATCACCGTTTTCAGTACTGAATAAAAGCTCACCACTAGTTGGTTGTACGAAGCCTAATAAAATATTTGCAAGGGTTGATTTTCCAACTCCCGAAGGACCAATTAGAAGTTGCGTACTTCCGGCTGATATTTGGCCAGATGGAATTTGAAGTGGAGCCCTATCTGGATATTCAACTGTTAATTGGCTCCAAGTAATTGCGTTCAATCTTTTAAAGCTGCGGCCGCGATTAACTGCAGGTCGATCTAGAATTTTGAAGAGTTTTTCAAACGCGTTAAGGCCATCAGCTGCCGCATGGAAATAACCTGCCACCTGACGAATTGGCCAGTAAACCTCGGGCGCTATTATCAAAATAAAGAGTCCGGTTTGTAGTGCAATTGATCCATTCACTAATCGCAAGCCAATTGAAACAGCTAGTAAGGCAACAGAGAGCGTGGCAACTAATTCCAGGGCCAGGGAAGAGAGAAATGAGATTCGTAAAACTGACATCGTTTCTTTACGGTAAGAATCTCCGACCTCTTTAAGTTTTGCGCTTTGAATCTTCTCTCGACCATAAACCTTTAGCGTTGTTAATCCGCTCAGTAGATCAAGAAAATAGGTACTCAGAATTCCAAGGCTGCGCCATTTCTTCTCGGTAGCACTTGCAGTGAATCGACCAATTAAGATGCCAAAGATTGGAATCAACGGAAGAGTCAATAAGACAATAACTCCAGCCTGCCAGTCCTGAACTGCAATTGTGATTCCGACCGTGAGGGGAATTATTGCAGCTATAAATAACTGCGGTAGGAACTTAGAGAAGTAACCATCTAGATCGTTAATTCCCTTTGTAATCAAGAGCGATAGCCCAGCACTCCCCAGTTTTTGCACATCTTGCGCGCCAGAATCGAGAGTTTTCACCATAATCTGATTGCGCAATTCATTGCGAATACGAGAACTTGCGGTTGTCGAAATCTGATCAATTGTAAAAGCAATCAATGCGCGGCAGAGAAAGACCACTGCCAAGAAAGTAATTGCCTTTTTATTCTCAATAAAACTCTGCTGCGATACGAAGAGCCTTGTAATAATTGATGCCAATAGATACGCCTGGGTAATCGTTGTTGCTGCGCTCAATACCGCGAGAGCTACGGTTGTGAAAATAAAACCGCGGCTACTGCGGGAATATCGCAGGAGCCGCGGATCTAAAGGTTTCACGCGTGAATAGAATCCAATACGCCAGATTCTGGATTAGCAATCTGATTTGGATGTATTCGCTTGCGAAATACCCAATAAGTCCAACCTTGGTAAAGCAGAACCAATGGAGTCATTACTGCTGCAACCACTGTCATAACTTTCAAGGTGTATTGAGTACTAGATGCATTGAAGATATCGAGCCCTGGGCCACCTGCTGTGATGTTTGGCATCACATTTGGATAGAGACCAAAGAACAGAGTGATAACAACAAAAGCTGTTGTTATGGCTGAAAACAGGAAGGCCCAACCTTCACGACCCTTGTAATTTGCGGCTAAGGCAGCGAGCCAAGAAACTACAACGATCAAAGAACCAGTAACAACACTAGTTTTTGAAGTAAGTGCAGCAAGTGTCCAACCAAGGAAGGAGACTGCAAGAACTGCTGTTACGAGCCCCAGCTTTATTCCGATTGCATTTGAGCGAGTTCGGATATCTCCTTCGGTCTTAAGAGCGAGAAAGAAAGCACCATGAGTCACGAATAAGGAGAGCGTTGTAAGCCCCCCAAGAAGTGCATATGGGTTTAGCAAGTTGAAGAATCCGCCAGCATATTCAATTGCGCCGGTTGCACTCTCTTCTAGTGGAACTCCACGTACGATATTTGCAAATGCAACACCCCATAGAAGTGCAGGAATGAAGCTTGCAATAACTATCGCGTTATCCCAACTATTACGCCATTTAGCTTTTCCATACTTGCTGCGATATTCAAAAGCGACACCGCGAACAATTAATGAGATCAGGATTAGGAATAGTGGAAGGTAAAAACCACTAAACAAAGTGGCATACCACTCTGGGAACGCTGCGAATGTTGCACCACCTGCTACTAGTAACCAAACTTCGTTACCGTCCCATAGAGGACCGAGTGTTGTCAGAACTGCACGCCGCTCGGCTTGATTCTTCGCAACAACTTTTAGCAATATTCCTACGCCAAAGTCGAAACCTTCGAGAACGAAATAGCCAATCCAAAGAACAGCTATAAGTATGAACCAAACTGAATTAAGTGACATTTTTCATTCCTCCTAGTAAGCCATTGTCAGTGTTTTAGATTCGCCACTTTGAACTGGAGTCATGTCGGTTCCAACTTTGATAGTGCGAACCATTAATCCAAATTCGATGACGGCAAGTACTCCATAAAGAAGAGTGAATGTGACCATTGTGAAGAGGACGCTTCCAGCACTTACCCCTGGACTTACGCCATCTGCGGTCTTAAACAATCCGAAGACAACCCAAGGTTGACGGGCACTTTCAGTAAATATCCAACCAAATGAGTTAGCGAGAATTGGTAGGAATGGAAGCGCGATCGTGGAACGCAGGTAGAACTTACTTCTAGGCAATCCACCTTTGCGCATATACCAAAGTGTCATGAGTGCAAATAGCGCAGCTAAGCCACCAAAACCAATCATTAATCTAAATGACCAGTAAGCCATTGGAATGTTAGGGGTGTAATCACCAACACCATATTTCTCTTCATATGATTTCTGGAGATCGTTTATTCCTTCAACTGTTCCATTGAAATCTCCGGTTGACATAAAGGAAAGCACGGAAGGAATTCCAATTTGGAATACCGCCTTGCTGCCATCAAGAGTTCCCAGAGTGAGGAGTGAGAATGGGGCGTTTGCTTTTGTCTCATAGAGAGCTTCAGCAGCAGCCATTTTCATAGGTTGTTGTTTAGTCATAATTCGCGCTGACCAGTCACCGGTTATTCCAACTAATAAGAATGAAACAACTATGACAATTAAACCCGTCTTCATAACTGGGCGGGCAGCTTCAGGATCTCGTCCCTTAAGAACCATCCAGCCAGCAACTCCAGCAAATAGTGCACCAGCAGTTAAGAAAGCTGATGGAATTGTGTGGAAGAAAGCGGAGACTGCGGTGTTCTGAGTTAAGACTGCAACAATAGATTTCAATTCTGCGCGTCCAGTATCTGGATTGAATTCATAACCAACTGGATGTTGCATGAATGCGTTTGCGGCGAGAATGAAATATGCAGAGACCAAAGTTCCGATTGACGCAATCCAAATTGTCGCAAGGTGCGCCTTCTTTGATAGACGATCCCAACCAAAGATCCAAAGACCAAGGAATGTGCTTTCGAGGAAGAAGGCAAGTAAACCTTCCATCGCTAGCGGAGCTCCAAAGATATCGCCAACAAAGCGACTGTAAGAGGACCAGTTCATACCGAATTGGAACTCCTGAACGATGCCTGTTACAACTCCAATTGCAAAGTTAATTAAGAATAATTTCCCGAAGAACTTAGTAGCGCGTAAGTATTTTTCCTTATTGGTTCGATACCAAGCGGTTTGTAGGCCAGCCACAAGAAAACCAGATCCAATTGTGATTGGGACGAAAATAAAGTGGTACACAGTTGTAATGGCGAATTGCCATCTAGCCAGATCAAGTGCGTTCATTGGCACTCTCCTATCTCTTGCTTCAGATTTTCCACTATTGAGAATGCAAAGTTCCAATTCTTTTTATGTGGAGCGGCGCACAATGTAAGAGTTCAAGCGTGAATAGTTCGACTTTAATAAATCTTTGAGTGCTAGCCCTAGAGCAATAACTTTGGTATGAATAAGCCATGGAACGCGACTTTGATGTAGTAATTATTGGTTCTGGTTTTGGTGGATCAGTTAGTGCGCTACGTCTTGTTGAAAAGAATTATCGAGTTTGCATTTTAGAAGCAGGTCGTAGATTCGAAGATAAAGATTTCCCAAAAACTTCCTGGCGAATTTCGAAGTTTCTATTTGCACCAAGACTTGGGCTTCGAGGTATTCAGAGAATTCATGCGCTTCCTGATGTCCTAGTTCTTGCTGGAGCCGGAGTTGGTGGTGGCTCACTTGTTTATGCAAACACTTTATATATTCCACCCGATACTTACTTCAATGACAAGCAGTGGCGCCACATAACTGATTGGAAGGATGAACTTCTTCCTTGGTATGACCAAGCATCACGAATGCTCGGCGTCATCGACAATCCATATTTCTCGCCATCTGATGCTGCAATGAAAGAAGCGGCAATCGAAATGGGTGTTGGCCACACTTTCAGAATGGCACCACTCGGTGTTTATTTTGGAAGTGGCCCTGGTGAAAAAAGCGCAGATCCATTCTTTGGTGGTAAGGGTCCGGATCGTGAAGGTTGTATTCAATGCGGTGCGTGTATGACGGGGTGCAGAAATAATGCAAAGAATACGTTGCCAAAGAATTATCTTGGCTTGGCTGAAGGCGCAGGGGCCAAGGTTTTTGCAGAACATACGGTTACTAAAATTGAGCAGCAGAGCAATGGGAGTTGGAAGATTTATGCCCGAAAAAGTTCATCTTGGCTGGGCCGAAAGCGAGTTTTCACGGCCAACGAGGTAATAGTTGCGGCTGGTACTTACAACACACAAAAACTTCTTCACCACATGAAGAGCGATGGCGTATTGCCTAAAATTTCAGCAACTCTTGGAAAACTTTCGAGAACAAATAGCGAGGCACTTACTGGCGCCCTTATGCAAAATACAGATATTGATTACAGCAAAGGTTCAGCAATCACATCTTCATTCTTTCCGGATGAACACACACATGTCGAGCCAGTCAGATATGGCGTCGGTAGCAATGTAATGGGCATGCTTCAAACGATTATGACCGACGGTCACACGGCATCTGGGCGACGTAAACAATGGCTTCAAACAATCATTCGGCACCCAGGACAACTGGCAAGAGTTCTAAATGTTCGCAGGTGGAGTCAGCGAACTGTTATCGCACTTGTAATGCAGAACGTAGATTCTGCGCTAACGGTTTCAATGAAGCGCTCGGTATTTGGCAAACGCTTAACCTCAACAAACAACAGTGACGCCCCAAATGCAACTTATATTCCGGCAGCAAATGAAGTTGTCCGCAAAATTGCCGAGAAGAATGGCGGAATTGCTGGCGGTCATATCGGAGATTTAATTGGCGCACCCTTTACAGCTCATTTTGTTGGGGGTTGCGTGATTGGGGATTCAGAAAAATCTGGAGTAGTTGATCCGTATCACCGAGTATGGAATTACCCAACGCTGCATGTAGTTGATGGTGCAAGTGTTACGGCAAATCTCGGAGTTAATCCCTCACTAACAATTACCGCCCAAGCCGAACGCGCACTTTCGATGTGGCCAAATAAGGGGGAAGTAGATCCAAGACCACTTCAAAGTCAGGGTTATCGAAGGGTCGCGGCAGAGTTTCCAAATAAGCCCGTTGTTCCTGCAGGTTCGATAGGTGAATTAAGGGGTGATAAGTAGTTTCTAGGCTCAAAACTGCTAGGCAAAATCCTCACCCCATGTAACCATTTCACCCTACGAAAGGGTGAGAGAAATGTACGAAATACTGCCAGGCGTTTCGCTATCTCGTATCACCCCGCCTACGGTGCCCTCACAATTCATCTTACGTAAATCGATCCTTGAGCTTTTAGAGAAGCCAGCGCCACAAGCCGTCTTTGCAATTGCGCCAAGCGGGTTTGGAAAAACTATTTTGGCTGCACAGTGGGCGGCAATGCATCCAGATAAAACTATTTGGTACACCCCGGCACTTACTGACACCTTTAAAGATTTAGTTTTTCATTGTGTCTCCTCACTTCGTAGATTCAATCCGAACGCCGCACCTTGGATTGAAAAATATCGCACCGAAGAATTCGAACCACGCCAAGCAGTTGTGGAATTTGCAAATGAGATCGCAACAATTGGATTTACTGTTCATTTCATAACAGATGGTGCGCACAACATCAATTCCGAGAATGAACAGTTCACTCAACTATGGGCAGAGTTAGCCCCGGAAAACCTTAAAACGCTGACCATAAGAAATAATTTACCTACAATCAATTATTCCAGAGCCATTTCAATTGATGCATTTAGTATGTTAAAACCAATTGATCTAGCGTTTACTGATGCTGAAACTAAAGTATTGGCTGCCAATTTCGGTGTTGATTACGAAGCAAATGAAGATATTTTCCGAAATGTTCAAAATTGGCCAGCCGGAGTTCTCATGACCTTGAAGACTTTGACCAAATCTGGCGCAGGTATTAGCGCGGACTATCTTGATAGTCAGATGCTAATTGAGGCAACTTTGAAGAAGTTGGACCCTAAAGTTTATGAAATTCTTGAGACATTAGCGTTCTTTACTAATTTGAACAGAGAACAACTCTCACTTGCGCTGGGAACAGAGGAGAAGTTTCAGAGTTTTCTACGACTTGCAAGTGAAGGAATTTTCGTCCTTCAAGTAGGAAGCTCGGGAGATGAATTCAAGGTAAATGAAATCATCAAAAATGCAATTAGTGAAAAACTTAAATTAGAACCAGAGCGTTCCGATGCAGTTAGGCGGAATACGGTAGAAGTAATGATTGCGACGAAAAATTTAGCAGAAGCCATCTCTCATCTTGAGGCGCTTGGCGATACAGAAAGGGCTAAGGAAGTTATTGGGCTACATGTCCGCAGACTGCTCTGGTCTGGCGATGTAGATCTCCTAATGAAAAGCATCAGATTGATAGATAAGTACTTAGGAATTGGCGCGGTTGGCCCAGAGCTTGTAAAAGCTTTTTCAACGATGGCTAATGAATCCCTCGAAGAGTTATCGATAAAGATAAAGGGGCTAGAGATCGCATCAAGAGCTAGTGGAGTTTTCGAGAAAGTTGAATGCGATTTACTAGTAATGGAGAGTCGACTCGCTCTTGGATATGGAAATTTAAGTAGAGTCTTAGAGATAAATAATTCGGCTGTTAAATCTTCCAAATCTCTTTTCTCACTTCGGATGGCGGCAAATGCGGCGTTCTTGATGGAAGATTACGAAGAGCTTTTGAAGATTGTTAATGAATCTAGGATTATGCCACCACCAGATCCTTCAGAATCCACAATTCATCTACCTGCAATAGAGGCGCTCTTAGCTCTTGCTGAAGGTCGGTTGACCGAAGCCCTTGAACTTGCATTGTATGTAATTGATGAAACAAAAAGAGTTGGTGCTACCGGTGTTTGGTCTTCATACGACATGGTCTATTGCGCATCAGAAGTGTGGCGTGAGACCGGAGAAGAAGATAAAGCGATCGCACTTCTTGAAGAGCGCAATGAAGAAGTTAAGAATTTTCATATTGCCACATGGCAGGTTGCATTTGATGCTAAACGCGCTCTTATAGAGGCTCAGCTTGGTCGCTCTACAGGTGGACTACAACGAATCCGAAAAATTCGTGATGATTTTAATCTTCCAAAATACCACCAAGATCTCTTTAGAATTGTTGATGAACATGAATTGATTATTCGAGCACTTCTCCGTGATTTCGAACGGATAGCTGAGATAACTTTTCGAACTCCAAATCGTCCAACAGTCGCAATTATTTCCACATCACTTGAAGTACGTAAAGGTGGCGATACAGCAAGAGCGGCTATCGCATCTCTAAAAACCAGAAATCCCCGTGAAATCTTGCTACTTCAAATTTTCTTGGTAAATATTAATTTGGATAAACCAAAAATTGCTGAAGAACATATGCAGAAAGCAATGACAATTATTATGAAATATGGTTTTCGCCAAATACTTTTGATTCAAAGCGCCGAATTCCAAGAATTTCTCTTAAAGTACGCAGCAACTCATCCAACGGTGTATATGGAACAATTATCAAAATTAATTCGGAAGCGAATAGCTGATAAGAATTTCCACAGTGATAAGTTGGAAAATCCTCTCACTAAGCGCGAAATTGAAATTCTAAATCGTCTTTCGACCGGGCTACCTATTTCGCAGATAGCTTCGAATCTTCACATCTCAAATAACACGATAAAAACTCATCTAAAGAACGTCTATAAGAAACTCGGCGCAGATTGTCGGGAGAGTGCTGTTGAAAAAGGTAGAGAATTACTTCTCTTTTAACTTCTCGGTCTGTTCTTTACGAAGTCTTGGCCAAGTTGTAATTGGATAATTAAGATCACGATAAAAATCCTTAATTAACCCTTGAACAATCTTGCTCTTTTCTTTAACAACAAAGTGTGATGTTCCTGGAACGATTGCGAGTCGGGCATTTGGAATCGCTTCATAAAGTTCTATGGTGTGATGATTTGAAAATGGTTCGTCATCACCGGTTAAGACAAGCACTGGACAGCTAATTCTTGAAAGCTGGGTAGTTGTCATCGTTGGTTCGGAATTCCAAACTTCATATGCCTTGCGGATAATTACTTCCTGCATATGAGCAGGATCTGGAGACCTAAGTGCGAACTTTGCAGCATCATCCTCGGAAATGACAATCTCTGGATCTTCCTCAACTAATGAAAGCCCGCTATCGAAATGATAGTTAGTTCCGATTGCAACAATAGATTTAACAAGATCAGGACGTTTTAGCGCAACCATCAGCGAAATAATTCCGCCATCACTCCAACCAATTAAATGCGTTGGCCCCTTTATTACATCTTCAATGTATGCAATCGCTTCATCAGTTTGAAAATCAAAGTGATAGAAACCCTCGCGACTTGCGGTTCGACCATGTGCGCTGCGGTCATAGGCAAAAACCGAATGTGTGCGTTGAACTGCAGGGATAACTGTGTAATCCCAGCTCTCAGTTGAACTTAACCCACCATGCATAAGCAGAACTGGTTCACTCTTCTTGCCGAAAGTTTTTCCATGTGCCGACCAGACTTGATGGCCGCGAAGGTCAATGTAGCCGCGATTTAATTTCAGCATTCTTACATTGAATCCATAATATGGCGATTTCCGCGGTCGAAGGTTGCATAATTCCAAGACCAATCAACGATTGTTCCAATTCGGTTGCGGCCACCCATTAAATAGAAGAGGTGCAAAAACAACCAAGCAGACCAAGCTGGATAACCAGAGAATTTAATTGGCCCCGCTTCAACAACTGCTTTGTGACGACCAATCGTGGCCATCGATCCCTTGTCGCGATACTTAAAGTCCTTTAGTTCTTGGCCTTTTGACCGGCGTAAAATTTGTTCGGCGACAAAACGCCCTTGCTGCATTGCAACAGGTGCAACCATCGGGAGGAATCGTCCATCTTTACCTTTAGATCCGCAGATATCTCCGACGCCCCAAATGTATGGATAATTAGTAACTGCAAGAGTTGGATAAACACTTAAGCGATTTCCATCAAGTGGCAGAGATAAGTTTTCAATTACAGGTGCACCTTTCACGCCCGCAGCCCAAATGGTTACTTCAGATGAAATTGTTGACCCGCTTTGAAGTTCAATCCCGCGATGTTTCACAGATTTAACTGCAGAGTTGAGCATCACTTTTACGCCCAATTTTTCAAGTGACTTCTTTGCCTTCTCAGAGAGTGATGGAGCGAAACTTGGTAACAATCTTGGGCCAGCTTCGATAAGTACGACATCAATATGCATTGCAGCATGCTTTTGATCATTCATTAGGGGTCCGCGTACAAGTTCGGCTATCGCTCCAGCCATTTCAATTCCAGTTGGCCCGCCACCAACTACTGAAATCGAAAATCTAGTGTCATCTTCAAAGCGACAGAGATCTTCAAAGCGGCGCATAACTTCGGCGCGAATAGTTAGCGCTTCGTGAATTGTTTTCATACCAAGTGCAAATTCTTCAACCCCAGGTGTTCCAAAATCGGCGGTTACAGAGCCAACCGCAATTACTAAATGGTCAAAAGGTAGAACTTCACTGCTATCTAATTTGACGGTCTTATTCTTATGGTCGACAGATATTGGACTGCCCATTCTAAATTTTCCATTAAATGACCGGATTGCACCGCGAATTGGATAAGCAACATGGTCGGCAGCAAGGCCAGCAGTTGAAACTTGGTAGAGCAGCGGAAGGAATGTCTGAAAGTTATGGCGATCAACGATTGTTATATCCGCGTTTTTTCCTAAGGCCCGGGCTGTAGCGAGTCCGCCAAAGCCGCCACCGAGAATTACAACACGGGGCTTAGGGCTTTTAATCATGGCTTCCTCTGCTTTTTCGCGGATTATTAAATTTCAAGTTTCGTGAATCAGGGTTGAAGTCTACTGTTAATCCCATGAACTCACCTCTCAATAATCCAAACCCTGGACGCAAAATTCTCGTTACGGGCGCATCTGGTTATGTCGGCGGCAGATTAGTTCGACATTTATTAAGCCAAGATTTCGCCGTTCGCGTAATGGTTCGAGATAAAAATAAAATTTCTGGTCAACCTTGGCTAAGTCGCGTAGAAATTTCACAGGGAAACGCAAACGATTTCCTCTCAGTTAAATCTGCACTCACTGGAATTCATACCGCCTTCTATTTGCTTCACTCGATTAATTTGGGCTCCAATTTTGATGAGCTTGAGGCAGAGATGGCTCGCAATTTTGCACGAGCAGCAGAAGAAGCCGGCGTAAGTCAGATTGTTTATTTAGGCGGAATTGCGAACGATAAGCAGATTAGCCAACACCTTCAATCACGTGCCAATACCGGGCGAGAACTAGCAAGTGGAAGCGTTCCAGTTATCGAAATGCGCGCCGGCATAATTATTGGATCTGGTTCGGCATCTTTTGAAATGTTGCGCCACTTAACTCATCGCCTTCCAATAATGACTACTCCGAAGTGGGTTTCAAACTTAACCCAGCCAATCGCAATTCGAGATGTGCTCTGGTATCTATCGAGCGCTGCTGCACTTAAAAATCCAGTAAGTGGCATCTTTGATATCGGTGGTCCCGCCGTACTTTCTTATGCCGACATGATGCAAATGTTCGCGAAAATTTCTGGCTTACGCCGTCGTTGGATTATTAAAGTTCCGGTCTTAACGCCTGCACTTTCTAGTTTGTGGATTGGCTTTGTAACTCCGGTTCCAACAGCACTTGCCAGACCACTTGTGCAATCACTTATTAGTGAAGTTGTTGCAGATCCTGCAAAAAGCATTGCAGGACTTATTCCACCACCACCAGAAGGACTAGTGCAGATTGATAGCGCTATTGAATTAGCACTTTCTAGAACATCACAGAATCAAGTTGAATCACGTTGGTCAGATGCGACTCAACCAACTGCGCCTTGGCAGAAAGCGCAGAGCGATCCAGCCTGGGCCGGTGAAGTTATTCTTCGAGATCATCGTGAGCGAATTGTTGAAACGAGTAAAGAAAATTTATGGAAGAGCGTTGAACAAATTGGTGGCGAGCACGGTTGGTATGGTGCAGATTTTCTCTGGTGGGCGCGCGGAGTTATTGATCGCGCATTTGGCGGCGTAGGACTTCGTCGTGGCCGTCGTCATCCAGATACTTTGCGAATTGGTGACAGTCTAGATTTTTGGCGAGTAGAGAATTTAGAAGAAGGTGTTTCGCTAAAACTTTATGCCGAAATGATTCTTCCTGGAAAAGCTTGGTTGGAATTCAAAATTGAAGAGATAATTGTTGATGGCCAAAAAATGCGGAAGATTTCGCAAGATGCAACATTTTCCCCAAGAGGTCTTGGCGGCCAACTTTATTGGTTTGCAGTTTCACCGTTTCACGTATTGATATTTCCTAGAATGCTTTTAAATTTAGTCCGAAGTGCTAATCGAAAAGACTATGCAGAGGCCCAATTAAAAAACAGATAAATTCCCGCTAAATACCTGAAATTGTCGCCCCCTTCTCCTATAATTTAGGAATGGAAAACCTAGAGATTGCATCGCAACAAGAGACGCCATCTCTAACCCAGTTAGAAAGCAAGATTCTCGAATTTGAAGGTCAATGGTGGAAGTTTGCAGGGGCCAAGGAGAGCGCGATTAAAGAGCTCTTCGATTTGACGCCACCGGCTTATTACCAACTTCTAAATAACTTGATCGATCGCGATGATGCACTTCTCGCAGCACCAATGCTCGTAAAGCGACTTCGCCGTCTGCGCGAAGCCCGCACAAACGCCCGCTCCCTCTAGCCGGTTTTGGGGCTAACCCACCGTTCGTGCCGCAACAAACAGTTACTCACAGGCGGGCCCGCCCCAAAACCGATTTGCCGAGGCTTCGCGGCTGCTCTAGATTTGGCGTTAGCACTCGGGTGGTTAGAGTGATAATCGTTGAAGATTAGAGAGAGACATATACATATGGCAAAGATGATTGCTTTTAATGAAGAGGCCCGTCGCGGTCTCGAGCGCGGAATGAACGCACTCGCAGATGCTGTGAAGGTCACGCTTGGACCTCGTGGACGAAATGTTGTTCTCGAGAAGAAGTGGGGAGCACCAACAATCACTAATGATGGTGTTTCAATCGCTAAAGAAATTGAACTAGATGATCCGTGGGAGAAGATTGGCGCAGAGCTAGTCAAGGAAGTTGCTAAGAAGACTGATGATGTCGCTGGCGATGGAACAACTACCGCAACAGTTCTGGCACAAGCACTTGTACGCGAAGGTCTGCGTAACGTTGCTGCCGGTTCGAATCCAATGGCGCTAAAGCGCGGAATTGAAAAGGCTGTTGATGCGATTTCAGCTGAACTATTAGTTATGTCTAACCCGGTTAAGACTAAGGAACAGATTGCAGCAACTGCATCTATCTCTGCGGCTGATACAACTATCGGCGAGATGATTGCTGAAGCAATGGATAAGGTCGGCAAAGAGGGCGTTATCACTGTTGAAGAGTCAAACACTTTTGGTCTTGAACTCGAATTAACTGAAGGTATGCGTTTTGATAAGGGTTACATCTCTCCTTACTTCACAACAGATACTGACCGCATGGAAGCTGTTCTAGAAGATCCATACATTTTGATTGCAAATTCTAAGATCACAAATATCAAAGATTTGCTACCAATTCTTGAGAAGGTAATGCAATCAGGTAAGACACTTGTTATTTTGGCTGAAGATGTTGAGGGTGAAGCTCTTGCAACTCTGGTTGTTAACAAGATCCGTGGAACCTTCAAATCTGTTGCTGTTAAGGCGCCAGGATTTGGCGATCGCCGTAAGGCAATGTTGCAAGATATTGCAATCCTTACTGGTGCAACTGTTATCTCTGAAGAAGTTGGTTTAAAGCTAGAAGCCACAACAATGGATCTACTTGGTCGCGCTCGCAAGGTCGTAGTCGCCAAGGAAGAAACAACTATCGTTGAAGGCGGTGGCGATGCCGAACAGATTAAAGGTCGCGTAAATCAAATTCGTGCCGAAATCGAAAAGTCAGATTCAGATTATGACCGCGAGAAGTTGCAAGAACGCCTTGCAAAGCTTGCTGGTGGCGTTGCAGTTATCAAGGCTGGCGCAGCTACTGAAGTTGAACTTAAAGAGCGCAAGCACCGGATTGAAGATGCTGTTCGAAATGCGAAAGCAGCGGTCGAAGAGGGCATTGTTGCTGGCGGCGGAGTTGCACTTCTACAAGCAGCAAAGGTTGCATTTGAAAAGTTAAAG
>CAEZZG010000006.1_pt1 | contig 72065 bp, 73 predicted proteins | sample 7266311 | NCBI WGS metagenome assembly CAEZZG01 (sample SAMEA6813955, study PRJEB35770) | uncultured Actinomycetes bacterium | biome: Freshwater; feature: Freshwater reservoir; material: water | place: Czech Republic | collected 2016-08-15 | depth 30m m
AACCGCAGCACTCCCCATAGAACCCTCTGATAAGAATCAAGGTTCACTTGCGAGTCTTATTCTTTGGCACCACGAGACACGCTTGATGTCTCGATTGGTATTTTTATGTCATTTAAAGATTTAGGTATTGCTCCTGCGCTCGTAGAAGCCCTGGATGCACAAGGAATCACTTCGCCGTTCCCAATTCAAACCGCAACCCTTCCAGATGCGATTAAAGGTCGTGACGTTTTAGGTCGCGGTCAAACTGGATCAGGAAAGACTCTTGCTTTCGGTCTTGCAATGTTGACTCGCCTTGAAGGTCGCACCGCAAAGCCACACCGACCACTTGGATTAATTCTCTCTCCAACTCGCGAACTCGCTGTTCAAATTTCTGATGTAGTTGGACCACTTTCTCGCAAAGTTGGTTTAAGTACTCAAGTTGTTGCCGGCGGACTCTCTTATGTTGGCCAAATTAAGGCACTTCGCAGTGGTGTAACAATTCTTGTTGCAACACCTGGTCGTCTTATTGATTTAATTGAGAAGAAGCATGTTCTTCTAGATGATGTAGTCATAACTGTTCTAGATGAAGCAGACCAGATGGCCGATATGGGATTCCTACCTGTAGTGAAAGATTTGTTAGGTCAGACAAAAGATGATGGCCAACGCCTACTTTTCTCAGCAACACTTGATCGCGATGTCGATTCACTTGTTAAGCGTTTCCTAAAAAATCCAATTACTCACTCACTTGAGAATGAAAAATCTCGTGCTGCTGATATGCAACACCACGTTCTGATTATGGATCAAGGTCACAAGGATTTAGTTGCAACTCAAATTGCAGCGCGCGAAGGACGAACAATTTTCTTCGTACGAACAAAACATGGCGCCGACAAACTTGCTGAAAAAATGCTCCGTTCTGGTGTACCGGTTGGAGTTCTTCATGGTGGAAAATCTCAAGGCCAACGAACTCGGGTTCTTGCTGCATTTAAAGATGGCCGCGCTTCAGCGCTTGTCGCCACAGATGTTGCTGCACGTGGAATCCACGTTGATGATGTTTCACTAGTAGTTCATGTTGATGCACCAGCAGATCACAAGGATTATCTACACCGTGCCGGCCGTACGGCTCGCGCAGGTGCAACCGGAGTTGTTGTAACTCTTGCAACCCACAAGCAGAAGCGTGGAATTTTTGGAATTACAAACCTCGCTAAAGTTAAGTTAAATGAAGTTTATGTTCGTCCATCAGATCCAGAGCTAATTCGTGTAACTGGTTCCCAAGAACCATCAGGAATCCCGGTAATTGTTGAAGCTGAAAGACCTGGTCGCAACGATCGCGGAAGTCGAGACCGTGGTGATCGCGGCGGTTTCCGTCGTGGACATGCAAGCAATTTTAAAAAGCGTAGCGAAGGTGGCGGGCGTGTAGGCGAGGGCGAGAAAGAAAAACCAGTTCGTTCATTCCGTGGTGCTGCACCGACAAAACCAAAATATGAAGATCGCCCAGTTCGTAACGACCGTCCAGTTCGTAACGACCGTCCAGAAAGAACTGAGCGTACTGATCGTCCAGTTCGTAACGACCGTCCAGAAAGAACTGAGCGCACTGATCGTCCAGTTCGTAACGACCGCACATTTCGTGCGGACCGCCATCCAAAAGCGGAGCGATTTGAGAAATCTGATCGCCCGGCAAAGGCAGATCGTTTTAACACTCCGAAACCAGCAAAGAAGAGTTACAAATCTGATTCTCGCCCTTCAACATCAACCTGGCGCGCAGATTCTGAAAAAGTAGAGCGTAGTGAAAAATTTGAAGGCAAGCGTCCAGCATTTAAAAAGGCTTCAGGCCCTAAGAAGTTTGCAAAGAAGGCCCCAGCTAAGCGTGCTCCTGTAGCAAAGGGAACATTCAAAAAAGCAGGACCAAAAAAGAATGTTGGAAAATCTAAACCCCGCACAAAATAACTCTCACTAAGTCCTCAGCGCTCGTTGTCTTTTAGTTCAGGAATCTAAGCCATACTGGTTCTATGAAATCACAGATTGCGTTAATTGGTATTGGGTTAGTAATTGCAAGCGGAGTCGCTTATGCCGAGTTAAAACCTGCTTCGAACGCTCCTGCAATAACGACCGTCGCGACACCCGATCCGATCGACTCTCAATCTGCATCAACAGCTCCAACCCCAGAAGCCTCAAAGACCCAAACCAAAGTTGCAACACCTAAGAAATCTTCTTTACCAAAAATTGCCAAACCAACTATTTCGAAGCCAAGCATTTCTGGTGGTGGCGATGATGATGAAGGCGATGATGAAGGCGATGATGAAGGCGATGATGAAGGCGATGATGAAGGCGATGGTCGCGAACACGAAGAAAGAGATGACGACTAATTATTAGCTTTGCGCGCTTCGAAGATTCTCGAAACAGCGATTGATGCAATTGTCATTCCAGTTCCAAATATCAGATACCCATTAAGTGAACCCGCTTTTGCTGGGGCTATCCAGTCAATAGCGACTGCACCAGCAAGTTGACCAGCGATATTTAGAATCACAAAATTCAAAACCCCAAGATGTTGAATTATGTAGGCCGATACTGCGACAAATATAAGTCCTAAACTGCCACCGGTATAAACCCAGAAATCATCTGGTAGCGGAGCAATTTTGGCGCCTGATGCCAAATTAATTGAAAGCGCGATCACAATCACTACAGCGCCAGTGGCAAAATTCAGCCAAGCAGTTGCAAGGGGACGTTTCGCAACCGCATTAACTCTTCCATTTAAGCCTTGTTGGATTGACGCAAATACCCCAACCGTTAGCGCCATTGACAGTGGCAGGAATCTAAATTCTGAATTAGTTAAGTCTGGATAGACAGCGATAAATACTGCAATCAAAGTTGCGAGAGCACCTAAAGTCCTTGCCGTAGTTATTTTCTGCTTGCCGCTCGATGAAAGGCCAGCCTTATCAACGAATAGTGATGAAACTGTTTGTCCTGCAACTACGCTGATTGTAAAGAGAGCTACCCCAATTTGTGGAACGGTAATGCTCTGAACAGCAACAAAACAACCACCCAATATGCCGCCAGCGACTTCCCACCAAGTTAATTGCCTTCCCTTAATCCCTTTAAAAATTAAAAATAGACCGGCTCGTTCTTTTTTGATACCAAATACAAGAATAAATAGCACAGACCAGCCAGTTAAGAATGAGATAAGGGCAGCAGCTAAACCGCTATTTAGATCGACTGAAAGTTGGCCATTTACTCGTGATTGGATAGCCACAACAACACCGATTAATACTGCAAAAATTGCAAACATTTACCCTCAGATCTTAATTAACACAAGGTATTTTTCCGCCATCAACTGACTTACCGTTTGCCAAGTTGGCATAGTTGATTTTGGTTGGTTTTGGTGAAGGAACTGCGTTCGGATCTTTTGGCTTTGGATTAAATAGATCTTGTACATACTTTCTAATTTTTATCTCATCTACCAAGTTAACGCTCTGGCCATTGCGCATTACATATCCCTCAATTGGCAAGGTGTGAAACTTAATATTGCCCCCAGTAAGCGCCTTTGCTTGAGGCAGGAAGCCAAGAACATCAAAGCCTGAATCAATTACTACATCTTTCTTTGCAACATTCAATAAGCCAGTTATTTTTCCGATGTCAGAAAAGATTCCCTGAGTTCTAAATTTTGTGATAACCCCAGCAATAAATGCTTGTTGACGATGCGTACGATCTAAATCTCCATTTGGCAGACCATGTCTTTGGCGCACAAACTTAAGAGCGTCTGCCCCGGTGATTGTTTGCAAACCCGCAGGGAAGATGGCACCAGAATATTTACTGTCATTGACCGCCTTATTTAGACAAACTTGAATTCCGCCGAGCGCGTTGGCTAAATCATAAAACCCAATTAAATTAACTTCCGCAAAGTGATCGATAGGAACATCTAGGAATTGGGAAACGGTTGCAATTGCTGCCGCACGACCAGCATCTCGGGCCAAATGTTCGCGAGCGGGTTGCTGGATACCCTCTTTATATAACTTTGAATCTTCAGCGTATTTCGCATACCCGTAAGCTTCCTTGATCTTTTTCATTCCATATCCTGGAACATTTACATAGTCATCTCGGGGAATCGAAATAGCGACTGCTTTCTTTCCACCCGCAGGAAGATGTATCAGAATCATTGTGTTTGTGTTGTAACCACCGATTGAAGCCGGCCCAACATGAAGCAATTTTGAAATCTCTTTAGGTATTGGATTTCCATCATTATCTCTGCGGCTATCTAGACCAAGCAACAAAATATTTGTGTCACCGTTTGAAGATTGCTTTGCACCCTGCAGGACTTTGGATCTAGGGATTGCATTAGATGCGGCTTTACTGAAGAAATGAAAACCACCAGATGAAACAACTACGGCTATAGATAGAGCCACCGCAATCTTTCTGGCCCATTTACGCATAACGCGTATCCTACCTAATATGGAATTGAATCCCTGCAGATAAAGTAACCACATGACGAAAATTGGCGCACTCGCACTTGTTGGATCTGGTGAATATTTACCAGTAATGCAAGAGCTTGAAACCGCGCTACTCCACTCAGGAATTTCCAATGGAAGACCAAATAGATTTCTACAAATTCCGACAGCGGCTGGTCAAGAGAGTGTTGAGAGGTTGCAGTTCTGGGAACAACTTGGAGCAGAACAAGCCCGTCGAATCGGCACTGTTCAAGATTTTCTTCCAATCTTTAATCGAGAAGATGCTTATAATCCAAAGTTTATTTCGCGAATAAGTGAAGCCGGTTTGATTTATTTTTCGGGTGGTGACCCTGGTTATTTAGCAAATACTTTGCTTGGAACACCACTTTGGAATGAGATTGAAATTAACTGGCGATCAGGTGCTGCACTTGCAGGATGTAGTGCGGGAGCTATGGCGTTAAGTGGGGATGTTCCAAATTTCTTTAGAATGAAGAACGTTGGAATTCCAGGTTTGAATTTGATTCCTAAAATTCGCCCAATTCCGCACTACAACAAATTCTTTGGCTGGATTCCAGATAGCGCCGCAAAAATTGTGATGAGGGCGCCAGAAGGAACTGTGATTATTGGGATAGATGAGGACACATCGTTAGTTACTGGTTTGGATGAAGGAACCTCGTTGACTGAAAATATCTGGCAAGTGCATGGAAGCGCGAGCGTACATATTTTAAGTGGTGCACCAATTAGAAGATTTGAAGCGGGCGAACGAGTAACTTTCAATTAACTAGCAAGTATCATTTGCAAGTGAGTTTTACTGAATTATTTGGTTATCGTTACATCAAGCGCTTTTATTTTGCGCGCTTCATTAGCAACTTTGGAAATGGTATGTCCCCGATTGCATTAGCTTTTGGAATCTTGCACCTTCCAAATGGAGATGCGAACCTTCTAGGGCTAGTTTTAGGAGCAACCACTGTTGCTATGCTTGTGATGAGCCCATTTGGCGGAGTCCTCGCGGATAAGTTTGGTCGAATACGCGCAGTCGCCTTTGCCGATTTAGTGGCTGCTACCGGGCTCTTTGTTCAAGTTGCCTATTTTGCAACTGGAAGCGTTCCAGTAATAGTTCTGCTAATTGTGAATATAAATTTTGGTTTGATGTGGGGGATCTTTTGGCCCGCGATGTCCGGAGTTCTGCCCGCACTAGTTCCAGATGAGCATCTTCAGAAAACAAATTCAGTAAATAACTTATTCTCTAACGGGGCAATCATCTTAGGCGCTGCTGTAGGTGGAATTATTGTTGCTGGCTGGGGAAGCACGTGGGCACTTGCAATAGATGCAACAACCTTTGTTGTCGGGGGACTTCTCCTTTTTAGTTTCCGCCATGTATCCGTAAAGAGTGAACCAAATGAAAATACTATGTTTGATGATTTAATCCACGGCTGGAAGATTTTTATTTCGTATCGATGGATTGTTATCGGAGTTTTCGGGTTCTCTTTTATAATCCTAGCCTGGGCGGCAGGTGAAAATATTTTAGGGCCGCTTATTGCACTCGAAGAATTCAATGGCGCAAAATCTTGGTCGTTGGTGTTAACCTTTGAAGGAATTGGTTTAGTAATTGGATCTTTAATTGGGATAAAGGTAAAAATTAAGTATCCTCTTCGCTTCTTACTAATAATTAGTTTCTCTATTTCACTTTATATGTGGTCGATGGCAAAACCACAGTCAATCTGGTTTATTGCATTCTGTGCCCTGCTTTGGGGAATAACAATTGATTTATGGACAACAATTTGGTCGACAGCGATGGCCCGAGAAGTTCCGCGCGAAGCTCTCTCCAGGGTTTCATCTTTCGATGCAATGGGAACCATGTTGTTACGTCCAGTTGGATTGGCAATAGCTGGTCCACTATCAATAGCGATAGGGCTTTCAAATACTCTTTACGCTCTGGCAATCTTTAGCGCCATTCTTATCTTGGGGATGTTGGCCACGCCAACAATGAGAAATATGCAGATAAGCGAAGAGACAAGTAGCGAAGAAACTCCCAGCAAACGCTCGGATTGAGCTCGAAATTCTCTAAGGAATAGGCGATTTAATCAGACCATGAAAAATTACATGAGCCGCACGACAACGAAAGTATTAGCTGGATTTCTAATCGGCGTCACGGCGGTCGGTGGTGTTGCGACTGCAGCAGGGGTATTTAGTACCTCGGTCGTAAATGCCTGTGTTGATAAGAAAACCCAAGTTATTTATGCAGCTGTCGACAATAAATGTCCAGCAAATCGAACCGCAGTGACTTTAGGTAGCGCTGGATCTGTTTCAGGAAGCATAAGCTCAATTGTTAAAAAAGTTTTCCCAACAGTCGTAACAATCAATGTGACAACAGCTAATGGTGGTGGAACTGGCTCCGGATCAATTTTCAAAACTTCAGCAACAACTAGTTATGTTGTAACAAATAATCACGTTATCGAATCTGCAGCTGTCGCCACTGGAACGATAAAGGTGGAGTTGGACAATGGCGATTCATATCCCGCAACAATTGTCGGACGTGAACCTAATTATGATCTCGCCGTTCTTAAAATTTCTAAAGGGAACCTTCCAGTAATTGCTATTGGTGATTCAGCTTCAATCAATGTCGGTGATCAAGTAATTGCCTTTGGTTCTCCACTTGGACTAGACCACACGGTTACAAGTGGAATAGTTTCATCTTTAAACCGTCCTGTTGTAACTGGCGATGGTGAGACATCAAGTGGATCCTATGTGGATGCAATTCAAACCGATGCGGCGATAAATCCAGGTAACTCCGGTGGACCACTCACAGATTCACTTGGGCGCATGATTGGAATTAATGCCGCAACCGCAACACTCGGTTCAACTTCTGGACAGAGCGGTTCAATTGGTCTTGGTTTTGCAATTCCAATGAATCAAGCGCTCCGTGTTATGAATGAAATTATTGATACTGGTAAGGCAACAAGACCAGTGCTCGGAGTCTTCTTCGATCAATCTTTTGCCGCGGGTAAGGGTGCGAAAATATCTAGCCTCACTCCTGGTGATGCTGCAGAGAAGGCAGGAATTCCAGTTGGAGCGATTGTTACTTCAATCGACGGCGTTCGGATAACCGATTATGTCTCAGCGATTGTTCGAATTAGATCGTATGCCCCAGGAGCAAAAGTTACGGTAGTTGTTACTTTGCCTTCGGGTGGAAGTAAGAGTTACACAATTACTTTAGGAAGCGCGCTTTCAAGTTAATTAACGCTCACGAACTCCGAGAGCGAGTTCTTCGGCAACCTTACGAACTGCGGTGGCTGGGTCGCTTGGATTTTGCAGAACTGCTTTAACAAAAGCAGATCCCACGATTACTCCATCAGCAAACTTAGCAACTTCACTCGCCTGAGCTCTATTTGATACTCCTAGCCCAACTGCAACCGGCGTACCTGAAACATTTCTAACTCGTTCCACGAGAATACTTGCGGTATTTGCAACATTAGTTTGGGTTCCAGTTACACCCATTGAACTTGCAGCATAAATAAATCCACTGCAATTTGAAGTTACATCCTTTAATCGCCCATCACCAGTGCTTGGTGCAACGACGAAAATGGAGTGAATCGAATTCTCTTTTGCTGTTGCAAGCCAGACACCAGCTTCTTCAATCGGCAAATCTGGAGTGATCACACCTTCCATGCCGCTGTCTGAGAAATCATGAGCAAATTTCGCAGGACCATACTTCTCAATTGGATTCCAGTAGGTCATTAAAAGTGTTGGGACACCAGTACCAGAAATTTCCTTAACAATTTCGAGAGTTTTTGCCATAGTAATTCCATTATTGCGAGCAACTTCTGCAGCTTCCTGAATTACCGGACCGTCCATAACAGGATCGCTATAAGGAAAACCGATTTCAACTGCATCTACGCCACCTTCAATCATGGCCTTAATGATCTTTATTGAATCGCTCTGATTTGGGAAACCAGCTGGAAGATAACCAATTAGTGCAGCTCTATTCTCCGACTTACATTTAATAAATAACTCTGAAAGCTTTGATTGGCCAGCCATCAAAGTTCAATGCCAAACCAAGTTGCTGCAGTTTGGACATCTTTATCGCCACGCCCAGATAAATTAATTAATATGGTTGCATCTGGGCCCAACTCTTTGCCAAGAACCATTGCCCCATACAAAGCATGCGCAGTTTCAATTGCAGGAATAATTCCTTCTTCTCTTGAAAGTAGAGCGAATGCTTCCATCGCTTGAGCATCAGTAACTGAGCGATATTCCGCGCGACCAAGGTCATGTAGATGCGCATGTTCTGGCCCAACTCCTGGGTAATCAAGTCCAGCTGAAATTGAGTGCGATTCAACGGTTTGACCATTCTCATCTTGAAGAACATAAGTACGAGTTCCATGTAGAACTCCAACGGTTCCACCTGAAATGGTTGAAGCATGGCGTCCGGTTTCGATTCCATCGCCACCAGCTTCAAGCCCAATTAGGCGCACACCAGCATCACCAATAAATCTATTAAAAATTCCAATTGCATTTGAACCGCCACCGATGCAAGCAAGAACAGCATCAGGGAGTTTTCCATTTAGTGCTAATACTTGTTCGCGTGCTTCATTTCCAATTACTGAGTGAAAATCACGGACGATTGTTGGAAAAGGATGTGGTCCAGCAACAGTTCCAAGTAAGTAATGGGTATCAGCAACATTTGTAACCCAATCACGCATTGCTTCGTTGATTGCATCTTTTAAAGTTCGCGATCCAGAGGTTACTGGAACAACCTGCGCGCCTAGCAATTTCATTCTTGCCACATTCAGTGATTGGCGACGAACATCTTCCTCGCCCATGTAAACAACACATTCAAATCCCATAAGTGCTGCGGCTGTTGCAGTAGCAACACCGTGTTGTCCCGCACCGGTCTCAGCAATTACTCGCTTCTTGCCCATACGCTTTGTTAGAAGTGCCTGACCAATAACATTATTGATCTTATGTGAGCCAGTGTGGTTTAAATCTTCGCGCTTCAATAATATTTGTGCGCCGCCACAATGCTTGGAAAAATTCTTTGCATCGGTCAAAATACTTGGACGACCAACATAGGTAGCGTTGAGATGTGCTAATTCAGAGAGAAAAACTGGATCAGACATGGCTTCGTTATGAGTGCGTTCCAATTCATCGAGCGCACCAATAAGAGCTTCAGGGACGAAACGTCCACCAAATTGCCCAAATTTTCCAGCAATATCCTGATCTGTTAACAATTTAAATTCCCCTCAATTCTCGGATCATTTCAATTGGGTCTTTCGACCTAACCAAAGTTTCACCAACCAAAATTGCCTTCGCGCCGATCTCTTCTAACCGCTTCGTCTCAACCCTGCTTGCAATGCCAGATTCAGCGACCGCGATAATGGAGGAGTCTATTTGAGGGATGAGTTTTTCGAAGGTTTGAAAATCGACCGAGAGATCCTTGAGGTTACGTGAGTTCACCCCGATGAAACTTGGGTTCAGCGCCTTGGCCCGGTCGAGCTCTTCCTGGTTATGGACCTCAACAAGTGCGCGCATGCCCAGTCCTTCGCCATACTCAAAGAGTCCACGCAAATCTTCGTCATTTAAGGCGGCAACAATTAACAGGAAGAGATTTCCGCCGTTAATAAATCCTTCTGCGATTTGGTACTGGTCAACAACGAAATCTTTCTGCAACATTGGAACTCCAACCGCTGCTCTTACTGCTTTGAAATCAGCCATCGAACCTTTAAAGCGGCGTTGCTCAGTTAGAACACTGATGGCAGTGGCTCCACCCGCTACATAATTTTTAGCAAGTGCAACAGGATCAATAATTTCTGCCAAATTTCCCTTACTTGGTGAGGCTCGTTTTACTTCAGCAATCACATGAAGTGGACCTGGTGTGAATTTAGTAAGTGCATCTATAGGTTTTGGAGTTCTCGCAATTGCATCTTCCAAATTAGGGGTTAGTACTTTGCGTGAATTCAGATCTTCTCTGACGCCCAAAATAATGTCATCTAAAACTGTCATTTGATATCCCGCATTTGATGGGCCAGATTTATTGCCCGAATAACTGCAGCCGCTTTACTCACAGTCTCTTGTTCTTCAAGTTCAGGAACTGAATCAGCAACAATTCCCGCACCCGCTTGAACATATGCGCGGCCATCTTTTATAAGAGCGGTTCTAATTGCGATGCATGAATCTAGATTTCCATGGAAATCCATATATGCAATTACGCCGCCGTAAAGCCCACGTCTAGTTGATTCATGTTTTTCAATAATATTCATCGCGCTAGGTTTTGGTGCGCCAGAAAGTGTTCCAGCAGGAAATACGCTGAGAAGCGCATCAAGAGAGGAAACGTCCTTTCGCAACTTGCTTGTCACAGTTGAAACCATATGCATGACGTGTGAATACTTTTCAATCTTCATTAACTCAATTACTTCTACCGAGCCACTCTCACTTACTCGGGCGAGATCATTTCGGCCTAAATCGATCAGCATCACATGTTCAGCCCGCTCTTTAGGATCATTTAACAACTCTGTTTCAAGCTGGGCATCAATTTCAGCGCTCGAAGAGCGCGGTCTAGTTCCAGCGATTGGGTGAACCATTGCATTGCGGTCATCAACTTTAATCATGGCTTCAGGACTTGAACCAACAATTGTTATACCTGAGCTTAATTTAATGAAATACATGTAGGGACTTGGATTTGTAGATCGTAGTGCTTGATAAATTAAGAATGTATCAACTGAAGTTTCAATCTCAAATCTTTGTGACAAAACTACTTGAAAGGCATTGCCAGAAAAAATCTCTTCTTTAATCTCATTTACCGAAGTTATGAAATCTGCTTTTTCAGTCCGTCGAACTATCGGCAGATCGGCTACAACTTCCAGATAGTGGATGTCCACATCGACAGGCTTCTCGAGTAATTTAACAATTCCTTTTAGTCGTTCGAGAGTTTCGTTGTAGCTCTCTTCAATTCGATTATCTGAGCCATCCCAGTTAATAGCATTTGCAATCAAAATCAATGAGTTATTTATATGATCAAAGACCGCGAGATCGCTGCATAATAAAAATTCGTACATTGGAAGTCCAAGATCATCATTAGCTAACTCATCAATTCGTTCTAAAATCCTTACCGCGTCATAACCTAAATACCCAACGAGACCACTAGTAAGTGGAGGCAAACCTTCAATACGAGGTGAGCGCAACTGGGTCGAAGTTTTTCTAATCGCATCCAAATTCTTTTCGCCCTTTGGTGCACCTTCAGGAACGTTGCCAGACCAGACACCAATGCCATTCACTTCACGAAGCGTTGCGACTGCTGGTAAACCAACAAAAGAGTATCTCGACCACTTGCCATCATTCTCAGCCGATTCAAGAAGGAAAGTTCCCTCACGCCCCATCGCCAATTTCTTATAAATTGTTAACGGAGTTTCAGAATTAGCAAAAACCTTTACATGCAGTGGGATTATGTTGTTGCTCTTGGCATGCTCACGAAATTGCTCAAGCGACATAACCTGATCAAATAACGACATCAGCGCGCTCCGTGTGAGCTTCGTAAAATGGGGAGGCAGGCCAACATTTGGACAGTCTACACTGACACCTATTCTTGCTAGCGGGGGATTAATAAGTTCGAAAAGTTCAAGAAGGAGGAACATGTCCATCGGTATTGAATCCTTGGTAAGCGATTTAAAAAGCGGACACGATCATTCTGCCGAATCTGCCGAATGGATTATGAGCGAGATTCTTCAAGGCAAGCTAACTGATGAACAAATTGCTAATTGGATAACTGCTCTCAGCGCCAAGGGTGAAACGCCAGAAGAAATCGAATTTTTTATTAACATTATGTATCGATACGCACTTCCAATTAATATTTCACAACGCGCAGTAGACCCTGTTGGAACCGGAGGCGATGGCTTCAATACGATAAATATTTCAACAACTTCTGCAATTATCGCTGCTGCCGCAGGAAGTATTGTTGCAAAACACGGATCTGTTGCTGCAACTTCGAAATCAGGTTCCGCAGATGTACTTGTTGAACTTGGAATAAATATAGATTTAGATGGCAAAACCAATGAAGATTCAATCAGCAAATTTGGAATTGCTTTTATGAAAGCCACGAAATATCACAGCTCCTTGCGATATGCGGCGCCTGCTCGTCGCGCGATTGGAAAGCCAACGGTATTTAATGTGCTCGGACCACTTTCAAATCCAAGCAAGCCAAAAGCTTTTGCACTGGGAATTGCTCCACAAAACCGTTTTGATTTGATGAGCGAAGTTATGCGAAATCGAGGCGCTGATGGATTTATTGTTCGCGGTAACGATGGAATGGATGAAATAACTATTGTTACGTCAACTAAGTTTCGAGAAATATTTGACGGCAAGCAGAAGGATTATGAAATTTCACCAGAAGATTTTGGATTTGAGAGAGATTCAATTGATACCTTGCGTGGTGGATTGCCGGCAGAAAATGCCGCAATAATTCGTGATTATTTAGCAGGCAAGCAAGGGCCAATCAGAGATGCGCTTTTATTGAATTCGGGTTTAACAATTGCCGCGTACAACGGGAAACATGAAAAAGATATTTATGATCAGATAAAGGTTGGCATTGAAAGCGCTACAGATGCAATAGATTCTGGAAGCGCACTTAAGTTATTGAATGACTGGGGTAGTTATACCCAAGAAGTTGGTGGCAAGGCATGAGCGCAGCGAATATTCTCGTAGTAGATAACTTTGATTCATTTGTCTTCAATTTAGTTAATTATTTAAATGAGCTTGGTGCGAAAACTACGGTTGTTCGCAATGATGAGTTGGGCTCTATTAAGTTCTCAGATTTTGATGGAATTTTGATTTCACCAGGACCAGGACACCCAAGTCAGGCGGCAGGCACACTTGATGCAATCGCATATGCAACTAAAAACAGTAAGCCTTTGCTTGGAATCTGCTTAGGCCATCAGGCAATCGGCGAAGCGTTCGGTGGAACTGTAGATCGAGCACCAGAACTTCTACATGGGAAGATTTCACATATCCATCACACTAAAGATGGAATTTTTAAGGATATTCCACAAGATTACATTGCAACTAGATATCACTCACTTGCGATCAATGAAGATAATTTTCCAGAAGTTTTGGAAATTACAGCGCGTTCAGAGTCTGGTGTGATTATGGGTGTTCGGCATAAATCTCTACCGATTCAAGGAGTGCAATTCCATCCGGAATCAATTTTGACTGAGCATGGCCATAAATTATTACAAAACTGGTTGGATGGAATTAAGTAACTTTTGAGTCAGTGTTCTGAACTTTCTCGTACTGACGTGTTGAAACCAAATCACGCAAGCGCTGAAAACCGTCCCAAATTTCAACATAAGAATTCTGAAGTGGTGAAATCGCGAGCCGAACCGAGTTCGGTGCTCGGTAATCAGGAATTACATCGGCAAATTCTCGAAGCGCAAATGCAATTCGCTTAGCTTCTGGATGTACCAATGAAAGATGTCCACCACGCTCCTTAGAGTCGCGCGGGGTGTTTAGTGTAAAACCCAATTCAACTAACCAAGCATCAAACAAGGCAACCATCATTTCAGTTCCTTTTGCGCACTTTGCTTCAATATTTTTTATGCCGGCTTCTTCAATAATTCCAAATGAAGTTTGGATTGATCGAAGTGCAATTATTGAAGGCGTTGCAATTTGGAAACCAGCTAACCCTTTTGCCTTATTAAATGTTGATCCCATTGCAAACATATTCTCTTGGGCATGCCATCCTTGAATCGGAACTTGCAACTCATTCTGAACGCGCTTGGAAACATACATCCATGCTGGTGCGCCAGGTCCGGAGCTTCCATATTTGTAAGTGCAACCAACAGCAAGATCAACGCCATCTCTATCAAATTGTAAATCTAAGGCGCCAACCGCGTGGCTGCAATCCCAGATAGTAAAGGCACCAAATTTGCGAGCCAGATCTGTTATCGCTTTTACGTTATTTCTAGCGCCAGATCGATACTGGATTACTTCAAAAGTAACTAGAGCAACATCATCACTAAGATATTTTTCAAGAATCTCTGGTGTTATCTGCTCATGCTTGGAAATGGCAGAGTCCTCATTATTTATAGTTATTAAATTTAAGCCACGCTCTTTGGCATAACCCTGCAATATGTATCGATCTGTCGGAAAGTTTGCCTCATCAATAATTATCGTTTTACGCCCAGGTCTTGCAGCAAGAGCGGCACCAACTAATTGATAGAAATTTACCGATGTTGTGTCAGAAGCAATAACTTGGCCAGGTGCGGCCCCTAGAGTTGCTCGTCCGATTAAGTCACCGGTTATAAAGGGCTCTTCAATCCATTCATTCCAACCCTCAACCACCTTTGCGCCCCAGTCATTAATCAAGAAATCATTGATTACTTTTATGGTTTTATGGGGAAGACGACCTAATGAATTGCCATCTAAATAACAGATATTGGAATCGGGTATTACAAACTCGGCGCGATACTTTCCAAGTGGATCATTTGCATCTAATTCCAGCGCATAAGCTCTATCTGTAACGTCCATTTACGTACTCTAGCAATCGTCAAATACTCTTGGGCAATGGCCAGCCGAAACTTATTAAATCTCGAATCAGTTTCAAAGGCATTCGATATCCGTCCACTTCTAGATAACGTCTCACTTGGCGTTAACGAAGCTGAACGCATTGGCGTCGTTGGTCGCAATGGTGGCGGCAAGAGCACGCTCTTGAAAGTAATGGCTGGAATTGAACCACCTGATGAAGGGCGAATCGCGAAAGCGGGCTCGGTAAATATCGGAATTTTAAGTCAAGTAGATGACTTGAGCGAAACATCTTTAGTAAGAGATGTAGTCCTTGGAGATTCAAAGGTCCATGAATGGGCGAGTGATGCAAAAGTTCGTGAAGTATTAACTGGTTTATTTGGTGGATTTAGCGAGGAGTTATTAAACCGAAAGATTTCACACCTCTCTGGTGGTGAACGCCGCAGAGTGAATCTCGCAAAGTTGTTAATTTCGGACTTTGATTTAGTGTTGCTAGATGAGCCAACGAACCACTTGGATGTTGAAGGTGTTGCCTGGCTTGCAGAATATATAAAGCGAAATACTAAATTGGCCGTAGTAGTTATTACTCACGATCGCTGGTTCTTGGATGAAGTATCAGAACAAATATGGGAAGTCGTTGATGGAAAAGTCCTGGCTTACGAAGGTGGATATTCCGCATACGTACTTTCAAAGGCAGAGCGTGCTCGCCAAACAACTGTCGAAGATGGCAAACGAAATATGTTAATTCGTAAGGAGTTGGCTTGGCTGCGTCGCGGCGCACCAGCTCGAACTGCGAAACCAAAGTTTCGAATCGAAGCTGCAAACACTCTGATTGCAAATGAACCGCCGCCACGAAATGAAACCGAACTCTTAAACTTCGCTGCAAATAGATTAGGTAATACCGTTTACGAGATTCACCAAGCAACAATTAAAGCTGGCGAAAAATTGATTCTTGAAGACCTTTATTGGAACGTTGGGCCAGGAGATCGAATCGGGATTGTGGGCGTAAATGGCGCTGGAAAGACAACTTTAATTCGCGCACTGCTAGGTCAGATAACAGCAAGCGCCGGAAAGATAACAACAGGAGTAACAGTTAAATCAGCTTTCTTGTCGCAACACTTAGAAGAGTTGGATCCAACTTGGCGGGTTTTGGAAGCGGTAGAAAAGGTTGCTAACCAGGTACAACTTGGAAATGGCAAAGAACTTTCAGCTAGCCAATTATGCGAACGATTAGGTTTCAATACTGATTCACAGTGGACTCCAGTTGGAGATCTATCTGGCGGTGAACGCCGTAGATTGCAACTAACCAGGCTTCTAATGGATAGTCCGAATGTATTACTTCTGGATGAACCAACAAATGATTTTGATGTCGAAACCTTAACGGCGCTAGAAGACTTGTTGGATTCTTTCGGTGGAACGCTCCTAGTCATTTCACACGATAGGTACTTTCTAGAACGGGTTTGTGATCGCTTTGTTGGCCTCCTTGGCGATGCAAAACTTCGCGATCTACCTGGCGGAATTGATGAATATTTAAAGCTCCGTGCAAATAGTGGGCAATTGAATAATTCATCGGCTCCAAAAGGCAAGGTTTCAAATATTATTGAGATCAAAGAGTTAAAAAAAGAGACAGCAAAGCACGAGAGACATATTTCAAAAATTGATATAGAAATTCTTGAACTAGAGAAGAAGCAGGAAGAATTGGCTTTTGATCATGAGAAACTCAAGGAAATCATGGAAGAATTAACTGCAAGTATAAAAAAGAAAAGCGAAGTGGAAGAGCTTTGGCTTGAAGCAACCGACAAGTTAGAAGGGCTCGAAAATTAAAAGTACGCATTCAAATATTGCCAAACTGGAATTACTTGCGGCAATTTCTGGCGTGATGATTGCTTTGCAATCTAGAGCGAATGGCGAGCTCTCACACATACTTGGGAATAGCACGGAAGCAGCACTAGTCTCATTTGGTTCTGGGCTAATAGTTATAGCTTTGATTACGCCATTCAATAGCGCTATAAAGAAAGGAATTCGCAATCTTCAAAGCGCAGTCAAAGCAAAAGAGATCCCAAGGTGGCGTTTGTTTGCCGGCGTTCTTGGTGGAAGTTTTGTAGCTCTTCAAACCCAAGTTGTTCCGCTTATAGGAGTTGCTCTTTACTCCGTTGCTTCAATTGCGGGACAAACAGCGACATCATTAGTGGTCGATCGAATCGGGCTAACTGGTGGCGGCAAAAAACTTATTTCTAAACGTCGGGTCACCGCCGCTCTCATAACGGTTTTCGCCGTACTAATTTCAGTTTTAGATCGAATTTCTATTGCCTCATTCTCTCTATTTGCAGTCGTGCTCGCGGTTCTCGCGGGAGCGTTGGTTGGAGTACAACGAGCACTAAATGGCCAGATCAATGAACACTCGAAGGCGAGCTTCACTACATCGCTTTTGAATTTTGTAATGGGAACTTCTACTCTCGTAATTCTCTTGTTTGCGCTTCTTATTCTTAAAGGTGACGCTATTGTTCCATTGCCGAGTGGGCCTTGGTGGGTTTATACCGGAGGCACTATTGGTGTTGTCTATATTGCATTTACTTCAACAATAGTTCAACACCTTGGTGTTCTTACATTTACGCTATTTAGTGTTGGTGGTACTTTAATTGGTTCGCTATTGCTTGATATTTTCTCGCCAACAAATGGCAATACCGTTTCCTGGTACTTAGTTTCTGGAATTGTTATGACTTACTTAGGTGTGATTATTGGTGGGCAATCTAGATTATTTAAGCGGTAGTTTTCCCAGCAAGTTTTACTGCCTCAGCAACTTTTGAAACTACTTGACCATCAAAAACACTTGGAACGATGAAGTTTGCGTTTAGTTGTTCAGAGCTAACACAAGATGATATTGCGTCAGCCGCTGCAACCAACATCGAATCAGTGATTTTTGTGATTCGTCCGTCTAGTAGCCCACGGAAAATTCCGGGAAATGCCAGAACATTATTAATTTGATTTGGCTGATCACTTCTGCCGGTTGCAACCACCGCCGCATATTTTCTAGCGATAGTCGGGTCAATTTCCGGATCTGGATTTGCTAGGGCAAAAACAACTGCTCCTGGCGCCATCGCAGCTATATCGGATTCTTTTAAAACGTTAGGTGCACTTACACCGATGAAAATATCAGCCCCCATAAGCGCTTCTGAAATACTTCCCTTGAAATCTCCAGGCGAGCAATTGTCTACGAACCAATTGCGCATCTCTTCATCGCCAGCTTTATGTTCAGATACCAATCCATCTTTGTCATAGCCAATTATGTTTTTCGCACCGCTTGCAACAAGTAGGCGGGCAATTGCAGTGCCTGCCGCTCCAGCACCGCTCATAACTATTTTTGTGTCAGCGAGGTTTTTCTTAACAAACTTAAGCGCATTTGTAAGCGCAGCAAGAACAACAATTGCAGTTCCATGTTGGTCATCGTGAAAAACAGGAATGTCTAAGAGGTCTCGGAGCCGACGCTCAATTTCAAAACATCTTGGCGCGGAAATATCTTCAAGATTTATACCGCCATAAACTGGCGCAATAATTTGTACTGTACGAACAATCTCATCAACATCTTGGGTATCTAAACAGACCGGCCAAGCATCAACATCCGCAAAGCGCTTGAATAGCGCAGCCTTACCCTCCATAACTGGAAGCGCTGCTTCGGGACCAATATTTCCAAGTCCTAAAACAGCCGAACCATCAGTAACAACAGCAACTGTATTTCTTTTAATAGTTAAGCGACGCGCATCAGATTTATCAGCGGCAATTGCTTGTGAAATTCTGGCAACACCAGGTGTGTAAGCACGAGATAAATCATCGCGAGTTTTTAGCGGAACCTTTGATTGAACTTCAATTTTCCCACCCAAGTGTAATAAGAATGTTCGATCACTAACTTTACGAACAATTAAATCGGGGTGACTTGCAATGGAAGCGGTAATGGCTTCTGCGTGTTCGGCATCAACTGCATTACAAGTTACATCAATTACTACGTGATCTAAGAATGATTCGACAACGTCCAGCGCTGTGATTGCCGCACCAGCAGCAGTAATTACAGAAGTTACTTCAGCAACTGGTTGGGCGGAAGGTGGGCCTTCAACACGAATTGTTATTCCATAACCAGGGCTAGTTGATGCCATGGTTTATACAACTCCGTAAAGTCGGTCGCCAGCATCGCCGAGACCGGGCACGATATAACCCTTTTCATTTAATTTTTCATCGAGTGCACCAGTAACGATCGTGATTGGCAAATTCTTTCCGCCAAACTCTCGCTCTAATAGTGCTATTCCTTCAGGTGCGGCCAAAATTGTTATCGCAGTTATATCTGTTGCACCACGTTCAAGTAGGTAGTTAATAGCGGCAACAAGAGTTCCACCTGTGGCAAGCATTGGATCCAGGATGTAGCACTGACGTCCAGTTAAATCATCAGGCAATCGGTTTGCATATGTCGATGGTTGAAGAGTGTCGTGATCGCGAATCATGCCTAGAAAACCAACTTCAGCTGTTGGCATTAACCGAGTCATTCCTTCAAGCATTCCAAGTCCGGCGCGCAAAATTGGGACAACAACTGGCCTTGGTTTTGTGAGTGCTACACCTTCTGCGATTGCTACCGGAGTTTTAACTTTTATTGGAGTTGTACGAACTTCTCGAGTCGCTTCGTAAGCGAGCAAGGTAACAATCTCCTCAGTTAATTGGCGGAAAGTTGGCGAGTTTGTTTTCTCATCCCGAAGAACGGTCAACTTATGTGCAAGTAATGGATGGTCCGCAACATGAATCTTCACGACTCATACCTTACTCGCGCTTAGTGGGGTTGTCGCTTGCCCGCTTTAGTGTCAGTATGAAGCCCTGAAAAGATTGGAAAGCTAAGAGATTTAGGGTTCTGGAGGTGAGCGCAATGGCTGAAGATTTTGGAATCATTGCGTGGCACGAAGAGGGGCGTTGGAATGTGGCGGAACTAACGCATGCCAGAGATCTTGGTTCAATCATGGATCAACTTAATTCGCAGGCCACTAATGGTGGCGCAATTGCTCTGATAGCAATTGAAGAAGATTACTTCTTAGTTGCACGAGCCCTTGGTTCACATATGCAGATGATGATTAGTGATGTTACATATGCACTCGAATCAGATCTCGCTTCTGATTTGATTGAGGCTTTAGATTTACCATTCCCAGAAGAGGATGATGATTCACAACCAGGTGGAGATATTGATTTACTCTCTGATTTAGGAATGAGCGCAATGGAACTCGAAGCGCTTTGTGATGATCCAGAACTTTTCCCTGATGAACAGCTAGATGCAATTGCTTCCAAGTTAGGTTTCGGAAATCAATTCGCCGAACTTTATGAAGGCCAATAAAGATTGTCGTTGATCTCTAACTCTTACGAAGATGAAATGCAGCAAGCGATTGAAATTGCTAAATCTGCGCTCGCAACTGGCGATGTTCCGGTCGGAGCACTTGTATTCAATTCAAGCGGAGATTTAGTTGGTACTGGAAGTAATCGTCGTGAAGTTGATAAAGATCCAAGTGCACATGCTGAAATAATTGCTCTTCGAGCGGCTGCACTTGCAAATAACTCCTGGCGCTTGGATGGACACACAATTGTTGTAACCCTTGAACCTTGTGCGATGTGTGCTGGCGCAATTGCGCAAGCTCGGATTAAGACCTTAGTTTTTGGTGCATGGGACGAAAAAGCAGGAGCTGTTGGTTCAGTATGGGATGTGTTGCGCGATCCAAGGGCGCCACATCTTGTTGAAGTAATCTCTGGCGTAAATGAAAGTGAATGCGCGGCGCTATTAAGCGAGTTCTTTAAAAAATATCGTTAACAAGCAGTATCAGGGCTCGGTTACTCTTAGCTCATGACAACTTACGCATACCTGGGTCCTGCGGGGACTTTCACAGAAGCTGCGCTGCGCCAGATTTCAAAGGCCGAAGATGTACTAGTTCCATACTCAAATGTAACAGCAGCACTTGATGCAGTGCGTGAAGGCAAAGCCGAAAAAGTCTTGGTACCAATTGAAAATTCAGTAGAGGGCGTTGTATCAAGAACACTCGATGAACTCGCTGTTGGGACACCACTAGTTGTCACAGCAGAAACAACGTTGCCAGTTTCATTCTCTTTGATGGTTTTGCCAGAAAATGTTGGCAAGCCAATTACAAAGATTGCAACTCATCCACATGCCGAAGCGCAGTGTCGTTCTTATGTAGCAGAAAATTATCCGCAGGCAGAAGTGATTGAAATGTCATCAACCGCTGCGGCCGCTAAAGGTTTAAGCGAAGGCAATTATGATGCGGCAATCGCCTCTGAAATTGCTGCAAAAAATTACGGACTCAAGGTAATTGCAAGTGACATTGGTGATAACAATGGCGCGGTTACAAGATTCGTTATTGCCCAAAAACCTGGTGCAACTCCAAAACCAACTGGGAATGATCGCACTTCACTTGTCGCCTTTATCGGAATTGATCACGCAGGCGCGCTTCTTGAAATTCTTACCGAATTTGCAAAACAAGATGTGAATTTAACTTTTATTCAATCTCGCCCAACTGGTCGCGAACTTGGCCACTACCATTTCATTATTGATGCCGAAGGCCATATTGATGAACCTAAAGTCGCAACTGCCGTTGAAGGCGTTCGCAAAATTTGCGAAGACATTCGTTTTCTTGGTTCATATCCCCGTGTTGGCAAAAGTAACTAGGTAGGCTTGCACACGTGATTGATTTAAAAATACTGCGCGAAAATCCTGATGCAGTTCGCCACTCCCAAAAAGTCCGTGGTGAAGATACAGCGGTTGTTGATCAACTTCTAGAAGCAGATGCGATTAGTCGCACAGCGTTAAGTGAATTTGAAACTTTACGTGCAGAGCAGAACGCCCTATCTAAATCAGTTGGCGCTGCAAAGGGCGAAGAAAAAGCGGCTCTGTTAGAAAATGCAAAGGATTTGGCCAATCGCGTCAAGGCTGCGGATGCAAAGCGGAGCGAACTTGAAGAAGTCGCACGAGGACTACTTTTAAAAATTTCTAACCTTATTGATCTAGAGGCACCAGTTGGTGGTGAAGCAGACTTTAAAGTTATTGAAGAGATTGGTAAGCCTCGAGATTTCAAGAGTGAGGGCTTTGAGCCAAAGGATCATGTTGAACTCGGGAAAATCTTAAAGGCAATTGATACCGAGCGCGGCGCTAAGGTCGCAGGCTCTCGTTCCTATTATTTAACCGGCCCAGGAGCCATGTTGGAATTCGCACTCGTTAATTATGCAATTGCATCTGCAGTGAAAGCTGGATTTATTCCAGTCATCCCACCTGTACTTGTAAATCCAGCCGCGATGGAGGGCACAGGCTTTCTAGGTCAGGCTGCTGAAAATGTTTATCACTTAGAAGAAGATGATGTTTATTTAGTGGGGACTAGTGAAGTTCCACTTGCTGCGTATCACATGGATGAAATTGTTGAGAACTTACCAATTCGATATGCCGGTTATTCTTCATGTTTCCGCCGCGAAGCTGGCACTTATGGCAAAGATACTCGCGGAATTATTCGCGTCCACCAATTTGATAAAGTTGAAATGTTCTCATTCATTAATCCTAAAGATGCAAAAGCAGAGCACCTTCGCCTTCTTGAGTGGGAGAAAGATTTCCTAAAAGCAATGGAAGTCCCATTCCGCGTAATAGATGTTGCCTCTGGAGATCTGGGTTCAAGTGCTATTCGTAAATTTGATTGTGAAGCTTGGATTCCAACTCAGGATGCGTATCGTGAAGTAACAAGCACATCTAATTGCACCGAATTTCAAGCTCGTCGCTTAAACATTAGATATCGGGATGAGAGCGGAACCAAGCCTGTAGCAACGCTAAATGGCACCTTAGTTGCAGTACCAAGAATGATTGTTGCGATTCTTGAAAATCATCAGAATAAAGATGGCTCTGTAAATGTTCCAAAGGCGCTTCGTCCTTTCTTGGGCGTGGATACTTTGGTGCCTTCTCTATGATTTCCGGTAAACGTCCTAAGTTAATTGCAACTGATTTAGATGGAACAATTGTTCCGCACCTTGGTCCAATTTCAGAACGCACAATTACGGCATTTAAAAAAGCCCACGAACTTGGTGTTGAAATATTTTTTGTTACTGGTCGTCCACCACGTTGGATGGTTGAAATCAGAGAAGCTTTCGGATTCGGTAATGCAATCTGTGCAAATGGCGCGCTCTTGTATGACTTGATGAACGATAAAGTTTTAGAAGAATGGTTGATGCCAACCGAAATTCAATTAGAAATCATTAAGCGCTTACGCATAAGCCTTCCAGGAATTCACTTCGCTCTGGAATATGGTGATGAATTTTATCGTGAGAAGCACTACACAACAAAGTGGGATATTGGTCGAGATAATATTGGTGTGGAATCGATTGAAGAGAAGATCACCCAACCAGCATTTAAGATGTTAGGCCGTTGTGTTAATAATGAATTCACCTCAGATCAAATGTTAGAAATTGCAATGAGAGAACTTTCTGGAATTGCAAACATCACACATTCGAATTCAAATGAATCCCTTATTGAAATTTCCGCACTTGGTGTAAGTAAAGGTGAAACCCTGGCCAAGATGGCAGAGCGCGCTGGTTTAACCGCTGATGATTGCGTCAGTTTTGGTGATAACCCAAATGATTTCTCAATGTTGCAATGGGCTGGGCGATCTTGGGCGATGTCAGATGGTCATCCTGACGGCCCTAAGTATGCAAAGTTTGTGGCCGATGCCCATCACCACGATGGCGTTGCAATCGTCATCGAAGCGCTGCTCGAATTGCCCGCGTAACTATTTAGAGGGTAAGTTTGCCCACGGAGGGCTCGCATAGCGGCCGAGTGCACCGGTCTTGAAAACCGGCAAACGAAAGTTTCGTGGGTTCAAATCCCACGCCCTCCGCCAGATTTTTATGAGGGATTAAGAGAAATTAAGAGAAACAAGCGTGTGGGGGAATTCATAACTCATACGCGCAATCACATCTAGCGTTATTTAACGCTGCAGACCAAAATTAACCCATGGCTACCGGTGTATTTTCATCATCACGAGCAAAGATAAAAGAGCGCACTCTTAGAACTGATCGTTGGTGGTTGCAACCAGCAATCACATTTTCGGTTCTTTTTAGCTTCGTTATTTATGCAACCTTTCGTGCATTTGAAAATAAGTTTTACTTTGCAGAGCCGCTAATTTCTCCGCTTTACTCGCCTTGTCTATCAACCGCATGTGTTGAAGGTTCATCACTTCTTGGACAACCTTTTAATAATAAGTATTTTGGAATTGGAATTTCACCAGCGCTATTTATTTTGATTTTTCCACTTGGTTTTCGCATGACTTGTTATTACTACCGCAAGGCTTACTACCGGGCATTCTGGATGTCACCGCCTGCTTGTGCAGTCGCCGAACCACATTCAAAGTACACCGGCGAAACTCGCGCTCCACTTATTCTGCAGAATGCCCACCGCTGGTTCTTCTACGCAGGTTTAGTTTTCAACGTATTACTTACTTATGATGCAGTTCTTGCTTTTAGAAATCCTGAAAAGCAATGGGGCCACTTAAGTATTGGAACACTTGTTCTTGCATTTAGCGCCACGATGCTCTGGATGTATTCACTCTCATGTCACACCTGCCGCCACACAATTGGTGGGCGACTAAAGCATTTCTCAAAGCACCCTGTTCGATATAAGGCATGGACCTTAGTATCTGTCTTAAATCATAAGCATCCAACATTTGCTTGGATCTCACTTTTTGCTGTTGCTTTCGCCGATATCTATGTTCGCCAAGTTTCATCTGGCGCCTGGACTAATTTCTACTTATTCTAATGAGATTCTAAAGAGAGATGACAATGACATCGCTAGAAAAATATAAGTACGACGTCGTAGTTATTGGCGCGGGTGGTGCTGGTCTGCGCGCAGCAGTAGAAGCGCGTGAAGCAGGGCTAAGTGTTGCAATCGTCTGTAAATCCCTATTTGGTAAGGCCCACACCGTTATGGCTGAAGGTGGCGCTGCTGCATCAATGGGTAACGTGAATGACAATGACAATTGGAAGGTGCACTTTCGCGACACAATGCGCGGCGGTAAATTCTTAAATCATTATCGTATGGCTGAACTTCATGCCAAAGAATCACCAGATCGAATCTGGGAGCTAGAAACTTGGGGCGCGCTCTTTGATCGCACCAAAGAGGGAAAGATTAGCCAACGTAACTTTGGTGGCCACGAATATCCTCGGCTTGCACACGTTGGCGATCGCACCGGTCTTGAACTTATTCGCACAATGCAGCAACGCATCGTCGCTTTACAACAGCAAGATGCAAAAGATCACGGCAACGCCGAAAGCCATATGAAGGTATTTGCCGAATTAACTATTACTGAAATTCTTAAAGAGAACGGCAAGATTGCTGGCGCATATGGTTACTGGCGCGAAAATGGAAATGAAGTTTTATTTGAAGCCCCTGCAGTAATTATTGCAACCGGTGGAGTTGGCAAAACTTTCAAAATTACTTCCAACTCATGGGAGGGAACTGGCGATGGCCACGCCCTCGCACTTAAAGCTGGCGCAAACTTAGTTGATATGGAGTTCTTGCAATTCCATCCAACTGGAATGGTTTGGCCGCCATCAGTTCGCGGAATTTTAGTTACAGAATCTGTCCGTGGTGAAGGTGGAATCCTTACTAATTCACTTGGTGAGCGATTCATGTTCAAATACATCCCAGAAGTTTTCAAAGATAAATACGCTGACAACGAAGCAGAAGCAGATCGTTGGTATCTTGATCAAGATAACAATCGCCGCCCACCAGAACTCCTTCCTCGTGACGAAGTTTCTCGCGCAATTAATTCTGAAGTTAAAGCGGGACGTGGCACTGAACATGGTGGCGTATTCCTAGATGTTTCAAAGCGGTTGACAGCTGAAGTTATTAAGAAGCGCTTGCCTTCAATGTGGCACCAATTTTATGAACTTGCTGGCGTTGATATCACTAAGGAAGCAATGGAAGTCGGTCCTACTTGTCACTATGTAATGGGTGGCGTTGAAGTAGAACCAGATAGCGCTGCTGCAATCGGCGTTCCAGGTTTATTTGCTGCTGGTGAAGTTGCTGGTGGAATGCATGGTTCAAACCGTCTCGGCGGAAATTCACTCTCAGATCTCTTGGTATTTGGTCGTCGCGCAGGAATGGGCGCGGTTGCATATGTAAGGAACAATCCAACTGCCTCGGTCTCTGAAAAAGCTATTGCTGATGCTGCTGCACGAATCGAAGCACCATTTAGTCGTGCTGGTGGCGAGAATTCATATTCACTACATGCCGAATTGCAAGAAGTAACTCATAATCTTGTTGGCATTATCCGTACCGGAAAAGAAGTTGAAGAAGCGATTGAAAAGATCGCAGCAATCCGTGCCCGTAGCGCAAACGTTGCAGTTGCTGGCGATCGTAAATTCAATCCAGGTTTCCACTTAGCTTTCGACTTAGACAACATGTTGTTAGTCGCCGAGAGCACTGCAAAGTCAGCACTTCTTCGTGAAGAGTCTCGCGGCGGACATACTCGCGATGATTTCCCAGGCATGAATTCGAAGTGGCGCCAGGTAAATCACATCTCTAGTTTTGACGGTAATAAAGTAAACATTAAAGCTCAACCACTTCCACCAATTCCTAAAGAGCTATTTGATCTCTTCGATATCCATGAACTTGAAAAATATATGACGCCCGAAGAAATTGCGAAAGGTGGTTCCAACTAATGGCCCGCAAACTTAAACTTCGGATCTGGCGCGGCGACGCGACTGATGGCGCTCTTAAAAGCGTTGAAGTAGATGTCAATGAAGGCGAAGTAGTTCTAGATGTAATTCATCGCGTTCAAGCAACTCAGATGGGTGACCTTGCGGTTCGCTGGAATTGCAAAGCCGGTAAATGTGGATCTTGTTCAATGGAAATTAATGGCAAGCCTCGTCTTGCTTGTATGACCCAAGTTGCCTCATTCCCTGAAGATGAAGAAATTACTATCACTCCACTACGCGCATTCCCAGTTATTAAGGATCTCGTAACTGACGTCTCCTTCAACTACCGCAAAGCAATGGAGATTCCATCATATGAACATCCAAAAGATTTAGCACCAGGCGCGGCTCGTATGCAACAAGTAGATGTCGAGCGCAGCCAAGAGTTCCGTAAATGCATTGAATGTTTCTTGTGCCAAGATGTATGCCACGTTGTACGTGATCACGAAGAGAATAAGAAATCATTTGCTGGACCACGATTCTTTATCCGCATTGCTGAATTAGATATGCACCCTCTTGATATGTTGAAGAACCGAAAGCATAAGGCTCAAGAAGAGCATGGTCTTGGAATGTGTAACATCACCAAATGCTGTACTGAAGTTTGCCCAGAGCACATTCGCATCACCGATAACGCAATCATTCCGATGAAAGAGCGTGTTGTTGATGTTAAATATGATCCAGTTCGCTGGTTAGGCTCCAAGATCCGCAAGCGCGAGGGTATTGTTTAATACATGGCTCCACTGCTGCTCGTCTCTATTGGCGGAGTGGCAGGAACTTTAGTTCGATATGGAATTGGAATTCTGATTCCACAAGATAGACCAGGAACCCTTGCCGCTAATTTAATCGGCGTTGCACTTGCATCCGCGCTACTTGTCTTAATGGAACGTCGCGGAATCACCCAATTACGTTTACTCCTACTTCCTGGCTTCTGTGCCGGCATGACAACATTTTCTGCAGTAACAGTTCATTCGATTGAACCTGCAAAGGGTGGGCTTCTTTATTTAGCAACCAACGTAGTTTTAAGTTTGCTTATTGTTGCAATCATCCTTCCAATAGCCCGAAAAACTATTCCGGTGCGTAAATGAATACCCTGCTCATAATAATTGGTGCCGCGATCGGCGCTCCATCCCGATATGCAATTGATCAGTACTTAAGAAGGTTTACAACAAAACCTTATGGAACGTTTGCTGTAAATATTCTTGGGTCTTTTCTAATTGGCCTAACCTTCAAATCAACTGAAAGCTGGAAGGATCTTCTTGCAATCGGCTTTGCTGGTGCCTTCACGACTTGGTCAACTTTTATGTTGGATCTTTATCTCGCCTTTGAACTACGTCGCTACAAGGACACTTTGATAAATGTAAGCGCTTCCCTTGTATTTGGCCTGCTTGCCGCTTGGGCCGGTGTGCAATTAGTTAATTAGTTTTATTTAGGTTTGAGATCCATACTTCAACTTCGTCAGGATGACTTGGTAATTTATTTGAAAGAACTCGACAACCAGTTTCAGTAACTAAAACATCATCTTCGATGCGCACACCAATCCCGCGATATTCGGCCGGAAAGAGTTCATCATCAGGATGAATATATAAACCTGGTTCAACGGTGAGAATCATTCCAGCTTCTAGAACACCCTCGGAATACTGCTCTCTGCGCGCATCATTGCAATCATGGACATCAATACCAAGCATGTGACTTACCCCGTGCACTGTCCAACGTCGGTGCAGACCAACATCTGGCTTTAGCGATTCTTCTGCAGAAATTGGGAGAACGCCCATCTCTTCTAATCCTTTCGCAAGAACTGCATGCGATGCAGCAGTTATATCTTTAAATTTTGCACCAGGTTTTACTGCGGCAAAGCCAGCTTTCTGAGCTTCATATACCAACATGTAAATCTTCCGTTGTGCTGGTGAAAATTTTCCATTAATCGGCAGAGTTCGAGTTATATCTGCCGTGTAAAGTGAATCAACTTCAATTCCAGCATCGATAAGAATTAAGTCACCGCTCTTTACATCGCCATCATTTCTAATCCAATGCAAGATACAGGCATGTGATCCAGATGCCGCGATCGTGTCATAACCTAAATCATTTCCCTCTAAGCGAGCCCGGCCAAAGAATGCAGCTTCAATTATTCGCTCACCACGTTTTGTCGAACTTGCGGCGCCAAATACTCGAACCATGTCCGCAAACCCTCGATTGGTCGCATCTACTGCTTTCTGCATTTCAGCAATTTCAAATGAATCTTTTATCAATCTAATTTCAGATAGGTAGGTCAATAATTCAGCCTGGCCCTCTTTATCTTTTGATAGTTGTTTATCAACAACTTTGTTTTCACCACGAACATAAACTGTTGGCTTTTCATCACTCAAAAACTTTGAAAGATCTTCAATCTGGCGCACTGCAAAGCCATATTTGCGCTCCGTTTCATCCAGAGTCATCCGACGTCCAACCCAGAACTCACCATGCTTGGCATCGCGATAAAACTCGTCAGTGTCACGTGGTGATCTTGGATGTATAAACAAAAGCGCTTCATGATCGCTGCCTTTAGGCTCAAGGATAAAAACTGAATCCGGAACCGCATCGCTTCCAGTTATGCCTGTGAAATAAGAGAATCCAGAGTGTGGTCTGAAGCGATAATCAGTGTCATTGCTTCGAACTTTCAAGCCACCAGCAGGAAGAACTATTCGCTTGCCAGGATATTTCTTTGAAAGCTTCTCTACACGCTCTTTGCAAAATTTCATTACTGGGTTTGCAACGATTCCTTCAAGTGGCGAAGGCGCCCACCCAGTCTTCATAAAATCGGCTAAGGGCTTGGGATTAGCAGCATCGTATTTGCGGCTGCCATCCTTCTCTTCACTCATAGCAATATCGTAACCGCTTGCGCAAAATAGTTCTATGAAGCGCAGATTTTAGATATATTCAACGCGTGAGCATAAATCTTCTCTTTGAACAGATTCAATCTCTTCTGCAAAGCGCGAGCCCACGGTCAATTATTGGAATCGTAGGCAAGCCAGGCGCAGGCAAATCCACTGTAGTTTCAGAGATAGAAAAACGATTTGATCCAAGTGAAGTATGTGTAATCCCGATGGATGGATATCACTTAAGTAATGAAATACTGATTGAACTTGGCCGGCGAGATCGCAAAGGCGCACCAGATACTTTTGCTACAGAAGCATTTATTTCACTGATATCAAAGGTAAAGAACGACCATAAGTCAGAACATAGATTTCCAATATTTCATCGCGAGATTGAAGCATCGAAAGAGGATGAAGGAATTGTCTCAAGTGGTGTGAAGGTAATAGTTATCGAGGGCAATTACTTATTTTCAGAGGAACATAACTGGAACGGTGTCTTTCCCTTACTTGACCACACCTGGTTTATTGAAATTGATAATGAGGTAAGAATGCAGAGACTTATTGCCCGTCACATTAAATACGGGAAGACTCCTGGCGAGGCAGAAGATTGGTCTCGCGGATCTGATGAAGCCAACGCTCGATTTATTGAATTGACCGCCCATCGAGCGGCGAGCATTATCAAACTTACGTGACTCGGAACCCAATTCACACTGTAAACTTTCCACACCACTTGGAGACGTCGCATAGCCCGGTCGAGTGCGCCTCACTGCTAACGAGGTAAGGGGTAAAACCCTTCAAGAGTTCAAATCTCTTCGTCTCCGCCAGAAAATTAGTTAGGAGTTTTAGTGCCGCATTACAAGATCGCGATAGTCGGCGCTGGGCCCGCAGGATACTTTGCAGCGCAAGCTCTGCAGAATTCGGTAACTGAAGATTTAACTTTTTCTATCGACATGATCGAACGGCTGCCAACTCCTTGGGGACTTGTTAGATCGGGCGTTGCGCCTGATCATCCAAAGATAAAGACGGTTTCGAAGGTATTTGAGAAGATTGCAAACCAACCTGGGTTTCGGCTATTTGGGAATGTGGAACTTGGTAAAGATATTTCACTAGAAGATCTAACAAATAAGTACGACGCGGTTGTTATGGCTACTGGTTCTTCTATTGGCAAGAAACTTGGGATCCCTGGAGAAGATTTACCGAACTCTATTTCAGCTTCAGAATTCGTGCCTTGGTATAATGGCCATCCTGATTTTAAAGATTTCAAAATTGATCTATTGGGGAAAGTTGCAGTCGTAATTGGTGCTGGAAATGTTGCGATGGATTGTGGTCGCATGCTTGCAATTGATCCAAAAGAATTAGATGAAACAGATTCTGCAGATCATGCTTTAAATGCATTACATAAAAGTAACATCCGAAAAGTTTTTATTACTGGCCGACGCGGTGCAGAATTTGCAGCATTTACCGCACCTGAACTACGGGACTTGCCAAAGCTTGAACATACCGACGTTTACATTAACGCCGATGCAATTGCACTTGCTTATAAGAACGCCGAAGCAAAAGGCGAGGTAGAAAAGCATTTAGCGAGCAATCTAGAAGCGATGAAGGCTGTTATTGAGGTTCCTAAGCAAGGACATGAACGTTCATTGGAATTTCTCTTCTCACATACACCAAAAGAAATTTTGGGCCAAGACAAGGTCGAAGCGATTGTTTATTCAACTCCAGATGGCGATGTAACAATTCCTTGCGATTTAGTAATTACCGCTATTGGCTATGTTCCTGAGGTCATTCCCGGAATTCACTTCGAAAGTGGAAAGATTGCAAATATTGATGGCCGAGTGATTGGCTCAAATATTTACACCGTTGGCTGGGCAAAGCGCGGACCTTCAGGTGTTATCGGCACAAATAAAAGTGATGCAGCAGATGTAGTGCAATTATTAATTTCTGACTTAAAAGAACCCAAGCAAGCTGGCGATATTTCTGAACTCTTGAAGAGCAATCATGAAATAGTTGACCAGCCATATTGGGTTCGTATTAATGAAGCTGAAGTTGCGGCAGGAGAAGTCCGCGGAAAACCTCGGGTTAAAGCCGTTTCGGTCGCGGATCTATTACGTTTGGGGCAACCTTAATCAACGGGTAGTATTCACCAGCACGCCTGCGCTTGTAGCTCAACGGATAGAGCATCTGACTACGGATCAGAAGGTTAGGGGTTCGAATCCCTTCAAGCGCACCAGATTAAACTCATAATTCCATCAACATAAGGAGCGTTGTGAGCAAAGTTTATTTATTCGTTGAGATTGATGTTAAGCCAGGCATGCGAAGCGCCTTCGCGGAACATATTAGAAAACATGGCGCCCATATCCGCACTGAAGAGGGCTGCGAAACTTTAGAAATACTGCTTGATACAAAGAACGAAAATCAGGTTTGCGTCTGGGAAGTTTGGACTAATCGCGAGCTATGGGATGCTCACATGGTCAATGATGCAAGTAAGGCTTGGCAGAAAATCGCTGCCGAATTTGTTAGTGGTGAGAAAATAACAGTTATGGACTTGATTTAACTGATGGAAGTTGAAGATCGATCAGTTTTTGATTTAGAAGCAGTTCATCCAACAAATAGCGTCTCATATGGAAATGCTAGCGACCAAGTAATTGATTTTTACCTGCCAGAAAAAACAACGAAACCATTAATTGCATTGATGCATGGTGGTTTTTGGCGCTCAGAATTTGATCGTAAACATTTATCTCCGCTTGCAAAAGCACTAGCGGATTCTGGCTGGCCGGTTGCGTTAATTGAGTACCGAAGAATTATCGGTAACCCAGATGCAACTCTTCAGGATGTTCATAGCGCAATTGAAAAATTAAGTGAAGATTTCGGTGCCACTATTTTGTTAGGGCATTCGGCTGGCGGACACCTCGCACTATTGGCTGCGGGTAAATTCGACGTGCTAGGTGTAATTGCTCTTGCTCCGGTGACTGATTTGATTAGATCTGAAGAGATGGATTTAGATGAAGGTTCGGTCTCAGATTTTTTGGGTGCCCCAGCAAAGCTACGCCCAGACTTGAATCCAATTGAATTACCACCGTTAAAAGTGAAGGTTCATGTAATTCACGGGAGCAGTGATATTCGGGTACCTGTTCAATTTTCTAGAGATTACGTCTCGAAAATGGATAATAATTCAACGGATTTGCTCGAACTAGAAAATATTGGGCACTTTGAACTGATTGACCCCAGGAGCGATATTTTTAGCAAAATTTCCCGAGAACTAACGGCTTTGAGTTAAATTCAAGAGGTAAAGTTTCAGCCATGGCTAAAAAAATAATTGTGCATGCTGGTTTCCATAAAACTGGCACGACTGCGATTCAATCTAGTTTTTTCGCTGCCACAAAAGCTTTGGAGAGTGGAGGAATTACTTATCCGCACGTTGGCGGAAAGGCACACCATAAAGCCGTCTATTCCCTTATGGGAAAGACTTGGGGTTGGGAAGATCGCGGTGGAATTACTGCAACAGATAAGAAATGGCGCCAATTCTTAAAGCAGGTAAAGCGAGCCAAATCAACCGCCCTAATTAGTTCAGAATTCTTATGTGAACTAACTGAAGAGCAGATAATAAAATTTAAGAAAGATCTTGGAAATTCTGATGTAACAATCTATTTCACACTTCGCCCACTTCTAAAGATTATTCCCTCGGCATACCAACAGCACCTTAAAATTGGAATTAAAAGCAGCTATGAGAAGTGGTTACATTCAATCCTGGATGAACCTGGAGTTTCGACCATCACTCCATCATTCTGGGTTCGCCACATGCATGGCGAAGTCTTAGCAAAGTGGATAAAGCACTTTGGTAAAGAGAATGTAGTCTTGCTTGTGGTGGATGAGAAAAAACCAGAGTTTATGTATGAACAATTCAACCTACTCCTAGGGCTGAAACCAGGCTTCTTAACTCCACAAACCGATCAAGATAGCAATCGTTCTCTTTCTCTAGATGAAATTACTTTACTTAATACAATAAATAAGAAATTTTCAAAGAAACGCAGTTGGCATGATTATGAGACCTTCATCCGTAATGGTTCTATAAAATACTTAACGAATAAGGTCACGCCACCAATCGATGCGGCGAGATTATTGACGCCACAGTGGGCGGTAGATATTGCTAAGAGAGTCTCAAGTGCGAACGTTGCAGAGATTAAAGGGCTAGGAATCAAAATCATTGGAGACATTGATGCGTTTGAAAACGCGGAGATCCCTATTGGTGAAAATCCAGAAGTAACAATGATTCCAGTTGAGCTAGCCGCAAAAGCTCTAGTGGCAATGGATCTTCGGGTTGTTGAAAAACTTCCGACTAAATATGTGGCAAGAATTCTTTGGAAGATGACTAAACGAGATTTAAAGAGATTTCTGCGCAAATAACTCTCAATTTTCTCGGCACCAAAAGTTCACCTTCAGTCTTTCTCTAATTTCCTATCCGCTTGGCCTTGGTTAAGAAGAACTCTCTAACTTGCTCCTATGAGCACACTGGATTTTCAAGGCAAGGAAGTTATTGCCGCCCTTGAAAGTCAGTTTCAACCCAAGATAAAGGCTCAAGAGAAGCCAGAAATACGCATCACCAACGCAATTGTCTGCTCCTTTTTCACCAGCGATGACTATTACAAAGCACATGGGGCTCGCCTCAAATCCAATTTGGAGGAGTTGGGAATCCAATACGACCTCCGAGAAATAACGAAAAAAGAGGGCGAAGATTGGGCAGCTATATGCCGCAGGAAAGTCGGATTTATTGCTGAAGTTTGCGCAAAGAATCCAGATAAAAAAGTATTCTGGATTGATGTTGATTGCGAGCTATTTTCCATACCTGACTTCATTCTAAATTCCACGGCCGACTTGATCGGATTTCAGCGAGGATTTAGCACTCCAACAAAGATTGGATATCAAAACCGAGGTCGATTTTGGGAACCTTGCTTCTGGGGAATAAATAACACAGATCAAGCGCGCAAGATGATTACTGCGGCAGCAGAGTTTGAGGAGATTGCAACAGTTCGCGCAACCGATGACTATTTCTTTGAAGAAGCATGGCGAGCAACTTCTGGAAATATGACATTTCAGATAATTCCATCAAATTGCGCAGTTGATAAAGGCGCCGGCTCACTCGAAGGCCATGAAACTTTCTTTAGATTTGGATCGAGCGGCCAAGTTGAAAACTTTAAGGGTGTCGTTGAACAACATAAAGGCAACACCGCTAAACGTCTGCTGAACCCAAAGCGGGAATTACTGCGATTTGCGAAACGCGTCGAAGAGAAGTTACCGCTAGGAATATCAACGAAATTACGGTTAATGGTCGATGCATCTGGAATAACTGGATACTTAACTGGCAAGAGCCACAATAATATTAATAACCAAACTATTACGAAATTGGTTACAGCAGGGAAATCCGGTGATCTTGCTGGGTTTAACTCCTCACTAACTCATTTCAAACGTAAAGTGCTGCCAAACCGATATGAACGTGCTGCGATAAAAGTTGCATCAAGTTATCTCTCATATTCTGCAAAACCAGGTAAGAATGAAGTATTTCTATCTTGGTGGGAAAATCCATATCCTGGAAACTTTGGCGATTGGTTAACCCCATTTATTTTTAATCATTACACTGAAAATAAGATAATTTTCCAGAGCCTCACAAATCGAACCAATAAAAACCATATTGTTAGCCTTGGTTCAGTTGGAAGATTTATAAAACCAAACTCAATAGTTGTTGGAACCGGTGTCAGTTCATTCAAGCATGCACTTAATCCAAAAGCGGAATACATTTCAGTTCGAGGTCCTCATACCGCCAAACTACTTAAGGAATCTGGCGGCCCAGAAGTTACTAGTTTTGGTGATCCAGGCGTTGTTTTATCGCGGATTTTGCCCTTTACCCGCGGGGAAACAAATGGTCGTATCGCACTTGTTCGTCATTACACACATGTTCAGGCTCCAGTCAGATTGCCAGATAATTTTGATGAATTATCAGTTCAAATTTCTCATCCAAATGATGTGATTGCATTTATCGAAAAATTGAATGAATATGACAGCGTTGTAACCAGCGCTATGCACGTAATGATTACCTGCCAAAGCTATGGAATTCCTTGCGCACTTATCGTGTTCAAAGGCTTTGAAGAGTACGTTCACGGAACTGGTATTAAATATTCAGATTACGCACTTGGCGCTGGAGTCCCAGTTATGGATCCAACCCCGATAAACCCCAAATTAGATATGGCTGAGATTAAGCCAATAACTTTCACGCACAAGGTATCAGAGGCGAAAATTAACGAAGTTGAAGCGGCGATTCGCGAAAGTTTGAAGAGATTTAAAAAGTAATTACTTTAAACCTTCATTTGCTCGATCTAAATCTGCCTGGAAATCGACCTCAACTGCAAAGAGATCCGAGATATCAACTGGTTCTAGCTTTATGCCATCTTTTTCGATTGCTAATTCAAGTCCACGTTCAAAGTAATCTTGATCGGCACAAGCTTCGAGTTGTTTTATTACATCGGCCTTTTCAGATGCCGAGATAAAGTTAATACCAACAGCCTCGCCCAAAGCGTTCTGAACCGTCTTTGAAAGTTCTTTAATGAAGCCTTTTTCATCTACAGTGTATTTAACTTCTTCTTCCGCGGTCGTAGAAGTATTTACACAAACAAATGACTTTTCGGACTTAATGCGTTCTGCAATACGCTCTAATACTTTGGCATCAAAAACAACATCACCGTTGAGCCACAAGACTCCGGATTCTTGGCTTGCACGAAGTGCTTTTAATAAACTTTTTGAAGTATTTGTTTGATCATAAACTTCGTTGTAAACAAAAGATGCAGATGGATGTGCTTCCATAATCATTTCTAATTTAAAGCCAACCACAACAGTGATTCGAGCTTCATCGCCAAATACTTTTGAGACATTTTCCATTTGTTGCTGCATGATCGAACGACCATCAGATAAAACAGTAAGCGGCTTTGGCCAAGGTTTTCCCAATCTAGTTCCCATGCCAGCCGCCAGAATTACAACTTGAATTGCCATCTCTACCTTCACAACCCATCTATATCTAAAGAATCCCAGTTAGGCACGATAGATTACCGCTTATGGCCACAAATCTTAGGACTCTAGAAGTTAATCAGGGAACCAAGATTGACGATGTTTTGAAAGCCTTTGAATCAGGGAACCAAGATCTATTACTGGTGGATGAAAATACCGTAGTAACTAAGCCTCACATGGAGTTGCTAACGGACTATCCCCGAAGTGTGACGACTGCCTTAGTAACGAAGATAAAAGATGGTGACACTCGTGTTGGTGGTTCTCGGATTACAGGAGCAAGTTCCGGATTTCACGAAGTTGGATACGGCAACCACAATTTCCTTGGGGCGATTCGACTCTCGCAATCCCAGCGGGTTGAAATCATTAAAGTTCTGACAGATATTTCAAATACAAACCATTCCGGATTAGCTATCGACCTAATTTTGGTTGGCCTAGTTCGAGCAACAATTTTGGTCGCATCGGCCGAAGTTGTTGGTGCGCCTTGCACTAGAAGCATCGAAAAATTAGAACGAGATCGAGTGGCTGGTGAGATCGCCTCACTAAACGATGCCAGACTTCGGTTGAAGATTGCTAATCGAGCAAATGATGGATTCTACTCAGTCTTCTTCCTTCGCAAAATATCGAAACTTTTTACCTGGCTCGCCGTACGTTTAAAGATGACGCCAAATCAAGTTACTTTAATTTCCTTTGCGATCGGATTGTTTTCAGCATATCAATTCAGCAAAGGAACTTTTTGGACAATATTTGCTGGTGCTGTGCTCTTACAACTCAGCATCATTATTGACTGCGTTGATGGTGAACTTGCAAGATATACGCGACAATTCTCACAACTAGGTGCTTGGCTCGATGCAATCACGGATCGAATAAAAGAGTATTTGGTTTTTTATGCACTTGCATATGGCGCTGCAAAACAGGGTCGGGACTTATGGATTCCGGCAATTGGAATGATGATTTTTCAAACCTTCAGACATCTTTCTGATTACAACTTCGCCCGAATCAATAAGTTTAGAGCGCCAGCGCCTATTGCAATCTCCTATGATCTTAAATCCGATGGCTACATTGTTGTCGAACGCGAAAAACGCTCTCGTTTTGAATATTGGTCTAAAAAGGCAGTTCAATTCCCAATTGGCGAACGTTGGCTAGTTATAAGCGCTTCCTCTGTTGTAGGAGGTGCAGCCTTTACCTTCACAATAATGCCAATTCTTTCGCTAATTTCGATAGCTTTAGTTTTTAGAGCCCGAGTACGCAAAACGCTAACTTGGCCGAAGTTTAGAGTAAATAATGAGTTCATCGATGAACAATTAGATTCAATTAAAAATAAGAATTCAACAAATCGTTTTGATTGGCTTGAACCATCTATCTTGCGCCTCGTTGAAGGATTGATTTTCATCGAGCTTGCAATTATTAGCGATATTGATCGTTCACTGATTTTCCTACTTGTATTCGCAATTATTTTTAATCATTACGACAATATGTATCGCGCCCTGCAAGGTGAGAGAAAGCCAAAATGGCTAGCAATAGCTGGCGGATTTATTTTTGGCCGCCTACTAATCATTCCTGTTTGGATCTTTCTTGGATTGCCAATAACCATTCTCGTCTACTACTTCTCAATACTTTTCTTTGTCATATCTTCAGCACAGTGGATTAAGAGCCACCGAGTCAAGGCAGCATAAGTTATGACATCCCAACCAATCAGACCTACAAAACCCACAATTGCGCAAATTCGAGAAATCTCGCAGCCAGTTTCAGTAACTGGGCGATCAACTTCAGAGCATTGGGTAGCCGATCTTTATCAGCGAAAAATCTCTGTGTATTTAACAAGAATATTTCTTAGAACTCCAATCACTGCGAATGGCGTGACTTGGTTGATGGTAATTGTTGCTGCGTCTATTGGCCCCGCACTCTTAATCCAGGGTTGGGTAGGAATAGCCCTCGCACTATTTTTGAGTCATCTTCAAATGCTTATTGATTGCTGCGATGGCGAAGTTGCAAGATGGCGAAATACAAAATCACCAATGGGAATTTTTCTCGATAAATTGGGACATTATGCGGCCGAAGGTTTAATTCCGATTTTCTTTGGCCTGCGACTGGCCGGTTGGCCTGAGCGCCCAATCACTGGATCTATCTATCCTTTTCTCGGAGCGTTGCTTGCAGGAATTGTTATTGTCAATAAAGGTTTGAATGATGCCGTTCATGTCGCAAGAGCATTCTCTGGATTAACAAAAATTCAGGATACAAAGGGAGCGAACCTTCCGATAAAAGGGGCTCTTCGTAGCGCCCGTAAAATATTCAAATTCTTCCCAGTACAAAGGATCTTTCATTCGATCGAATTCACCATGTTCGTAGCGCTTTTTGGTGCTTACCCAATTTCACTCAAAATCGCCCTCGGAATAGCTCTATTTGTGACAGTTGGGCATATCGCGGCAATCGTCTCTTCGGCAAAATTACGGAATAATTGAGATATGCGCGCGATACTCGGTCAACTTAAATCAGCCTTGCTACAACTATTTCCAACTACGAAGTATCGATTGATTTTAATAAGCTTAGTTTTGATTGCTGCATTTATTTCAGTATCTGAACTTGCTGTTGCAAAGTTGTTTACCCAAATAATTATGCACGAAGGTGACATGCCTCGCTCACGCTTAATAATATTCATTATTGGTTTCTTTGCCTTTTTTGGTGCTACAAGAGCAGGTCATTACTTTCAAAGAATCTATCGTGTCAATGTCTTCGATCGCGCCTTCAAAGCCTCAGAAGTTGAAGTTCATCGCAGCAAAGAGAATTGGCGCTGGTCTTTAGCATTTGAATTAACAACACTGCTTAGTATTTTTACCCAAATGGGAGTAGTCATCATCTTTTTCACATTTCTAAATTGGAAATTTGGCCTACTCAATATCTTTGTTGTCTTAGTGATTTTTCAAATACTTGGTCGCATCTTCCGAAAACAGATGAAAACCCAGCGTGGATTTGTTAAAGCAAAGGTACGAAAAGAGCACATACCAAGTTCGGTGAAAATCGGGAGCCGAATCAAATCTGGCGAGGTTGGCATTTTATTATCTGGAATCGCAATGTTGACGCTCTTTGCATCACTTATATTTCTAAGTTATAACGGAGAGATAAGTCCTTCAAATACCATCGTATTGTTCTTTGGACTTCGAATGCAGAATTCAAGCCTCTCTAATATTTCAAGTGGTTTGATGAGATTTGCAAGGGCTAGAACACATAGTGAATAGTGAAAACCTGCTAACAATCGGGTATTCAACTCTTTCGGGTAGAGCGCAAAATATTAGATTTATTGCAGGTGTAACAAATTTAGTTATTGTTCAGAATCCACAATCAGATCCGATGCCAACTTTCCCTCCCGAGGTTTCAGTTACAGAATTAAAGAGCCGTGGGGTAGCAAAGAGTCGCAATGCTGCTATTGCCGAGGCAACTGGAAAGTACTTACTTTTTGGTGATGATGATTTGGAATTTAAGCCATCTGGAATTCATGAAGTAGTTGCATATCTAGAGGCTAATCCAAAGATTTCGATTGTTTTGGCTCAGGCGGTTAATGAGAAAGGCGAGCTACGTAAGCCCTATCCCAAGAATTCACACTCTCTTAAACTTCGAAACTCAGCCAAAGCCGCTACCTATGAGATGTTTATCCGAGTGGCGGATTTCAAAAAACTAGGCATCAAGTTTGATGAAAACTTCGGCGCAGGAGCAGAAAACTACTTGGGGGATGAATACATTTTGATTGCTGATGCGCTCCGCTTGGGTTTAGAAGGAACTTTTCTCCCAATCACAGTTGCAATGCACCCAGCAGACAGTTCTGGAAATCTGAAAAACACCAGAAAAGATATTTCTGCTCGCTCAAAAGTATTCACCAGAGTGTTTGGCCTATGGGCCATTCCAATGAGATTTGCCTTTCTAATTAAGCCACCGTTTAAGAAATTTGGAATTCTAAATTCCATTCGATTCATAATTGGTAAATGAAAGTATTTGCACATCGAGGGGCATCGGGTCGAGCGCCCGAGATGTCTCTAACTGCTTATCTTGCAGCAATTGAAGATCGCTCAGAAGGCTTTGAATGTGATGTCAGGTTAACTCAAGACCAAGAAATTGCCTGCTTCCACGATCCTGATACCGCAAGAATCGCTGGCGTAAAACATAGAGTTTCAAAGAGTAAATTTCACCAGATGCAGAGTTTAGTTGCAGCTATCTCTTTAGACCAATTACTCACCCTGGCCATTGCTAATAAGAAAGATCTGTTAATTGAAAGTAAGCATCCGGTTGCATCTGGTGGCGCAGTTGAATGGAAAGTACTAGAACTTTTAAAGCGCAGAAATTCAGAAATTTCTGCATCCGGAATTGAAGTTATTTGTATGTCATTTTCTTGGTTTGCAGTTAGGCGATTTAAGAAATCATATAAGGCCTGTACAGTTGTAAAGTTCTATCTTCAAGCACTTGTTGCTCCAACTCAGATCGTCGCGCTTCATATTGAGCTTATAAAAAAATATCCCAACCTGGTCACTAGATTGCAAACCAGAGGTAAGCGGATATTTGTTTGGACTGTTAATTCCAGCAGCGATATGAAATTTTGCAAAGATTTAGGTATTGAGGGCGTAATCACTAATTACCCAGATAAAGCGCGAAAATATGTCTAAAGAGAAGAGCCGTATTTTGCTTGGGGTGATTGCCTATTTCTCAATAGTTTTCTATGCATCTGGTTTAGCTAGAACTGGTTCAGTTCAAGAGTTAGCCGAAGCGCCAGTACCCGCAACAAAAATTCTCTGCTTTAATTTGGAAACAAAGGTTCTACGTGAAAGTGACACGAATTTAGGTTGTTTACTCGAGGAAGAATCTTTAGGAGATTCACCAATTGAACATGGAGAAATTCGTCCAGATGAATTGGATCGAACTTTTGAGGTTCGTTTTTTGGCAGCCCAAGCTGCGGCGAAAGAAGCTGGTTTTTCAATAACAATTACATCTGGTTACAGATCACGAGCGCTGCAAGAAAGGCTATTTGCGGAGGCTGTAAGGAAATATGGAAGTGAAGAGGAAGCCTCAAAGTGGGTTTTACCTAAAGATATTTCGCATCATCCATGGGGCACGGCTATCGATGTAAATTATCCTGGAGACAAAACCGCTGTTAAGTGGTTAGAAGATAATGGCTCATTATTTGGACTTTGCCGCGTTTACGAGAATGAGTGGTGGCATTTCGAACCAATAATCGCACCTGGGGATACTTGTCCAGCAATGATGGTTAACGCTCTAGAAAGTTTAGAGGAATTACCTACTGGCGCGAACGGTTCAAATTAATATACTTACAACATGACAATTCAACTTCCAAATAAATTAGGCGTTCACGCTCTTGTATGGGTCGGTGGCTGGTCCCACGCAGAATGTCGTGAGGCAATTCAAAACACGGTTGATGCCGGATACGATTTAATCGAAATTCCTGCACTCGATCCTTCACTTATCGATACCAAACACACACTTGCAACTCTTAAAGAATTTGGAATTAAAGCAGCTTGTTCACTCGGCCTCTCTTTTGACGCTGATATTAATAATGAGGACCCAGCAATAGTTGCGAAGGGCGAAGCGAAATTAATGGCTGCCCTAGATGTAGTAGCCGGCATCGAAGGAGATTACCTAGGCGGTGTTTTGTTTAGCGCCCTTGGAAAGTATTCACATCCAGCTACGGAAAAATCTAGAGCGAATGCTGTGGCCTCATTAAAGCGCCTAGCAATTGCGGCACAAGCAAAGGGGATAACACTTGGTTTAGAACCAGTTAACCGCTATGAATCAAATTTGATAAATACAATCGATCAAGCAGTTGCGATGATTAAAGATATAGGTGAGCCAAATGTGAAGGTTCACATTGATATTTATCACATGAATATTGAAGAGCAAGATCTAGCATCACCAATCATTAATAATGCCGAACATATTGGATATGTTCATATTGGCGCTAGCCACAGAGGTGGACTTGGAACCGGAAATGTTGACTTCGATGAACTATTTGGTGCCCTTGCAAAGATTAACTACAAAGGCGTTATTACCTTTGAGAGTTTCTCATCGGCAATTGTTCACCCAGACTTATCTCTTGCTTTAGCAATTTGGCGAAACCTTTGGACCGAGAACAAGCCAATGGCGCTAAGTGCTCGCAAGTACATGGTCGAACATATTGTTCGTGCTAATAATCTTGCCTAAGCTACTAATTTACCAAGCTAGCGGAGCATCTTTAGCAAGTGGTGGGCGACAAACCACACCGCTTGCACCGTTTAACGTCCAACTTCCAGCGGAATGTGGAATAAGAATTGCATCGCCCTTAACTGCGCTAATTTCTGAATGATTTTCAAAAGTTATATTTCCAGTACCTTCTAAGATCAACGCAATACTAAATCCGGCAGCAATCTTGCTTGCATTTCCAGCGAGATAATCTGCGCGGAAATATGGATCAGCAACAGCGGTAAATACTGATTGATCAGAGCCACTAAATAAACGATTTGAAAAGACGAGTTTGCTCGCTTCTTCTTTATCGATTGGTGTGTAGCGAAGTGCATCTAATACCGTATCGAAACCTAATCCGAGATGGCCGTCCTTAACTCCGTCGACTGCAAAATCATTCCATTCAAGAAGCGCGGATAAATCTGTTGGCTCTTGAAGTTCAAGAACAAAGATTCCAGCACCGATTGCATGCGGCGTTCCTGCAGGAACAAAAACTGTATCTCCAGCCTTAACATCAAATTTTTGAAGTGATGCAAGCAAACCATCAGCATCTCTTGCATCTACCATCTTTGAAACATCTGATTTCTTCAACTCGGTATTGAAGCCCAGACCGACATTTGCACCAGCAGGTGCTTCCAAAATAATCCAAGCTTCAGTCTTTCCATGTTTTAGCGAAAGATGATCTTTAGCAAACTTACGATTTGGATGGTAATGAACTGGAAGTCGTTGATCTGGATCAAGTAACTTCATTAACAGCTCCGTACTGGCACCAAAGGTATTTAAATGTTCTGCGCCAAGCCATTTCTCTGGATTAGCTATTACAGAATCTCGCAAGTAACTTCCATCCGATAAAACCGATAACCCCATCGTTTTTTCACCAAAGCGTGTGGTCATAGAACCGATCCACTCTTCTGGTCGCATTGGGCCACCTGGACCATTACGTAAGGCTCCGATGCGGTAGCCGCCCTTGTAGAAGTGATCAAATTGGTTGGATGCGAGTTTCTGAGGTGTAATCATGAAAGCAATTTACTATGACAAAACTTTTTTTGCACTCAATCCAAAAAGTATTGCTAAGGCAGCTGGAACCAGCATCGCCCATCTGAGCGTTAATAAATCAGAGAGAAACCCGATAAGTGGCGGGCCTAAGACGAAACCAAAGTAGGCGACTCCTGTTACCAGAGCAACACCCTCGGCAGCAGAAACTTGGCCAGAATATTTCTCATTTACGAGAGATCCGGTTGCGCTAATCATGATTGGAATCACTGTTGATAGTCCAATGCCAAATAAGAACCAACCAAAAATTACGCCATAAATATTTCCAATTAGCAATCCAGAAGTTAGACCAACGCCAGAAATTAATCCCGACCAAGTTATAAGTCTTATTGCGCCGAACTTATGGGCTAGAAAATCACCCGACAACCTGCCAGAGACCATAGTGAAGGCAAAGAAAACATAGGGAAGTGAAGACATAAAGGGAGTTGAATCGAAAGTTTCTCGGGCAAGAACTCCACCCCAGTCTGCGGCGGCACCTTCACCGAGTGCAGCGCATAAACCTAGCAATCCAAGAATCGCTAACTTGCGTGGCGTTTTTCGCTTCTCATTTTTTTCAAACAAGTGCTGATCTGCGGCGGCGGTTAAGAACCAATTTCTAGTAATGAATGCGATAACGAAAATAACTAATCCAACAGCAAGAGCATGTGTGCGGATTGAGATATTTGTACTGGCAATTAAGCCACCGACTGCCCCACCACTGAGGCCACCGAGAGACCACATGGCATGAAAGGTACTCAATAATCTCTTCCCAGCTGTTTTCTCTAAAGCCGCAGCATGGGCATTCATTGATAAATCGTGAATCGATGAAAGAACACCATAGATAAATAGTGAGAAGACAAACCAAGGAAGGTTAAAAAGTAGTCCCACCAAAGGAACTGCGAGTGCCAATGTGAGTGCAGAATACTTTGTTACCGGTCCGCTTCCATATTTTGCAGAATTTCTGCTGGCCGGTCGAAGAGCTGATAGAACACCAATTGAACCGCATAACAATGAGGCGCCAAGTACGCCATTTGAAATATCGAGTACAGATTTAAAGTCTGGGATTCTCGATACAAAGTTACCTACAGAAAAACCGTTAATGAAGAATGTAATTGAAGTTGCCAATTTAGCCTTGCGGAATTCATCACTCTGAAACATGCGCCAATCGTATCTTTTACCTCTACTCTTTACCCCATGCTAGAAATGAATGGAACAAACTTTATTGCTGAAAATGAGCGAAGCGGAACTGCGCGAAGTTTGTTTTGGCCCTGGGCTGCTGCAAATGTTTCACTTCTTGCACTCTCTTACGGCGCTTTCTTTCTTGGTTTTGGCATTTCATTCTGGCAGGCCACGCTCGCAGCAATAATTGGAACTATTGCTTCATTTGGATTGGTAGGAATAAGTTCACTAGCTGGCAAGCGAGCAAGCGCACCAACAATGACGCTCTCACGCGCAGCATTTGGCGTGAAGGGAAATATTGTCCCAGGGCTTCTCTCATATTTAATCTTTGTAGGCTGGGAAACAGTCTTAGTTTCACTCGCAACTCTCGCAACTGAAACCGTCTTTACTCGAATTGGAAATATAGACCCAAACATCTCACGCATCCTTGGATTTTCAATTGCAGCCGGGCTAACTATTTTCGGTGGCGTCTTAGGATTTCAAGTAATTATGCGGCTTCAAAAAGTTTTAACGATCGCAACAATTGTTTTAACTATCGGTTACATAGTTCTAACTGCAGACCAAGTTAATTGGGGTGCGATATCAGCAATTCCAAGTGGAAGCTCTCAAGCATTTATTGGCGCACTTATATTTGGAGTAACTGGAATCGGTTTAGGTTGGGTTAATGCCGCCGCTGATTATTCAAGATATTTGCCACGAAGTGTCTCTAGCCGTGGGGTAATTGGATGGACCGTGTTCGGTGCATCGATTGTTCCAATAGTTCTAGTTATATATGGATCGCTCTTAGCCGGAAGTAGTAAAACACTTGGCGAAAGAATTTCGATGGATCCAATCGGAGCACTGACAACTCTGGTGCCAACTTGGTATCTAATTCCCTTTGCATCAGTTGCAATTCTCGGTCTAATTGGTGGCGCAATTCTTGATCTTTATTCATCTGGTATTACCTTGGTTTCAATTGGTTTACCGGTGAAGCGCCATGTTGCCGCATCTATAGATGCCGTCATAATGACACTAGGCACTATTTATATCGTCTGGATTGCTGGAGATTTCTTCGGACCATTCCAAGGTTTTCTAATAACTCTTGGGGTTCCAATCGCGGTCTGGTCGGCAATCTTTGTTGCTGATGTTCTAATGCGAAAGCGAGACTATGTTGAGGCGGATCTCTTTAATTCAAAAGGAATTTATGGCGCATGGAATGTTCGTTCACTTAGCTTGGTGTTATTTGGTTCGGTCGTTGGTTGGGGATTTGTAACAAACACTTTCGCTAGCTGGCTTTCATGGCAGGGATATTTCTTGGGGCTAATTGGCGGCAAGAACGGTCCCTGGGCTTATTCAAATATCGGCGTAATTATCGCTTTGGTCATTGGTTTTACTGGTCACATACTTCTGTCTCGAAAGAAGATTGCAGCACAAGAGAAATAAAAAAGCCCCACATTTCTGCAGGGCCTTTATACCTTCTAATTAATGATTTAGATAAATGAAGTTGTTATTGCGCAAGCGATTCCTGATACTGCTATCCAGGTAAACCAAGATGCAGCAGTCCGAATTCGCCATGATTCGAGAATTGGATCAACTGTTGCCCGACGACTTCGAAGCACTAATCCAAGTGCTATGAAACCGGCAACAAAGTAGTGGAACATGTTTGCTCCAGCAATAACCGTCCAACAAGAAGCGTATGCGCCTTCAAATGCGCCAGTCTCACCATTGATAAATGGCATATTTGCTAATTGATGAAGTTGGTAATAGCCACCATAGATATAAGCAGCCAATGTAATTAACGAGAAGCTACCTTGATGAGTTGGATCGCGTTGGGCAAGTTTGTGAATTAACGCCGCCACGATTAAAGGAAGAACTGCCATCCAGCCAGAAGAAGCGCTAAAGGTATGTCCGCCTTTTGGAATCCATCCGCCATTTTGGTCAAGATTTCGCAGATAGAAGTAGGAGAAAATCATTCCGAAGAGAAATGCGCCATCGGCAACAATTAGAAGTCTGACTCCTAATCGTTCACGACGACCAATAACTTCTGGTGCATCGTGATGGACGTGGAATTTAGTATCGCTTGACATTATTTTGCACTCCTTCCATATCCATATGGATCACTTGTTACAACGGGTGGGGTATCAAAGTTAACTAGCGGAACTGGATAAGGAACTGTCCACTCCAAAGTTTTTGCTCCCCATGGATTCATTGGCGCGATCTTTCCATGACGCCAAGAGTGAATTACTGCCCAGAGTAGAACGATGAAGCCGATGCCGATTGTGTAGGCGCCCATCGTGCTGATCTTGTTTGAGGTTGCAAATTGTTCTGCATAATCAACAACTCTACGAGGTTGACCTTCAGCGCCAGCAATAAACATTCCGAGATACAGAACTTGGAAACCAATTTGTACCAACCAGAAGGAGATGTAACTCGCGCGTTCATGCATCATGCGGCCTGTCATCTTTGGATACCAGTATGAAAGTCCAGCAACAGCTCCAGTAAGTGCGGCGCCCATTAGCGTGTAATGGAAGTGCGCGGTGACATACATAGAACCATGTAGGTACATATCAGCAGGAACATCTGAGAGATAAAGTCCGGTAATTCCGCCGACCAACATATTCCAAAGGAATGCGTAGACCGCAAGCATTGGAACTTTCAGCCATGGCTTACCATTCCAAAGGGTTCCAAGAATTACCAAGAAGATAAGTCCAGTAGGAACGGAAATCATCTCCGTTGTAACCATGAAAGGTCCATTTAGCATTGGCATCCAGCCAGACATGTACATATGGTGTGCCCAAACAAGAATAGATAAGCCAGCAATTCCAGCAAATCCAACCACTGCTGCGGTATATGAGAACAATGGTTTGCGAACAAAGACTGGAACAATTTCCATAAGTATCGCAACACCTGGAAGAAGAATTACATAAACTTCAGGATGGCCCATGATCCAGAACAAGTGGGCGTATAACCAACCAGTTCCACCAACATTTGCATCGAAGAAGCCAGTTAAGAATGAGCGATCCATAGCAGTCATGATCATTGAGAGCATGAATGTTGGGAAGGCTGGAATTGCAAGTGCCACTGAAGTTGTTGCACCAATTACGAAAATAGGTACACGGTTCCAAGTCATTCCCTTTGCGCGCATTGCAATAACTGTTGCAGTGATATTTGCACCAGCAACTGCAGTTGAAATCGCGAAGATAATGATTGTTGCAATAAATGCATTCATACCCGGGCCAGCTTGAATGCTTAGAGGTGCATAAGCAGTCCAACCAGTAGGAATTCCACCTAAGAACCAAGCGCTACAAAGGACTGGGATCGCAGTAAATAAGACCCACCAAGAAAGAGCATTAAGTCTTGGGAATGCCATATCTGCGGCACCAATCATGATTGGCATTATGTAGTTACCGAAAGGACCTGTGGCAACAATAATCATTGCAACAATCATGGTGATTCCATGAAGGCCTACAAGTGAGTTGTAGACAGATGGTGTTATGAAATGTCCGCCAGGATTAGCAAGGTCGGTACGAATCATCATTGCCATCGCGCCACCTACGGCGAGCATTGCAATAACGCCCCAGAGATATTGAATACCAACAACTTTGTGGTCTGTGCAATATTTGAAGTAGCGCTTAATGCCTTGGCCATCTCCGGCCATGTAAAGCTGTTCTTCAGCAGTTAAATCTTTTCCAATCAGCCAACGAATTGGTCCGATAAAGGCTCCGATACCAACTAGGAAGCCGATACTCCACATAAACATAGTCGCAAGAAGAACCTGATTATGAAGATGATAAACACTCGTATCAAGAACTTTCGCAAGCCCTTGGTAGGTCGCAACTGTAAAAATTAAGCCAACGATTAAACCAGTACCCGCATTTAATCTAGTGATCAAACTATTTTTTGGATTTGGAATAGGACGCGTTCCAACGTGTTGGTCAAGTGTTGTCATGCGGTGTGACCTCCTTGTTCTAGTATCCAATTATCAAAGTCGGCCTTTGTCATAACCTCACCAGTCGTTTCCATATATGCGTGATACAGACCGCAAAGCTCGGCGCACTTAACATCAAATTCACCTAGTTTTGTTGGAGTTGTATCTGCGAAAGTTTCAGCCAATTTATTGGCATCGATCTTTACGCCAAGTTGAACTGGCCAGAAGGAGTGGTTTACATCAACTGAAGTTACATGGAATGCAACCGCGCGATTAATAGGAAGCATAAGTTCGTGGCTTTGAACTCCAAGTTCTGGATATTCAAATGACCAGACCCATTGGTTTCCTACGACATTAACAACCATCGCATCTTCGGCATTCTTTGCAGTTGCAATCGAGGATGAATTAAGTTCGGTGATTCCATAAATTACCGCTGTTAGTGCTAACAAGCTTGTAACAACCGACCAGAGCAGAACAATCGGCCCATTAGTACGTGTGGCTGGCCCATCTGGCGGTGGAGTATCTCCGCTGTGGCGATTAAGGAAGGTATATAACGCTATTCCTAGAACGACACCGCAAACCGGTGCAGAAATCCAAGTAAAGACAACCATAAGTTTTTCAATTGCCTTCATGTCAGTACTCATAATCTCTGGCATCCATTGGGTATAAAACTTGCCGCCAAGAATTACAAAGACAATCGTGACAATTACACCGAAGATTGTTGATTGAATTACATCAGAACGCCTAAAGAACTTCGTTAAGCGATCGCCAGGAGTTGGTTTTAGTTCTACATCATTATGTCCGCTCATGCTGTGACCGTTACCTTTCCTGACATATATCCGTAACCACTCATCGCGGCTCCAAATTTTGCGTAGGTGTCATCGCCGCAAGGAAATTCGCAGTTCCAGACATAGTCGCCAGCGCCCTTGGTAAGGAATGAGAAAGTAATTGTGTGACCCTTGAAGTTTGTAATTGGATCTTCAGTTGGAACCCAACCAGTCTCTTCATCTTCTTCAACGCGAAGCAAGGGAACGCTTACATAAAGTGGGTCTTGAGATGTTGAAGGAATCCCGTGAAGTGTCCAAGTATGTTGAATTTTGTTGTATGGAAGTGAAGTTATATCTTCACCATCAATATTTACAGTTCCACCAACAGTTCCAACAACTTTTCCAAAGTATGGGTTATTAAGTTCTTCGCCACCGTCATACCCATGAATAGTCATAGTTACATATGTGTTGGCCGGAAGAATTAAGTGATTAGAAGGTCCGTATTGCACCCAATCATTTTTATTTCCAGTAAAACCATCTGCTGCTGCTTGCTCTTTATCTGCATAAACACCCATTGTTAAAGATGCCTTTGGATAAACTTTTCCATCGAGTGTGATCGTGTCAGCTTCTTTTGTGGCTACTAGAGTCCCATTCGGGTCGGCGCTAAGTTTGTGAAGCAATGCACCTACTCCAGCAACTACTGAGACTGAGAGAGCAGTTGCGAGGAGAGCACTTGCCAATCTCTTCCCTGCTGTCATATTTGAACTTGCCATATCTATTTAGCCTTTCCCCTAGAACTGCCAGGTGCAACTACTTTGCAGATGCATGAATTGGCTCAGGTTACGGGCATAATGAGTGTTAGGGAACACTTTTCGTAGGATTTGTCGGGAAAACTTTGAGAATTTAAGGGGGAATGGATGGGACTAAGCCCAATCTGGGACCTCTTTTTTGCCCTCGCCCTGATCACAAAAACTTCTTGGTACTACTTTGAGCGTCCGAGTAAATACGGTGTAACTACAATTCGCCAACTCTCGTTCTATCTCGGGATGTTTCTCGCATTCATACTTCTCGTTGGCCCGGTCGCGCATGCCGCCATAGGTACTTTCTGGATTCATATGGTTCAACACGTTGGGTTGATGATGTTGATATCACCGTTAATAGTTTTAGGTTCTCCGATAAAAGTTGCTCTTAATTCCCGCGATCCTAGGGTTAGAAAAGTAATCCTTGGTATTGGGCGAAGCGTCCTGGTTCGCCAACTCTTTCGCCTGGAATTTGGTTTCATGCTTTTTCTAGGAATTTTGATCGCAACTCATTTCTCACCACTAGCCGATGCTGGAATGGTTAATCCCAACATTCATCAATTTGAATTAATTCTGTTTTTGGTTGGCGGATTTATTTATTACTACCCAGTCATGTCTGGAAATCCTCAGCCCTACAAAGTTCCTTATGCAGCTCGGGTGCTTTCGCTATTTGCGATGATGCTGCCAGAAACTATGACGGGGTTCTTTCTATATTCTGGAAATAAGTTGTTGCATGATGTTCCCATGAGTATGGCTATGACCGAAGGAATTGCGGACCAACATCGTGGTGGCGCGATCATGTGGGCCATGGGAATGTTAATTGATGCAATCTGGATTTCACTCGCCGCATATGACTGGATTGAGAATGAAAAGCGAGTTGCGGACGCAGATGACTAGAGAGATAGAACCAAAACGTAAGTGGTTACTTTCATTTATTCCGATTTGTCTAGCGATGGGCGTCATTGAATTAGTTAGAGCATTCGATGGAAATAATCGCAGCTGGCTCTATGTTTTCGAATGGCCATTCTTTGGTCTATTTATTTTTTATATGTATTGGAAACTTGGGCAACCACAAGAAGAATGGGATGACAGCAATGATCCCAAACGGGAAATAGATTAAATCACCAACTTGTATGTAGCGGGCGACCTTCGGCATAACCAGATGCCGATTGAATTCCAACAACAGCACGATCAGCAAAATCACTAATACTTTTTGCGCCAGCATATGTAAATGAAGAACGAACTCCAGAAATAATTTCATCTAATAAATCTTCAACTCCTGGGCGAGCAGGATCTATGTACATTCGTGAAGAAGATATGCCCTCTTCGAATAGCGCTTTTCTCGCTCTATCAAAGGCGCCGTCATTACTTGTTCTTGCAGCAACCGCACGAGCAGATGCCATTCCAAAAGATTCTTTATAAAGTCGTCCAGTTGCATCCTTATTTAAATCACTTGGTGATTCAAGAGTTCCTGCAAACCAAGATCCAATCATTACTTGCGAGGCGCCTGCAGCAAGTGCGAGTGCAACATCGCGAGGGTGGCGAACTCCACCATCCGCCCAAACATGTTTGTTGTGCTTCTTCGCTTCAGCTGCGCATTCAAGTACTGCAGAAAATTGAGGGCGTCCTACACCGGTCTGCATTCGAGTTGTGCACATTGCGCCCGGGCCAACTCCAACTTTTACGATATCTGCGCCAGCTTCAATCAGAGCTTTAGTACCTTCGGCAGTTACAACATTGCCGGCAACAATAGGAATATTTGGTTTAAGTGCTCGAATTAATTTCAAAGCTTCAATCATTTTAATTTGGTGGCCATGTGCCGTATCAACTACAAGAACATCCGCGCCGGCATCAATTAGTGATTTCGCCTTTGCCGCAACATCACCATTAATTCCAACAGCACAAGCAATGCGCAACTGATTCTTTGCATCAAGTGCTGGCTGATAAAGCGTTGCTCGAAGCGCAGCAGTTCGAGTCAGAATTCCGACAAGCTTGCCGCTTTTATTTACAACTGGCGCTAACCGGCGGCGCTCTGAATTTAGAAAATCAAAAGCTTCACGAGCTTCGATTGTGTCTGGAACAGTTACTAAATCTTTGCTCATAATAAGTTGCAATTGAGTAAAGCGATCAACGCGTTCGCAATCAGCCTCAGTAACTATTCCTACTGGCTTGCCATCTTCGACAACAATCAGTGCCCCGTGCGCGCGCTTATTAATAAGGTCTACTGCATCGGCAACAGTCTCAGTTGGTGAAAGCGTTACAGGAGTGTCAAAGAATGTATCTCTTGATTTAACCCACTTGATGACATCACTAACTATTTGGATCGGAATATCTTGGGGGATCACAGCCATGCCGCCACGGCGAGCAATCGTTTCGGCCATCCGGCGACCAGATATGGCGGTCATATTTGCTACGACGATCGGAATTGTTGTGCCGGTGCCATCATGAGTAGAAAGGTCTACATCCATTCGGCTAGCAATATTGGATGCGCTTGGGACCATGAAGACATCGTCATAGGTCAGGTCGTGGCTTGGAGTATTTAAGAAACGCACGTGTCGGAACTATACCCCTGTAGATGCAGAAGGCGGAAGGTATTGCTAGAGTTTTTGACATGAGCGAGGACGATGATTCAACGGAAGATATTGTCACCGAGGAAATGCTCTGGGAGCGAATCCCAGAAACTCAAGGGCTCGATCGAGCAAATACTTACTATGAATTAAGCGCTCGCATTTATGCGCGTGGCCAATATGACGAGGCGCTCGCACTTGCAGAAACTGCTCGCGATATTTACACCGAACTTGGATCAGTAGTTCCATCTGATGGTTTAGCACAGGCTTATTCAGCAATTGGTTATAACTTAAACCAATTGAAGCGTATGAATGAAGCTGCAACAGCCATGAGTAAAGCGGTAGCGATACTAAGAGAATCAAAATCGCCACTCGCAATTGATTTAGCTTGCACTTTAGGGGAATGGTGGTTCTCCTCAAAAGAGTATGAGAAAACTATCGAGTGTATGGAGCAATGCGTGCAAGAACATTTGGTGGAAGGAAATGACAGCGGTGCGGCAAATGATTTACATTTAATCGGATGCGCGCAACGTGAATTAAAGAATTATGGCGAGGCTTTAGAATCATTCCAGGAAGCCCGTGTGTTATTTAAAAAGTTAAAAGAAGTAATTAACGTCGCAAGATGCGATCAGAAAATCGCACATTGTTTAGTTGAAATTGGCGATGGCGAAGGTGCACTTACCGCGGCACAGAAATCTCTAGATGTTTTTATCACAGCACATGATCACTATCGTGAAACCTATTCGCTGCTCGAATTAGGTAAGGCCCAAATCGTTGCAGGTCAGGGCGAAGAAGGCTTAAATACTTTAGACCGGGTATTAGAGATTGCCACAGATAACGAGAGTAAAGATTTTGAATTTATCTTGGAGATTGAGGGAAGAATGGCTGATGTTCTTGAAACCCTAGGTCGAGTAGATGAAGCAGATGAGATTCGCCGTCGGATTAAGGCGGTAGAGGAAGTAGTAAAAGAAGAGTAGTTATTTAGGGTTATTTAAGTGCTGCATGGCCCAGGCATACATTGCAATTGCACCAGCGGCTGAAGCATTCATAGATCTTGTTGAACCATATTGTCGAATAGCTAAAACAGTTTCACAGATATCTACCGCTTCATCGGACATTCCAGCGCCCTCTTGGCCAAAGAATAAAACGCACTTACTTGGAAGTTTTGTGGTCTCTAACTCTTTTGAGACCGGCAAATTATCAATTCCAATTATTGGGACGCTGTTCTCATCACACCAGATTTTAAAATCAGCAACCGTTGGATGATGCAAAACATGAAGATATTTATCTGTAACCATGGCACCGCGTTTATTCCAATCACGCTTACCAACTATATGAACTTTTGAAACATTAAAGGCATTGGCGGTTCGGACCACAGACCCAATATTCAAGTCATGTTGCCAATTCTCGATTGCAATTTGTAGGTCATGTCGCTTGGTATCTAAATCAGCGACGATAGCTTCGACGCTCCAATAACGATAATGATCTAAAACATTTCTGCGATCTCCGTTTGTTAAGAGTTCTGGATCGAAATGTTTCTCAGTTGGCCAAGGTTTTGGATGCGGACCAACGCCGACCACTGGATAGAATTCACCAGGTCCAATTTCGGCAGTAGTCATACCCAAACATTAGAGGGAGATTGCATGAAGCAAAAATCCTGGCTACCTATTTATTTGGCACTTGGGTTGGTTTGGGGCTGCTCATTCATTTTCATCAAGCTTGGTCTTGAATTCTTAACGCCAGTAGGCGTCGCATTCGGACGCTGTGCACTTGGCGCAATGACACTGCTCTTGATTGCGAAAGTAAGAGGAATTTCGCTTCCGACAGAGCTCAGAACTTGGTTTATTCTCTGGATTGTTTCGCTATTGCTTAATGTCTTTCCAGGAATTTTATTTGCATTTGCGGAAGAACGAGTGACAACAGTTCTTGCCGGAATCATTAATGCTTGTACCCCGCTATCAACACTGATTTTTATCCTCTTTGTATTTAGATCAGAGAAGATTTCTAAGCATCAAATCTATGGCCTAGTTATTGGTGGGATTGGTGTTTTAACTGTTCTTGGAATTTGGAAGGGAATTGGCACAAATTCTGCTGTAGGAGCAATTGCCCTACTCGTAGCCATTACTTGCTACGGACTCTCTTTCCCAATTATAAAAAAATATTTGACACCACTGAACTTAAAGGCTGAGGCTCTTGCTGCTAGCCAGGTAACTGCTGCAGCCGTGACACTCTTACCCTTCTATTTAATTGGTGGTATCGCAAAAAATGAATATCGAACTGGGCCAATACTTGCGATGATTGCACTTGGAGTTTTCGGAAGTGGAATTGCCTACATTTGGAATTTTCAAATAGTGGAACGGGCTGGAAGTTCGATTGCAAGTTCTGTTACTTACTTAACTCCCGTTGTTGCCGTTTTTGTCGGTTGGCTGTTCTTGGGAGAACATATTTCGTGGCATGAGCCGGTTGGTGGCGCAATAGTTTTATTAGGTGCGGCCACATCACAGGGGCGCTTTAAAAAGAAAACCAAGGCATAATCCGCAGATGCGTAGAATTATTGCTCTCTTAACTTCAGTAAGCGTGGCTTTGTTTATTGCTACGCCGGCAACTGCACTAAATGTCCCTAAATCTTTTCAAGACTTAGCTAATTCTCCCGCGTTAGCAAAGCCTGGAATCTTAATTATTGATCCGATTACCCAGACTGAAATATTTGAAAATCAAGCAGATGTACCACGGGCTCCTGCATCAATTCTTAAATTAATCTCATCGGTCACGGCTATCAAAGCGTTTGGCGCCGAAAAAACCTTTAAAACTTCAATTAATTCGACGCCAGATCCAGAGCGATTCGTAATGCTTGGGGAATATGACCCATGGCTAACTACGAGCAAAAGTTCCGCCAATAAATTTCACCGGGCGTTATCCACGAGATTGATTAGCGCAATTGGCCAAACCGGAGTTGATCCGAAAACAGTGACTATTGAGTTCAATGGACTCTTCACTAAAGATATCGAAAATTTGCGTACTTTTTACGGGAAGAAAATTAAATTTAAGCGAGTTACAAAAGCAGAAGTTAAAACACTTTCTGAATTGACACCGCTTGCTGAAATTTCTTCACCACCACTAAGTGAAATAATTGGATTTACTTTGCTCTGGAGTGATAACACTTTGGCTGATCGCTTAGCACGAAACGCTTCAGATGAAATGGGATTCACTCGTGATAGTGATGGAATGAACCTAGCCTTCCAGCAAACTTTGAATAGCCTTGAGGTTAATCACACAGGGCTAAGTGTTAAAGATGGAAGTGGCCTGTCTCACGACGATCGGGTATCTGCTCGCACTATCGCAGAACTACTTTGGAAGATAAGGATCGAACCAGAATTTCAATCGATTTATGATGGCCTTCCAGTTGCTGGTAAATCTGGAACGCTGAAAGATAGATTTACGAAATCTGGGAAATCAGCAAAGGGGCTAGTTAAAGCAAAGACAGGATGGATTAATACCTCCGTAACCCTGGCGGGATATGTGGAAGTTGGCAACAATGAATATGTATTCGCTGTTATAGCAAATTCTGTGAAACCAAATGAACCGGCCCGCGAATTAGCACGAAAAACCATAGATAAAATGTTGGCTACAGTCGCTAAACCTGCTGGTGAAGAATGAGTAGGCTAACAAGGTGAGCAATTTAAATATCTCGCCATATATCGCGCTAATGAAATTGCGCGTGGTTGAGCTCTTACTTGTAACAACCCTGCCAGCCCTATTTCTTGCTGCAAAAGGCGTACCTCCACTTGGGTTAACAATTGCGACTTTAATCGGCGGCACGCTTGCTGCCGGCGCATCAAATGCTTTCAACATGATTATTGAAGTTGATTCAGATCGCTTGATGGTCAGAACTGCTAATCGTCCAATAGTTAGTGGCGCGATTTCTGAAACTCGAGCCTTTATCTTTGCCTCGGCGCTGACAGTAATTTCTTTAACTATCTTCTCTATCTTTACGACTCTTTGGGCAACGGTACTAACAGCAGCAGCAATTGTTTTCTATGTATTTGGATACACAATTGGGTTAAAGCGTCGCACCTCTCAAAATATTGTTTGGGGAGGAATTGCCGGATGTATGCCAGTCCTAATTGGTTGGGCTGCAGTAACTAATTCACTTTCACTTACCGCCTGGCTCTTCTTTCTCGTAATATTTTTCTGGACCCCGCCACATTTCTGGGCGCTAGCAATTAAATATCGAGATGATTATGCGGCCGCTGGAATTCCGATGCTGCCAGTCGTTGCTTCAATTAAATCAGTCGAAAAGCAGATGTGGTTTCACACAATCGGAATGGTCATCACTTCACTTGGCGTGAACTGGAGCGCTGATCTACCGTGGTGGTGTTGGGTAATAACTATTGCAATAGCACTTGGCTTTGCTCTTGAATTACTAAAGATTGATGGCCCAGATTCCAATAAAGCCGCCGCAAAGTTGTTTCAGTGGTCAATCACTTACTTGAGCGTTTATTCATTGCTACTTGTTATCGCAGCGCTTGTTGTAAATCCTTAATTAAATCTGAAGAGTGCTCTAGGCCAACAGATAGCCGAGCTAGTGAATCTGTAATTCCCATAGATTCTCTTGTTTTTACATCTAACCGGCGATGAGTCGTCGAAGCCGGATGAGTTATCAATGACTTACTATCACCAAGATTATTAGAAATATCAATTACTTTTAACGCATCCATGAACTCAAATAACTTTGAAGTTCCACCTGATATTTCAAAACTCAACGTTGTTCCAGCGCCAGTCATTTGCTTCTGAGCTATTTCAAAACCAGCATGGGACTTTAGACCTGGATAGTTAACTGCTTTAACCTTAGGTTGTTCTGCGAGAAAATCAGCAACAATTTGGGCGCTCTCATTCATCTTATTTACACGCATTGATAACGTCTCGAGCGATTTAACTAATACCCAAGCATTGAAAGCACTAAGCGTTGGACCGGTATGTCTAATGAATGGATTTAAATAGCCTTGAATGTAATCGAAGCCTCCAAGGATCGCTCCACCTAGAACTCTTCCTTGGCCATCAATATGTTTAGTCGCCGAGTACATAACTACATCAGCGCCGTGAAGCAGGGGCTTCTGCAATATAGGTGAAGCCATAACATTGTCAACGATAACTGTTGCACCCACTGCATGGGCAAGATTGCTAACCATTTTAAGATCAACAATCTCTAACATCGGGTTGCTTGGCGTTTCAATAAATACAACTTTTGTCTTTTTGCTTAAAGCCTTCTCCCAAACTTTTATATCATTCCCCTTAACAAATTCAACTTCGATTCCCCATTTAGGCAATATTTCTGAGAGAACCACATAGCAAGAGCTAAACATTGAAGCCGCAGCGACAACACGATCTCCGGTTTCAACCATGCAGGCGATTGAAGCAAACATTGCGGACATTCCAGAACCAGTAGCAACACAGAATTCTGCGCCTTCAATTGCTGCGAGACGTTGTTCAAACATTGAAACTGTTGGATTCGCGAATCGACTATAAACAAAGTGATCGACTTCATCAGTAAAAGAGTGCACTGCCTGTTCGGCGCTGTCATATGTGTATCCACTTGTTAGATACATTGCTTCACCAGTTTCACCGAAACCTGATCTCGCTAATCCAGCCCTAACTGCAAGTGTTTCTTCATGTAACTGCCAGTCAGGTGTATCGCCATCTGAAGAGCTTGCAGAGTTGGAATATCCCCAAGGTCGATGCTGATGAGTCATGTCTAAAGTTTAGTAGGTAGGGTGTCGACATGAACAAGACAGGCACAGTGGCCATATCTGCCTCAGATTTAACGAAGATTTATGGCGAACGAGCAGCGTTATCTCATGGAAGTTTCGTAGTCCCATCAGGTTCGATTTGTGGTTTTGTAGGCCCCAACGGTTCTGGAAAGACGACAACTATTCGAATGCTGCTTGGACTAATTACACCAAGCGGTGGAAGTGCAACAGTTTTAGGCGAAAGCATTAAACATCCAGAAAAATATTTACCAAGAGTTGGCGCAATGATTGAAGGGCCAGCTTTTTATCCTGCGCTTTCTGGCCGCGAAAATTTAAAAGTGCTAGCCGAACTTGGCGGATTCCCACTCGCGCGCGTGGATGAATTGCTTGGAAAAGTTGATCTAGCAGAGCGTGGGGGTTCAAAATTTAAAACATATTCGTTGGGAATGAAACAACGACTCGGAATTGCCGCAGCGCTTCTTCCAAATCCAGAACTACTCATATTAGATGAACCTACAAATGGTTTAGATCCATCTGGGATTCAAGAAGTCCGCGGAATCATTAGGGATTTAGCAAATAGTGGAACAACCGTCTTTGTTTCCTCTCACATACTAAGCGAATTAGAAATGATTTGCGAATACTTAGTTATGTTGCGCGAAGGAAAAGTTATTTTTTCAGGTCGAACTCAAGAGTTATTGTCGGCACAAAAACCAATCATTATTGCAAGACCAGAATATGAAGTTGACTTAGCAAAACTTGTGAACACCTTAAGTGAAGCTGGCTATCAAATAACAATTGTTGATGGAGCGCTACAGATAGCGGCTGCAAAAGAGGCAAGTGCCGAGATTAATCGTCTCGCTTTTGACTCGGGAATTACCCTTTCTTCCATCTCAGTGGTGCTGCCAACGTTAGAAGAAACTTTCTTTGAAATGACAGGGGATAACAAATGATTCGCGTAGTGATAGCCGAGCTTCGCAAACTTCGCCGCCCATCTCTTCTGCTAGGAACTATCGCAACCGTTGGTGGCTTGAGCGCGCTATTCACCTCAATCGTTTTCTTGATGATTGATTCTGAAGATGGAAACACTAAGCGCGGCGAGAGTATTGGACCGAAAGAGTTAAGTGAGGCACTTGGCCTGGTTTACGGATTTAAACTGGTCGGAGTATTTCTCGGAGTCGTAGCACTTTGTATCTTTGCGTCTCAAACAGCACAGGAATATTCACTTGGAACACTTCGCAATCTCTTGGTTCGCCAGCCGTCTCGAATGAAAATTCTTGCCGGAAAATTTATTGCGATGAAGTTATTTGCACTTGTCATGGTCCTCTTCGCAGGCGCTCTAAGTATCGCGATTTCACATGCCCTTGCTGGAAGAGCAAAAGTAGATACAACTGCTTGGGGCACATCAGCCGCAATGCACATCCTCTTCGAGAGCGCATTAAATATCTTTCTTGCCACCCTTTGTTATGGAACTTTTGGCATGATTCTTGGACTCTTGTTTCGATCACCAATTAGCGCTATTGCTGTTGGCGTATTGTGGAATCTAATTTTAGAAAATATTTTGGCGGCGCTAATTAATAGCACTAGAAAATGGCTTCCAGGAATAAATTTTGCGAATCTGGGCGAAGGTGGATATCCCGGTTTAACCTACAAACATTCAATTGCTGTCTCTCTCGGTTATCTAATTATTGGTGGCGCTCTTGCCGCAGTTCTTTTTAAGAAGCGAGATGTCGCAAATTAGCGACACAGAGCGTTAATCTCCAATAATTCTCAGCTTCAACCTTTATCCTTAACGGATGTCCAAGAGAGTTATTGCCGCTTTTATTGCATTTGGCATCTCTCTAACAACTTTAAGCGCAGAGGTCTCGCAGGCAAAAACTCCTAAGCCAACTCTGGCGCAAATTGAAGCAGCCAAGAAGGAAGAAGCTGCAAAGGCAGAGGCGGCGAAAAAAGCAGCGGCGGTTTTAAATTCGGCAACTAAAACCCTAAATCAACTAACTGCAATTGCAGACTCAGCACAATTTGCTTACAACAGAGCGCTAAAAGAATTAGCAGTCGCAAAGGCCAATGCGCAAGCAGCGGCAGACCATGCGGCGAAGACTCAAGCAGAAGTTGGTAAGGCAACACGAGTAATTGGAAGAATGGCCTCAAATGCTTACAAACTTGGCGGGGACTTTACAAATATAAATGCGTTACTTAGCGCAAATGGTCCACAAGATTTGATTGATCAGTTAACCACGCTGGATAAGATTGGAAATACGAATACTGTTGCGTTGAAACGTTTTAAAGCTGCCGAGGCCGCAGCGAAGATTGCAAAAGCGGAAGCAGATCGAACCAAAGCGGCGCAAGAAGTTGCGACTGCAAAAGTTGCCGAAGCAAAGAGAGTTGCTGATACTGCGAAAGCAGCACAGGCTAAAGAGGTAAGTAAGTTACGTGCAGTTCAAAATAAACTTGCCTCAGAATTAGCAAAGGCAAAAAATTTCCGAGTTACCTTGGAACAGCAACGCCAACTCGCATTACTTGAAGAAGCAAATGCTGTAACTGCAACTAAGACTCCAAATCAATTCAAAGTCTGGCCAAATAAAGGCTTCACTGGCAGACAAACAATTCGCTCAAATGAGGCAATTAGAACTAAAGCAGTTGCATATGCAAAGAAACAAGTTTTAGCGCGCAAGCCATATATTTGGGGCGCACAAGGTCCAAATGCATTTGATTGTTCTGGTCTGGTTTATGCGGCATATAAAGATGCAGGTTTAGGTTACCCACAATGGGGACGGCTAAATGCTGCACTCTATTTCGTAGCTTCAAAGCGTGTTCCATTTAACGAACTTGTACCTGGCGATCTACTTTTCTATTCATATGATGGATCGGTTCAAAATATTCACCACATAACTATTTATGCTGGAAATGGCATGATGTGGGAAGCGAATTCTAGAAAAGTAGGCTTGATTTTCTCAAATATGTACAGCATTAAGGGCTTAATGCCATCTGGCGGTCGGGTCTAATAGTTTTATAGAGTGCTCCATGTGAGCGTTAAAAACCCAGCACTACTTGAACTGCGACAGGCGGTTCGTATTCGCTTTGAAAAATTAGAGTCACATTCGAAAGTTTGTGTAGGTGTCTCAGGTGGCGCTGATTCCTTAGCGCTAGCAATTGCTGCAAAGCTTGAGAGCGATAATTTTAAGATTGATTTGATTGGTGTCATCGTTGATCACGGACTACAAGAAGAATCTGCAGCGACCGCGGAAACAACACGTGAGAAATTAGAGAAAATTGGATTCACCGATATTTTTCTGGGTAAAGCAAATGTAGTTCTGACTGATGGTCTGGAAGCATCTGCTCGCCGGGCTCGATATAAAGTTTTTGAACAATCCATGGAAACTTATGGTGCTAAAACTTTCTTACTAGGTCACACAAAGAATGATCAAGCCGAGGGAGTCTTACTTGGCCTGGCACGAGGTTCTGGAACTAAATCACTTTCTGGAATGCAAGAAGTTAGCGGCCCTTACATCAGACCATTTCTAACTATTGATAGAAGCACAACTGAAGAAGCTTGCAGTGAAGCGGGATTTGAATTTTGGAGCGATCCGCATAACATTAAAAGTGAATTTTCAAGAGTGCGTGTGCGCGAAAACATTCTGCCATTAATCGAGAGGGAGATTGGTCCAGGAATCATTGATGCACTTTCGAGATCTGCAAAAATTTTGCGCGAAGATGCAACTGCGCTAGATGAGTGGGCCGATGCTGTTTTTTCTAAATTAAACCCAGCAGATATTGAGATTTCAGCCCTTATCGATCTACCAATCGCTGTTCGGAGCAGGGTGTTGCGGCGGGCGATTTATGCCGCAGGGGCACCGGTCGGAAGCATTTCTGCCTCCCATTTGGAACCAATCGAGGCTTTTGTGAGTGATTGGCGTGGTCAAGGCCACACATCTCTCCCTGGCGGTGTGAAGGTTGGCCGAATTTCGGGCAGACTTTCGCTCTCGAACTCGCAACCAACGCAGCCATAAAAGTAGAAAGAGAATCGCCTCGTGGATCTAGCATCAACCGGAACCGATATTGAACGCGTAATAGTTACTGAAGAACAAATTCGCACGCGCCTTAAGGAATTAGCGATTCAAGTTGAGAAAGATTATGAAGGAAGAGACTTACTTTTAATCGGAGTTCTTAAGGGTGCCGTGATGACGATGGCAGATTTTGCACGTGCACTGCAACGACATATTGAAATGGACTGGATGGCAGTTTCTTCATATGGTTCCGGAACAAAATCAAGCGGAGTTGTTCGAATTTTGAAAGATCTAGATCGCGACATCACTGGCCGCGAAGTTGTAATAGTTGAAGACATTGTGGATACCGGTTTAACTCTTGGTTGGTTGAAGGCAAATTTAGAATCCCGCGGTGCAAAGAGTGTCGAGATTTTAACGATGTTGCGTAAACCAGAAGCGGCAAAGGTTGAAGTTGATGTTAAGTATGTAGGCTTTGATATTCCAACAGAATTCGTTGTTGGATATGGACTTGATTTTGATGAAAAATATCGCAATCTTGATTTCATTGGCGTACTAGCGAAACATATGTATTTATGACCGAGAAAAACTCAAAGAAGAAGGCGCCAACAATACCGAAGAAGAAAATTTCATTTTCAAAGGCGCGCGTCCGTAAAATTTTACGTGGCCCACTTTTTTGGATCGTTTTATCTCTCGTTCTTGTCAGCTTCTTCGGAAAGCTTTCATCAAGTGGAGACAAATTTACCAAAGTTGAAACCTCAACTATTCTTGCGGCAATTTCTGCAAATAAAGTTGATTCCGCACTTGTTATAGATCGTGATCAGAAAATCGAAGTTGTTTTAAAGCCTGGAAATTATGTAAAAGGTTCAAAGAAGATTTACGCCTCATTTGTTACTGGTGAAGAGCCACAAATAATTGAACTTTTAACTAGCAACCCACCTCCCAAGAAATGGGATGTAAAGGTCCCAACACAATCTCTCTTGATGTCAATACTTTTAAGTATTCTCCCACTTTTGCTTATTGGATTTTTATTACTTCTATTCATGGGAAATGCCCAAGGCGGAAATAAAGTCTTCTCCTTTGGAAAATCCAAAGCAAAGTTGCAGACAAAGGAGATGCCAAAGAACACCTTTGAAGATGTCGCGGGTGCGGATGAAGCTGTTGCAGAACTTACCGAAATAAAGGATTTTCTAGCTTCGCCCCAAAAATACCAAGACATAGGTGCGAAGATTCCTAAAGGCGTACTTCTTTATGGCCCACCAGGAACTGGTAAAACACTTCTGGCTCGCGCCGTTGCTGGTGAAGCAAACGTTCCATTTTATTCAATCTCTGGCTCTGAATTCGTAGAAATGTTTGTTGGCGTTGGTGCATCCAGAGTTCGTGATCTATTTGCTCAAGCAAAAGCAAATGCACCTGCAATTATTTTCGTTGATGAAATTGATGCTGTTGGTCGCCAACGTGGTGCAGGACTTGGTGGCGGACACGATGAACGCGAACAAACACTGAACCAATTACTTGTTGAGATGGATGGTTTTGAAGCAAATGGTCAGGTAATTTTGATTGCAGCCACAAACCGTCCAGATGTTTTAGATCCTGCGTTATTACGTCCAGGAAGATTTGATCGCCAAATTCCAGTCGATCGCCCTGATCTAAAAGGCCGCACTGCAATTCTCGAAGTTCATGCGAAGAATAAACCAGTAGCAAAGTCAGTAAAATTAGCGGACTTTGCAAAACGCACACCAGGTTTTACCGGAGCAGACTTAGCGAATGTATTAAATGAAGCGGCGCTATTAACTGCTCGCGAAAATGCCAAAGTTATTACAAATGCTGCACTAGATGAAGCGATTGATCGCGTTATGGCTGGACCGCAACGCAAGACAAGGCTGATGACTGAAGAGGAACGTCGTATTACCGCGTATCACGAAGGTGGTCACGCACTTGTTGCACATGCACTGCCACATACAGATCCAGTCCATAAAATTACAATTATGCCTAGAGGCCGCGCACTTGGTTACACGATGATTTTGCCGGATGAAGATCGATACGCCACAACTAGAAATCAAATGCTTGATCAACTTGCATATTCATTGGGTGGTCGCGCCGCTGAAGAGCTAATTTTCCACGACCCAACAACAGGTGCTTCAAATGATATTGAGAAGGCCACAAACTTGGCTCGCGCAATGGTTACGCAATATGGAATGACGGAACGAATCGGTGCAATCAAGCTAGGAGTCAGTGAAGGCGAACCATTCCTTGGCCGCACTTACGGACACCAGAGAGATTATTCTGAAGAGGTTGCAGGAATTGTTGATAACGAAATTCGAACTCTTATAGAGAATGCACACCAAGAGGCTTATGAAATTCTCGTTGCTAACCGAGATATTCTCGACGATTTGGTAGAAGTCTTGCTCGAAAAAGAGACGCTATTAAAAGATGAAATTGAGAAAATCTTTAAGAAGGTCAGATTAGTTTCAAGGCGACCAGCATGGACAGGTTCAGAAGCTCGTAAGCCAAGCACGCTGCCACCAGTTGCGCTTTCACCTGCGAAACCTCAAGCACCCGTTGTCGAAGAAGAGGAAAAAATTATTCGCAAGCCAAGAAAGAAAGTAACTCCGCCAAGTGAATGAGATAACTCCAGTTTCGATGGGGCCACATGATGGTGGTGCCAAAGGTGAGTTTGATCAGAAGCGTGCAGAAAAAGCGGTAACTGAATTACTAATTGCGATCGGTGAAGATCCAAATCGTGATGGTTTAAGAGATACACCTGCGAGAGTTGCTAGAGCACTTAAGGAGAACTTCGCGGGGTTATGGCAGTCACCAGAAGAAGTTCTATCAACAACATTTGATATTGGCCACAGCGAATTAGTTATTGTCAGAGATATAGAAGTGTTTTCTCATTGCGAACACCACCTAACGCCATTTCATGGTGTTGCACATATCGGCTACATTCCAGGTGAGAATGGGAGAATTACTGGGCTTTCAAAGTTGGCAAGACTTGTAGACATGTATGCAAAGAGGCCACAAGTCCAAGAGCGTTTAACTTCACAAATTGCGGATGCAATGGTTGAGGTATTAAACCCTGCTGGCGTTATTGTTGTAATTGATTGTGAGCATTTATGTATGTCAATGCGCGGTGTTCGGAAGTCTGAGGCAAGAACTATTACAAGTGCAGTTCGCGGACAATTGCGAGATCCTGCTACTCGCGCTGAGGCAATGAGTCTCATAACTTCAAATAATCGATAACATGCGTAACGAAAGAACTCTCGTAATGGGAATCTTGAATGTAACTCCGGATTCTTTTGCAGATGGCGGCCGACATTTCGATTTTGAATCTGCAATCAATAGAGCCAAAGAGATGATTGCCGAGGGCGTAGATGTAATTGATGTTGGCGGTGAATCAACTCGACCAGGCGCAGATCGTGTAAGTGAAGAGACCGAGAGGGATCGCGTAATTCCAGTGATAACCGAGCTCGCAGAGCTTGGCGTAACTTTAAGCATTGATACAACACGTTCAAACATCGCACTTGCCGCGATTGGCGCTGGAGCAACAATCGTTAATGATGTTAGCGGTGGTTTGGCCGACGCAAAGATGGCTTCAGTAATTGCCAGTAATCCAGCGCTTCAATATGTAGTTATGCATTGGCGTGGCCACTCGAAAGATATGCAGAATTCGGCAACCTACACGAACGTAGTTAGCGAAGTTAAAGAAGAGTTAGATGAGCGAGTTATCGCCCTTACAAAATCTGGAATCGCACCTGAACAAATAATTTTAGATCCGGGAATTGGTTTTGCTAAGAGCGCTGAACATAACTGGGAATTGCTCAAAAATATAGATCGATTACAACTACTTGGCTTTCCAATACTTATAGGTGCTTCAAGAAAACGCTTTCTTGGAGATTTACTTGGCGCGAATGCTGCTGATGATCGCGAGTTTGCTTCCATCGCACTCACGACATATTTAGCGAAGGCTGGAGTTTGGGGAGTAAGAACCCATTCAGTAAAGCCACATCGAGATGCAATTGCAGTTGTTGAGGAGATGCAAAAATGAGTGATCGCATTTCGTTAACCGGCATATCGGCAACTGGCTTCCACGGGGTATTTCCAGAAGAACGTCGCGATGGCCAAATCTTTATTGTTGACCTAGAACTTTCGTTGGATTTAAAACCGGCTGGCGAGAGCGATGATCTAACCAAAACAATTAATTATGCGAGTGTTGCGACAATGGTTGTCGAAGAGATTACTGGCGAACCACTCTCATTAATTGAAGCTCTGGCACACCGTGTCAGCAAGAGAGTTCTTGGTGAATTTCCACAGATTGAATCGCTATTAGTAACAGTACATAAGCCTGATGCTCCAGTTGGCATCAACTTTAAAGATATCTCAGTAACAATAGAACGTTCAAGATGAGAGTTGTTATTGCGCTAGGTTCTAACTTGGGCGATAGAAGTTTGAATATAGATAGTGCAGTCACGGAGCTTGCGAAGATAATTGAGGTAACTCATCTATCAACAAATCATGAAACCGATCCCGTAGGCGGACCGGCACAACCAAAATACTTAAATGCCGTGCTGATCGCTGAAAGCGAATTGGATCCACATGAGTTATTAATTGGAGCGCTAAAGATAGAGAATCGACTTGGGCGTACTCGAGAAGTCCATTGGGGTCCCAGAACAATCGATATAGATTTGATTAGCGTAGGTGATGAAGTAATTAATTCTGAGGTTTTAATTCTTCCGCATCCACGAGCGCACGAACGAGCATTTGTTCTTAAGCCTTGGTTAGAAATTGAGCCAGATGCAGTTTTACCTGGGCGCGGGCTGGTCCAAGAAATTTTGGATGGTTTGGAATAACCGTTGTAACCTTGTCCTACGAGCCCGGTACCCGGAAAGGACTGGAGCATGAATTTAAAGTTGACCCACCCAACCGCCTTTGTTCCAACCATGGGGGCGCTTCACGCTGGGCATGAATCACTAATTAAAATTGCGAAAGAGTTAGCAAATGAAGTTGTTGTGAGTATTTATGTCAATCCTTTGCAATTTGAGAACCCAAATGATTTTTCAAGTTACCCAAAAACTTTGGAGAGTGATACCAAACTTGCGGAAGCTAGCGGTGCGACTCTTGTCTGGGCACCAACTTTTGAGGAGATATATCCAAGCGATCCAGAGCTAATTTCTGCTGGAGAAATCGGAAATCTATTTGAAGGTGTGCACAGGTTCGGCCATTTTGACGGTGTTCTGACTGTCGTTAAACGCCTCTTCGATTTAGTGCAGCCAAAATATGCGGTATTTGGTGAGAAGGATTTCCAACAACTTTTCTTAATCAATCAGATGGTCAATCAAATGCAGTTACCAGTTAAAATCATTGCGGCCCCAACTATTCGCGAAGCAAATGGCGTTGCAATGTCTTCTCGAAATTCTCGGTTATCAGTCTCAGAACAGGGGCAAGCGACAGGGATTTATTTAGCACTAAAGACTGCCGCGGCAGCGAATGATTTAGAACGAGCTCGCCACTTGCTTAATAAAGAAATAACTTCGATACCAGGATTTCTACTGGATTATGCCGAGATAATTGATGAGAACACCTTTGAAGTAGCAACGGAAATTACCGCGAAGTCTCGAGCAATTGTGGCCGGCTGGATTAATGGGGTTCGATTGTTAGACAATATGGCTATGCCAAAATTGGAAGTTCCTGAATGAAATTACTTTCCGGAAAGCCAGGTTGGACAGTTACTGCCGATGTGATTGTTATTGGCTCAGGTGTTGCAGGTTTAACTACGGCGCTAAATTTGCGATCAAGTAATTTATCGGTGTTATTAGTTACGAAAGCGAAGATAGATGAAGGTTCAACGAAGTGGGCACAAGGTGGAATCGCTGCCGCCCTTGGACCTGGCGATACGCCGGATCAACATAAGAAAGATACTTTGATTGCAGGTGCCGGATTATGCGATACCGATGCGGTCGATGTCTTAGTTACTGAAGGACCAGAAGCGGTTCGTAAATTAATTGCTCGTGGCGCAGTTTTTGATAAATCTGAATCAGGTGAAATCGCTCTTACTCGCGAGGGTGGACATTTAAGAAATCGAATTTTGCATGCCGGTGGCGACGCAACAGGTGCAGAGGTTTCTCGGGCTTTGCTCGCAGCAGTTAACGACGATGAAGGAATTGAAGTTATTGAAAATGCACTCGCTATCGATGTTTTGAAAACTGATAACGGCGCAGTTTGTGGAGTAACACTTCACGTTATTGGCGCCGGAAGCCGAGACGGTGTTGGCCGCGCCCTTGCTCGCGCAGTTGTAATTGCAACTGGTGGCTTAGGTCAGGTTTACGCTCAAACTACTAATCCATCGGTATCAACCGGAGATGGTGTAGCTCTTGCTCTGCGTGCCGGAGCTGAAATTGCAGATGTTGAATTCATTCAATTTCATCCAACAGTTTTGTGGCGAGACGATAGTTTGAGTGGTCAACAACCACTAATTAGCGAAGCGGTGCGCGGTGAAGGAGCAGTACTTGTAAATGATAAAGGCGTTCACTTTATGGCCGACAAACACCAGCAAGGAGATTTAGCACCTAGAGATATTGTGGCAATTGAGATCTTTAAGCAGATGAAAGAAAGTAACTCACCACATGTTTGGTTAGATGCAACTAAAGTGCAAGATTTCTCGGTGAGATTCCCAACGATATTTGCATCTTGTATCGAAAATGGAATCGATCCAAGAAAACAGATGATTCCAGTTTCTCCCGCTTCACATTATTCATCCGGTGGCGTAAAGGTTGACTTAAAGGGGCGGACATCTATTCCTGGGCTTTATGCATGTGGCGAAACAGCATGTACGGGTGCACACGGTGCCAATAGATTGGCATCTAACTCGTTGCTAGAAGGCTTGGTATTTGGAACAAGAATTTCTACAGATATTGTAGAAAATATCGTAGATCAAGGTAAACCCAGTGAAGAGCAATCGCAGGAATTTCTGCTAAATCCTGCAATAAAGATGACGTTACAACTAGCAATGAGCCAAGGCGCTGGAGTTATGCGAAGCGCCCAATCACTTAAAGAAACACTTCTAACCTTGAATCAATTATCTACTCGTACAAGTGATGCACCTTGTATCGAAGCATGGGAAGTTTCAAATCTATATTTACTTGCAACTGCAATTGCCAAGGCAGCCCTGGAACGCGAGGAAACTCGCGGCTCACATTGGCGAAGTGACTTTCCTCAGACAAGTATTAATTGGTCTAAGCGGATTGTCCAAAACTACGATGCCAAAGGTGTCTGGAGCTCTAAATTGGAAGAGGTCAAATAATGACATTTAGTAAAGGTCTTATTGAGTTAATTCATAGCGCAGGTTTAAACCCAGAAAATATTGCGCGAATTGCGCAGGCCGCCATCGATGAGGATCTAAATGGCGCAACCGATGTCACTTCTGTCGCAACAATCCCTGAAGATCAATTGGGTGTTGCGCAATTTTCAAATCGTAAATCAGGTGTAATTGCTGGTGTTCCAGTTGTCGCAGTGCTACTCGAAATTTGTGGCATTAAGGATTACAAGATTGAACATGCCGATGGCGAATTTGTTTCGGCAAATTCTCTTATTATTTCAGCGCGTGGCAAAGTCCGAGCAATACTTCTTGCAGAACGCAGTGCTTTAAACTTTTTGGGCCATCTAAGTGGAATAGCTACATTGACTAAATCTTGGGTGGATGCTGTAGCTGAAACTAAAGTCGCAATTCGAGATACTCGAAAGACAACACCAGGAATGCGGGAACTAGAAAAATACGCAGTACTTACAGGCGGTGGAGTTAATCATCGGCTCTCTTTATCTGACGGCGCACTTATAAAAGATAACCATGTACTCGCGGCAGGTGGTGTTGTTGCAGCGTTTAACTTGGTGAAGGCGAAGTTCCCAGATTTACCATTAGAAGTCGAAGTCGATTCATTACAGCAACTTCGTGAAGTCATAGATGCAGGAGCCGAATTTGTATTACTAGACAACATGTCTATTGAAGAGTGTCGGGCCGCAGTAGAAATAGTTTCTGGCCGAGCAAAGTTAGAAGCATCCGGTGGGTTAATTTTAAGTAATGCGCGCGCCTATGCAATGACTGGCGTGGATTATTTGGCTATAGGAGCACTGACGCATTCAGCACCAGTTTTGGATATCGGATTAGATTTGAGAATGGAGTAAATATGTTGCTAGCAATCGATGTTGGAAATACAAATACTGTCCTTGGAGTATTTGAGGGCAAAGCGTTAATCCGAAGTTGGCGCGTAAAGACCGATCCCAGAGACACTGCTGATGAATTGTGGGTTCGTTATTCTGCGCTGGTTCAAGGCTTTGAAATAACGGCACTTTCAATCTGTTCAACGGTGCCTTCAACACTTCGTGAACTTCGAACAATGATTGCAGATTTTTATCCAGATCTTAAGACAACAATTGTTGAACCCGGTGTAAAGACTGGAGTCCCACTGCAAGTCGATAATCCTAAAGAAATTGGTTCAGATCGAATTGTTAATACTCTGGCAGCGCACGAACTTTATGGCGAGAATGGGCCATGCATAGTTGTTGATTTTGGAACATCAACAAATCTTGATGTGGTTTCACCAAAAGGTGAATTTCTTGGTGGCGCACTTGCAGCCGGAATTGAAATTTCAGTTGAAGCACTTGCAGCAAGGGCAGCACAACTGCGGCGAGTTGAATTGGTAGCTCCGCGAAATGTAATTGGAAAGAACACAGTCGAAGCGCTGCAATCTGGAACTATTTATGGCTTTGCGGGACAGGTAGATGGTTTGGTAAATCGAATTACAGATGAGCTGACATCTCTTTATCCAGATGCTGGCGAGGTGAGTGTTATTGCAACTGGTGGCTTAGCGCCGTTGGTAATCGGGGTAAGTGAAACTATTGATTTTCACGAGCCAGATTTGACCTTAATTGGACTTCGCTTAGTTCATGAACGCAATTCTTAACCCGCCTAAAGGATAGACTTACACACCTTATGAGCGAAAAAGATAACTCTCAAAATACTCCAGCAGTATCTGATGCAGATGATCTGCCAGAACAGCTTCGGATTCGCCGCGAGAAGCGTGCGGCAATTATTGAGCGTGGAACTGAGCCATATCCGGTAGAAGTTCCAAGAACAAAGAGTATTAAGGAAATCCGCGAAACTCATAACGAGTTAGCGATTGATGTCGCTACCGGAATTATTGAGAGCGTAGCCGGACGCGTAATTTTTAAACGTGATACTGGAAAATTATGTTTCGCAACTC